>Ga0182744_1003477_pt1 | contig 12243 bp, 11 predicted proteins | sample eDN3rd30CKraftMG_FD_128525 | JGI IMG/M metagenome (GOLD analysis project Ga0182744, IMG submission 128525) | Enriched Miracle-Growth compost microbial communities from Emeryville, California, USA - eDNA 3rd pass 30_C Kraft MG (version 2) (version 2) ...
AAGTTGCCGCGGCAGACATGCGTGGTGATCGTCATATCGGCGGGCTTGGCTTCCAGCGCCTTGTTGATCAGCGTGGTATAGCTGTCCTGCAAGTGATCGACGTCGAGGCCGCGGTCGCGCGCCTTCTGCAACTCGGCCTGCGAGCACAGATAGGCCCAGGCGGTGTCGTCGAATTGCAGATAGCGACAGCCGGCGGCGTAGAACGCCTTGACCGCGTCCTGATAGGCTTTGGCGAGATCGTCGAAGATCGCATCGCGGCTGGCATAGACGGATTTGCTGACCGAGCCGGGCTCGAGCCGGAAATGCATGACGCTCGGCGCCGGGATGCACATCTTCGGCATCACCTTGGTGTGCGCCTTGAGAAACTTAAAGTGCTCCAGCATCGGGTGGTTGGAGAAGCCGATCTTGCTGTCGACGCGCAGCACCTGCATCTTGGTCTGCACGCCCTGGAACTGGATGCCGTGGTCGGAGGCTTCCAGGCGCACGCCGTCGAGCATGCTGAAGAAGTCGTAGTGCCACCAGGAACGGCGGAACTCGCCGTCGGTCGCGAGCTGAAGGCCGATCTCCTCCTGCTTCTTGATGATCTTCTCGATCTCGCGGTCTTCGACCTCCTTGAGCTGCGCGGCGGTGATTTCGCCTTTCTCGCGCTTCACGCGAGCTTCCTTGATCGGCGCGGTGCGCAGGATCGAGCCGACGTGGTCGGCGCGGAAAGGCGGTTTAGCTTGTGGCATGTCGATCTCCTCCGGGTGCCCACCAACGGGCCTGTCCGTTTCTCTCTCGTTAAATAACGTTGATAGCACCTTCACGGGGCTGACGTGCAACACTTGCCGCATAGCGCGCGGTGTCGGCAAGTCCGCCGAACGAGAAAAAGTGCGGCGCGATCTCGCCGAGCGCGCCAGGCGCAGTGCTGAGCGCGGCGTCAAGCGCGTCGAGAATGCGGTCGGGGCCGACATGTCCGACGAGCGCCGTCGCGGCGCCGGAGACAAGGCCCTGCATCGACGCCTTGACCCCGCAGCGCATCGCATAGCGCAGCAGGGACGGCAGCCGCGTCGGACCGGCCATGCCGACGCGGACCGGCACGTCGATCCCCTGCGCCCGCAATTGCCGCAGCCAGGCGACGATCCGCTCGGGATTGAACGAGAACTGGCTGACGATCTCAACCCGCAAACCCGCGTCGCGGGCTACGACCAATTTACTAGTCATCGCCGTCGCCAGCATCGTGTCGGTGATTTTCGGATGCCCCTCCGGATGGCCGGCGATGCCGATGCCGATGATGCCGGCCTCCGCCAGGCCGCCGCGTTCGATGACGGCGAGCGCGTCGGGAAACGGTCCGGCAACGTCGCTGTCGCCAGCGATCACCAATAGCCGCCGCACGTCGGCCTCGCCGCGGATGCGGGCGAGGAAATCGGCAAGCTCGGCGGTCGAGGCGAGCCGCCGTGCCGCGATATGCGGCACCGGCTCGAAGCCGGCGGCGCGGGTGCGCGCCGCGGCGGTGGCCTGCTCGGCCGACGTCTCGGTCGGCACCCGGCTCAGATAGACCGGCGTGCCGGGCGCGATGAGGCCGGCAAGGGCGGCGAGTTCGTCGGCCGACGGCCGCGTCGCTTCGAGCGAGAACCCGCCGAGGCCAGCCATCGCCTCACTCCCGGCGGCGCGAGATGACGAAGGATTCGTCGTAGAACCACAGGCCGCCATTTTTCTGCAACACCTCGCGGGTGGCATCGACGTAACGGCGGTCGGCGTTGACGTCGGCGAGCCGGTCGTCCTCGACCTGCGCGACGTAGATGGCGGCGTTCCAGGCGGCGAGCAGCGTCGAGGTGCCGATCGAGGCCGAGATTTCCGACGGCAGCGTGTGCATGTCGTAGCGGAACAGCGAACGCTGGTCGGAATAGGCGTTGAAGTTGAGATCGCGCGCGGCGGCGCCGAGCTCGGTCTTCACCGCCTTGAGCAGATCGTGGCGGCTGTCCTGGAACGGATTGTCGTCGGGCCAGATCTTGTGGATCAGCTCCATGCCCGGATCGTGGCCGTAGGAATGGATGGCGATCAACCGGCCGCCGGGCCCGAGCGCCCGCGCCAATGGCGCCAACACGCGCTTGGCCTTGAACGCCAGCGGCGCGCGCGCCCGATAGGGCTGCGAGGCCAGGATCAGGTCGTAATCGGCGGAGACGCCGCCGGGCTTGGGAATGATCGGATCGAGCAGGAAACGGTGGTCCTCGCGATAGAGGACGAGGATCACCGGGCGCTCGTAGACCGGGTTGCCGCTTTTCGGCGACACCTTTGCCTTCCAGCTCTCGGCCAGGAACGGCTCCAGCGCGGTGATCTGCTCCTCGAAACCGTGCGAGGAATTGCCGGAGAGCGGCACGTCCTTCCACACGACGCTCGCCGCCGCGCTGAGCGACTTCACTGCCAGCCACGGCGCTTCCGCGTAAGCGAGGTTGGTCAGCACCAGCACCGTCGAGGGATGCTCGTAGAAGCGGTCGGCCATCTTCTGCATGGTCAGCCGCACGTCTTCGAGGCTGATCTCCTTGCCGACGATGTAGAACGGCGTGTGCGGGAAGCGGTCGTGCATCTGCCGCATCACCCGCGCCAGCACGGTGCCGTCGCCGACGCCGGCATCGAAGACGCGCAGCGCCGGCGGCCGCGGATGCAGCGCGCCGAGTTCGAGGCCGACGCGGTTGGCGATCTCCCATTTCTCCGAGCAGGTGTTGACGAACAGCAGATATTTCTGCCGGTTGTCGAAGAAGCGGAAATTGCGCTGCGGGCTGTCGTCGTCGACCGGCGGGGCGCCGGGCGGCGTCAGTCCCTGGCGTGCCGGCACCGGCGGCTCGTGATCGGCGATGATCCGCCGCGAGGCGGAGGCTTCGCCGCCGCTTTCCGCCATGAACGAGCGGATGCGTTCGAGCGTGTCGGTGGTGATGCGGCCGCCGTTGCGCAGGCGGCTGGTCAGCTTGCCGTCGTTGACGGCGCGGCGGCCGAAGGTCGATTCGGCCAGTCCGCGCGTGCGGCAGAAGCTGGCGATCTCCTGAAGGATGAGCTCATTCATGGCATGGCACCGAAGCGTGGATTGGCTGGCTGGTGGCGGCACCGTGCCGGGTGCGGCACCGTGCCGGGCGATGACGGAGACATGGGCATGGCGGGGAATGGCGAGAGGTCATTGGGAATCGTTTCCTCCGGCGCTTGGCGGCCGTTACCCGTTAGAACACTCCCGATCCCGGTGCAGGTCAACGGAAAAATTCAACCTTCAAAGTTGGGATGAAATAGTGGGTAATTGCCCACTCTCTTAAATCGGGATTTATATCGATATTTCAAGTATTATGGAAAATGACGCCGGAGAGATATTTGGCAATAGTGGGCTATTTCCCAATAATAAGGGCTGATTGCCCACTCATTGCGGCCGTTGCCGCCGGCCAAACGACAACCGCCAGCGACAGGTTTGCCGCCGGCGGTTTTGCAGATCAGGAGGGAGGTGGCGGCAGCGACGATCGCGTCGACCACCATCAGACCTGCGCGATCGTCAGATCTCGAAGAACACCGTCTCGTCGCCACCCTGCACGCGGATGTCGAAACGGTAGACGCCGTCCTTTTCCTTCTTAGCGATCAGCGTGTGGCGGCGATCCGCAGGCACCAGGGCGAGGATCGCGTCGTTGTCGTTGTTCTCGTCGGCGAAATACATCCGCGTATAGATCTGGCGCAGCATGCCGCGCGAGAAGATGCAGACGACGAGATGCGGCGCCTGCGGCTTGCCGTCGGGGCCGGGCACCGGGCCGGGCTTGATGGTGTTAAAGCCGAACTCGCCGTTCTTGTCGCAGGCGGAGCGGCCGAAACCCTTGAAGCTGGCATTGGGTGCGCGCGGGTCGCGCGGATGCGCGTAGCGTCCCTGCGCGTCGGCCTGCCAGATTTCCAGCATCGCGTCGGGGATCGGTGCGCCGTCGCCGTCGCGGATGATGCCGACGATCTGGATTTTCTGGCCGGAGGCGTCGGGCGTCACCAGGTTGTCGCCGACCGTTTCCTTCCAGCTATAGGTGCCGTCCGGGTCCCAGTGCGCGCGGCCCTTCGGGGTGAGCCCGTAGGCGTAGAACGGGCCGACGGTCTGCGAGGGCGTCAGTTCGGACATCTCAGTGAGCTCCTTCTTCTTCCATCGGCGTGCCTTGGCGGCCGCGCAGCACGATATCGAACCGGAACGCCAGCGCCCATTCCGGCACCGTGTTCTCCAGATCGAAGGTGGCGATCATCCGGTTGCGCGCCGTCTCGTCGGTCACCGAATTGAAGATCGGATCGAACGGGAACAGATAGTCGCCCGGAAAATACATCTGCGTCACCAGCCGCGACAGGAACGAGTGGCCGAACAGCGAGAAATGGATGTGGTTCGGCCGCCAGGCATTGTGATGGTTGCCCCATGGATAGGCGCCCGGCTTGATGGTGACGAATTTGTAGTAGCCGTTCTTGTCGGTGAGCGTGCGGCCGGCGCCGGTGAAATTCGGATCGAGTGGCGCCGGATGCTGGTCGACGAGGTGGACGTAGCGGCCGCAGGCATTCGCCTGCCAGATCTCCACCAGTACCTCGGGCACCGGCCGCTTGTCTTCATCAAGAACCTGACCATGTACGATGATGCGCTCGCCGAGCGGCGCCGCCTTGCCCATCGTCGTTAAATCGTTGTCGCCGTCCTCGATGACGTTGTGCCCGAACACCGGGCCGGTGAGTTCCGACAGCGTGTGCGGCACGATGATCAGCGGCTTGTTCGGCGAGCGCTTGACCGTCGAGCGATAGCCCGGACTGAGATGCTTGGGGAAATCTTCCAGGCTTTTGACGGGGTAGATGAGCGACATTGTGTTTCTCCCTAGGCTCAACCGACGCGCGCCAGCGCGAGCGCCACTCCTTGACCGACGCCCACGCACATCGTCGCGAGCGCCAGCTTGCCGCCGCTCGCCTCCAGACCATGCACTGCGGTCATTGCCAGCCGGGCACCGGACATACCGAGGGGGTGGCCAAGGGCGATTGCCCCGCCATGCGGGTTGACGTGTTCGGCATCGTCCGGCAGCCCGAGCTGACGCAGGCAGGCTAGCGACTGCGACGCGAAGGCTTCATTGATCTCAATCAAATTAAAGTCAGAAATCGTCAGGCCGAGGCGCGCCATCAGCTTTTGCGTCGCCGGCACGGGGCCCATGCCCATCACCCGCGGCGGCACCGCCGCCGATGCCATGCCGAGGATGCGCGCCCGCGGCGTCAGGCCGTGCGCCTTCACCGCCGCTTCCGAGGCGACGATCATCGCCGCCGCGCCGTCGTTGACGCCGGAGGCGTTGCCGGCCGTCACGGTGCCGGGATTGCGGAACGGCGTCTTGAGCTTGGCGAGCTGTTCGAGCGTCGTCTCCGGGCGCGGATGCTCGTCGTTATCGACGCGGGCGATCTCGCCCTTGCGCCCGGCGATCTCGACCGGCACGATTTCCTGCGCGAAATAACCGGCGGCGGCGGCCTTGGCGGCGCGCTGCTGCGAGCGCAATGCGAAGGCGTCCTGATCGGCGCGCGTCACCTGATAGTCCTCGGCGACGTTCTCGCCGGTCTCCGGCATCGAATCGACGCCGTATTGCTTCTTCATCAGCGGATTGATGAAGCGCCAGCCGATCGTCGTGTCGTAGATATCGGCCTGGCGGGAGAACGCCTCCGTCGCCTTGCCCTGCACGAAGGGCGCGCGCGACATCGATTCGACGCCGCCGGCGATGGCGATCTCCATCTCGCCGGCGCGGATGGCGCGCGCCGCGCTGCCGACCGCTTCGAGGCCGGAAGCGCACAGCCGGTTGAGTGTGACGCCCGGCACGCTTGCCGGCAGGCCGGCGAGCAGCAGCGCCATGCGCGCGACGTTGCGGTTGTCCTCGCCGGCCTGGTTGGCGCAGCCGTAGAACACTTCGTCGAGCTTGTCCTGATCGAGCTTCGGGTTGCGCGCCATCAGCGCCTTGATCGGCGCCGCGGCGAGGTCGTCGGCGCGCACCCTGGACAGCGATCCGCCGTAACGCCCGATCGGGGTGCGGATCGCATCGCAGAGAAACGCTTCTTGTGTCGTCATGTCAGCCTGCTCCAATCCTCAATCCGTCGTCCTGAAGCGCGAGCGGGGCGAGCCGCGCAGGACGGCGGCAAAAATACGCGCCATCGTCGCTCACGCCGCGGCGTGGGCCCGCGCCGTGCGCGCCTGCAATTCGCGCAGGATCGCAAGTTCCTGCGCCGTCGGCGGGCTGGTCTGCGCGACGCTTGCAGCATAGCGCACGGTCCAGCCGGTGTTCTCCTGAATCTGCTCGCGACTGACGCCGGGATGGATTGAGGTGACGACCATCTCCTTGGTCTGCGGATCGGGCTCGAAGATCGCGAGGTCGGTAATCAGGCGCGTCGGGCCCTTGGTGGTGATGCCGAGCTTCTGCCGGCTGTCGCCGCCGGAACCGTGGCCGATCGAGGTGAAGAAGTCGATCTTCTCGACGAAGGAGCGCCGGCTCTGCGCCATGATGATGAAGATTTCGCCGCAGGAGGTGGCGATCTCCGGGGCGCCGCCGCCGCCCGGCAGGCGCACCTTCGGCTTATGGTAGTCGCCGACCACGGTGGTGTTGAGATTGGCGTATTTGTCGATCTGCGCGCCGCCGAGGAAGCCGACCGAGATGCGTCCGCCCTGTAGCCAGTAACGGAACATCTCCGGCACCGACACGGTGGTCAGCGCCGTCTCGCACAGTTCGCCGTCGCCGATCGATAGCGGCAGCACCGTCGGCTTGGTGCCGAGCGTGCCGGATTCGTAGATCAGCGTTACATCCGGCGCGTGCGACAGCCGAGCCAGATTGGCCGCCGCCGACGGCTGGCCGATGCCGACGAAGCAGACGTCTTCGTTGCGCAGCGCGCGCGCCGCGGCGACCGTCATCATCTCGTTCGGTTTGTAGTCGGTCATGTCGGTCACTCCGCCGCCTTGCGGGCATATTGCCGGAAGGCGTCGGGGCCTTTCTCCAGCACGTTCTCTTTCATCCAGGCGAGGAACGTGTCGCGCTCGCGGGCGATGCCGTCCCACTGTTTGTAGAAGCTGTTGTTACGCGGATAGTAGCCTTGGGCATAGGAGGGGAAGGCGCCGCCGGGCACCGCCACGACATAGCCCACCGTCCACGCCGGCAGGATGACGGCATTGAGGTTGCGCGGGCCGAAATCCTCGACGATCTCCTCGACGGTGACGATCGAGCGCTTGGCCGCCAGCACCGCCTCCTTCTGCACGCCGAGGACGCCCTCCAGCATCACGTTGCCGGCCTTGTCGGCGCGCAGCGCGTGAACCACCGCCACATCCGGCCGGTGCGCCGGCACCGCGGCGAGTTCCTCGCCGGTGAACGGGCAGGTCACATATTTGATGGCCTTGTTGACCTTCGGCAGGTCGCTGCCGCGATAGCCGCGGAAGATCGCGCAGGGCAGCCCCGCTGCGCCCGCCTCGTAGGCATTGGCCATGGCGGCGTGCGAATGTTCCTCGATCTCGATCGGGTTCGGCCAGCTTTTCTCGACCGCATCGCGCAGGCGATGCAGCGATCCGACGCCGGGATTGCCGCCCCAAGAAAAAATCAGCTTCTTCACGCAGCCCATGCCGATCATCTGATCGTAGATCAGATCGGGCGTCATCCGGATCAGCGTCAGGTTCTTGCGGCCCTGGCGGATGATCTCGTGCGCCGCCGCGTGCGGAATGAGATGGGTGAAGCCTTCCATCGCCACCGTGTCGCCATCGGCGACAGCGGCGGCGACGGCCTCCGCAAGCGAAGTGATCCGCGCCATGTCCGATCGTCCGTATCCTGTCTGCCATGAAAAGCTGGAACCGTATTTACGAGCGGACTTGGACAGGGTCAAATGTCGGCCATGCTGTCGTCGCAACCCATCTTCACCGTCGTCGCCGAACTCGGCGCCATCCTGCAATTCGGCAAGACGCCCTATGGCGACCGCCGCGTCATCGACATTCTCGGCGGCACGGTCAGCGGCCCACGGCTCAACGGACGCATCCTGCGCGGCGGCGCCGACTGGCAGATCGTCCGCAGCGACGGCACGGCGGACATTCAGGCGCGCTACACGATCGAGGCCGATGACGGCGGCCATGTTCTGGTCGCCAGCGACGGGCTGCGCCATGGCCCGCCGGCGGTGATGCAGCGGCTGGCGCGCGGCGAGGCGGTGGACCCGGCGCTCTATTACTTTCGTACCATGATGCGGTTTGAGACCGCCGACCCGGCGCTCGCCTGGCTCAACCGGATTCTCGCCATCGCCCATGGCGCGCGCGAGCCGATGGCGGCGCGGCTCGACGTGTTCGAGGTGCTGTAACCTTTGCTTTCGCCGTCCGGGCGCGCCGTGTGCCGGGTGCTTATGCCGGGTGCTTGTGCCGTGGGAAGCGGAGGCATATTGTTGTTAACAACAACAATTGCTCGCCGGCTCGCGCGAGCCGGGCCGGACGAACGGTCCCCGGACGCGAGCGCGCACGGACAGCGCCAGAACAGCGAGAAGGAAACGCGAAGGAAACGCCATGCCGACCATCGCCGCCGATACCGCTTCCGGCACCGTGTCCCGGCCCCGCGCGCCGCTGCGCGCGGTTCGGCTCGGCGCCTTCGATCCGGTCGTCGCGCGGCGGCCGGACGGCACCATGCTGCTGCGCAATGCGCAAGCGCTGCCGCCCTATGCCGAGCGGATCACCGCGCGGCTCGAACACTGGGCGCAGGCGGCGCCCGAGCGCGTTTTCCTCGGACAGCGCGACGCCGCCGACCGCTGGCGCACCGTGACCTATGGCGAGGCGCTCGCGCAGGTGCGCCGCATCGCCCGAGCCCTGATGGCGCGCGATCTGTCGCCGGAGCGGCCGGTGGTGATCCTCTCCGGCAACGATATCGAGCAGGCGCTCATGGCGCTGGCGGCGATGATGATCGGCGTTCCCTATGCGCCGGTGTCGCCGGCCTATTCGCTGATGTCGTCCGACCTCGGCAAGCTGCGCTACATTTTCGATTTGCTGACGCCCGGTCTCGTCTTTGCCAGCGACGGCAAAGCCTTCGCGCGGGCGCTGGCGCTGGTGCCGGAGGGCGTCGAACGGGTCGTCGCCCGCAACCCGGAGGCGCTGAGCGCGGCAACGGCGGATCGCCGTCACCCGGCGCCGACGCTGTTCGACGATCTGTTGTCGCGCGAGGCGGATGCGGCGGTCGCCCGCGCGCATGCGGCGGTCGGTCCCGACACCATCGCCAAGTTCCTGTTCACCTCCGGCTCGACCGGTCAGCCGAAGGCGGTCATCAACACCCAGCGGATGATCTGCGCCAATCAGACGATGCTCAACACCGGCATGCCGTTCTTCACCGACGCGCCGCCGGTGGTCATCGACTGGCTGCCGTGGAGCCATACTTTCGGCAGCAACCACAATTTCAACATGGTGCTCAACAACGGCGGTTCGTTCTATATCGACGACGGCAATCCGACGCCGCCCGGCGTGCCGAAGACCGTGCGCAATCTGCGCGACATCTCGCCGACCATCTATTTCAACGTGCCGAAAGGTTTCGAGGCGCTGGTCGCGCATCTGCGCGCCGACCGCGCGTTGCGCGAGACGTTCTTCCGCGACCTCAAGGTACTGTTCTATGCCGGCGCCGGTTTGAGCCAGGGCGTGTGGGACGATCTCACGGCACTCGCCGAACAGACGACCGGCGAGCGCATCATCTTCATCAGTTCGCTCGGCTCGACCGAAACCTCGCCGGCGGCACTGCTGTGTACCCTCGATAACGAAAGCCCCGGCAATATCGGGCTGCCGTTTCCCGGCGTCGATCTCAAGCTGGTGCCGAGCGACGGCAAGCTGGAGGCGCGGCTGCGCGGCCCGCACATCACGCCCGGCTACTGGCGCCAGCCGGAACTGACGCGCGCCGCCTTCGACGAGGAAGGTTATTACCGGATCGGCGACGCGGTGAAGTTTGTCGATCCGCAGGCACCGCGCCGCGGGCTGTTGTTCGACGGCCGGCTGGCCGAGGATTTCAAGCTGGCGACCGGCACCTGGGTCAGCGTCGGGCCGCTGCGCGGTCGCGTCATCGATCACTGCGCGCCCTATGTGCGCGACGTGGTGCTCGCCGGTCTCAACCGCGACACGCTCACCGCGCTGATCTTTCCCGATATCGAGGCGTGCCGCAGGCTGTGCGGGGAGGATGCCGGACTTGCTGCCGGACTTGCGGACGACGCGCCGCCCGCCGCGGTGGTCGCGCATCCGCGCGTGCGTGCGCATTTCCAGGACATGCTGAAGCGGCTGGCCGCGGCGAGCACCGGCAGTTCGACCCGCATCTGCCGCGCCATGCTGCTCGATACGCCGCCTTCGCTCGATCTCGGCGAGGCGACCGACAAGGGTTCGATCAACCAGCGCGCGGTGCTGCGCAACCGCGCCGATCTCGTCGAGGAACTCTATCGGCAGCCGCCGTCGCCGCGGGTGATCGCGGTCGTCGACTGAAGACCGGAGAGAGGAAAAGGGCAGGGGGAGCCATGCAGATCGATGGACAGACGGCGATCGTCACCGGCGGCGGCTCCGGCCTCGGCGCTGCGACCGCGGCGCGGCTGGCGCAGGCGGGCGCCAGAGTGGCGGTGCTCGACATCAACATCGAGGGGGCGAAAGCGACCGCAGCCGGCTTCGGTGGCCTCGCCGTTGCCTGCGACGTCGCCGATGCGGTAAGCGCCGAACGGGCGCTCGCCGAGGTGGGGGCGGCACTCGGTCCGGCGCGCGTTCTTATCAACTGCGCCGGCATCGGCCCGGCCAAGCGCATCGTCGGCCGTGACGGGCCGCAGCCGCTGGCCGATTACGAGCGCGTCATCCGCATCAACCTGATCGGCACTTTCAACATGCTGCGGCTTGCCGCCGCCGCGATGCAGACGCTGGAGCCGATCGATGGCGAGCGCGGCGTCATCGTCAACACCGCTTCGGTCGCCGCCTTCGACGGCCAGATCGGCCAGGCCGCCTATGCCTCCTCGAAGGGCGGCGTCGCGGCGCTGACGCTGCCGGCGGCGCGCGAACTGGCGCAATTCGGCATCCGCGTGGTGGCGATCGCGCCGGGCATCTTCGCCACGCCGATGCTGCGGGCGCTGCCGCAGGCGGCGCAGGATTCGCTCGGCGCCTCGGTGCCGTTCCCCGCCCGGCTCGGCGATCCGGCCGAATATGCGGCGCTCGCTTTACACATCGTGCAGAACGGCTATCTCAACGGCGAGACCATCCGGATCGACGGCGCGCTGCGGATGGCGCCGCGATAAGATCCTTCCTCCCGCATCGCCGCACCGAGGGCTGCTCATGCTGAAAAATTCCCGCACGCATCTGATCGAGTGGGGCGAATGCGATCCGGCCGGGATCGTCTACTATCCGCGCTATTTCCAGATGTTCGACCATTCGACGACCATGCTGATCTCGCGCGCCAGCGGGCTGACCAAATATCAGTTGTTCAAGGTCTACGACGCGGCCGGCTATCCGATGGTCGACACGCAGGCGAAGTTCTCGATTCCGACGCGCTTCGGCGACACGGTCACCATCGAATCGGAGTTCACCCGTATCGGTACGTCGAGCTTCGACGTCATTCACCGCCTGCTCAAGGACGGCAAGACGGCGGTCGAGGCGACCGAGAAGCGGGTGTGGATCGGCCGCGATCCCGCTGATCCGGACAAGATCAAGTCGAAGCCGATCCCGGACAATCTGGCGAAGCTGTTCCGCGAGGGCTAGAGCATGATCCCGAAAAGTGGGAACCGGTTTTCGGAAAAAGATCATGCTCAAACAAAAGGATGAGCGACGAATCTGATTCCGGTTGAATCAGACACTGTCTCCGCTGCGAGGCGCGGCCGCCGTCAGTCGAGCGTCTCGACGATGTGGCGCAGGGCGCGCAGCACCCGCACCCGGTCGCGGGTGCCGACGATGGCGTCGAGATCGCGGTCGTGCGCCACCGCGCAGGCGGTGAGATCGCCGAGCATGGCCTTGCCGCGCGCCGTCAGCGTCAACCGGTAGGTGCGCCTGTCGCTCGGCAGCCGCGCGCGGCGCACCAGGTTGCGACGCACCATGCCGTTGAGCGCCGGCGTCAGCGTCGATTTGTCGAGGCCGATCGCCCGGCTGAGCTGGGTCTGGCTGATGCCGGGATTGCGTCCGATCACCATCAGCGCCGCGAAGCCGCCGGGGTTGAGGTCGTGCTGGCGGGTGCGCCGGGCGAAAGCCTGGAACGAGGCGATCTGCGCCATGCGCAGGTAAAACCCGATCCAGCCGCCGAGTGGGCCGAGGTC
>Ga0182744_1003478_pt1 | contig 12241 bp, 9 predicted proteins | sample eDN3rd30CKraftMG_FD_128525 | JGI IMG/M metagenome (GOLD analysis project Ga0182744, IMG submission 128525) | Enriched Miracle-Growth compost microbial communities from Emeryville, California, USA - eDNA 3rd pass 30_C Kraft MG (version 2) (version 2) ...
GCGAGCGCCAGTTCGATCTTGCGGCGCGTCACCTCCGGCGTGCCGAAGGCGGCGGCGAAGGCCGAGGCATAGCGCGGCAGGGCGGCGATGCGGTTCACGACCTCGGTGTCGGACGGCATGTTCATGTTGCCGACTCCGAGGATCGGCGCGAAGGCGACCGATTCCAAATCGGGGAACTTGCCCTCCCAGCCGAGCACCGGCACCGTCCAGATGTCGATCAGGGTCGGCGTGCGCAGCGTCAGCGGTTGCCCGGTCTCGCCGATGGCGAGCGGCAGTCCGTCCGCCCATGAGCGCGTCGGCCGGTGGCAGGTGGCGCAGGAATAGGTCCGCGATGACGACAGCGCCGTTTCAAAGAACAGCATTTTACCGAGCGTCGCCTTGGCCTCGCTGAACGGATTGTCGGCGGGGTAGTCGACGGCGGCGGGGCGGCGGTAGCGCGCGCGCAGCGCGGCGATCTGCTGCGGTCCCGCGGCGCGTTTGTCGGAAACGGCGGTGGCCCGCGGCGGCGGCACGGGTGCGGTACGCGGCAGAGGGACGGGCACGGGGGCAGGCCGAGGAACGGGCGCGGTTTTGCCGGCCGGCGCCGCGACGATTTCAGGCGTGAATCCGCGCGCACCGGCGTCCGGCTGGTCGGGCGCGGTCCCGGTGTTGGTCTGGCATCCGAACATCAGCGCGAGCGGCATGACAGCCGCCGCGAGAATGGCGCGGTAGCGGAAAGGTTCCATCGCTGCCTCGTCCGGCAGGATCGAGACTTCGCCTTAATAAGTCATTATCAGGCGCCGATCCTCACGCGCGGCGCGGCAGGTTCAAGCAAACGACAGTTCAAGTCAGCGACGGGTGCGAGCAAAAGGCCGCCCGAAAAAAAGGCCGCGCTCCGAGGAGGCGGCCTTTTCCTGTGACGTCAGACGCCCGCTGCGACCGGGCGCAGGCTGTGGCGCAGCGGCGCGTCTATTTCAGGTTGCACGACGGGTCGGGCGGCCCGAAGGCATCGTCGCCTTTGATGGTGGTGAGGATCTTATAATAGTCCCACGGCGCCTTCGATTCTTCCGGCGTCTTCACCTGCACCAGCACCAGGTCGTGGACCATCAGACCGTCGGGCCGCAGCTTGCCGTTGCGCGAGAAGAAATCGTTGATCGGCTTTTCGCGCATCTTCGCCGTGACCTTCAGCGGATCGTCGGTGCCGGCGTCCTTCACCGCGTTGAGATAGTGCATGACCGACGAATAGACGCCCGCCTGCCACATGGTCGGCATGCGGTTCATCTTCTCGAAATAGCGCTTCGACCAGGCGCGCGTCTGCTCGTCCATGTCCCAGTAGAACGAGGTGGTCAGCACCAGGCCCTGCGCAGTCTTCAGGCCGAGCGCGTGGATGTCGGTGATCAGCACCAACAGGCCGGCGAGCTGCTGGCCGCCCTTGATGATGTTGAACTCGGAGGCGAGTTTGATCTCGTTGGTGTTGTTCGGCGGGCCGCCGGCGATGCCGATGACCTTCGCCTTCGAGGCTTGCGCCTGCAACATGAACGACGACAGTTCCGGCGCCGCGAACGGCGGCTTCACCGAGCCGAGTACCTTGCCGCCGTTGGTCTCGATCACCTCGGTCGCGTCCTTCTCCAGCGAATGGCCGAAGGCGTAGTTGTCGGTGATGAAGAACCAGCTATTGCCGCCGCGCCTGGTGATCTCCTTGGCGGTGCCGACGGCGAGCGCGCGGGTGTCGAACACCCATTGCAGCGCGTAGGGCGTGCAGAACTTGCCGTGGAAGTCGGTCGAGCCGGTCGCATGCGTGATCATCAGCTTCTTTTTTTCTTTGGCGACGTTCTGTACCGCGAGGCCGACCGAGGATACCGGCACGTCGAGGATGAGATCGACCTGCTCGACGTCGTACCAGCGCCGCGCGATGCCGGCGCCGACATCCGGCTTCAACTGATGATCGGCGAAGATCAGTTCGATCGGCTTGCCGTTGACCTTGCCGCCGAAATCGTCGACCGCCATCTGCGCGGCGGTGACCGAGCCTTGCCCGGTCGGCGTCGAGGCCGGACCCGACATGTCGGTCAGCACGCCGATCTTCACCTTGTCGTCGGACACCTGAGCCTGCGCGACGCTTGCAAGCGACACGCCGAGCAGCAGGCCGGTCAAGCCTGCCGCGATCCGTCTTTCTATAAGACTTGCACTCCACATTGTCGTTTCCTCCCGGTCGTTTTTGTCATTGTTGATTCAGTCTCGGTTGATTCAGTCTCGGTATCCATTTTTCGCGATCGCGCCGCAGACGAGAGACGGTGCGATAGATGTCAGGCTGCGCCGTAGCCGCCGCCGCCCGGCGTTTCCAGGGTCACCTCGTCGGTCGGCTTCATCACCATCTTGCGAGCTTCGCTCACCGGCTGGCCGTTGACAAGGAAGCGTCCGGCCGCCCCCGGCGCGCCGCCGCCGAGCCCTTCCGGGGCGAGGCTGGTGCGGCTCGCCACCGCATTGAGCAACCAGTCGCTGCCGGTGCGCATCGTCCATTGGATGGTCTGTCCGTCGCCGCCGCGCGAGGCGCCGGCGCCACCGGAGCCGCGCCGTAATTCCTTCTTGCTGAACAGGATCGGCATCGCGGCTTCCAGCACTTCGATCGGCACCGCGGCGACGCCGGTCGGGTAGCAGGTCGCGGCGGGGCCGGGCTTGTCCTGACGCGCGCCCATGCCGCCGGAATAGTTGAACATCGAGGAGGTAAAGGGCTCGCCGCGGTCGTTGCGGCCCTGGATCTGGATCGTCCACACCGCGCCGGAGCCTTCCGCCAGCACGCGCTCCGGCATCACATGATAGAGCGCCTTGAGGATCGGCATCGGCACATACATGCCGACGACGTGGCGGGCATTGACCGGCACCGGATATTTGCAGTTCACGATCGAGCCTTCCGGCGCGATCACCTTGATCGGCACCAGGCTGCCGTAGTTGTTCGGCAGTTCCGGGTCGAGGCAGGAGCGGATGGCGAAGGTGGAATAGGCGTGGGTGTAATTCATCACCACGTTGATGCCGTAGGGGCTCGGCCCCGAACTCCCGGCGAAGTCGATGGTGATCTCGCCCTGTTTCGGATCGATGGTGACGGCGGTCTTGAGCGTGATGACGTCGCCGCCCGGCACGTCGAACGAGCTTTCGCCGTGGAAGGTTCCGGCCTTGAGCTTGCGGATCGAATCGCGCGTCGCCTTCTCCGAGCGCGAGATGATCTCCTCGGAGATCTCGTCGATGTCCTCGTAGTGCTGCCGGTCGAGCAGCGCCGAGAGGCGCCGGCTGGCGAGCCTGGCGCTCGACACCTGCGCGGCGAGGTCGCCGAAGACGTGATCCGGCGTGCGCACGTTGCGCCGGATCATGTCGTGCAGCGTCTTGTTCGGCTCGCCCGCCTCGTAGAGCTTGAGCATCGGAATCCACAGACCTTCCTCATGCACGTCGCGGGCGCCGGCGCCGACGCCGTAGCCGCCGATGTCGGTGTGATGGATGGTCGAGCCGAAGAAGCCGATCAGCTTGCCCTTGTGGAAGGTCGGCAGCATCACCGTGATGTCGAAGAAGTGCCCGGCGGAGAGCCACGGATCGTTGGTGATGAGCACGTCGCCCTCGCGCAGCGTCTGCGTCGGGAAGGCGTCGACGAAGTGCTTGCCGGCGGCGGCGAGCGAATTGATGTGGCCGGGCGTGCCGGTCACCGCCTGTGCCACCATGCGGCCGCTGCGGTCGAACAGCGCATTGGCGAGGTCGCCCGCCTCGCGCACGATCGGCGAGAAGGCGATGCGCTGGAGCGCCTTCGCCTGTTCGCTGACGATGCTGATGATGTTGCTCCAGACGATTTCAAGCTCGATGCCGTCCATGCCGGTTACTCCTTCGAGGTCGCGGATTTGGACGCCATCAGGCATCCGGTCTTGTCGACCCTGGCCTGCCAGTTCGGCAGGATGATGATCGTCGTCTCGCGCTCCTCGATGATGGCGGGGCCGTCGATCACCTGGCCGAGCGCGAGGTCGCCGCGCGCATAGACCGGCGTTTCGACATCGGCGCCGTTGAAGCGCGCGCTGCGGGTGCGGCGCGCCTTGGCCGGCGCCGGCTTGAGGTCGATCCTGCTGTCGCGCGTGGCGAGCGGGCCGGTCGCCACCAGCCGCCAACTGACGATCTCGATATCGACGTCGGGCAGCCGCAGGCTGTAGAGCTTCTCGTATTCGGTCTCGAACACGCTGCGCACGGCGGCGGCGTCATGGCGCCGGCGCGGGTCGGCGTCGAACCACGCCGTCACTTCGTTTTGCTGACCGAAATAGCGCATGTCGGCACCGAACCGGAACGCGATATCATCCGCCTTGCAGCCGGCGCTGGCGAGGCCCTTGCGGGCGTCGTCCACCAGCTTGTCGATGATGTGATCGACGGCGTGCCAGTCGACGGCCGACAGCCGGGCGAGGGCGCCCTGGCTCAGGTCGAGCCGTGGTGGCGTCACCAGCGTGCCGAAGGCCGACAGCACGCTGGCGAGCGGCGGATAGATCACCATCGGACTGTCGAGAAGATCGGCGACGTAGCAGGCATGCACCGGGCCGGCGCCGCCGAAGGCGAACAGCGGCACGCCGCGATAGTCGATGCCGCGATCGACGGCGTGGGCGCGCGCCGCAGCGGTCATCGATTCGCCGACGACGCGATAGATGCCGGCGGCGACGTCGCGCGTCGCCGTGCCGAGTTTCTTGCCGAGTTCGGCCATCTGCGTCTCGGCGCCCTTGAGGTCGAGCTTCATGTCGCCGCCGAGGAAGTTGTCGGCATCGAGATAGCCGAGCACCAGGTCGGCGTCGGTGACGGTCGGGTTCTTGCCGCCGCGACCATAGGCGACGGGGCCGGGCATCGAGCCGGCGCTCTGCGGCCCGACCTTGAGCAGGCCGAGATTGCTGACCGAGGCGATGCTGCCGCCGCCGGCGCCGATCTCGATCATGTCGACGGAGGGGATGAGGATCGGCAGGCCGCTGCCGGCCTTGAAGCGGTAGATGCGGTCGACCTCGAAATCGCCGGTCACCAGCGGGTGGCGGTCCTCGATGATGCAGGCTTTGGCGGTGGTGCCGCCCATGTCGAAGGACAACAGCCGGTCGAGGCCGAGCACTTCGGCATAATAGGCGGCGGCCAGCGCGCCTGCCGCCGGGCCGGATTCGACCATCCGCACCGGCAGCTTCTTGGCGATGTCGATACCGATGACGCCGCCGTTGCTGAGCATGATCAGCGGCTCGTTGACGAAGCCGCGCTGCTTCAGGCCGGCGAGGAGGGCGTCGAGATAGGGGCCGGTGATCGGCGCCGTATAGGCGTTCATCACCACCGTCGAGGTGCGCGGATATTCGCGGATCTGCGGCGCCACGTCGGAGGAGATCGAGACGTAAAGCTCCGGCGCGCGGCGGGCGATGACCTCGCGCATCGCGCGTTCGTTGACCGGGTTGAGATAGGCGTTGAGGAACGAGATCGCGACCGAGACGGCGCCCTTCGCCCGCAAGTCGTCGACCACCGCTTCGGCGGCCTTGACGTCGAGCGGGGTGAGCACCTCGCCGGTCGCCAGCACGCGCTCCGGCAGTCCGAACGTCATCTCCGGCGTGACGAGTTGCTCGGGAAACTCGATCTGCGGATCGAACATCTCGTAGCGGTGCTCGTCGCGGATGTTGAGCACATCGCGGAAACCCTGCGTAACGAGCAGCGCGGTCAGCGGCCCTTTGCGCTCGATCACCGCATTGGTGACGACGGTGGTCGCATGCACGATCACGTCGGTGACGTCGGCCGGCTTGATCGCCGCCTTGGCGAGGATCGCATCCACCGCCCGGAAGAACCCGACCTCGAGACTGTCGGGCGTCGTCAGCGTTTTATCGACGAAGGTGTGCCCGGAGGCGCTGCGCAACACGACATCGGTGAACGTGCCGCCAATATCGACGGCGAGCGCGAAGCGCGACATGCCTGACCTCTGCGTTTTCTCGTTTTTGGCTTATTATGATGGGTGAGTTTATCAGTCCGGAACGGAGTTTCGGGCAGGACTATAAAAAACGTGCTTTTCACTGTCAATTTTGAGTGTGCGGTTGACGTGTTGAAAAATCATCTGCTAGCATGTTCCGTAAAGAAGAATGATGTCTCTGAAAATGAGACCGATTGAGCGACCGATACGGGACGGAAACAAAAGGCGACACAGAGAAAATCCAGCATGTCCGGCGCCACCTATCGCGATACGCCGATCCCCGGCACCTTGGTGTTCACCGGCGCGCGGTCGCGCCAGGGCTATCGCATCAACAAATTCGCGATGTCGCTGACCGAGCCCGCCAACCGCGATGCGTTCAAGGCGGACGAGGCCGGCTATATGCGGCGCTTCGACATGACCGACCGCGAGATCGATCTGGTGCGAAAGCGCGACTGGAAGGGGCTCGTCGAGGCCGGCGGCAACATCTATGTGCTGATCAAGGTCGGCGGCGCCGTCGGCGAGAACCTTCTCAAGATGGGCGCGCAGATGCGCGGGCAGAGCCTCGACGAGTTCATGAACACGCGCCCCGGACCGCAGGGGATCGCGGTGACGCGCAGTCGTTGACGGGCAGGGAGGCGGGCATGGCGAGGATCGTCGGCGGAGTTGGCTGCTCGCACGCGCCCTCCATCGCCCATTCGTTCGACCGTGGCTTGCAGAAAGACCCGCTGTGGGCGCCGCTCTACGACGGCTTCGAGCCGGCGAAGATCTGGCTCGACAAGCTCAAGCCCGATCTGATCGTCGCCGTCTACAACGATCACATGAATCGCTTCTTCTTCGACGCCTATCCGACCTTTGCGCTGGGCGTCGCGGACAGGCATCCGCAGGCGGACGAGGGCTGGGGCAAGCGCGATCTGCCGGACCTGCCGGGCAACGCCGAGTTCTCCTGGCATTTGGCGCAGAGCCTGGTCGAGGACGAGTTCGACCCGACCATCTGTCAGGAAATGCCGGTCGACCATGGCGTGCTGTCGATCCTGCCGCTGCTCACCGACAATCGCTGGCCGGCGCCGCTGGTGCCGCTCGCCGCCAATGTCATCCAGCACCCCTTGCCGACGCCGAAGCGGTTCTTCCATCTCGGGCAGGCGATCCGCCGCGCCGTCGAGAGTTATCCGCAGGACCTGCGCGTGCTGGTGGTTTCGACCGGCGGCATGTCGCATCAGCTTCACGGCGAGCGCTTCGGCTTCATGAACCCGGACTGGGACAACGAGTTTCTCGATCGTCTGGAGAGCGATCCGCAATCGCTCGTCGCGCTGCGGCACCACGATTACATGGAACGCGGCGGCGCCGAATCCGTCGAGATGATCATGTGGCTCGCCATGCGCTCGGCGCTTGGCGACAAGGTGCGGCGCGTGCATCGCCATTACTACGCGCCGCTGCTGACCGGCTACGGCCTGGTCGTGTTTGAACAAGCCGACGCCTGAGCGGCGGAGTTTTCGGGGGATCGCGCCAATGGGAATCCGGACCGGCCAGAACTACATCGAATCGCTGCGCGACGGTCGCCAGATGTGGATCGACGGCGAACTTGTCACCGACGTGACCCGCGACCGCCGCTTCGCCGGCGCCGCCTATACGATGGCCGAGCTTTACGACATGCAGCGCGATCCAAAGCGGATCGACCGCATGACCTATCGCTCGCCGACGAGCGGCGAGCGGGTGGGGCTGTCGTTCATCCAGCCGAAAACCATGAACGACCTCGAACGCCGCCGCGACATGGTGAAGACGTGGATGGATTCGACCTGCGGCATGTTCGGCCGCAGCCCCGACTTCATGAACATCACGCTGGCCGGCTTCGCCTGCGCCAAGGACGCCTTCGGCCAGAAAGACAAGCGATACGCGGACAATATCTGGGACTACTATCTTTATTGTCGCGAGAACGACATCGCGATGACCCATACGCTGATCAACCCGCAGGTGGATCGTTCGCGGCCGGTCGAGAAGCAGGACAAGGACCTCGCCGCCAAGGTGGTGAAGGAGACCGACGCCGGCATCGTCATTAACGGCGCGCGCATGGTCTCGACGCTGTGCGCCTATTCGCACGATCTGCTGGTGATGCCCTCGACCTATCTCGCCAACAGCGAGGAGGCGCGGCCCTATGCGTTCGGCTTCGCCGTACCGGTGAACGCTGAGGGCCTGCGTTTCATCTGCCGCCCCTCGGTGATCCACGGCAATCCCGGCTCGCCGATGGACTATCCGCTGTCGTCGCGGCTCGACGAGACCGACGCGATGGTGATCTTCGACAACGTGCTGATCCCGTGGGAGCGGGTGTTCATCTATCGCGACGCGGAGATGTGCAACGGCCTCTACAACCGCACCGGCGCGATGCCGCAGATCATGCACCAGTTCTCCACCAAGAACCTGGCGAAAGCCGAGTTCATGATGGCGGTGGCTTTCGCCATGGCGCGCTCGACCAAGATCGACGCGCATCTGCATGTGCAGGGCATGCTGGCAGAACTGATCCAGTATACCGAGTTCGTGCGCGCCTGCCTGCGCGCCAGCGAGGTCGATGCGGCGCCGAACGCGCAAGGGTTCATGACGCCGGCGGCGATGCCGCTGTGGACCGTGCGCATGATGTTCCCGAAAATGTTCATCCGCATGTGCGAGATCATCCAGACGCTCGGCGCCGGCGGCCTCGTCGCCATGCCGTCCTATGCGGAGCTGTCGGGTCCGGTGAGCAAGGACGTCGAGACCTATTTCCAGGCGGCGAACGCCAATTCGCGCGAGCGCATCAAGCTCTTCCGGCTGGCCTTCGACGCGGCGGTGTCCTCGTTCTCCGGCCGCCAGCAGCTCTATGAGCGCTATTATTCCGGCGACCCGGTGCGGCTTGCCGGTACGCTTTATGAAATCTACGACAAGGCGCCCTATATCGACCGCATCGGCGAACTGCTCGACGGGCTGGAGGCGCGCCGCGACGACCCGGAAAAGCCGCTGGCGTTCCGCCCGGTCCTGTCCGCCGCCGAATGAGCCGCCGCGTGCGCGACACACATAGCAAGAGACACGGCAATTGGACGGACGCTCTGCCGGGGCGTGACGGGGTGGTGCGATGACGGTGAAGACGGCCGTGTCGATCGGAGCGGTCGGGCTGAAGTCGCCGCTGATCTGCGGATCGGGCGAGCATCTGATGTATGCGCAAGGCATACGGCAGGCGCTCGCCGCCGGTGCCGCCGCGGTGGTGGCGAAATCGGTCAACGAGAGCGAGGCGGCGCGCCGCCAGCTCGACCGCACCGACTATGTGCTGCTCGACAGCACATGGCGGCGCCTGCCGTGGGATTTCTCGCCGCCCGCCGACGCCAGCCTGCTGTGCCGCTCCGGCCTGTCGCAGCAGACCTTCGCCGAGTGGCTGCCGATGATCGCCGGCCTCGATCGCGAGGCGCAGGCGCAGGACGCCTATGTGGTGGCGAGCCTGATCCTCGCCGACCTCGACCGCTGCGTCGAGATGGCGCGGGCGATCGAGCAGGCGGGCCTGCGCATCCTCGAACTGAACATCGGCGCGCCGCACGGCAACGAGGCGGCGCCGGGCGCCATCGTCCTCGAACGCGACAGCGCGCGGGTGCGCAATATCGTCTCGCGCGTGCGCGCCGCGGTGCGGATGCCGCTGTGGGTGAAGCTCACCGGCCAGAGCGAGGACGTCGCCGCGCTGGCGCTCGCCGCCAAGGAGGGCGGTGCCGATGCCGTCACCGTCATGGGCCGCTTCATCGCCTTCCTGCCCGATGTCGAAACGCTGGAACCGATGCTCGGCACCAATGCGGCATTTGGCGGCGCCTGGGCACTTCCCTTGACCTGCCGCTGGCTGGCACAATCGCGCCGCAGCGTCGGGGCCGGCTTTCCGCTGATCGGCACCAACGGCGCGCGGACCGGCCTCGACCTCGCGCGTTTCCTGCTGGCGGGCGCCAGTGCCGTGCAGGTCACTTCGGCCGTGCTGACGGGAGGGTTTGGCGTGGTGACGCAGATGGTCGAGGAGTTTGCGGATTATCTGACGCGCAAAGATTTGACGGCGGCCGATCTCATCGGCAGGGCGGCCGACCGCATCGGCACCTATGCGCAGCAGGAGAGCCGTCCCGGCTACTGGCAGCGCTTCGTCACACCGGAGGCGTTGCCGTGAGCCGGCATGACCTCAGTTTTGAGAGTGAGTGCCATTTTGAGAGTGAGCGCCATGGCGACCGCTGATCTCGATCTGACCGAGGACGAGGATCGCGTGCCCGGATCGGGCATGATCCAGTCCGTGGTCATGGCGGGGGAAATCATCGAGGCGCTGGCCGCCGCCGGCCAGCCGGTGCGGCTGACCGCGCTCGCCAACCAGCTCGGCGAATCGAAGGCGAAGATGCACCGCCATCTCTCGACGCTGAAGTTTCTCGGCTTCGTCGATCAGGACACCCAGACAGAGTGCTACCGGCTCGGCTTCAAGCTCGTGCATATCGGCCAGGCGGCGAACGACCAGTTCGATCTGCGCCGGCTCGCCGAGCCCTATATGACGCGGCTGCGCGACCTGACGCACCAGACGGTGGTGCTCAGCATGCCGGCGAGCGGCGATGCGATCGTCAACGCCGTCGTCGATAGCCCCAATCTGGTGACGATCTCGGTGCGGCTCGGCTATCGCCTGCCGGCGCATGCGGCGGCGCAGGGGCGGGTAACGCTGGCCTTCACCCCGGCGGCGACGCAGCAGCGGGTGCTGGCGCGCAAGTTGCAGATGCTGACGCCGCGCACCATCGTCGATCCGGCGGTGCTGCGGGCGCGCCTGACGCGCATCCGCGAGCAGCTTTACGACGTCTCGATGGACGAAACGCTGCTCGGCATTTCGGCCGTCGCCGCGCCGATCCTCAATTTCGACAACGAGCTTGTCGGCGCCATCGCCGTGGTCGGCACCACGCAATATGTCCACGACCCGGTCGATCCCGAACAGCTCCAGTTGTTGCGCGCCTGCACCAAGGCGATATCGCTGAAGCTCAATTCGACCGGCTATGAAGGGCTCGGCGTGCCCAATATGCGGGAGTTCATCTTCGATTGAGAAAAACGCGGGGCGCGCCGGTAAACGGCGCGAGACCTGTGTGGGAAACCAGAGCGTGGAAAGTGGCAGGATCAAAATGGGAGGAACCAAAGTGGGAAAGAGTATGTCGATAAATCGCTATGTGACGGCCGGCATCGCGGCGCTGGGCGCAACATTGGTCTCGCTGGCGCCGGCGACGGCGCAGGGCGTCTATAAAGTCGGCATGGCGGCCGGCCTGACCGGCTATGCCGCCACCGTCGATCGCGCCTGGCGCGACGGCGTCGAGGTGGCGATCGCGGTGCTCAATGCCAAGGGCGGCATCAACGGCCAGAAGGTCGAACTGGTCGTCGAGGACAACAAGTCGGAGCCGCAGGAAGCGGTCACCGTCTATCGGAAGATGATTTCCTCCGACAAGGTCAATGTGTTCGTCAGCGGCTGCGTCTCGGCCGGCAATTTCGCCGCGGCGCCGCTCGTCGTGCGCGCGCAGACGCCGATGGTGCTGTGCTCGATCCTGCCGCAGCAGCCCGACCATGTGAAATGGGCGTTCACCACCATTCCGCCGCCGCGCTTCGAGGTCGAGACGCGGCTCGAATACATTCAGAAGAAAACCCAGATCAAGAAGATCGGCGTGCTGCACGATCCCTCGCCCTATGCCAATGCGCAGAAGGCGGCGGCCGAGAAGGAGGCGAAGGATTACGGTCTCGAGATCGTCGGCATCGAGCAATACAAGACCGACGACGCCGACCTCTCGGTGCAGATCCAGAAGATGTATGCGGCGGGCGCCCGTGCCATCATCAAGATCGGGCTTGGCGGCACGACGCTGACCGCGGCGAAGAACATCAAGCAGCTCGGTCTCGACATGATCATGCTGACGAGCCTTGAGGACATCGCCGTGTTCCGTCCGGTGGCCGAGGTGCTCGGCGACAAGTTCTTCTTCGTCGCCTCGCCGGCGCAGGTCTACGACGCGCTGCCGGACAGCCCGCTGAAGAAGGAGATCGGCACGTTCCTGGAGCCGTGGCGCGCCAAGTACAAGGATCGCGATCCGAACTGGGCCGGCCGTGGCTGGGACGCGATGATGCTGGTCGCGGCAGCCGTCCAGAAGGCAAAGTCGACCGAAGGCGCCAAGCTGCGCGACACGCTGGAAACCATGGACGGCTTCCAGGGCACCACCGGCATCTATCACTTCTCCGCCAGCAACCATCAGGGGATCACGGAGAACCCGCTGCTGCTCGCCACGATCATCAACGGCGACGTCAAAGTGGTGAAGTGAGCGCCGCGCAGCAACAACC
>Ga0182744_1003480_pt1 | contig 12239 bp, 13 predicted proteins | sample eDN3rd30CKraftMG_FD_128525 | JGI IMG/M metagenome (GOLD analysis project Ga0182744, IMG submission 128525) | Enriched Miracle-Growth compost microbial communities from Emeryville, California, USA - eDNA 3rd pass 30_C Kraft MG (version 2) (version 2) ...
ATCTCCGGCGTGATCGGCTCGATATAGGTGGCGTCCGCCATCTCCGGGTCGGTCATGATCGTGGCCGGATTGGAGTTCACGAGGATGATGCGGTAGCCTTCCGCCCGCAGGGCCTTGCAGGCCTGCGTGCCGGAATAGTCGAACTCGCACGCCTGACCGATGACGATGGGGCCGGCCCCGATGATCAGGATGGATTTGATATCGGTGCGTTTTGGCATGAGGCGTATCCGTTCGGCGGCTTGCGCAAAATACCGGACAGGAAACCCCGTCCGGTTGTGCGCAGCGATTTTGAAGTCAGGCTAAGGGGGCCTTATAGGGGAGGTTTTCCGGTTGCGTAACCCCAAAAAGCGCCCGAAAACATCTATCCAACGGCATTGGCGGCGGGGTCGGCACCGGCGCGGCCCGGCCTTTCAGTCATCGGCCGGCTTGTCGTCGAGCGGGGGCAGGGCGATGTCGGTGACGGCGGCCGCGATCACGCTGTCGAGCAGGCCCGGAAAGCGGCTCTCGAGATCGTCTCGACGCAACGTGGTGAACTTGCTGGTGCCCACCGCCTTCGTCTGCGTAATGCCCGCTTCGCGCAGCTTGGCGAGGTGGTAGCTGAGGTTGGTCTTGGAGGCCAGGCCGAGGAACATGGAGCAGTTCATCGGCACTTCCCGCATGGCCAATTCGCGAACGATCGCAAGCCGCGTCGGGTCGCCGAGGGCGACGAGCACGGCCGGCAGCGCGATCTGGTCAGCGGGTGGATGCGGCATTTGCATGCCTCCGAGTTAAGCACAATGCGGGGCTATTTCAACGCCGGTGCTGCCGGGCCGGCCGCCGGCATTTGCGCGGGCATCCGCCGGTGCTGACACAGGGGTGTCAGCAGATGTCTGTTATTTTTTCCGCTTCTCCTTGAACGGGCGTCGAGAGATATCCAATTGTTCAAGCACTTTTGAACTAAGGATGCCTCCAATGGATAAACGTCTCGTATGGCTGGCGGTCGGCTCGTTTGCGATGAGCACCGTGGGTTTCGTCTTTTCCAGCCTGCTGCCGTCGATCGCCGCCGACGCGCATATCTCGATCCCGAGCGCGGGCTATCTGATCACGGCCTTTTCGCTGTCCTATGCGGTGGGCGCGCCGACGCTGTCGGCGCTGTTCGGCGCCGTCGACCGCCGCCGGCTCCTGGCGGCGGCGATGCTCGTGTTCGTGGCCGGCAACGCGCTGGCGGCGGTGAGTTCGTCCTTTGCGACGCTGGCGGCCGCGCAGGTGGTCATGGGCATGGCGGCCGGGCTGTTCGCGGCGACCGCGCAGGCGACCGCCGTCATGCTGGCGGGACCGGAGCATCGGGCGCTGGCCATTTCCGTCGTCGTCGGCGGCACGACGTTCGCGGTCGCGCTCGGGGCGCCGCTGGGCGCGCTGATCGCCGCCTTCTGGGGGTGGCGCGGCACTTTCGGCGCCATCGCCCTGCTCGGCCTTGCCTGCGCGCTGGTGCTGTGGGTGCGGCTGCCGCGCGGCATGCAGGGCACGCGCCTGACGATGCGGGAGCGGCTGCACAGCCTTGGCCAGCCGGGTATCGCGTCTTCGCTCGCCGTGACGCTGCTTTACCTGACCGGCAGCTTCGTTCTCATCTCGTATCTTGCGCCGCTTGCCATGGAAGGGGCGGGTCTGCCCGAACTTGCCCTGCCGGGCATGCTGCTGGCCTTCGGCGCCGGCGCGGTGATCGGCAATCTGTCGAGCGGCCTGCTGGCCGACCGGTTCGGGGCGACGCGCATGGTGGCGCTGTCGCTCTTCCTCGCCGCGCTGATGTGCGTCGCCATCTCGCTCGATCTGAAATTCCTGCCGCACAGCCTGGCCGGGCCGATCCTGATCGGGCTGATGGTGCCCTGGGGGATCATCGGCTGGGGCTTCCCGCCGGCGCAGGCGAGCCGGCTTGTCGCCTACGCACCCGACATCGCCCACCTGACGCTGTCGCTCAACGCTTCGGCGATCTATTTCGGTATCGCCATCGGCACGCTGCTGGGCGGCAGGGTGCTGGATTATTCGACGCCGGCCAATCTCGGCATTGCCGCGGCGGCCTTCCCGATCGTCGCCCTCGCGGTGCTTGCGGCGAGCCTGCGCGCCGGACGGGTGGCGGTCATGCAGGCCGATTGAAAAACCGGGGCGGGCCGCGTGCCCGCTCCGTTCTGTTAGGCGGCGCTACATGAACGAGCCGGTCTCGACCTCGCCGTCGCGTTCATAGGTGGCGATGAGGACGCCCTTGCCCGAGGTTTGCGACCGGGTCTGGTGGAACGCGGCCGGCATCGCGCCGTCGTCGAACAGGCGCTTGCCCTTGCCGAGCAGGACCGGGAAGATCAGCAGGGTGAAGGTGTCGACGAGGTCGCTCGCAAACAGTGTGTGGGCGAGTTTGCCGGAGCCCTGGATCAGAAGGTCGGGGCCGTCCTGCTTCTTGAGTTCGCGCAGCGCCGTGGTGACGTCGCCGGTCAGCGGCTGGCTGTTTCGCCAGTTCAGCGTTCCCGGAGAGGAGGTCGCCACATATTTGGTGGCGGCGTTGAAGCGATCGGCGATCGGGTGGTTCGTGATGTTCGGCCAGTAGGCGGCGAAGATGTCGTAGGTCGTGCGGCCAAGCAGCAGGTCGTAGGGTTCGGCAAGAATTTCGCCGACGGCCGCCCCGGTGGTGTCGTCGGCGTAGGGCACGGTCCAGCCGCCGAAACGGAAACCGCCGGAGCGGTCTTCCTCCGGCCCGCCCGGCGCCTGCATGACGCCGTCGAGGCTGACGAAGGTGGAAGCTTTGATCTTTCTCATGGCCTGTCCTCTTGAAGGGTTGTGCCCCCGGCCAGTGCCTCGGTCCGGCCTGCGCTCAGCCGCCGAACCCCATGAGCGTATCGTATAGCAGCTTGAGATTGAGCGCCACGATCAGCATGGCCACCAGCCAGGCCAGCCAGGACACGCCCGCCGGAACGGCGAACTTGCCCATCTTCGTCCTGTCGGAGACGAACATCACCAGCGGGATGACGGCGAAGGGAAGCTGCATGGACAGGATCACCTGGCTGAAGACGAGCAGTTCGGCGGTTCCACGCTCGCCATAGATGGCGGTCACCACCACCACCGGGATGATGGCGATGCCGCGCGTGACCAGGCGGCGCGCCCATTGCGGGATGCGCAGGTGGAGGAATCCTTCCATCACGATCTGGCCGGCCAGCGTCGCCGTCACGGTGGAATTGAGGCCCGAGGCGAGCAGGGCGATGGCGAACAGCGCGGAGGCGATGCCGAGGCCGAGCAGCGGCGACAGCAGTTCGAAGGCCTGCCCGATCTCGGCGACGTCCTCGTGGCCCGAGCCGTGGAAGGCGACGGCGGAGACGATCAGGATCGCGGCGTTGACGAACAGCGCCAGCATCAGCGCCAGGGTGGAATCCACCGTCGCCCATTTGATGGCGTCGCGCTTGCCGTGGTCGGTGCGCTCGTAGGCACGGGTCTGCACGATGGAGGAGTGCAGGTAGAGGTTATGTGGCATGACGGTGGCGCCGATGATGCCGATGGCGATGTAGAGCATCGCCGGATTGGTGGCGATTTCAGCGGACGGCACGAACATCGAGTGCAGGATGGTGCCGGCCGGCGGGGCGGCGACGAAAATCTGCACGGCAAAACAGCCGAAGATGATGATGAGCAGCGCGACGACGAAGGCTTCGAGGTAGCGGAAGCCCTTGTTCATCAGGAGGAGCACGAGGAAGGCGTCGAGCGCGGTGAGCAGCGCGCCGCCGATCAGCGGGATGCCGAACAGCAGTTGCAGGGCGATTGCCGTGCCGATGACCTCGGCGAGATCGCAGGCGATGATCGCCAGTTCGCAGATGACCCACAGCGCGTAGGCGACCGGCTTCGGGTAATAGGCGCGGCAGGCCTGGGCGAGGTCGCGGCCGGTGGCGATGCCGAGCCGGGCGGCCAGCGCCTGCAACAGGATCGCCATCAGGTTCGACAGCATGATGACGAACAGAAGCGTGTAGCCGAACTGCGCGCCGCCGGCGAGGTCGGTCGCCCAGTTGCCGGGGTCCATGTAGCCGACCGAGACCATGTAGCCGGGGCCCATGAAGGCGAACAGCCGCCGCATCCAGCCGGCCCCTTGCGGCACGGCGACGGAGGCGTTGGCTTCGGGCAGGCTCGGCCGCTCGCCCGCTTGCGGCTGGAAGAAGCGCCGGTGGGAAGTGGACGTTGCGGCGATTTCGGCTTCAGGCATCCCGAATTCCGTGCTGTGCGTAGCTTCGATGCAGGGCAATTTATGCATAGGCTCAACATTATGCAATAGGCTATATTTCATTGTTTCGGCTTTATCGACCGCCGGTGGAGCGGAGTGGCGGGGGAGGGGAGAAAATGTACCGAAGAATGAAAGCCTGTGCTATAAAGTTTAAAGGCGGATTCAATTGCGGGCGGGAAGCGTCGCCGCCGCCGTGAAAGGAGAGGCGCGTTGGCGCAGAAGAACCGGTCTGTTTCGCGCGATGAGCGGCTGCCTGACGCCGAAGTCCATTCGGAAGGCTTTCGCCAGACGCGCGAGGCGCAGCGCGGCGCGCTGGTCGAGGACTATGTCGAGCTGATCGCCGACCTGATCGAGGACGGCAACGAGGCGCGGCAGGTGGACATCGCGGCGCGCCTCGGCGTGTCGCAGCCGACGGTCGCCAAGATGCTGACCCGGCTTTGCGCCGAGGGGCTGGTGTCGCGAAAACCCTATCGGGGCGTGTTCCTGACCGAAGCCGGGCGCAAGATGGCCGGCGAAAGCCGCGAGCGCCACCAGACGGTGGAGGCGTTCCTGCGCTCGCTCGGCGTCAGCGCCGAAACCGCGCGCATCGATGCCGAGGGCATCGAGCATCATGTCAGCGCCGAGACGCTGGAAGCGTTCCGCAGGGCGATGCAGAGGCACCCCTGAGAAGTTGGGGCGACGGCCGCGGAACCCGCGGGCCGGCCACGCGTTGAATGGCGCGCCGGCAATTTCGCGGGCGAAGGGAGAAAAGCGCATGGGCGTCCAGCAGGCACCGACGGCGAAAGGCAAGGCTTCGGCCAAGGGACTTCAACAGGCGGCGGCAAAGGATGAACGCAAGACGGAAGCCGAAACCGGCAAGCCGTTGGCAAAAGGCGCAAAGCGCTTCGAGGAGCGCTCCAGGAGTTCGGACGGCAAGAGCGCCGGGACGAAGCAGAAGGCCAAATAGCCGGTCGAAGCAGCCCCCTCATCCGGCCGCTTCGCGGCCACCTTCTTCCCGGCGGGGGAGAAGGGCCATAGTCATCGCCGTTTTCTCTCCCACAGGGGAAAGGTTGCCCTACAGGGCAGAGTTGCAGGCACGTGGCCATGTTTCGCGTCCTTGCCCCGGCGAAAAAGGATCATGACTCGCCGGATCGGTTCGGATAATCGTTAAAAGGTTCGGCCGGGGGCATTCGGCTGAGATAGCATCGTGAGGGTTTGCCATGCTCTGGAAGGGTCGTCGGCAGAGTGACAATATCGAGGACCGCCGCAGCGATGGCGGCGGCGGATTGCCGGGCGGTTTCGGCGGCGGGCCGGGCCAGTTCCGCATCCCGATCGGCGGCCGCGCCGGTGGCGGCGGCTTGTCCACCATCATCATCCTGGTCGTGCTGTTCTTCGCCCTGAAGGCGTGCGGCATCGACCCGATGCAGATACTCGAGCAAGGCGGCGTGCTTTCCGACAATGGCGGCGGCATCACCACGCAGGACAGCACCGGCGACAGCGGCTCGGCCGCCAACAACGACGAGATGAAGCAGTTCGTGGCGACGGTGCTGGCCGAAACCGAGGACGTGTGGACCGGCATCTTCCAGGCCAACGGCATGACCTACGAAGACCCGAAGCTGGTGATGTTTTCGGGCCAGATCCGTTCGGCCTGCGGCTTTGCCACCTCGGCGGCCGGGCCGTTCTATTGCCCCAGCGACCACAAGGTCTACCTGGACACGGCCTTCTTCCAGCAGCTGGCGCGCCAGTTCGGCGCTTCGGGCGATTTCGCCCAGGCCTATGTCGTGGCGCACGAGGTCGGCCACCATGTCCAGAACCTGACCGGCATCCTGCCCAAGTTCAACCAGATGCGCCAGCAGATGAGCGAGGTCGACGCCAACCAGATGTCGATGCGGGTGGAACTCCAGGCGGACTGCTTCGCCGGCGTGTGGGGCCACTTCACCGCGCAGAAGGGCATCCTGGAACAGGGCGACCTGGAGGAGGCGCTGAACGCGGCCCAGCAGATCGGCGACGATACGCTGCAAAAGAAGATGCAGGGCTACGTCGTGCCGGAAAGCTTCAACCACGGCACTTCGGCGCAGCGCCAGCGCTGGTTCGCGGCGGGCTTCAAGAGCGGCAAGCTTTCGGACTGCGACACGTTCAACAACCCGATCTGAGCGCAAGGGGCCGCTCCGGTTTTCGTCGATTGTAGGGCCGGCGCTCCTTGCCTATAAGGAGCGTCCGCCCGACTCAGCGGCGCCAAGAGGAACAGGACGGTCCCCATGATAGACCCTGCCCGGGCGCGGCGCGGGCTTGCGCTGGTCTTCACGACGCTTTTGCTCGATGTCATCGGCTTCGGCATCATCATGCCGGTGTTGCCGGCCTATCTGCAGGAGCTTTCCGGCGTCTCCGTCAGCGAGGCGGCGATCGAAGGCGGCTGGCTGTTCTTCGTCTATGCGGCCATGCAGTTCTTCTTCGCCCCGCTGATCGGCAACCTTTCGGATCGATTCGGCCGCCGGCCGGTGCTGCTGGCCTCGGTATTCACCTTCGCCATCGACAACCTGATCTGCGCCGTCGCGTGGTCCTATTCGATGCTGTTCATCGGCCGGGTGCTGGCCGGCATCAGCGGCGCCAGCTATTCGACCGCCTCGGCGCTGATCGCCGACGTCAGCACGGACGAGAACCGGTCGAAGAATTTCGGCCTGCTGGGCATCGCCTTCGGCGTCGGCTTCATCATCGGCCCGGTGCTGGGCGGGCTGCTCGGCCAGTTCGGGCCGCGCGTGCCGTTCTATTTCGCGGCGGCGCTCGCCTTCGCCAATTTCGTCATCGGCTGGTTCCTGCTGCCGGAGACGCTGGACGAAAAGCACAGGCGGCGCTTCGAATGGCGGCGCGCCAACCCGCTCGGCGCCTTGCAGCAGATGCGCCACTATCCCGGCATCGGCTGGATCGGCCTGGTATTCTTCCTGATGACGCTCGGCCACATGGTGTATCCGGCCGTGTGGGCGTTCGTCGGCACCTACCGCTATGGCTGGAGCGAGCAACAGATCGGCCTGTCGCTCGGCGCCTACGGCCTGTGCGGGGCCATCGTGATGGGGCTGGTGCTGCCGCGCGCGGTCCGCCGCTTCGGCGAATGGCGCACCGCCATGATCGGGCTTGCGTTCACCGCCTTCAGCGCCTTCGGCTATGCGTTCGCCGCGCAGGGCTGGGTAGTCTATGCGGTGATTGTCGCCGGCTGCCTCGAAGCACTGGCCGACCCGCCGCTCAGAAGCCTAGCCGCCGCCAAGGTGCCGCCTTCGGCGCAGGGCGAATTGCAGGGAGCGATGACCTCGATCTTCTCGATCACCTCGATCATCACGCCGATCCTCTATACGGCGATCTTCTCCTGGTTCACCGGCCCGACCGCGCCGGTGGCGTTTTCCGGCGCGTCCTATGTTCTCGCCGGCGTCTTCCTCGTGCTGTCGCTTCTGGTGTTCGCGGCCAAGGTCGCCAAGCCGTCGCCGCGCGAGGTCGAGCGTATGCATTCGGTCGAGGCAGCCGGCGGGCCTTGAGCCGGCCGGCGCCGGTGCCGCTGCCGGCCTGACGCCGGCACATTGCCGACGCCGATTGGTCACGAAATGACCCGAAGGGCGGCAGTTTCTGGCCTCATTGTCCTTATGAGGTGTGCAGGCGCGGGGGCCAATCTGAAAGGGACACCTATGCGCAGAGCTTTACTCATCCCGGCGAGCATCGCCTTCGTCGGCATCGCCGCGGCCAACGCACAGGAAACGACGACCCCGCAGGCGCCGGCGCAGCCGCCCGCCGCCTCGCCGGACGCCACCCCGAAGGTCCAGCGCATCAACGTGGTCGATGTCAGCGAACTGCCCCAGGACACGCAGAAGCAGGTCGAGCAGGTGGTGGCGAAAGCCAGCGACGAGAATATGAAGCAGTTGCGGACCAGCATCGAGGCGACGCCCGAGGCGAAGGCGGCGCTGGACGCCAAGGGAGCGACCGCCGCGCAAGTGGTGGCGACCGCCATGGGCACGGACGGCACGCTCACGCTGATAACGAAGAAAAGCAGCTAGATTTGGCGCGGGGCCGCCGCCCGTGGCGATGGCCCCCAGCGCCCCGACAACCGTCAGGCGCGCTCGGCCAGCGCCGGTTCCTTCCGGCGCTCGCGGATCATGTTGACGAAGCGGCGGAACAGGTAGTGCGAATCCTGCGGCCCGGGCGAGGCTTCCGGGTGATGCTGGACGGAAAATACCGGCCGGCCGCTGAGCGCGATGCCGCAGTTCGAGCCGTCGAACAGCGAAACGTGAGTCACTTCAACGCCCTGCGGCAGCGACTTGGAGTCGACCGCGAAGCCGTGGTTCATGGACACGATCTCGACCTTGCCGGTGGTGTGGTCCTTGACCGGATGGTTGGCGCCATGGTGGCCCTGATGCATCTTCACGGTCTTGCCACCGATGGCGATGGCCAGCATCTGGTGGCCGAGGCAGATGCCGAAGATCGGAATGTCGGTCTTGAGCAGGTCCTTGATCACCGGCACGGCGTATTCGCCGGTGGCGGCCGGGTCGCCGGGGCCGTTGGACAGGAAGATGCCGTCCGGCTTCATGGCAAGGATTGCGTCGGCGCCGGTCTTGGCCGGCACGACGGTAACCTTGGCGCCGAGCCCGGTCAGAAGGCGCAGGATATTGCGCTTGATGCCGTAGTCGACGGCGACGATGTGCATGGTGGGCGCGTCCTGCTCGCCGTAGCCCTTGTTCCAGACCCAGGGCGTTTCCTTCCACACCGACGACTGGCCGGAGGTGACTTCCTTGGCGAGGTCGAGGCCGACGAGGCCGGACCATCCGGCGGCCTGCCGCTTCAGGTCCTCGACGTCGAACTTGCCGTCCGGCGCGTGGGCGATGACGGCGTTGGCCAGGCCCTTCTCGCGGATCAGCGCGGTCAGCGCGCGCGTGTCGGTGCCGGAAAGGGCGACGATGCCGCGCTTCTTCAGCCACTGGTCGAGATGGTCCTTGGCGCGGTAGTTGGAGGGATCGGTGACGTCGGCCTTGAACACCGCCCCGACCGCGCCCGCGCGCGTCACCGGGTTCAGGTCCTCGACGTCCTCGTCATTGGTGCCGATGTTGCCGATATGCGGGAAGGTGAAGGTGACGATCTGGCCGGCATAGGACGGGTCGGTGAGGATTTCCTCGTAGCCGGTCATGGCGGTGTTGAAGCACACTTCCGCGACCGCCGAACCAACCGCGCCGAGGCCGCGCCCCTCGATCACCGTGCCGTCGGCAAGAACGAGCAGGGCGGTCGGAACTTCCGTGCTCCAGGGGGCGGTCGTGGCCATGGCGGCTCTCCATCAACGGCTGTAGGCTTTTACGCGCAGCAAAAAGCGTGGCGCGGCGATTTCCGCAGCCTCCACGCGTAACCAGTCTGGTTGCAAGGCCTTTCCATAGGGGACGCGGCGAAAGCGGTCAATGCACATGCATGCGGTGACTGGCGATTGCACGCGGTTTTCGGTGGTTATAGGGTGCGCCGCAATCGAAGGAGAAAAGAATGCGCGAAAAAATCGCCGAGGAAGTCAAGAACGCGATGAAGGCGAGGGACGCCGAAAGGCTGCCGACGCTCAGGCTGATCCAGGCGGCAATCAAGGATCGCGACATCGCCAACCGCGGCGCCGGCAAGGATGCGGCGAGCGACGACGACATCCTGCAAATCCTGGCCAAGATGGTGAAGCAACGCGAGGAATCGGCCAAGGCGTTCGAGGACGGCGGGCGGCCCGAGCTTGCGGTGAAGGAGCGCGCCGAAATCGCCGTGCTGCGCGAATTCCAGCCGGCGCAGATGGACGACGCCGGCGTCGAGACCGTGGCGCGCGCGGCGATCGCGGAGACGGGTGCTGCTTCGGCCAAGGACATGGGCAAGGTGATGGCCGTGCTGAAGGCGAAGTACACCGGCCAGATGGACTTTTCCAAGGCGAGCGCCGTGGTGAAGGGACTGCTCGGCTGATCGAGGAGCAACGGCCATGACCGGCAAGGCGACTGCCGCCGCCGACACGCCCTCGCGCCTGATCGACGCGCGGATCGCGGAACTCGGCGACTGGCGCGGCCGCATGCTCGCCCATGTCCGCGCGCTGATCCGGCGGGCGGACCCAGACGTGGTCGAGGAGTGGAAGTGGCGCGGCGTGCCCGTCTGGTCCGACAGCGGCATCATCTGCACCGGCGAGACCTACAAGAGCGTCGTCAAGCTGACCTTTGCCAAGGGGGCCTCGCTGGACGATCCGGCCGGCCTGTTCAATTCCAGCCTCGACGGCAAGGTGAGGCGGGCGATCGACCTGCGGGAAGGCGACGAGCCGGACGAGGACGCCTTCAAGGCGCTGGTGCGGGCGGCGGTGGCGCTGAACCGGTCGAAGGCCCGGTGATCCAGCCGAGGTCGGTTTTGCGCGGCTGCCCGGCCTCTGTCCGGCAATCCGAGCGAGCTGGCATATTTGCCCGCGCACCATAGTGCGTAACCTGTTCTTTATCGATTCTCCTGCCGGAGCAGACCCTTCTCGATGACTGGCCTTTTTTCGGCGGACGTTTCGTCGGCGCAACTTCTGTTCCTGCTGGCCTCGTCGCTCGCGGCCGGGCTGGCGCGCGGCTTTTCGGGCTTCGGCTCGGCACTGGTTTTCGTTCCGCTGGCAAGTGCCGCGATCGGGCCCCAGGTCGCCGTGCCGCTGCTGGTGGTCGTCGACGGCTTCATGACGGCCGGCCTGATTCCGGCCGCCTTCCGGTTGGCGGACCGGCGCGGAGTCCTGATCATGACCCTCGGCGCCCTGATCGGCGTGCCGGCCGGCATCTACCTGCTCACCAATGTCGATCCGCTGGCCATCCGGTGGGCGATCGTCGTCCTCGTCGTCCTGTTGCTGGCGCTGCTGGTGTCCGGCTGGCGCCATCACGGACGGCCGAAACCGCCGATGACGGTTCTCGTCGGATCGATTTCGGGGCTGTTCGCGGGCGTGGCGCAGGTCGGCGGCCCGCCGGTGGTTGCCTATTGGGTGGGCGGCACGACGCCGGCCATCGTGGCGCGGGCGAACATGATCGTCTATTTCGCCTTCTCGACGGTGCTGACGGCGACCGGCTATCTCTGGAGCGGGCTGATCACCGCCCAGGTGCTGTCGCTGGCGGTGATGGTCGCGCCGACCTACGGTATCGGCGTCTGGTTCGGAAGCCGGATGTTCGGCGTTGCCGACGAGCGGACTTTCCGGCGCATCTGCTACCTGATGATCGCCTTTTCGGCTGCCGTGAGCATGCCGATCCTGGATGGGCTTCTTCCCTGAACAGGTGAAAACAGCGGGCGGCCTTGTCGCTTCGCGACCGACCGGCTCAGCTTGCCTTCAGCCGCGAACCGGAGAGCAGGCCCTGTTCCTCCAGCACCGGATAGGCGATCGATGCCAGCAGCGAATTGATCTGCTTGAGGTCGCGGATGGTGTCGAGGTGGATCGAGCTCGTCTCGATCGACTTCGGCGTGCCGTCGCGCAGGCGCAGGAAGTGCTTCTGGCTGGTTTCCTTCTCGAAGTCGCGCAGCCGATCCTTTTCCAGCACCAACTGGCGGGCGGTTTCGGCGTCGCGCGACACCAGCACGTTGAAGGCCAGGCGCGCGTTGGCGAGCACCGAGGCGTGGAAGGCCGACAGTTCGCGCCAGCCCTCTGGCGTGAATTCGAGGCCTTGGTCGAGCTTCTTCTGCACATGCACCAGCATGTTGCGCACGATGATGTCGCCGACCTGCTCGAGCTTGACGCAGGCGCCGATCAGTTCCTGGCAGCGCAGCGCCTCGTCCTCGGTCATCACGTTGCGGGTGACCTTGGCGAGGTAGATCTTGATGGCGGCATGCTTCTTGTCGACGCGGTCGTCGAGGGCGGCGAGCGCCTTGATCTTGCCCTCGTCGGCGCTTTCGTAGAGCTCGATGATGCGCTTCAGCATGATCTCGACCGTCTCGCACACGCGCACCACCTCGCGGGTGGCATCGGCAAGCGCCAGGCTGGGCGTGCCGAGATCTGCTTCGTTGAGCGCGCTGAGTTCGGCGGTGGCGAGCGATTCGGCGGGTTTCGCCG
>Ga0182744_1003481_pt1 | contig 12238 bp, 13 predicted proteins | sample eDN3rd30CKraftMG_FD_128525 | JGI IMG/M metagenome (GOLD analysis project Ga0182744, IMG submission 128525) | Enriched Miracle-Growth compost microbial communities from Emeryville, California, USA - eDNA 3rd pass 30_C Kraft MG (version 2) (version 2) ...
GGAATTGCCGATGCCCGGAACCGTCAGGATTCGTGCCGGCGCCTGAGCGCCCGGGCAGATGGGAGGCGTCATCACTGCCATTCTCTCCTCCTGCGCTGGTCAAACCATATCCCGACCGGCCGATTTGCGGCATGACTCGAAGGCTAGCCCAAAGCCTGTTATTTGTCTATTAAATTGATAGAGTATTAGATAATTGAATATGTGGCGGCGTGCCGCCGCCGGTGGTAAAGCTGTTGCGGGAACAACGGCATGAGGCAGCCTCGGGCTGCCGGGGCTTGGGGATGAATCCATTATACGCCGCCATGGACACCACGGTGTTCGAGCGCATGTCGGGCCTGGCCCGCGAGCATGGCGCCATCAATCTGGGGCAGGGCTTCCCCGACCGGCCGGGGCCGCGGGGATTGCTCGAGGCCGCCGCCCGGGCGCTTCTTGAGAAATCCAACCAGTATCCGCCCATGGCCGGCCTTCCCGAGCTGCGCCGCGCGGTGGCGGCGCATTACCGGCGGCATCAGACACTGGACCTGGACGAGCGGGAAGTGGTCATCACCTCCGGCGCCACGGAAGCGCTGGCGGCGGCCATCCTGGCGCTGGTGGAGGCGGGGGACGAGGTGCTGATCTTCGAGCCCAGCTACGATGCCTATGCGCCGCTGGTCCGCCGGGCGGGAGGTGTCCCCAGGCCCATCCGCCTGCAGCCGCCCGACTGGCGCATCGACGCCGCCGCCCTGGCGGATGCCGTGACGGCCCGCACGACATTGATGATCTTCAACGATCCCATGAACCCCACCGGCCGCACGGCGCGCCCGGAGGAGCTGGCCCTGCTGGCCGAGACATGCGTGGCGCATGACCTGACCGCCATCTGCGACGAGGTCTGGGAGCACGTGGTGTTCGACGGGCATCGGCACCGCTCCCTCATGACGCTGCCGGGCATGCGCGAGCGCACGGTGAAGATCGGCTCCGCCGGCAAGATATTCTCGCTCACCGGCTGGAAGCTGGGCTGGATGTGTGCCGCGCCGCCGCTGGCCGAGGGGCTGGCCCGGGGGCACCAGTTCCTCACCTTCACCTCGCCGCCGCACCTGCAATGGGCCGTGGCCGAGGGGCTGGAGGCCGAGCAGGACTGGTTCCGCGCCATGCCCCGGGCGCTGGCCCGCGCGCGCGACCGGCTGAACGCCGGCCTGCTGGCGGCGGGCTACCATGCGCTGCCGAGCGACGGGACCTATTTCCTCACCATCGACCTTGAGGCGTCCGGCATTCCCCTTGACGACGTCACCTTCTGCGATCGGCTGGTGCGGGAGGCCGGGGTGGCGGCCATTCCGGTGTCCGCCTTCTATTCCGACGCGCCGGTGCGCCGCATCGTCCGCCTGTGCTTCGCCAAGGATGACGCGACGCTGGACGCCGCCGCCGGCCGCCTGGCGCAAGCGCGGAGCCTGTTTGCCGGGCCGGCCTGAGGAAGGGGGAGCGGCTTACCCCGCCGCGCCGGCCTGTTGCGCCAGCCGCTCGGATTTGCGCATCTTCTCGCTGGCGGATTTGAGCTGGCCGCAGGCGGCCATGATGTCGCGGCCTCTGGGCATGCGGATGGGGGCCGAGATGCCGGCGGCGAAGACGGTGTCGGAAAAGGCGCGAATATCGTCCCAGTCCGAGCATTCGTAGATGGCGCCGGGCCATTTGTTGAAGGGGATGAGGTTCACCTTGGCGGGGATGTCGTATGCCTTCAGGAGTCGCACCAGCTCCCTTGCGTCATCCAGGCTGTCGTTCACGCCTTTCAGCATGACGTATTCGAAGGTGATGCGCCGCGCGTTGGTGGCGCCCGGGTAGTTGCGGCAGGCGGTCAGGAGCTCGGCGAGCGGATATTTGTTGTTGATGGGCATGATGGCGGTGCGGATATCGTCGCGCACGGCGTGCAGCGACACGGCAAGGTTGACGCCCAGTTCCTCGCCGCAGCGTTCCATCAGCGGCACCACGCCGGAGGTGGAGAGGGTGATGCGCCGCTTGGAGAGGGAGATGCCCTCGGCATCCATCACCGTCTTCAGCGCCTTCTTCACATTCTCGAAATTGTACAAGGGCTCGCCCATGCCCATCATGACGATGTTGGAGAGGAGCCGTCCGTCGGGCGGTGAGGGCCATTCGCCCAGGCTGTCGCGGGCGATCATGATCTGGCCGATGATCTCGCCCGCCGTCAGGTTGCGCACCAGGCGCTGCGTGCCGGTGTGGCAGAATTTGCAGGTGAGGGTGCAGCCCACCTGGCTGGAAACGCAGAGCGTGCCGCGGTCCTCTTCGGGGATGAACACCGCCTCGGCCTGATTGCCGTCGGCGAAGCGCACCAGCCATTTGCGGGTGCCGTCCTCGGAAATCTGCTCCGTCGAAATCTCGGGCCGGCCGATATGGAAATGCTCGGCCAGCCGGGTGCGCACGTCCCTGGCCACGTTGGCCATGTCGGCGAAATCGCGGATGCCGCGAAAATAGACCCAGTGCCAGACCTGCTGCGCGCGCATGCGCACCTGCCGCTCGGGCACACCCAATGCGGCCACGGCCTCAAGGAGCTCGTCCTTCGAGAGGTCAAGCACGTTCCGGCGGGTTTCCGCCCGCGTCCCGATGTCCGGCTGCATGTCGCTCATGCGCTGCTAGATAGGGCTATTGCGCCGCCAGATCAAGAAATCTCTATAGCGGGCAGCCGGACTCGGGTGTGCCTTGTGGCGACCCGGCCCTATTTCGGCTGGGGCACCACGCGCAGATAGGGCTTCAGGGTCTGCCAGCCGTCCGGATAGAGCGCCTTGGCGTCGGCGTCGGACACCGCCGGCGAAATGATGCAGTCTCCGCCATCCGTCCAGTTGGCCGGCGTGGCAATTTTGTGCTTGGCGGTGATCTGGCAGGAATCGAGAAGCCGCACAACTTCGTCGAAATTGCGGCCCGAACTCATGGGATAGACCAGCATGGCCTTGATGCGCTTGTCGGGGCCGATCAGGAAAACCGTGCGCACCGTCTGGTTGTGGGCGGCGGTGCGGCCTTCCGAATTGTCCCCCTCGTCGGCCGGCAGCATGTCATAGAGCTTGGCGACCTTCAGGTCCTTGTCACCGATGATCGGATAGTCGACGGCGGCCCCGCCCACGTCGGTGATGTCACCGAGCCAGCGGACATGGTCCGACACCGGATCGACCGACAGGCCGATGATCTTGCAGTTACGCTTGGTGAACTCGCCCTCGATCTTGGCGAGGTAGCCGAGCTCGGTGGTGCAGACCGGCGTAAAATCCTTGGGGTGCGAAAACAACATGCACCATTGATCCCCGATCCAGTCGTGAAACCTGATCGTTCCCTTGGTCGTTTCAGCCTCAAAATCCGGTGCGATTGCGCCGATACGCAGTGACATTGCAATTTCCTCCATCATCCCCGATTCCCAGTGAAGGGGCATGCGAAAATGGTATGCCACGGGCGGGCATAGCGCAATACGAGTCTGGACCGGACCGGATCATCCGCCGGCTCCGCAGCAGGGGTATCAGCGCCCGCAGGCCTTGGAGGCCGCCGCGTAGGCATCGGAGAAGCCGAGAAGGGAATATTTGTCCACCGTCGTGGTGCCGCGCGACGAGACGCCGGTGACGGTGAGGTTCACGCCGGCCTTCATGGCCTGCACCACGGCCTTGTCGGATGAGGCGTCGTAGGCCCAGGCGGCGTCGCCCTCGGTGAACAGCTTCTTGGCGGACCCGTCGATGTTGAAGGTCACCTCGCTGTTGGACCTGTAGGGATAGCCGGCGATGACGTTCACCTCGTCGAACGCCTTGCGCGCCGGGCTGTGGGTGACGGTGATGTAGGTCTGCCCGCGGTTGACGCCCTTGGGGCTGGTGTCCTTGGGCAGCGATACCACGTAGCAGATCTTCTGGCTGTCGTCGGTGGTCAGCGTGAAGGCGTCCCAGTCGCGGAAGGTGCCCAGGAGTTTCTTGCTCTCGGCATGCGCCGGGCCGGCGAGCAGGCCCAGCGCCACAACGGCCGACAGGGACACAAGGCTCAGGGTCTCCAGGGCTTTTTTAGGCATTCGTCTCCTCCTTATCGTCATACGGCGCTCAAGGTAACCTTTGCGCGGGGGCATTGAAAGGGCCGCTCAGTCCATCTCGGGGGCGATGCCGTCCATGAAGCGGGCGAGCAGTATGTCGAGCCGGGTCAGCCCGCCGGCGTCGTGGGTGGAGAGGGTCACCTCCACGCGGTCGTAGACGTTGAGCCATTCGGGGTGGTGGTCCATCTTCTCGGCCTTCAGCGCCACCCGCGCCATGAAGCCGAAAGCCTCGCTGAAATTGCGGAAGTGGAATATCTTGTTGATGGCGTCGCGCTCGTCCACCTCGGTCCAGCCTTTCAGGTCGGCCAGCATCTCGACGCGCTCTTCGTTGGTCAGTTTGGCGGGGCGTGTTCCCGGAGGGATGCCAGTGGGTCTGTCAGTCGGTTTGCCGGTGGATTTGTCTGTCATGGCGCCAATCCCTATCTCTATGGTTCGTCCCCGTTGCCCCCTTCATTGTAAGTGAGCCTGTCATGCTGCGCCAACCGTCCGAAGAGGAAATCGAACATTATGTCCGCGATACGCTCAGCCAGTTGCCGCCCGAATTCGCGCGGGAGTTGGGCAATGTCGTGGTGCGCGTGATGGAGTTCGCCGACCGGGAGACGCTGGACAGCATGGGCATCGACGATCCGTATGATCTGCTGGGCCTCTATCACGGCGTCAGCCTCGACCAGAAATCGATGTTCGATACCCCGCGCGAGCCGGATTACGTGTTCATCTACCGCCAGCCGGTGATGGACTACGCCGCCTATACCGGCCAGTCGCTGGAAGCCGTGGTCCACCATGTGGTGATCCACGAGCTTGGCCACCATTTCGGCTTTTCCGACGACGACATGCATTGGCTGGAGGAAAGCGGGTAGGTTGAAATGACTTTTTCATTTCGTCGCTCGCCGATCAAGTCGGCGAGTGACGAAAAAGCTAATTTTTCAATAGGCTTTCGACATAGGCCGGCAGCGTGGTGCCGGCCGGGCCGGGGATGACTTCGTTGAAATGGCGGGCGCCCAGCGACGGCTCCAGGTTGAATTCCACCGTGTGGGCGAAGCCGTGGGCCCGGACCTCCTGGATGAAGCCGGCTGCCGGGTAGACGTTTCCCGATGTGCCGATGGAGAGGAAAAGATCGCAGCCCGCCAGGGCGCCGTAGATGCGCTCCAGCTCCAGCGGCATCTCGCCGAACCATACCACATGCGGGCGCAGGCTTCCCGTGCTGCCGCAGGCGGGGCAGGGGGTATTCCCCTCAATGTCCGCGGTGCAGGGCAGGAGGATTTGGCAGGCGGTGCAGCGGCATTTTTCCAGCTCACCATGTATGTGGATGACGTTGCGGCTGCCGGCCTCTTCATGCAGCCCGTCGATATTCTGGGTGACGATGAGTACCTTGCCGCCGCTCTCGCGCTCCAGCCGGGCCAGGGCCATGTGGCCGGGGTTGGGGCGGGCGGCGCGGGCGGCCCGGCGGCGGGCGTTGTAGAAGGCGTGCACCTGCGCCGGGTCGCGGGCGAAGCCTTCGGGTGTCGCCACGTCCTCCACCCGGTGGTTCTCCCACAGCCCGTCCTCCGCCCGGAAGGTGGCGAGGCCGGACTCCGCCGAGATGCCGGCCCCGGTGAGGATGACGATATGGCGATAGCGCATCCGGCCCCGCGTCCTCTCAGAGGCTGAAGGTCACATGCCCGTTCCCGTCGATGGACCAGGCGGGGTTCCAGGCGATCTCCCAGGCGTGGCCGTCAGGGTCCGCCACATAGCCGCGAAAGCCGCCATGGGGCGGGGCGTCCGCGGCGCGCAGGAGCGTGCCGCCCGCCGCCACCAGATGGCCCATGAGCGGGGCCACGGCTTCCTTGGCGGCCACATTGTGGGCCAGCGCGTGGGCGCCGGGGGAGAGAAGCTCGGGCCGCCGGCTGTCCGCCGCCAGGGCATCCTTCAGCCAGGTGCCGAGCACGAGGCCGTTCATCTGGTAGAAGATGATCTCCTCGTTCTCGAACACCGGTTTCCAGCCGAAGCCCTCCAAATAGAAGCGGCGGGAGCGGGCGAGGTCGGCGATGCCGAGCGTGATGACGGAAATCTGCTGTTGCATGGGTCACATCCCTTCAATTGCCACGGCACCATGCCATGGCATCCAAGGGCATGGGACTCAATACCGAGCGAAGGCCCGGCAAAGGACAGAGCGCCGCGAGCGGCGCGGCCGGACTAACCATACCGGCCCGTCTTTCCAGCCGCCGCCAGTCTAGCCGGGCGCCGGCGGAGGGTAAAGCCCGCCGCGAGTTGATTGCCCCGGTGCCATCCTGTAGCAAGGGGGTCTGGAACCGAAGGAGGCCGTGTGGTCAGGATATTGTTCGTCTGTCTGGGCAACATCTGCCGTTCGCCGCTGGGCGAGGCGGTGATGCGCCAGCGCATTGCCGATCTGGGGGCGCGCGGGCGCCATTTGGAAACGGAATCCGCCGGCACCTCCGACTGGCATATCGGCGCGCCGCCGGATGATCGGGCGCAGGCGGCGGCCAGGCGGCGCGGCATGGACATCAGCACCCAGCGCTGCCGCCAGCTCCGCCCGGAGGATTTCGAGACGTTCGATTATATCCTGGTCATGGATGAGGCCAACCTGGCTCAAGCCCGGCGCATCGCCGCGATGCTGCCCGCCGGCCGGGCCAGGGCGCGGCTTTCCCTGCTGCTGGATTACGCGCCGCATCTCGGCCTGCGCGAAGTGCCGGACCCCTACTGGAGCGGTGGCGAAGCCTTCGACGAGGTGATCGACATGATCGAAGCCGCCGTGGACGGGCTGCTGACCGAGATCGGGCAGGGGGTGGAGGGGCGGTGAATTCCCCCGGAACCCGCCCCGCATCGGGCGCGTTCCAGGGCCATGCTTTACGGGCTCCGCGTCATCTCCATCCTGTTCGCCGCGCTGGCCCTGGTGCCGGCCGGCGCCCATCTCTGTTCGATGGCCAGCAAGCTGCGGCTGGACGCTGCCGATTACCTGGCCAGCCAGCGCGCCTATGACGGCTGGAGTCTCTTTGCCGTCGTCGTAGCCGGCGCCCTCGTTTCCACCCTTCTGCTGGCGGTCATGCTCTACCGGGCCGGCGAGCCTTACCTGTTCGCCGTCTGGGCGTTCCTGTGCATCGTGGCAACCCAGGTCGTCTTCTGGACATTCACCTTCCCCGCCAACCGGGCGACGGAGAACTGGACCATGCTTCCCGAAGGCTGGGAGACGCTGCGCATGCAGTGGGAATATTCCCATGCCGGCAGCGCGGTGCTGAACGCCGCCGCGCTGCTGGTCCTCGTCCTCGGCGCGACACGGCGCTGAGCGGAAGCCTCAGATGAATTGCACCTGCAGCACTTCGTACTGCTTGCGGCCGCCGGGGGTGGCGACGTCGATCTCGTCGCCTTCGCGTTTGCCGATGAGGGCGCGGGCGATGGGCGATGAGATGGAGAGACGGCCCGCCTTGATGTCGGATTCCACCTGGCCGACGATCTGGTATTTGAATTCCTCGTCGGTATCGATGTCCACCAGCGTGACGGTGGCACCGAACTTCACGGTGTCGCCCGAGAGCGTGCTGACGTCGATGACCTGTGCCAGGCCGATCTGGCCCTCCAGTTCGCCGATCTGGCTTTCGATGAAACCCTGGCGCTCCTTGGCGGCATGATATTCGGCGTTCTCGGAGAGGTCGCCATGCTCGCGCGCCTCGGCGATGGCGCGAATGACGTCCGGCCGGTCCACGTTCTTCAAGCGCTTCAGTTCGTCTTGCAGGCGCTGCAGGCCCGCGGCCGTCATGGGAATCCGTTCCATCGTCTCTTCGCTCTTACCAACTCTATGAAGTGAAATGACGCCGCGATTGACGCGGCGTCAAAGGGCCTTGTGTCGATATTGGGATAATCTTAGCAGGCAGTCCCGATTACACAATAGCTACAGTTCAATCGTAGGCCCGCTCAATTATAAGACTGCAGGGGCGCCACCTCGATATCCCCCGCCTTGAGGGCGGCGATGGCACCCACGGCGGCACGCGAGCCCGCCACCGTGGTGAAGTAGGGGATCTTGTTGAGGAGCGCCGTGCGCCGGATGGTGTAGCTGTCGGCGATGGCCTGGCTGCCCTCCGTGGTGTTGAGGACGAGGGCGATCTCGCCGTTCTTCATGGCGTCCACGATATGCGGGCGGCCTTCCAGCACCTTGTTGACCACCTCGACCTTCAGGCCCTGCTCCTTCAGATACTGCGCCGTGCCCCGCGTGGCGACCACGGCGAGACCCAGGTCCAGGAGTGCGCGGACGGCGGGCAGGATGGCTTCCTTGTCGCGGTCCTTCACCGAGACGAAGACCTTGCCCTCTTCCGGCAGCAGGGTGCCGGCGGCGAGCTGCGACTTGAAGAAGGCGTGCTCGAAATCCCGGTCGAGCCCCATGACCTCGCCCGTCGAGCGCATTTCCGGGCCGAGCAGCGTGTCGACGCCGGGGAAGCGCGCGAAGGGGAACACCGCCTCCTTCACCGCCACATGCTCGAAGGTCTTCTCCTTGAGGTTGAAGCTGGCCAGGCTTTCCCCGGCCATGATGCGTGCCGCGATCTTGGCGATCGGCGTCTTCGTGGCCTTGGCGATGAAAGGCACTGTGCGGCTGGCGCGCGGGTTCACCTCCAGGATGTAGATGACACCGTCCTGGATGGCGAACTGCACGTTCATGAGCCCGACGACGTTCAGCGCCCTGGCCAGCTCGACGGTCTGCGCCTTGATCCCGGCGATGAGGGCCGGCGAGAGCGAATAGGGGGGCAGCGAGCAGGCGCTGTCGCCCGAATGGATACCCGCTTCCTCGATATGCTCCAGAATGCCGGCGATATAAACGTCCTTGCCGTCGGAGACGGCGTCCACATCCACCTCCGTGGCGTTGGAAAGGTAGAAGTCGATGAGCACCGGGCTCTTGCCTGAGACGGTGACCGCCTCCTTCATGTAGCGCTCGAGGCCGGCGACATCGCGCACGATCTCCATGGCCCGGCCGCCCAGCACGTAGGAGGGGCGGATGACCACGGGAAAGCCGATCTCCTCGGCGATGCGGACCGCCTGGCTCTCGGAGGTGGCGATGCCGTTGGGTGGCTGCTTCAGGTTCAGCCGGTTGAGAAGCTGCTGGAAGCGCTCGCGGTCCTCCGCCAGGTCGATGGCGTCGGGCGAGGTGCCGAGGATGGGAATGTCGGCGGCCTCCAGCTCGCGGGCGAGTTTCAGGGGCGTCTGCCCGCCGAACTGCACGATGACCCCAAGGAGCTCGCCGTTCTCCTGCTCCTTCCTCAAGAGCTCCACCACGTCCTCGGCGGTCAGCGGCTCGAAATAGAGGCGGTCGGAGGTGTCATAGTCGGTAGAGACGGTCTCCGGGTTGCAGTTGACCATGATGGTCTCGATGCCGGCCTCCGACAGGGCGTAGGCGGCGTGCACGCAGCAATAATCGAACTCGATGCCCTGGCCGATGCGGTTCGGCCCGCCGCCGAGGATGGCCACCTTGCGGGCATCCGTCGGCCGGCTCTCGCATTCTTCCCCAGCGTCGGCGGAGCCGCCCAGGGCATGCTCGTAGGTCGAATACATATAGGGCGTCTGCGCCTCGAACTCGCCGGCGCAGGTGTCGATGCGCTTGTAGGTGGGGCGCACGCCGAGGGCATGACGCAGCGCCGTGACCTGCGCCGCCTCCCGCCCGGTCAGCCGGGCGAGCTGGGCGTCGGAGAAGCCCATGCTCTTGAGCTGCATCAGCCCCTGGTAATCGGTGGGCAGGCCGGTCTTCTTCAGCCGGGCCTCGGCATCCACGATCGAGCGGATCTGGTTGAGGAACCATGGATCATAGGCGGTGATGTCGGCGATCTCGTCATTGCCGAGGCCCAGGCGCATGGCCTGGGCGACGCGCAGCAGGCGGTCGGGCCTCAGCGGCGAGATGGCGGCCTTCAGCGTGGCGGGCTCCGCCGCGTCGTAGCCGGGCAGCTCGATCTCATCCAGCCCGTCGAGCCCGGTCTCCAGCGAGCGCAGGGCCTTCTGCAGGCTTTCAGGGAAGGAGCGGCCAATGGCCATGGCCTCGCCCACCGACTTCATGGCGGTGGTGAGCAGCGGCTCGGCGCCGGGGAACTTCTCGAAGGCGAAGCGCGGAATCTTGGTGACGATATAATCGATGGTCGGCTCGAACGAGGCCGGAGTGACGCCGGTGATGTCGTTGGCCAGCTCGTCCAGCGTGTAGCCCACGGCCAGCTTGGCCGCCACCTTGGCGATGGGGAAGCCCGTGGCCTTGGAGGCCAGCGCCGAGGAGCGCGAGACGCGCGGGTTCATCTCGATCACCACCATGCGCCCGGTGTCGGGGTTGACGGCGAACTGCACGTTGGAGCCGCCGGTTTCCACCCCGATCTCGCGCAGCACGGCGATGGAGGCGTTGCGCATGCACTGATATTCCTTGTCGGTCAAGGTCAGCGCGGGGGCGACGGTGATGCTGTCGCCGGTATGCACGCCCATGGGGTCGATATTCTCGATGGAGCAGATGATGATGCAGTTGTCCGCCCGGTCGCGGACCACTTCCATCTCGTATTCCTTCCAGCCGAGCAAGCTCTCGTCCACCAGGATCTGGCTCACCGGCGAGGCTTCCAGCCCCTGGCGGCAGATGGTTTCGTAATCCTCGCGGTTGTAGGCCACGCCGCCGCCGGTGCCGCCCAGGGTGAAGGCCGGGCGGATGATGGCCGGCAGGCCGATCTCGGGCAGCACGCGCATGCATTCCGCCACGCCGGCGTTCAGGTCGTAGACCGTCTGGCCCTTGGCGTTCTTCGATTTCGGCGAGGAGATGATGGTGGCCTTGGGGTTCTCCAGGCCGATCTTCTCCATGGCCTCGCGGAAGAGCTTGCGGTCCTCGGCCTTCTTGATGGCGTCCATGTTGGCGCCGATCAGCGTCACGCCGTATTTCTCCAGGGTGCCGTCCTCGTCCAGCGCCATGGCGGTGTTGAGGGCCGTCTGGCCCCCCATGGTGGGCAGCAGCGCGTCCGGCCGTTCCTTCTCGATGATGCGGGCGACGACGGCGGGGGTGATGGGCTCGATATAGGTGGCGTCGGCGAATTCCGGGTCGGTCATGATGGTGGCCGGGTTGGAATTGACCAGGATCACCCGGTAGCCCTCCTCGCGGAGCGCCTTCACTGCCTGGGTGCCAGAATAATCGAACTCGCACGCCTGCCCGATGATGATGGGCCCGGCGCCGATGACCAGGATGGATTGGATGTCTGTTCTTTTAGGCATGGTAAGACTCACGCTGGTGCAGGCCCCTCTCCCCAGCCCTCTCCCCGGAGGGGCGAGGGAGCGGGACGGCGCACGAATGGGAACCCTCGCCCCTTTGGGGAGAGGGCAGGGAGAGGGGGACTCTTGGATGAAAAGAGATGAGACGACGCTTGAACGCGCAAAAGCGCTGCGCTCCGGTAGGACCGAAGCGGAACGAATGCTGTGGCGCCACCTGCGGGCGAAGCGGTTCGGCGTCAAGTTCACGCGGCAGGTGCCGATCGGACCCTATGTCGCGGATTTCGCGGCGCGGCAGGCGCGGCTGGTCATCGAGGTGGACGGGGGGCAGCATAGCATCGAGACGGATGCGGTGCGCACGGCCTTCCTGGAGGGGCAGGGGTATCGGGTGATCCGCTTTTGGAACAATGACGTGCTGGGCAATATCGATGGCGTGATGGAGAGCATTGGGGAGGTGTTGAGGCAGGCCCCTCTCCCCCACCCTCTCCCCAAAGGGGCGAGGGAGCCGGACTGAGCACTGAATTACCCTCGCCCCTCTGGGGAGAGGGCAGGGAGAGGGGAACCGGTCTCTCCATGAGGGCTCCCTCATGCGGCGCTGTCCTCCACCATCTTCATGAAGCGATCGAAGAGGTAGAAGCTGTCCTGCGGCCCCGGCGAGGCTTCCGGGTGGTGCTGGACCGAGAAGACGGGTTTCGAGGTGAATTTGAGGCCGCACAGCGTGCCGTCGAACAGGGAGATGTGGGTGGGCACCACGTCGTCGGGCAGCGTGTCCTTGTCCACGGTGAAGCCGTGGTTCATGGAGGTGATCTCCACCTTGCCGGTCTCCAGGTCCTTCACCGGATGGTTGGCGCCCCGGTGGCCCTGATGCATCTTGACGGTCTTCGCCCCGGCGGCCAGGCCGAGGAGCTGGTGGCCGAGGCAGATGCCGAAGATGGGCATGTTCATATCCAGCAGGTCCTTGATGACCGGCACCGCGTAGTCTGCCGTCGCCGCCGGGTCGCC
>Ga0182744_1003483_pt1 | contig 12235 bp, 11 predicted proteins | sample eDN3rd30CKraftMG_FD_128525 | JGI IMG/M metagenome (GOLD analysis project Ga0182744, IMG submission 128525) | Enriched Miracle-Growth compost microbial communities from Emeryville, California, USA - eDNA 3rd pass 30_C Kraft MG (version 2) (version 2) ...
ATCGCCTTCGAGCGTCTTGCGGATGAAGAGCTCCTTCTGCGCGTCGGTGCCCTTTTCGAGCAGGGTGGGCACGGTCATGTTCACGCCGTTTCCGCCCACCTCCATCGGCGCACGCGCGCGGACGAATTCCTCGCGGATCACCTGCGCGCGGATGACGTCGACCGGCTGCCCGGACCCGCCATAGCGCTTGGGGATCGCCCGATAGAGATAGCCCTGATCGATCGCGAGCGCGCGGAAGGTGCGGATGAACTGCCGAAGGTCGGCGCCGCGCATATCCGATGGCGGTGGCCAGTGGAGCGACAGAAAGGCGCGCACCTCGGCGCGGAAGGCCTCGGCGGCTTCGCCATAGCTCAGATCCATCGCACGCTCTCCCTCTTCTCCGTCGATTCTATGCCTGACTTATATAACTACGTCAAACATGTTGTGCGATGTTCATCCTATCGGTAGGAGGCTCGCATGACCGAGCACGAACGCCCGATCCCGCATTATTTCGCCCGCGACGGAGAGGCTTTCGTGCCGTCGGGGCTCGCGCGCAATCCATGGTTCGCCAACGCCGTGGCGGGCGGACCGATCGCCGCGCTGATCGGTCAGCTCATCGAGGAAGCGCGATTCGACGCCGGCCTCGAAATCTGCCGTTTGACGATCGACATATTGGGCGTCGTGCCGCACGCTCCGCTGACGGCGCGTTTCGTGCCGGTGCGCGAGGGACGGCAGGCACAGTTCCACCGCATCGAGCTGCTCGCGGGAGACCGGCCGGTAACGCAAGCCCATCTGGTCCTCGCACGCGGGCTCGACACCCCGCCCTGCCCTGCACCGCAACCGCACCCGGCGCCCGAGGAGGTGGAGGAACGCAACTTCCTTGCCGGCGCAACGATGGCGGGCGCGATCCGGACGCGGCCGATCATGGGCGAAGCGCGCGCGCCGGGACGCAGCGTCGTGTGGATGCGGATGGACGGCGAAGTCGTGCTCGGCACGCCGGCGTCGCCCTTTGCCAAGGCCTGCTTGTTCGCCGATTTCGGCAATGGAGTCGGCAGCGCGACGCACGCCGAGGCATGGAGCTACGCCAACCTCGATATCTCGATCCAGTTCTTTCGCCGTCCGCGCGGCGAATGGTTTCTGCTCGACGCCTTCACCGAAGGCGCGGGCAACGGGCACGCCGTGGCGCAGAATCTGTTTGCCGATATCGACGGCGTCTATGCCAAGGGCACGCAGACCATCTTCGTCGCACCGGGACGCAGCATATTCTGACGCCCGCTATTCGCCCTTGAACAGCGGCGCGCGCTTCCCGGTCACCGCCGCCAGCCCTTCGCGATGATCCTCGCTGCCGAGCAGCAGCGCCTGATTCGACAGGTTCGCCTGCCACTCGGCCTCCATGCTGCTTTCGAGCGCGCGCTGCATCGACTGTTTGACCGTCGCATAGGCGAGCGGAGCCGAAGCGGCGAGTTCGCGCGCGAGTTCCAGACCGCGAGCTTCCAGATCATCACGCGCGACCACTTCGCCCACCAGCCCGATCGCGAGCGCTTCCTCGGCGCGGACCTGCTTGCCGCGCAGGCACATCTCCATCGCGCGGCCGAGCCCGACGAGGCGCGGCAAGAGGAAAGTGCCGCCGAGCGGTGGCATGATGCCAAGGCGAATCCAGCTTTCCTGGAACATCGCATTGTCGGCGGCGACGCGGAAGTCGCAGGCGAGCGCGAGTTCGCATCCCACCGTCACCGCCGCCCCCTGGACCAGCGCAAGCGTCGGCTTGGGGCAGCGATAGATGGCGCGCGCGGCGCCCTGGAAATTGGCGTAGACGGTGTCCTTGATCTCGCTCGCGCCCATGCCGGTCAGCCGCTGCAGAAAGGCGAAATCAGCGCCGACCGAGAAGTGCTTGCCCTCGGCGGCGAACAGGATCGCGCGTGCATCGCGGTCGGCCGACAGCGCGGCGAAGGCATCGCGGATCTCGCCGAGCATTTCGGGCGATGATGCATTGCCGATATCGGCGCGCGCGACCACGACCGCGGCGATGCCGCCCTCGTGGCGGTCGATACGGATATGCGCGAAATCAGTCACCGCCCCGTTCCTCCTGCTTCTTCTTCTCGCGCCAGACCATCGCGGTCGCGCTGGTCGACAATCCCATATTGAGCGCTTCGGCGTCGAGCGCCGCCTCGAACGCCCAATCCTCGGCATTGTTGAGGTTCGCCTTCATGTAGCGATAGCCCATGCGCGGTCCGTCAGCGAGGCGGCGGGCGGCCTTCATCGTTTCGTCCGCGAGCACCCCATCGTCGAACAGGCGCGTGTAGAGGCCCTTGGCGAACGCCTCTTCGGCCGACAATTTCTCACCCAGGAAAAAGAGCTCGCGCGCCACGCCAGTGCCGACGATCCGGGTCCAGAACCAGGTCGATCCGAAATCGCCGCTGGCCCCGATGCGGTCGAAGGCGGTGAGAAAAGTCGCGCTCCTTGCGGCAAAGCGCAGGTCGCACGCGCCGGCGATGCCGATTCCTGCGCCGGCGACCGGCCCGTTGACCATCGCGATGGTCGGCTTCGGCATCTCATGGAGCAGGCGCGAGGTTTCCATGAAGCCGCGCAGGCGCGAGAAGCCCTGTTCGGTACGGCTGCCCACCTCCGGGTTCGGCGGCACGACCGCCTTGTCGGCGCCACCCTCCTTCAGGTCGCCGCCGGCGCAGAAGCCGCGCCCCGCGCCGGTCACGATCACGCAGCCGACCGACGAGTCGCGCGCCGCGTCGGCGCATGCATCGGCGAGCGGCGTCATGATCGAACCGGTCAGCGCGTTCAGCCGGTCGGGCCGGTTGAGGGTGATGGTGCGAACGCCTTCCTCGTCGTCGATCAATATTTCGGACATCGCCAAGCCTCCCCGACCCGTTTTCGAAGCGAACGGCGAACGGGTCAATCCCCGCCCAATTCGCGGTGACGCGCGAGCATCCGCACCGCCTTTTCCGCGAGTTCCTCGGGCACCGAAGGATAAAGCGGCAGCGGCCTTTCCTTGTTCGGCAGCGCGATCGTCGCGGTCGCGCGCACCGTTTCCTCGTCGCGCTGGTTGGTGAACTTCACCGCGACGTCGACCAGGCTTTGCCCGCCGTCCTGCCGTTTCGCGAGCACCTCGCCGCTCACGCGCTGGACATCGCCCATATAGTTGAACTTGCGGATCTCGTCATGGACATGGGTGATGACCGCATCGTCGCCCGCCCAGTCGCTGAGATACTGCCACAGATAATTTTCGCGCATCACACCGTAATCATAGGCCATGGGATTGCCGATCGCCTGCGCCCAGACCGGGTCCCAGTGCAGCCGCTGCGCGACGTCGGGAACGCCATATTCATTCTTGATGTAGAAGGCCGGAATGCGCTGCCGGTTCTTGTGCGCGAGACGGTTCGCAGTCGGCGCATAGGGCACGAAGCCATAGCCGCCCGCATGGAAGCAGATCACGTCGGTGACCGTCAGCGGCCCCTTGGCCTGAAGGCCAAGCGAATCGCCCTTCTCGACCTCCTCGAACCAGCGCTTCGCGGCGCCCTGCACCGTCTCCTGCGCATAGATGTCCTCGATCGCCTGCATTTCCTCGTCGGTGTAGCGCGCAGGGTCGATTGCCGAATATTTGCCCTTCTTCGCCGCCGTCTTGCGCTCGGTAAGGACGCGAAGGATGCGATAGACCGCGACGACCTCGCCGCGCTGGTTGATCTTGACGTCGCGGCGGACGCCGATGACCGAACGGCCGGCGAATTCGGACTGCTTCACCTCGCAGCTTTCGTCGCCGTTGAAACTGTAGATGGTGTCCCCAGGGTAGATGGGGCGATAGAAATCCCATTGCGACCCCGACACGAAGACGTGAACGCCCTTGAACAGGCTTTTCCTCAGCGCCTTGATCTCGTCGGGCACCGGGTCGCCGAGCATCGGCTTGTTGATGACGCCCGCCATCATCCCCGGCGCGATCACGCTGCCCCAGCGGGTCTTCTTCGCATAATGGGGGTCGGTGTAGAGCGGTTTGTCGTCGCCCATGCCGTGCGCGAAATTGCGGATATTATCCTCAGTCGCGGTCTGGATATACTCGCGCGTCCTGGCCGCCTGATCGAAGCCGAGCAGCGCCCGTTGCCGATCGATATCCGCATCCGTAATCTCATAGGCGACGGCTTTCTGCCATTCGTCACTCTGCTTGATATCGGTTTTTGCGTCCGCCATGGCTTATCTCCCTTGTCACGAGTTATATAACTAGGTAATACATCCCTATCAGTGAAGCAAGGGGATAGTGCCGCAATGGAAGTTCGCCGCATCAGCGATGCATTGAAGGTGCGCGCGTCGCATCAGGCCAATGAGATCGCGCACGACGATACCAGGCGGCAGATCAGCTTCGCCGAGTGGGACCGCGAAGCCGACGAGGTCGGCGGCGGGCTGGCGGCGGCGGGGCTCGTCCCCGGCGACCGCGTCTTCCTGCCGATCAGCAATGCGCGCGCGGTCGAAATGGCGATCGCGGTGTTCGCGGTGTTCCGCGCCGGCGGCATCGCCTGCCCGATCAACACGCGCCTCAATCCCAGAGAAATCGCCGACTATGCCGCGCTGTGCGAACCACGCTTCTGCCTGACCGACGCACCCGATCTGGTGAAGACCCTCGATCTCGCCGGCTGTTGGCACGTCGACGCGATGCCGCGCGACCTGTCCGCGCTCCCCGATCAGGCCAGCCTCGACCCCGATGCCGACGCCGAAATCCTCGGCACGTCGGGAACGACCGGCAAGATCAAGGGCGTCGTGGTATCGCATCCCGACCTGATGACAGGTGTCACCGGCTATAATCAGGACCGCTCGCGCTCGACCCTGAACGCGCTGCCGCTCACCGGATCGGGCGGCAATATCGGCATCGTCATGCTGCCTGCACGCGGCGGGGCCAAGGCGATCACTCAGCCGAAGTTCGACCCCAAGGGCTTTCTCGAGCTGACGAGAGAAATGCGCCCGAACCTCATCTATCTGGTGCCCTCGATGCTGCGGCTCGTGCTCGATCATCCCGACGTCGGCGATTACGACCTCGCGGGGGTCAAATATCTGATGACGGGCACCGCGCCGCTGCCGCACGATTCGGTGATGCGCGCCGCGAAGCTGTGGCCGCACCTGCGCATCCGCAACAGCTATGGCATGTCCGAAGGCGGCGTCGGGCTCGGCACGAACAGCCAGGAACAGGTGATGAAGCCCGGATGCGTCGGCAAGCTGCCTGCGCACATGCATATCCGCGACGCAAACGGCCATATCGTCACCGAACCCGGCGTCGTCGGCGAAATCTATGGCTGGCAGAAACATCCGCGCCGGTACTGGAACGATCCCGAAGCGACGGCGCAAAGCTTCAAGGGCGGCTGGACCAAGACCGGCGACCTCGGCTTCGTCGATGAGGATGGCGATCTGATCATGGCCGGGCGGTCGAAGGAACTGATCATCCGCGGCGGCTACAACATCACGCCGCTCGAGATCGAGACCGCGCTCCATCTCCATCCGGCGGTGCAGCAGGCGGCGGTGGTCGGCGTGCCGCACGAGGTTCTGGGCGAGGATATCGCCGCTGCGGTCACGCTGCGCCCCGGGCAGCGCACCGAGCCCGACGAGATCATCGCCTTCTGCCGCGAGCATCTTGCCGACAACAAGGTGCCGCGCACGCTCCTCATCATCGATGCGATGCCCCTCAACCCCAATGGCAAGATCCTGAAGAAGGAACTGGCGGAGCCACTGGCGAAGGCGGCTGAGGCGCGCCGGGCGGCCTGAACCCCACCCCGCTTCGTTGGCGGACGCCAACGGGCGGAGCGGACGACGGGGCTCAGCCCTTCAGCGCCTCGAACGGCACATCCTTGTCCATGCGCATTTCGCCGGGCAGGCCGAGCACGCGCTCGGCGATCTGGTTGCGCAGCACCTCGTCGGCGCCGCCCGCGATACGCATCACGGTCGAATAGATATAGTCGTACTGGACGTCGCCCGTCGCGGTGTCGTCCATGTCAGGCGCAATCCCCGAAAGGCCGCGCAGTTCGAGCGCGAGGCCGTTGGTCCTTTGATAGCGGCCGGCATAGGCGAGCTTGACCATCCCCGCGAGCGCACCCGGATTCTCGCCCCTCGACACCATCGTGCGGAGCCGCGCCTGAAAGAAACGCTCGCCCTGCTCGTCGGCGAGCGCGTCGGCGAATTGCAGGCGAACCGCGCGATCGTCGAGCATCGTCCCGCCATGCCCGTCGGAGGTCGCGGCGGCATAGTCCAGCAAGGGTTCGATCCCGCTACGATGCGCGCCCGAGCCCAGCCGCTCGCCCATCAGCACCGTCATGCAGCACGCCCAGCCCTCGCCCTCGGCACCGAGGCGGTTGGCATCGGGGATGCGGACGTCGGTCAGGAAGGTCTCGTTGAACTCGCTCGCACCCGAAATCTGGCGGATCGGGCGGGTCTCGATTCCCGGCGTCTTCATATCGACGACGAAGAAAGTCAGCCCCTTGTGCTTGGGCACGGTCGGATCGGTGCGGACGACGAGGATACCCCAGTCGGTAAGATGCGCCCAGCTCGACCAGACCTTCTGCCCGTTGACGATCCAGTCGCCGCTGCCATCGTCGGCGCGCGACGCCTTGGTGCGCAGTCCCGCAAGGTCCGAGCCGGCGGCCGGTTCGGAGAAGAGCTGGCACCAGGTGATGTCGCCCTTCAGCGTCGCCTCGATGAAGCGCGCCTTTTGCTCGGCAGTGCCATGTTTCGCGATCACGGGCAGCGCCATGCCGGTGCCGATCGAGGTGAAGGGGCCCTTCGGAAGAGGATATTTGCCTTCTTCCTCGGCAAAGATCACCGCCTCGATCCCCGACGCGCCGCGGCCGCCGAGTTCCTTCGGGAAAGTCAGGCCCGACCAGCCCCCGGCATAGAGTTCCCGCATCCAGGCGCGGCCGCGGTCGGCCTCCTCGGTGTCGGGCATCTTCGCGCCCACTGGCAGCTCGTGCGCGGGAGCGTGAGCAGCGAGCCAGGCACGGGCCTCGGCACGGAAGGCGGCTTCCTCAGCGCTGTCGTTGAAATCCATCCTACGCCGCCTTTCCTTGCGCACCGGGCTGCGCGTTCAGCAGCCGGTCGGCCCAGAAGCCGCGATTGCCGAGATGCACCGCCAGCAGCCGCTCGCGCCGGTAATAGAAATGGCAGTTCGCCTCGAACGTATAGCCGATACCGCCATGCACCTGCAGATTCTCACGCGCCGCCATCTCGAAGCATTTGATCCCCGAAAGCCGGGCCGCCGCCGCCGCCGCGGGGAGGTCGTCGGGGGAGGATTCCGCTGCCCAGCCGCCATAATAGGCGTTCGACCGCGCGAGTTCGGTCGCGACCGCGATATCGGCGAGCTTGTGCTTGATCGCCTGGAACCCGCCGAGCGGCCGCCCGAAGATCTGCCGGTCCATCGCATAGTCGCGCGCCATGTGAAGGCAGGCTTCGGCAGCGCCCACGGCTTCGAAGGCCGCCTGCACCGCCGCCTGGTCGATCAGCCGGTCGAGCTTGCCGGCCCCCGGCATCGCCTCGGCCGCGGCATCGGCGAAATCGAGTCGATAATGCGGGCGAAGCTGATCGAAACTGTCGAGCCGCGTTCGCGTCACGCCGGGCTGGTTCAGTTCGACCAGCGCGAAACCGCCGCCGGCGACGAGCACGACCGCGATATCGGCGATTCCGCCGTCGGCAACCGGCAATTTGCTGCCGCTCAATTGTCCGCCGTCCAGCGTCGCCCCGGTAGCGAAGGCCGACCCCGGTCCCTCGGCATAGGCGAAGGTCGCGATCGCGTCGCCCGATGCGAGTTTCGGCAGCCACGCCGCTTTCTGGGCCTCGCTGCCCGCCAGCCGGATCGCTTCCGCGCCCAATATGATCGACGACATGAACGGCACCGCCGCATTGGCGCCGCCGAGCGCTTCCATGATGACGCCGAGGTCGAGCGCGCCGAGCCCCAGTCCCCCATGATCCTCGGGGATCGCGGCCCCCAGGAAGCCCATCTCGGCGAGCGCGCGCCACAGCGGTTCGTCCCACTCCGCGCCCGAATCGATCAGACCGCGAAGCCGGTCGAACGGCGACAGGTCGGCAAGCAGCGCGCGGGCTTGCTCGCCAAGCATTTTCTGTTCATCGCTAAGGTCGAAATTCATCGAAGGACTTGCCCAGTTGTTGCCGTCTGTGTCATAGCGAGTTGTATAACTAGGTCAACCATGAGAAATGCCGGGAGAGGATTCGCTGGCCATGCAATATGAAACCATCCTGGTCGACGTCGCCGACCATGTCGCAACGATCACCCTGAATCGGCCCGAGGCGATGAACAGCTTCACCCGGCAGATGATGACCGAATTCGAATATCTGTGGAAGTGGATTGCGCGCACCGACGACATCCACTGCTGCGTCCTGCGCGCCGCGCCGGGCAAGGCGTGGTGTACCGGCGTCGACGTCAAGGAATCGCAGAAGCCGGGACAGGCGGTCGTCGAACTCGACAACATCTGGCACTGCGAGGACCCCGGTAATACTCTTGGCCCCAAGTCGATGAACTGCTGGAAGCCCGTGATCGCCGCGGTTCACGGCATGGCGGCGGGCGGCGCCTTCTATTGGCTCAACGAGAGCGACATCATCATCTGCTCCGAAGACGCGACCTTCTTCGACCCGCACGTCACCTATGGGATGACGAGCGCGCTCGAACCGATCGGCATGACCTATCACATGCCGCTTCACGATGTGCTGCGCATGGTGCTGCTCGGCAACGACGAGCGGATCGGCGCGGGCACGGCGCTGCGCATCGGGCTGGTGAGCGAGATCACGACGCGCGACGAATTGTGGCCGCGCGCGGAGGAACTGGCGGCCGCCATCGCCGCCAAGCCACCGGCGGCCACCGCGGGTTCGCTGAAGGCCATCTGGCAGTCGCTCGACCTGCCGCGCAGCGTCGCGCTGCAACAGGGGCTCAAATATTGCCAGATCGGCAATCCGGTCGGCGTTCCGCAGGTCGACCGGGCCGCACTGATGGCCGACAAGGCCAAGAAATTCACGATCCGCTGAGAGGCCCTGCCGCATGTCGATCCTGTACGACGAGGGGCAGCAGGCGATCGCGAGCGAGTCGCGCCGCATCCTCGAAGCCCATGTCACGACCGAAGCGCTGCTCCCGCTGCTCGAAACCCGGGACGCGATCTTCGAGCCCTTCTGGACCATCGCGAAGGAACAGGGCTGGACCGCGGTCGCGTTGCCCGAAGCTTATGGCGGGCTCGGCCTGGGGCTCGTCGAGCTTGGGCTCGTCGCCCATCAGGCGGGCCGCAGCCTGTCGGGGGCGCCCTTCCTTACCGCAAGCTTCGGTGCCGCGCGCGCGATCCTCGATCATGGCGACGAAGCGCTGAAGCAGCGCTGGCTGCCCGTGCTGGCGGCGGGCGAGGCGATCGGGGCGGTCGCCTTTATCGAGGGGCAACGGGTCATCGGCGGCGGCCTCGCTTTCGAGGACGGCAAGCTGCGCGGGACCAAGTCTGCGGTGACCGGCGGCACCCGCGCGGGCGTCGCGATCGTGACCGCCCGAGACGGAGACGAAATGATCCTCGCGGTCGCCGAGCTTGCGGATGTCGAGCGCCGGCCAATCGAGAGCTTCGACAACAGTCGCTGCGCCGCCCACCTCGTCTTTGCGGAGACGCCGGCAATCGAATTGCTGCGGGGTTCCGTCGCCGAAGCGGCGGCGGTCCATATCCTCGCGCTGCAGGCAGTCGTCACCGCGCACGAACAGACCGGCGGGGCCGAAAAGCTGCTCGAAACCGCACGCGACTATGCACTGACCCGGCGCGCCTTCGGCCAGCCGATCGGCGCCTTCCAGTCGGTGAAACACCGCATCGCCGAAATCTACGCGCTCGTCGAGCTGGCGCGCGCGGGAGCAGTCCATGCCGCTTCGCGCGCGGGGCAGGACGACTTCATCGCCGCCGCCGCCGCGGCGCGTATCCAGGCCACCGACGGCTATGATACGGCGGCGCGCGATTGCGTCCAGATTCACGGCGGTATCGGGGTGACCTGGGAAGCGGGGCTCCATCTTCACATGCGCCGCGCGCGCAGCCTCGCGGTCGAACAGGGCAACCTCTTCTTCTGGGAGGATGTCCTCGTCGACCGCCTGCGGGGGAAAGCGGCATGAGCGACGTCGAAGCCTATCGCGAAAGAGCGCGCGCCTGGCTGGGATCGGTCGCGCCGCGCTTCGGCCGCGCCGCGCGCGCGGGCTTGAGCGAGGAAGAGGATCTCGCGCTCGGCCGCGCCTATCTCAAGGAGCGTTTCGCCGCGGGCTATTCGGGCATCAACTGGCCGGTCGAATATGGCGGCCAGGGCCTCAGCCCCATCGAGAAGGTCGCCTTCGATAGCGAAGAGATGGCGTTCGGCATGCCGACCGCCTATTTCAGCATCTCGCTCGGCATGCCGGTGCCGATCATCATGCGCTTCTGCGAGGACAAGGCGTGGGTCCGGGAGCGCGTGCACAAGGCGCTGACCGGCGAGGAAATCTGGTGCCAGCTCTTTTCCGAACCCGCCGGTGGATCGGACCTCGCCGGCCTGCGCACCCGCGCCGAGACCGACGGCAACGGCTGGAAGATCAACGGACAGAAACTGTGGACGAGCTGGGCGCAGTATAGCGACTATGGCGTCATCGTCGTGCGCACCGATCCGACCGTGCCCAAGCACAAGGGGCTGACCTATTTTTGGGTCGACATGAAGGCGCCGGGCGTCACCGTGCGCCCGATCAAGCTCGCGGGCGGCGACAGCCATGTCAACGAGGTGTTCTTCGACGATGTGAAGATCGGCGACGACCATCGCATGTCGCCGGTGGGCGGCGGTTTCGCGGTCGCCATGGCGACGCTGATGATCGAGCGCTATGTCGCCACCGACAGCGCCGGTTTCGGGCCGCACCTCGACCTGTTCGTCGCGCTCGCGAAAGACCTGCGGCTGAACGGCCGCCCGGCGATCGAGGATGGCCGCATCCGTCAGCAGATCGCGCGCAATTATGCGATGCGCGCCGGACTCGATTCGATCAATGTCCGGGCGAGACTGATGATGGAGGCCGGCATGACGCCGGGTCCTGAAGGGTCGCTCAACAAGCTCGTCGCGGTACGCTCGCGCCAGAAGCTGTCCGAACTGGCCATCGACCTGCAGGGCGCAGGCGGCTTCCATTTCGACGAGTACGCCTCGCAGAAGGAGGATTGGGCGTCGAGCTGGATCAACGCCCCGACGGGCCGCATCGCCGGTGGGTCCGACGAGACGCTGCTCAACACCATCGCCGAGCGCATCCTCGGCCTGCCGCAGGATCATCGCCCCGACAAGGGCATCCCCTTCAACCAGATTCCAGCCTGAGGAGCCTCCCCATGAAACTCGATTCCTCCACCGCGGCCGTCGTCACAGGCGGCGCGTCGGGTCTCGGCCGCGCAACCGCCGAGGCGCTCGCCGCCGCGGGCGTCAAGGTCGCCATCTTCGACATCAACGATGCGCTCGGCGAAGAAGTCGCCCAATCGATCGGCGGCCTGTTCGTCCATGTTGATATTACCGACGAGCAGTCTGTTCTCGACGGTTTCGCCAAAGCGCGTGCCGCGCACGGGCAGGAGCGGATCGCCGTTCACTGCGCGATGACCTCGCGGCGCGGCAAGACGCTCGCCTTCGACAAGGAGACCGGCCAATACCGCCGCACCCCGACCGCGGACTATGAATATGGCGTCGCGGGCATATTGACCGCGAGCTATCGCATCGGATCGATCGCCGCCGAGGGCATGGCGACCTTGCCCGAACTGGAGGACGGCGAGCGCGGCGCGATCGTCTTCACCGCCTCGGTCGCGGCGCAGGACGCGCAGATCGGCCAGGTCATCTACGGCTCGGCCAAGGCGGGCGTGAACGGGCTCGTGCTGCCGATGGCGCGCGACCTGATGGACCTCGGCATCCGCGTCAATTCGATCATGCCCGGCGTGTTCGGCACGCCGCTGCTCGGCAACATGAACCCGAAGGTCAAGGAAAGCCTGGAGGCATCGGTCCCCTTCCCCAAGCGGCTCGGCAAGGCAGAGGAATATGCTAGCCTTGCGATGGAGATGGTCCGCAACACCTATTTCAACGGCCAGGCCGTCCGCCTCGACGGCGCGATCCGCATGGCTCCCCGTTAAATCTCTCTCTCCGAACGAAGGAATAGCATCATGGCCGAAGCCTATATCATCGATACCGTCCGCACGCCGCGCGGGATCGGCAAGCCCGGCAAGGGTGCGCTGTCGCATCTTCACCCGCAGCATCTTGCCGCGACCGTGCTCGC
>Ga0182744_1003485_pt1 | contig 12230 bp, 9 predicted proteins | sample eDN3rd30CKraftMG_FD_128525 | JGI IMG/M metagenome (GOLD analysis project Ga0182744, IMG submission 128525) | Enriched Miracle-Growth compost microbial communities from Emeryville, California, USA - eDNA 3rd pass 30_C Kraft MG (version 2) (version 2) ...
CCCAGCTTGCCGATCGGCGTCACGACCGCAGCCGTGCCGCACGCGAACACCTCGACCACGTCGCCGGAGGCGATGTCCGCGAGCAGGTCGGTGAGCAGGATCCGCGTCTCCTCCACCGTGTGACCGCGGTCGGCGGCCAGCTGCAGGATCGATGAGCGCGTGACGCCCTCGAGGATCGTGCCGGTGAGCTCCGGCGTCTGCACGGTACCGTCCTTGCGCACGACGAAGATGTTCATCCCGCCGAGCTCCTCGAGCGTGGTGTTGGTCTCGGCGTCGAGGAAGGCGACCTGCTCGTAGCCCTTGTCGTACGCCTCGACCTGCGGCAGCAGGCTCGCCGCGTAGTTGCCGCCGCACTTGGCCGCTCCGGTGCCGCCGGCCCCCGAGCGGTGGTAGTCCTGCGCGACCCAGATCGAGACGGGCTTCACGCCGTCGGCGAAGTACGAGCCTGCCGGGGACGCGATGACGAGGTACTCGACCTCACGGCTCGCCCGCACCCCGAGGAACTTCTCGGACGCGTACATGAACGGACGCAGGTACAGGCTGAAGCCGTCCTGGTCCGGGACCCAGTCGAGGTCGGTCTGCACGAGCGCCGCGATGGACGAGACGAAGTCCGCCTCGGAGAGAGCCGGCAGGGCGAGCCTGTGCGCGCTGCGCGCGAAGCGCGCGGCGTTGGCCTCAGGCCGGAAGGTCCACACGGTGCCGTCCGCGTGCCGGTAGGCCTTGAGCCCCTCGAAGATCTCCTGGGCGTAGTGCAGCACGGCGGTGGCCGGGTCGAGGCGGAGCGGCCCGTACTTCTCGACGCGACGGTCGTGCCAGCCCTGCTCGGTGGTCCACGTGACACGCGCCATGTGGTCGGTGAAGACGGTACCGAACTTGGGGTCGGCCAGCTCGGCGGCGCGCTGCTCGGCCGAGGCGGGGGCGTCCGAGCGCTCGATACGGAAGGCCGACGCGAGGTCGGACTCCTGGGAGAGTGTGGTCATGATGGGGCCTTTCACCTGTCGCCCGCGCTCGGTCGTCGAGCGCGGTCTCGCTGCTTTGACGATATCTGGTGAAGACGGCCGTGGTACAACGACGAACCCGCACGGACGAGGTGTCCGTGCGGGTCGCGTGAGGGGCTGCGGAGCGCTTCGGCTCAGCCCGCCACCCGCGCGGCCAGGTCGCGTCCTACCTCGGCCGTCGTGCGTACTCGGTCTCCTCGCTCGGCGAGGTCGGCTGCGATCGCAGCCTCGACCTTCGCCGCTTCCTCGGTCAGGCCGAGGTGCTCGAGCAGGAGCTTGACGGACGCGACCGTGGCGGTCGGGTCAGCCTTCCCCTGGCCGGCGATGTCCGGGGCCGAGCCGTGGACGGGCTCGAACATCGAGGGAGCAGTGCGGTCGGCGTTGATGTTGGCCGATGCCGCGAGGCCGATCCCGCCAGTGATGGCGGCGGCCTGGTCGGTGAGGATGTCACCGAAGAGGTTGTCCGTGACGATCACGTCGAAGCGCGACGGGTTGGTCGTCAGGAAGATGGTGGCGGCGTCCACGTGCAGGTAGTCGGTCGTGACGTCCGGGAAGTCGGCGTTGACGGCCTCGACCGTGCGCCGCCACAGGTGACCGGCGTGGACCAGCACGTTGTGCTTGTGCACGAGCGTGAGGTGCTTGCGCGGGCGCGCCTGGGCCCGGGCGAACGCGTCACGCACGACGCGCTCGACGCCGAAGGCGGTGTTGACGCTGACCTCGTTGGCGACCTCGTGCGGGGTGCCGACGCGGATCGCGCCGCCGTTGCCCACGTACGGCCCCTCGGTGCCCTCGCGCACGACGACGAAGTCGATGTCACCCGGGTTCGCCAACGGCGAGGAGACACCCTCGTAGAGCTTTCCGGGGCGCAGGTTCACGTACTGGTCGAGCGAGAAGCGCAGCTTGAGCAGCAGCCCGCGCTCGAGCACGCCGGACGGGACCGACGGGTCACCGATCGCGCCGAGCAGGATGGCGTCGTGCGCGCGGATCGACTCGAGGTCACCGTCCGTCAGGGTCTCCCCCGTACGGTGCCAGCGCGAGGCGCCCAGATCGAACGTCGTCGGCTCGATGGACACGTCCGTGCCCGCGATCGCGGCGTCGAGCACGGCGAGGCCCTGCTCCACCACCTCGATGCCGATGCCGTCACCAGGGATCACTGCCAGCTTGATGCTCCGAGTCATGCGGACCATCGTACGCAGGGATCATGGTGCGAACGGAGGCGTCTCAGGGAGTGGGCCGAGCGTGTGCGGCTGCAAGCAAGACCTGCGCCAGGACACAGTCTCTTCAGCATCGTCGCCCGGACCAGCCGGTCCGGGCGACAGCGAGCTTCCCGGAGGCGACGATGACGTTTCCCGCCCATCATCACGGGCTGCGGCGCACCGGCCTCAGCACGGTCCTCGTGCTCGCCGCGACGCTTCTTGCCTCGTGCGCCTCGGTCCCCCGCGCCGGCCGACCGACCGACGCCGGCACCAGCGGCCCGAGCACCGGCTCCACGACGTTCGACCCCACCACGCTCGTCGGGAGCTGGACGGTGGACGGCGCCGACGACGAGCGGTCAGGCACGGTGCTGCAGGTCGATACCGCGCTCGCGCTCTGGCGCGCGTGCGGCGAGATCACCTTCAGCTACATCGTGGGCCCGGACGGCGACCTGCACGTCGGCGGCTGGCAGACCGCGGCCGACGCCTGCCGGGAGAACCGGGATGCGGCATGGCTCGTGGGTGCGGTACGCGTCGAGGGCAGCCGCGACGTCGTGCGCCTGCTCGCGGCCGACGGCACGACCACGGCCACCCTGCACCGCGGTGGCACGCCCCAGGTGGACGCGGACGCCCCTCCCGGGCTCGCCGCGCCGCCCGTGCTCACACCCGAGCTTCGCGACGCGCTCGAGTGGTCTCCCCTCCGTCTTCCCGAGGGAGTGCTGGCCGCCACGGCCGAGGACCTCGTCGCGGGGCGCTGGGTACCGGTCGATCCTCCTGAGACCGATCCGGACGGCTCGTGGGCCGAGTTCGCCGCGGACGGGACCTGGAAGGGCACCGACGGCTGCAACCAGTCGGAAGGGCTCTGGGTGCTGGCCACCGACGGCGAGCTGCACACCACCAGCGGAGCGACGACGCTCATCGGGTGCGACGGCGTCGCCGTCAACAGCTGGATCACGGCCGCACGCATGGTCGGCACCAGCGACCCGGGCGGCTCCTTGATCCTCTTCGGCGACGACGGCACGGAGCTCGGACGCCTGGTGCGGGCCCGCTGACGTCGCCCCGTCTGTCCTCCACAGACGCAGAGTGCGGAGCATCGGTCGTCCTCTGGGAAGAAGACGACCGATGCTCCGCACTCTTGGACGGATCTACCGGGTGACGACTACCGTCCGGCCGAACCCTCGGGTCCTCTGGTCGGGGTCGGCCTGCCGTCCGTCTCCAGCGACCCCTCGCACCTCGAGGTCACCTCCGACTACCGTCCGGCCGAACCCTCGGTGTAGTCGGCGTCGGCGGAGTTGCGCCATGCGAAGAGCTTGCGCAGCTCGCGGCCCGTGGCCTCGATGGGGTGGGCCTCGCCCTTGGCGCGCAGCGACTTGAACTCCGGCGCGCCGGCGTCCTGGTCGTCGATGAAGCGCTTCGCGAAGGCACCGTTCTGGATGTCCGCGAGGACGGCCTTCATGTTCTCCTTGACGCTCGGGTCGATGACCCGCGGGCCCGAGACGTAGTCGCCGAACTCAGCGGTGTCGGAGACCGACCAGCGCTGCTTGGTGATGCCACCCTCCCAGATGAGGTCGACGATGAGCTTGAGCTCGTGCAGCACCTCGAAGTACGCGATCTCCGGCTGGTAGCCGGCCTCGGTCAGCGTCTCGAAGCCGTACTGGATCAGCTGCGAGGTGCCACCGCACAGGACGGCCTGCTCACCGAACAGGTCGGTCTCGGTCTCCTCGGTGAAGGTCGTCTTGATGCCGGCGGCACGCAGGCCACCGATCGCCTTGGCGTAGGACAGCGCGAGCGCCCAGGCGTCGCCCGACGCGTCCTGCTCCACGGCGACGATCACGGGGACGCCACGGCCGTCGAGGTACTCGCGGCGCACGGTGTGACCCGGGCCCTTGGGGGCGACCATGGCGATGTCGTGACCCGCGCCGGGCTTGATGTAGCCGAAGCGGATGTTGAAGCCGTGGGCGAAGAACAGCGCGGCGCCGTCCTGCAGGTTCGGCTCGATCTGCTCGGTGTACAGCGTGCGCTGCGACTGGTCCGGAGCGAGGATCATGACGACGTCGGCCTCGCGGACGGCGTCGGCGACGGCCAGGACGCGCAGGCCCTCGTCCTCGGCCTTCGCGCGCGACGCGGAGCCCTCGCGCAGGCCGATGCGGACGTCGACACCCGAGTCGCGCAGGTTCAGCGCGTGCGCGTGCCCCTGGCTCCCGTAGCCGATGACGGCGACCTTCTTGCTCTGGATGATGGACAGATCGGCGTCGTCGTCGTAGAACAGCTCAGCCACGTGGGTTCTCCTTGAGTGTGTTGATGGACAGGAAAGCGTGTGGGCACCCGGGCGGGTGCTCGGTGGTGCGGTGAGTCTCAGGCGGTGCGCGCGATCCACTCGGCCGCGCGGTCCGTCATGGAACGCGAGCCGCGGCCGATGCCGACGACACCAGACTTCACGATCTCACGAACTCCGAACGGTTCGAGCGCCGCGAGCAGCGCGGCGAGCTTCTCGGGGTTGCCGGTGGCCTCGATCGTCACGGCCTCCGGGACGACGTCCACGACGTGCGCCCGGAAGAGCTCGACGATCTCGAGCACGTGGGTGCGGGTCGAGACGTCGGCGCGGACCTTGACGAGCATCAGCTCGCGCTGCACGGATGCGGCAGTGTCGAGCTCGATGATCTTGATGACGTTGATCAGCTTGTTGAGCTGCTTGGTCACCTGCTCGAGGGGGAGCTCGTCGACGTCGACGACGACCGTGACGCGCGAGATGTTCTCGTGCTCGGTCGGGCCGACGGCCAACGAGTGGATGTTGAAGGAACGTCGGGCGAACAGGCCCGCGACGCGCGTGAGCACGCCCGGCTTGTTCTCCACGAGCACCGAGAGGGTGTGGCGGGTCATGACGGTCTCCTTCGCCCTCAGTCTTCGCGGTCCCACGCGGGCGAGATGCCCCGCGCGTACTGGATGTCGTCGTTGCTCACGCCCGCGGCGACCATCGGCCACACCATCGAGTCGCGCGAGACGGTGAAGTCCACGACCACCGGACGGTCGTTGATCTCCATGGCCTGCTCGATCGCGGCGTCGATCTCGTTCTCGTGGTCGACGCGGATACCGGCGCAGCCGTACGCGTCGGCCAGCTTGACGAAGTCCGGGACGCGGCGCGTGCCGTGCCCGGTGTGCAGGTCGGTGTTCGAGTAGCGCTTGTCGTAGAACAGCGTCTGCCACTGGCGCACCATGCCGAGCGACGAGTTGTTGATGAGCGCGACCTTGATCGGGATGTCGTTGATGACGCAGGTGGCGAGCTCCTGGTTGGTCATCTGGAAGCAGCCGTCACCGTCGATCGCCCAGACCGTACGGTCCGGCGCGCCGACCTTCGCCCCCATGGCCGCCGGGACGGCGTACCCCATGGTGCCCAGGCCGCCGGAGTTGATCCAGGAGTTGGGTCGCTCGTACCTGATGAACTGCGAGGCCCACATCTGGTGCTGACCGACGCCGGCCACGAAGATCGACTCCGGCCCTGCGATCTCGCCCACACGCTGGATGATGTGCTGGGGGGCGAGCAGACCGTCGTCCGGCTGCTGGTAGCCCAGCGGGTACGTCTCGCGCCACGTGTCGAGCTGGTGCCACCAGGCGGCCAGGTCCGGACGTCCGTGCTTCTCGTGCTCGCGGGCGAGCTCGGGCAGCAGGTCGGTGATGACCTCCTTGAGGTCACCCACGATCGGCACGTCGGCCACACGGTTCTTGCCGATCTCGGCCGGGTCGATGTCCGCGTGGATGATCGCCGCGTTCGGCGCGAAGCTCGAGAGCTTGCCCGTCACCCGGTCGTCGAACCGGGCGCCCAGCGCGAAGACCAGGTCGGCCTTCTGCAGCGCGGCGACGGCCGGGACCGTGCCGTGCATGCCGGGCATCCCCAGGTGCTGGGGATGGGAGTCGGGCAGCGCGCCGCGAGCCATGAGGGTGGTGACGACAGCAGCACCGGACTCGTCGACCAGCCGGCGCAGCACCTCGGCCGCGCCCGACCGGATCACCCCGCCACCGACGTACAGCACCGGTCGCTTCGCCGTGGCGAGCAGCCGGGCAGCCTCGCGGATCTGCTTGATGTGCGGCTTGGTGACCGGGTGGTACCCGGGCAGCTGCATGTCCTGCGGCCACGCGAACGTGGTCTGCGACTGCATCGCCGACTTCGCGATGTCGACGAGAACAGGCCCCGGACGGCCGGTCGAGGCGAGGTGGAAGGCCTCGGTGATGACGCGCGGGATCTCGGCCGGGTCGGTCACCAGGTAGTTGTGCTTGGTGACAGGCAGCGTCATGCCGACGATGTCCGCCTCCTGGAAGGCGTCGGTGCCGATGAGGCTCGCTCCCACCTGACCGGTGATGGCGACCATGGGGATGGAGTCCATGTTCGCGTCCGCGATCGCGGTGATGAGGTTCGTGGCACCGGGTCCCGACGTCGCCATCGTGACGCCGACCTTGCCCGTGGCGTGCGCGTAGCCCGCGGCCGCGTGCCCACCACCCTGCTCGTGGCGCACGAGGATGTGACGGATCTTCGTCGAGTCCATGAGCGGGTCGTAGAGCGGGAGGATGGCGCCGCCCGGGATGCCGAAGACGACCTCTGCGCCTACGGCCTCGAGCGAACGGACGATGGACTGCGCGCCGGTCATCTGCTCGGCGGTCGCGGCTGCCTTGGGCGCCTGCGCGGGCTTCACCGGCGGCGCGGACGGGACAGCCGCCAGGGCTGACGGTCGCGGCGGTGCGGGATGCGCTCCCTGTGCCATGTGCTTCTCCTGGACTCGAGTGGTCGTGCGGTACTGCTCGTGGTGCGAGATCTCACTGAGGTGTCGAGGTCGTGACATGAAAAAACCCCTCGTCCCTTATGGGGAATCGTCGAGGGGTGAGCGCGCAGACGGTACCTGTTGCGGTGGCCTCAGCCTGCGCGCCCAGGAAGTACTACTCGGTTGCTCGTCTGCACGCTCTGAACAGTACGCCGTTCGCCGCACCTTGTCACGTGGCGTGACCGACGTCTCACATCGTGGTGTCACGGTCTCACATCCGACGACGTCCACGCTGGTCGCGCGCTCCGGCGGACCGATCGGCCGCCAGCGGGCTGCGCGCCAGGCTTCACCCCCGGCGAGGGACGAAGGGCCCAGGAATCCCCGCTCCGTCAGCCCGACGATGGAGTCATGAAGGACGGGCAACCAGCCCCGACCAGACCCAGGAGGTCATCATGACGGCCACCGCCGTACCCCGCAGCTCCGTCGCCACCGCGACCCGTACGCTCCCGCTGGTCCGGGGCGAGGATCGCGTCACCTCGCTCGTCGCCCGCCGCTGGCTCGCCGCCGCCCGCGTGGTGACCGGCTTCGTCTTCCTGTGGGCCTTCCTCGACAAGACCTTCGGCCTCGGCTTCTCCACCCCGAGCGAGCGGGCGTGGATCCACGGCGGCACGCCCAGCCAGGGCTTCATGAAGTCCGATGCCGTCGTCGGTCCCTTCAAGGACACGTTCGCCTCGATCGCCAGCCCCACCACGGACGTGCTCTTCATGCTCGCGATGCTCGGGGTAGGGCTCGCGCTGGTCCTGGGGATCGGGCTGCGGCTCTCCGCCGTCGCCGGGAGCTTCGTGATGGTGCTGATGTGGGCGGCCGAGTGGCCGCTTGCCTCCGGCTCGAGCAACCCGGTCGTCGACTACCACGTGGTGTACGCGCTGATGCTGGTGGTCATGGCCGTCACCCTCGCCGGAGACACCTGGGGGCTGGGACGCTGGTGGCGCGAGCTGCCGGTGGTACGCCGGCTCGCGTGGCTGCGATGACCGGGGCCTGAGACGGACACCTGGTCCTGACGGTTCTTGCCCGTACGACGACGGTGACGGGGCTCCTCGATCGAGGAGCCCCGTCACCGTCGTCGTACGCACGGCCGCCGTGGGTGCTCAGTGCGCCGGGGAGCTCGCGAAGTGGGGCGTGAACATCCCGTACTCGGCCTCGAACTCTTGCTCGAGGAGCCCCATCACGACCGCGTCGGTGAAGGCGTCACCGTCGCAGAAGTAGTCACGCAGGCGGCCTTCGTCACGAAATCCGAAGGACTCGTACAACGAGCGCGCCCGCGGGTTGAGGGACGGCACCATGAGGCCGACCCGGTGCAGCCCGAGCCCGCCGGGTGTCGGCTCGAAGGCGAGCTCGAGGACGCGGTAGATCGCCTCTCGACCGTAGCCGCGACCTCGCGAGCCGGGAAGCATCCACATGTGCAGCCTCGCGCGCCTGGCCTCGAGGTCGAGCTCGTCGAGCACGATCTCGCCGATCATCGCGTCGTCGTCGAGGGACGTGATGGCAAAGTCCAGCCGTCGCGGGTCCCTGGCGACCGACTCGGCCCAGGTCTGCGCCTGCTCGAGCGAGGCGGGCAGCGTCCCGCTGATCTGCTGGACGACCTCCGGGTCCTGCGCACCGGCGAGGAACGCAGCAGCGTCACCGGCGACCACCGGACGCAGCCGCATGATCTCGCCGGTGACGTGCTGTGCCTGGCTCATGGCTGGGCGACCCTCTCCAGGACGAGCTCACGGACGCGGCCCGCGTCGGCCTGACCACGGGTGGCCTTCATGACCGCACCGATGATCGCACCCACCGGCCCGAGGTTTCCCGACCGGATCTTCTCGGTGATGTCCGGCTGAGCAGCGAGCGCGGCGTCGATCGCCTCGAGCAGCGGCCCGTCGTCCGAGACGACCTCGAGCCCGCGGGACTCGACGATCTGCCCTGGCGCACCCTCACCGGCGAGCACGCCCTCGAGGACCTGGCGTGCGATCTTGTCGTTGATGCGACCGGAGTCGACGAGGCCCTGAAGCTCGGCGATCTGCCCGGGCGTCACGGCCAGCTCTTCGAGCTCGACCTCCTGGGTCTTCGCGGTGCGGGCGAGCTCGCCCATCCACCACTTGCGGGCGCCTGCGACCGAGGTCCCCGCAGCGATCGTCGCCTCGATGAGGTCGACGGCCCCGGCGTTGACGACGTCACGCATCTCCGGGTCGCTGTAGCCCCACTCGCCCTGCAGCCGACGCCGCCGCGCCACCGGCATCTCGGGCAGGGAGGCCCGGATCTCCTCGACCCACTCGCGCGAGGGCGAGACGGGGGCGAGGTCGGGCTCGGGGAAGTACCGGTAGTCCTCCGCGTCGGACTTCACACGGCCCGACGAGGTCGTCGAGGTGTCTTCGTGCCAGTGCCGGGTCTCCTGCGTGACCGTGCCGCCGGCGTCGAGCACGGCGGCCTGGCGCGACACCTCGTAACGGACCGCCTTCTCGATGGACCGGAAGGAGTTCACGTTCTTGGTCTCGGTGCGAGTGCCGAGCGGAGAGTCGGGAGCGGCACGCAGGGACAGGTTGACGTCCGCACGGACGTTGCCCTGCTCCATGCGTGCCTCAGAGACGCCGAGGGCCCGGAAGATGTCGCGCAGCGTCTGCACGTACGCACGAGCGACCTCGGGGGCACGCGCGCCAGCGCCGGTGATGGGCCTCGTCACGATCTCGACGAGCGGGATCCCCGCCCGGTTGTAGTCGATGAGCGAGTACTCGGCGCCCTGGATGCGGCCGCCGGACCCACCCACGTGGGTGTTCTTGCCGGCGTCCTCCTCCATGTGCGCTCGCTCGATCTCGACCCGGAACGTCGACCCGTCCTCGAGCTCGACGTCGAGGTGCCCGTCGTAGGCGATCGGCTCGTCGTACTGCGAGGTCTGGAAGTTCTTCGGGTTGTCCGGGTAGAAGTAGTTCTTCCGGGCGAAGCGGCAGGTCTCGGCGATCGAGCAGTTGAGCGCGAGACCGATGCGGATCGCGTACTCGACGGCGGTGCCGTTGACGACGGGCAGCGCACCTGGCAGACCGAGGGACACCGGGGTCACCTCGGTGTTGGCGTCCGCGCCGAAGCTCACGCCCGCGGGGCAGAACATCTTGGTCTTCGTCCCGAGCTCCACGTGGACCTCGAGGCCGATGACGGGATCGAACCGCGCGATGGCCTCGTCGAAGTCGACGAGGTCGACGGTCTGGGCGCTCATCGGGCCACCTCCAGCTCAGGCGCCTGAGCGAGCAGCGGCCCGCCCCAGCTGTTCTCGAGCGCGGCCTCGAGGGCGGCACCCACCAGGTACAGACGGTCGTCGGACTTCGCGGGCGCCAGGATCTGGAACCCGACGGGGAGCCCGTCGTCGGACAGCCCGCTCGGCAGCGAGAGCCCGGGGACGCCGGCTAGGTTCGCGGGGATGGTCGCGACGTCGTTCAGATACATCGCGAGAGGGTCGTCGAGCTTCTCGCCGAGCCTGAACGCCGTGGTCGGCGTCGTGGGCGAGACCAGCACGTCGGTCTTGGCGAACGCGGCGTCGAAGTCACGCTGGATGAGCGTGCGCACCTTCTGGGCGCTGCCGTAGTAGGCGTCGTAGTAGCCGGCGGACAGCGCGTAGGTCCCGAGGATGATGCGTCGCTTGACCTCGTCACCGAAGCCGGCGCCGCGGGTCGCGGCCATGACGCGCTCCGCGGTGACCGGGCCGGAGCCCGGCTCGACGCGCAGACCGAAACGCATCCCGTCGAACTTGGCGAGGTTGCTCGACGCCTCCGACGGCATGATCAGGTAGTAGGCGCCCAGCGCGTACCCGAAGTTCGGGCACGACACCTCGACGACCTCGGCACCCGCCGCGCGCAGCAGCTCCAGGGAGGACTCGAAGCTCGCGCGGACCCCGGGCTGGTACCCGTCACCGTTGAGCTCCTTGACGACCCCCACCCGGAGGCCGGAGAGGTCGCCGAGCGCGCCGCGCCGCGCGGCTGCGACGACGCTGGGGAGCGGCTCCGGGATCGAGGTGGAGTCGCGGCGGTCGTGGCCACCGAGCACCTCCTGCAGGAGGGCGGAGTCCAGGACCGTGCGCGTCACGGGGCCCGCCTGGTCGAGCGAGGACGCCATGGCGATGAGGCCGTAGCGGGAGATCGCACCGTACGTGGGCTTGACGCCGACGGTCCCGGTGACCGAGGCGGGCTGACGGATGGAGCCCCCTGTGTCAGTGCCGATGGCGAGCGGCGCCTCGAAGGCGCCGACCGCGGCTGCGGAACCACCGCCGGAACCGCCGGGGATCCGCTCGAGGTCCCACGGGTTGTGGGTGATCCCGTAGGCGGAGTGCTCCGTGCTCGATCCCATCGCGAACTCGTCGAGGTTGGTCTTGCCGAGGATGGGCAGCCCGACGCCCTTGATGCGCTCGACCACCGTCGCGTCATAGGGCGGGACCCAGCCCTCGAGGATCTTCGAGGCCGCGGTGGTCGGGATCCCCTTGGTCACGACGATGTCCTTGACCGCGATAGGGACACCTGCCAGCTCGTGCAGCTGCTCGCCCGCGGCGCGACGGGCGTCGACCGCCGCCGCCTGCTCGAGGGCCTCGGTCGCGCTCACGTGGAGGAAGGCGTTGATCGCAGGCTCGACCGCCGCGATGCGGTCCAGGTGCGCCTGGGTCAGCTCGACGCTGGAGATCTCCGAGGAGCGCAGCAGCGCCCCCTGCGCCGCGGCGCTCAGACGCGTGACGTCGCTCGTCATCTCAGTCCTCCCCCAGAATCTGCGGCACGAGGAACTTGCCGTCTTCGCTCGCGGGCGCGCCGGCCAGCACGTCGCCGATCGGGAGCGCCGGCTCTGGGACGTCGGCCCGGAACACGTTGGTGATGGGAAGCGGGTGGCTGGTCGCGGGCACGTCGTCGGTGGCGACAGCACTGACCTGGGCGATCGAGTCGACGATCACGTCGAGATCCCCCGTCAGCTTGTCGATCTCATCCGGGCGGAGCTCGATACGTGCGAGCTCCGCGACGCGCGCGACCTCGTCGCGAGAAATCGTGGACATGCGGACCAGTCTACGTGTGCCCGCTGACACCTGGGAGGACCCGGCTCGCAGCTCGTGGTGCGCAAAAGCATAAGGCCCACCCCCGAAGGGGTGGGCCTCATGTGAATGGTTGTTCGGCGGCGTCCTACTCTCCCACCCCGTCCCCAGGGCAGTACCATCGGCGCTGAAGGGCTTAGCTTCCGGGTTCGGAATGGGACCGGGCGTTTCCCCTTCGCTATGACCGCCG
>Ga0182744_1003491_pt1 | contig 12211 bp, 6 predicted proteins | sample eDN3rd30CKraftMG_FD_128525 | JGI IMG/M metagenome (GOLD analysis project Ga0182744, IMG submission 128525) | Enriched Miracle-Growth compost microbial communities from Emeryville, California, USA - eDNA 3rd pass 30_C Kraft MG (version 2) (version 2) ...
CGTCTTCCGGACGGATCACAATGGCACTTTCAGGATGGTATACCCCGTCCTGCAGTAAAATATCCACGCCCAGCAACCGGCCTTGCAGCGACCTGTTTTGCCCTAACCTGCGTATGTTCCTTGCCTTCCGGATGGCAAAGACAATGGTCCTTAAAGGCAATTGGTCCGTCCCGGGATTCCCGTCATCACCCTTAGGGGAAACATACAGTCTCACCGGGCCCGTAGCGACCATGTCGTTCCAACCGCCTGCTGTTTGCCTTTGATTTTGCGCACCGGGTTGGGTTTTTAAGGCTTGCCGGTCCTTTGCGTAGTTTCCGGCAAATGCAGTCAAGCTAAACACGCAACTCATGGCTGTCAGTAACCGGATTGCGACATACCGGTAGCAAAAAACATTTGCCGTTTTACATTCATTCGGGAACCAGTTTTTGTTCATGATTTTATGCTATATTCATGGATTATACTTGAAATTATTTACGCGCCGCCTGTTGTCTTTTTTTTGCAAGGACCACCGCGTGATTATAGACACGTACGAGGTTATCATAACCTTTTATGGCATCCCGGGGCAAATCCTCACCATGCGGACCAAAGGCGTACATGGCTTCTTTTGGTTCAATACGTACAAATGATTCGTTTATCTGTCCGCTCTTAGATTCAATACCTGCCAGTGGCAGCTGAAAATATTTACTGACAAAACGGTAAAGTGCCTGCCTTTTTGATGGGCCGTAATCATGTGATTCATCGGGCAGATGTACATTTGAAACTTTGTCCTTCGCACCAAAATAACCATATACTTTTTGCAGATAAGGAAAATCATGTTCAGGCATATGCTGTGTCCAGTCGTGGCCGTCAGAGATGAGCAACTGCGGATGAGGGGCGGCCATGGCGGCCAGTTCTACATTATCCGTTCCACCTCCGCATTCATGAATGCCCCGGCCGCTTTCACAGGGGCATCCGCCATAGAAATAAGAAGAAACCGCCACAACCGGCGCACTTAATTTAATCCGGGGATCCATAGCGGCCATAAGTACCGTATGGCTCCCACCTCCTGAGCCGCCACTAATGCCTATTCGGCTGGTGTCCACTGATTCCAGGGAGCACACATAATCCAGTAACCGGACCGCACCCAGTGTCTGCACAGTTATGGACAGGCTTTTCCGGTGATCCTCAGACTTAAACTGTAACAGAGACTCGCCCCAGGCAAAAAGATCATAACTGATCGCCATAGCACCCAGCTTCGCCAGGGTCGCACACCTGATCTGGCAGTCTTTTCTATAACGCTGATCAGGCCAGTGTCCGTCAGGACTTAACATTACCGGAATTTTCCCTTTAATATGCAGCGGCGCATATATCGATCCGTTCAGATATAATCCCGGCAGGATTTCAAGGGCAAAATTGCGAACCGTATAATCCGGGTATTTCCTAATCGGTGTCAGGTGAATGGGACGCTCCGGCCTGGCCGGCATGGGAGAAAGCCCCAGCGCCTGATAGAGCGCCGGCCGGATAGAATCTTTTCTTTTTTCCCAACTTCCACGGTCGTGATACTGGCTGGCGATCGCGTCCAGTTGCGCCCAGCCTTCTTTGACAGGCCATCTGTAGTATTCAAAAGCCTTGAGTTCATATTTATGGTCACCATCGGGATTTACTTTTAAATCCAGAGGCCCTAATACCCTGTCAAAGGTCTCCTGCAGCGTCGGCCTGAAACGCCAAAAAGCATAGGTCACCCATTTACCATTCACCAGCGCAGTGTCATATCTGATTTTTACCTTAAATCTGGATTCTATTTTGGCTAATACTTGTTTTAAAGGCAACTTGTATAAACTGTCTGTATTTTGGGTCGACTCAGCATATAGCGGTTGGCCGGTCTGCGCGTGAAGTCCACTGGTTATAACACCCATGAGGAAAAGCAGGCAGGCTGTACTCAGCCGCCTAATTCTGACCAATCGATATTTATTTAAATTTGCCATAACCGACCTTTTTATTTAAAATTCTGGTTTTTTTATTGATATTTTATTTTTGGGGCACAGGCGGCACATAGCCTTTTACCGGTGGCCAGATACTGTCTTTAATAGGGAGCGTCTTAAGCTGCTGCGGATCAATTACGGCATGTTTGATTTTTTTTCTGCGCCAGGTATACACGACGTGAAGCTTGCCGTCACTTGCCTGGATGATTGTCGGATAAGAATACTGACTGATGGGCGAATCCTCCAATATGGCAGCCGCGTCCCAGTTCTCCCCATCTTTGGAGACCGCCAGGTTGAGCGGCGTCCTAGCTCCTTTGGCCTTACCTGCAGGCGGGATCACATGATTATAAACCAGCGCAAAACTGCCATTTTTTAAGCTGACCGCGTCAATACCGGAATTGTTATTGGGCAGGTTGGTCCTGGCAAGGGGTGTCCAGCTGTTGCCGTTATCACTGGACCATGACTCTAGTATCGCCCGGTCTTTGCTTCTGCAAAGCAACTGGATACGGTGATCTGGATGAACCAGGATGGTTGGCTGTATAGCCCCCTGGAACTGGCCGTTATCAATGGGGCCTGTCATGGTCCAGGTTTTACCAAAATCCGTTGTTTTTTCAATATGCACGTGCCAGCCATGATCTTCCGTACTGGAGGGACATAACAGGGTTTTACCGTCGGCAAGCAAAACCGGCTGATTTTTAATGGGGCCTAAAAAGCCTTCCGGTAGCGCTTTGGGAGCAGACCAGGTCAGCCCGTTATCTTTGGACCGGATCATCCAGCCCTTCCATGCAGAAGGTTTGGGGCCGATTTTATAAAAAAGCAACAAATCGCCTCCCGGCACCTGATATAACACTGGGTTCCAGGTAGGATACCTGAGCGTATCGTTTTGAATACCGTTTGCGACGGATACAGGCGCCGTCCATTTTCCGTTTACCTGTCTGGAAACATAGATTTCAACATCCGGGTTCCGTTCTTTTGTACCGCCAAAAAATGAAACCACCATACCTGCCGGTGTCTCCGCTATCGTGGCAGCATGGCAGGAAGGGAAAGGTGCCGTGTCATAAATAAATTCATCCGTCACAATGCCGCCTTTCCAATACGACTTTGTGGTATCAGTTCCTTTTTCTCCACTTTTTGCAGAAGAAGCGCCTGTTCCACAGGCGGCTACTGACAGCACAACGAAACTGGAAAGTAACAGTTGCCAGAGCGTATTTATAGATTTCATTTTTTTCAAACAACTCGATAACATATATTCTGTTTTTAAATGTTTATAATTACGCGGAAAGCTTTGAGCAGCCGTTTTTTATTTTTCCTGACCCGCTGCTTTCGCGGCTTTCTCCGCTTTTATTTTATTGACATAATTTTTAAAAAGCTGATGCCAGTTACGTCCGTGCTGGTTTAAATACTGTTCATTTTTAGTCTTAAAAATCTCAAAAATTGCAGAAATGGATTTCATATTTTTGTAATCGATCGCCATTTCCCTGGCCTCCTTTAAATTTTTAAGGATCTCGGCAGTTTCCTCTTCTGTCAAATCAGGAACAATGGCCTGATACCCTTTTAGTGTGAAAGCGACTTTACCAACCGTATACCCATCCAGGACAACGCCTACCTGTTCAGGAGTCAGATAGGCATTTAAGCTATCCATCAGGCGCTTGTGTACGCTGGCAGGCATCGCAGACTGAGCGATCATTCGCCGGTCCAGCTCCGTCAGCATATCTCCTGTTCTGGGATTTCTGCCTGCAGGAACTTCAGTAGCCGGATGGGATTTGTTCCATTCATACACAGCCGTCAGATGCCGACGGACAAATTCTTTTATTTTTGCTGCTTTCGCGGCCGGTTGCAGTTGAAGGACATTCACCCACTTATCGGCTTTTTGCTGAATTTTCTGGGTTTCCTGGGTGGTGAGCACCGTTTGTGCGTTTAAGCTGCCGGCGACCAGACTGCACAATGCTATCGTAAGCAGGCCGGATATCAAAAACGCGATGCTTAATTTATAGCTCTTTTGTTTGGAATAAGGGTTGTTATTTGTCCATTTCATTTTTTTCATTTTAAGGATTCCGTTTTTGTGTTTATTCGCTGTTTTATTTTTTCAAAATCAATTATATTTTTCTCTTCCTAAAGTTTAATTACTAGCAATGATGGTCCCTTGAAAAACGTAATTTCCGGAACCGATTTCCAGGGAAGGGCGTCTATTATCATTTTGCTGCTTGGCATCTATCAGTTTTCCGTTTTGCTGCACCTTTTTCACCTGCATGGGAAAATGCAGGACTGCCTTTGTGCCGGCTGGAATGGATATCTGCCAGGTCCACTGATCCTTATTTTTATGCCACTCGCTTTTAATGGTTCCATAATCTGATTGGAAAGCCGCCTTCACGTATTGCAAATGGCCTTTAATCTGAGGGGACATCTGTATTTTTTTAAATCCCGTCTGTACCGGATCGCTTTTTATGCCCGCCTGATTTTCATATAACCATATAAGTAAATCACCCAGGAGCATGACATGATTTTGTGAATTCATGGCAGGATCAGCTGTATTGCCGTTCCAGAGTTCCCAGATAGTCGTGGCACCGCTTGCCACCATATATCCCCAGCCAGGATAAGTTCTCTGGGCCGCAATTTTTACCGCCAGGTCATTTTGGCCGTAGCGGCTTAGCGTTCTGAGCAGCCATTGGATACCGATAACGCCTGAACTGATATGATCATGATAAACCTGGTGCGTCTTATGTACAATATGCTGAAAAATTTTAGGTTCATCCGCCTTGCCGGCCAACCCAAAGGCCAGTGCAAGCAGATTCGCTGTCACAGTGTTATTCCCGTAATACGCACTGTCTGCATGGTAATACTTCTTTTGAAAGGCCGCTTTCATTTCCTTTGCGATGCCTTGATAAAATACAGTGTCTTTAACCTGTCCGGTCAATAAAGCAAATTTACGCATAAGCTGCAGGTCGTGATAAAAAGTGGCAGTGGCGATGAGTCCCCCATCCGTGATCTTTGCCGGGTTGGTGCTATGAATGACATGCAACGAATCCGGGGGAACACACCAGTCTCCATAACTGTCTTTATCAATCAACCCATTTCTTACATATTTATGGTGCATATACGCTATCCAGAACTTCATGGAACCATAATGTTTCCGGACTGCCATGAGATCTCCATACTGCTGATAAAGCATATCGGTAACGGTCAGAAAAGTCGAAGGCCAGGTGACATCATCCTTATAATACAACCAGAAATTCGGGGCGACATCCGGTATGCTGCCAGTTACTAATTGGGCGTCCCGGATATCTGACATCCATTTATCATAGAGTAGCTGATTGTTAAACGCAAAACTTTCTCCATAGGCCCCGGTTGTACGGTCGCCGAGCCAGGGCTGGCGTTCATTACGTTGCGGACAATCAACCGGCATGCCTTTATAATTTGATTTGATGCCCCAGACCGCATTTTTATAAATTTGATTGATCGTAGGGTCAGAGCAACTGAACGAACCTGTATTTTCCAAGTCATCATAGATGACTTCAGCAGTAAAGCGCTGTAACAGGCTTTGATTTCTTTTATCATCCTTATCCATCTCAGCCGCCGGAAAACCTTTTACTTCCACATACCTGAATCCGTGATACGTAAATGATGGCCGCCACTGCTCATTAGCGGCACCCTTGATAATATAAGTATCTGTTGCCTTTGCGTCCCTGAGATTGGCGGTATATAACGTAGAAGTGCCGTTAGCGGTTTTAACCAGGCTTTCAGCAAAGCGCAGTTTTACGCTGTCGCCCCTGTGGCCCTCACCATTGAGCTTCATATGAACCCATCCGGCCATGTTTTGCCCCATATCCAATATAAAGCCGCCACCTGTAGCAGCAAAGACAGCTACGGGCTTTATTTGTTGCATGACCCTCATCAAGGGATTAAGCTGGGCGGTCCATTTGCCGGCAGGAGGCTTGACCAGCCTTACTGCTTGCCAACGATCTTTTTTTATGGCATAACCGGGCTGGTCCCAACCTGTCAGCTCCATCCTGGCATCATAGGTCTCGCCATCATATTCATTATTGTTGCGAATAGGCCCCCGGGCAGAAAGCTGCCAGCTGCTATCGGAAGCCACGGTAGACAGCGTGCCGTCCGTATATACAATACGCAGCTGAAAATATAATTTCGGAAAACCGAAATTGCGCCACTTCCAGGGTTTATAATCCTGACGCATGGCAAAATATCGACCGCTTCCAAGAGCCACGCCGATGGCATTATCACCCTGCTTCAATAAAGTGGTTACATCTACTGCGTTATATAACACGGTTTTAGAATAATCGGTGGGCGCCGGTGTGAGCACCGCATCCATGGCTTTTTTCCCATTAACATGCAGTTCATAAAGCCCCAGGCCGCTAATATAGGCCACCGCTGATTTGACCTCTTTTTCCACACCGAATTCCTTTCTCAGGTACCTGGCAGAGAGTACCGGAAATTTGCGGATTGTATCCCATGAAAAGGGCTGATCCCATCCGATCCACATTCCTTTTCTGTCTGACGGCCGCAGCATCCCCATACGCCAGCTGGCCACGGGGCTCCAATCCGCCCGCCCCTGCGTGGTCCAGCTGCGCACCCGCCAATAGACCTTTTGAAAACTGTTCAATGGTTTGCCCTGGTAACGGACATGCAACTGTTGGTCTGAATATATTTTTTTGCTATCCCAAAGATCTGCCTGACCTTTTTCAAGCAAGGATTTGCTACTGGCCACCTGAACCTGATAGGCGGTCTGCCATACATTTTTTAGTGGCTCTTCCGCTTTTATCTGCCATCCCAGTTCCGGTCTAATGATATCCAGGCACAAAGGGTTTTTCTGTTGCGCACAACTGAGCCCGGCTACACGGATGGTAGCCGCCTTTTGGCTGACCTGCCCGGTTGATCCATTTTCACCAGGGACCTGCACAGTAGCCTTTGTGTGACCGGCCATTAGCAACAACAGCATTATCAGGGATATAAAACAGCCATTATAAATACTTTTGCCTTTAAGGTTACTGTCTCCATTATGACCACTTTGGCCATGTCTTTTGCCTCGTCCAAAACCAGGACCGGCCATTGCAAAGCACCGCCTGCGTGCCAGCCAGTAAGGCAGGGCCTGTAAATAGTTAGCTAATTTCTGACGGTATGTCTGGTAAATATTCAAAAGTGCAAATTATACTGATTAATTTTCTGATGATTTTTACTGATCAACAGCCCCCGTAACTGGACCATCTGTCGGCCCAAAAATAAAATACAGCGTTAAAGGCTTGGCATAATCCATGGATTTGCCATAATCATAATACATATTCTTTCGACCGGAAGGCCCCATATTTTCCGCTACCTGAGATTTTGTTCCAATCGGATCGATAGCATGCATAAAGGAAATATCGCCCCCAGGAAACTTAGGTGCCGTATTAAAAGGTTTGGCAGGCCACTCGGGTGTATATAATCTTAAAAACACATCCTGTGAGCCACAAAGTACCGTAATGGGCATTACCTTGGTTTGCAACTGCATCCAATACAGCTGGGAAAAATATCCTTTAAATTCAGGATAGATCATCTTTGGCACGTTTTCCCCGGTAATGGTATTGTTGTAAGCATTTTCCCAACTGCCGAGTTTTGCGCCTTCCATTCTGTTTTTCCATACGCGGTACGGACCAGCCCCCATCCTTTTGACGCCCGTTACCAGGTTCTCCGGAAAATTAAAACTGAGCCCCATAAAATCATAATCGTAGGCGGCGGGAAAATAACCTGCATCCATTTTTAAGACGCCATCAGGAAAAACAGTCCAGGTAAGTTTTTGCAAATCACTTTTCTTTTCAAAAACAGCTTTAAGGACAATAGAATCCCGGCTATTCTGTACAGCAAAGCTCTTTACCAGGGATTGACCGTCGCAAAGTACGGGGCCGTTATTAAAAGGGATCTCCTGGCCGTTTTTTGCAACGCGTTCCAGTAGAGCGGTCCTTGCATTAAAACGGTAACTAAATGCATGATCGGCACTTTTGATTTCGTAAAAATCTGCGTTTTTTTCAATTTCCCATTTATCCGCAGCATTTGCCGGCTTACCTGGCAGGTGCATTTCCTTTAATAGCTGCTTTGTTTTTTCTGCCGGCTCCCGGATGGGATAGGTCTTTACAACAACAATATGACCCGTTTGATCGCTGATCGTCAGCCTGAGATAATCAGCCTTTTGAAAATCAGCCGGCAAATTAAGTGTCAGCATGCCCCATTCATGTGGCTGGACATCCGGTAAACCGGCGCCGCTTACCATGCCGCTATCCAGTACAGTGGCCATGGAACGCATGGCATTATATTGCTTTGACAATTGATTATAGCCCTCCCGGGATTTGTTTGTAACAGGCGCCCCGCCGTTCATAAGGGCCCATTGATAGCGCAGCGTATTTAAGTTAGTAAAGTCATAGCGGTTTTCTACCCTGAATTTACCATCAAATGCCGGCGTAATTTCCCGGCGTTCGATAAACACGGGTGACCAGATATCTTTAATGGCATAATAGCTTCCTTCTTTTTCATGATAGGGTCCGACGAAACCATCCGGCCCGTGATCACCGTCTGCATCCAGCTGACCGTTTTTATCTGTTCGAACAACGGCTTCATCGGCGAAGACCCATAAAAATCCGCCGGCGGAAAGCGGACTTTGCCACATTTCACGCCAGTAATCGCCCAGCCCTGCACCCAGGCCACCATCATAGAGGCCGTGCAAGAACTCGGTGGGGAAGGTGATTTCATGACCGTGGAGATGCGTCCCGTTGCCATAATCATAATTAATGTAATGTTGCGTATCCATGTGTCCGAATATGGCCCATGGATGAATCAGTGGACGTTTTTGCAAGTCGTATATATCAAAAAGTGAATCCAGGTCAAAATTAAAACCGCCTTCATTTCCATTGTCCCACATAATGATGCTGGGATGGTTTTCATCATGGACAATCATTTCTCTGACCAGCTTAGCGCCAACCTGACTGTCATAATGATGGTGCCAGCCGGTTAATTCATCCAGAACGAAAAGCCCAAGCGAATCGCAGGCGTCCAGGAAATGCGCATCAGGCGGATAATGGGACATGCGCACCGCATTCATATTCATGTCTTTTAGCATCAATACATCCTGAATGCTTAACGACTTATTGGTCGTCCGGCCGGTACTGGGCCAGAAGCTGTGATGATTCACCCCTTTGAATTTTATTTTTACCCCATTGACATAAATGCCGTCCCGTGGCCTGACTTCCACTGTTCTGAAGCCAATTTTCTTTTCCAGCTCATGGACCACCTTTCCGTTTTGCCATACCTGAAAATGCATCTTATACATATGGGGCGTTTCAGGTGTCCAGGGCAGTATTTGATTATTATAGTGTCCCTGCAATTCATACACCAGCTGAGGCTGCGTGGCCTTTTCTTCGCGGATCACAGACTCCGGCCTGTTATCCTTTTGACTTAAGCTTCCGGAAATAACGGGGCCAATCCTGTTTCCTTTAATATCCGTAAGTTGTGCCAGTACCTGATATCGCTTCGTATCTGCAGCCTTAAATTTTGCGGGCAGATTGATTTGCAAAAGTGCATTGAACCGGCCATTTGCTTGAGCGTCCGCGCTGACGCGGTTAATAAAGACTGGGGGCAGCGCCTCCAGGTAAACCGGTCTGAAAATACCACCGAATATCCAAAAATCTCCTTTTCGCTCGGCGCTGTTGACCGAGGCATTGGCAGAGTTTTTGGCCACGGTGACTTCCAGCAGGTTTTGCTTCCCGTAATGTAATAAGGAGGAGATATTATAACGAAAGGTATAAAAAGAACCCTGATGAACCGGCCCCGCTGCCTTACCATTAATTTTTACTTGTGCGTCGGTCATTACACCATCAAATACAATACGCACAACCTTACCCTTCCAGCTGGCAGGCACCATAAAATGATGACGATAAATACCTTTTTCATTGATACGCAGGCTGTCTTTATCCAAACCATAATTATAGCTCCCAAATCCCTGAAGTTCCCAGTTTGACGGTACATCTATCTTTGTCCATTTACCGCTGTTGCGCCCTGCCGTACAGTAAAAATCCCAGGAGTTGGTCTGATCGCTGCCTGTGCCTGAAAGCATTTGAATGGCCGTGCGGGCTTCACCTGCCTGCTTCCAATTAGTTGAAGCAGGATCCTGCGCATTTACGTTACGCATCCATAGCAGTACCAGTGCTAAAACGATAATGGCCCTATTGATTGTTTTGTTGTACATGCTTTGCTTATTTCCTTAAAAACTATCCGGTTTTATTTTAATACAATATGTCGGTTCTTATAGGGATTATCCGTTCTAAAGGGCATAGCCGGTAATCCTGCCTTATTAAATAAATTGGGCTGGGCAGATTCTGTCCAGGCAAACCGGGCAGATACCGGCCGGGCCACCTCTTTACAGGTCAGCTCAATATGGTCTGATTGAATGACCGCTTTTGCCGGATAATATTTTCCATCGGGTCCTGCTAATTCAAAATAGGTCAGCGGCTTTGCGTCTTTGGATATCAGGCCACCATCTCTTCCCGTAAAATAGAGCTCCATTTTATCCTGGCGAATAACACTTCTTAGGTAAGTGGGGCCGCTGTAAGCTATGGGCTTGCCATAGATTTTTGCCAGTGCAATATCGGCCAGGCGGCCGCCAACTGCCCATTTACCGGGCGGGTGGATATTTTCCAGATTATCCGGCAGATCAGTAGATACCGTCATGCCCGTATGCGGGATTTGCAGGCAGAGCGCCTGCGCTTCCCAGAATTTGGGCAGTGTATAAATATCGAGCGGATATTCGCCTTTATTTTTTGAATAATAGAACGGGGCAATCTGCACATAATAAAAAGGCAGCGCGCTATCTGCCCACTCCGTACGCCACTGGTGGATGAGGGCCTGCATTTTATAAGCATACTGCAGTGAGTCATTCATAAAACAATTGGTCTCTCCCTGGTACCATAAAAAGCCCCTGATGGTAAAGGGCGCCAAGGGTCTGACAAGGGTCGGGTAAAACTTACCAGGCCGGCTGTAATCAAAATACAAAGCGTCACTTGCAGGATCTGTGGCCGTTATCGTGCCTGCCAGCCATGGTTCTATGGCACTGCCGGGAATGGCATTGGCGATCATGCCAATGGGCACATGAAGCGACTTATATAATTTTTTTGCAAAAAAATAAGCCGCGGCCGAAAACTGCCTTAAGGCGGAGTCCCGTGCAACAGACCAGCCTTCATGATCAGGATGAACTTTAGCCATTGATTTACGTAAGCCCAAAAAAATCCTGATCTGGTCATTATTAGCATAGCTGAGCTCATCCACCGGGGAGTGGCTGAAGCCTTCGGGCAGGGCGGTTTTGGCTACTTTGCTGTTTTTTCGCATGGTATATTCCATATTGGACTGACCAGAACATAACCAGACCTCTCCGGTAAGAATATGATGCAGCACGATGGTATTGGTGCCTGAAATCACCATGTCAGCTTCCTGACTACTGGCATGCATAGGTGGCAGACTCAACATCCAGTGGCCACCGGCATCCGTTAAGGTCTTGACGGTATGGCCCCGGAAGCGGACGCTTATCTCTTCCATGGGGGACGCACTACCCCATATGTGTACAGGTTTATCTCTTTGCAGTACCATATTATGCCCGATGACCTGCGGCAAGGTAACACTTGCCCGCACAGCGGGACTAAGCCCGGCCAAAAACAGCGCCCCGAATAAAATACGAGCACCTAAACGGACCGGTTTTAACCCTGTCCTGGCTTTATCAGACCTATAGGGAGACCCGTTGCTTGTACCGTCCTTTCTGTCCTTCCCTCCTTTTATAATATGCTTCCAATGCTTTTTCATGCCCTTTATGGTTTCTGAGTGGTTTGCAAAGATGTTATGTAATAGATCGCTTCAGGATCTATTTTGCCTGCCCCGGGCAAATCATCCACAGGATCTGTCGGGGTATCCGCGTTGGGGAAACGCCTGACACCTCCTGTTCTGAAAACGATCCGGCTGATTTCATGGACAGGTTGAAAAAATAGGTTACGCATCTTTTGCTCACCGTTTACGCTTACTGTATAAAAACGGGTCGCCGTATTTAATGAGACTTTGATTTGATAGGTTTTACCTGCATCATAATGAAAGATTTCCTTGTTGCGGTAACCTGCCTTGGTATAAAAAGAGCCCAGACTGTCAAGGCTGAGGCGGACAGCGGCGGCACCGACTTTATTTTGAAATTCAATATCCAGATGGCCATGGTCATTTTGAGCAGCCGTCAG
>Ga0182744_1003493_pt1 | contig 12208 bp, 8 predicted proteins | sample eDN3rd30CKraftMG_FD_128525 | JGI IMG/M metagenome (GOLD analysis project Ga0182744, IMG submission 128525) | Enriched Miracle-Growth compost microbial communities from Emeryville, California, USA - eDNA 3rd pass 30_C Kraft MG (version 2) (version 2) ...
CATGATCGAGGCGCTGTCGTCGCGCACCGGGCTGGTGATGGCGGGCATCGTGACGCGGCTGCAGCAGCGCAAGTCGCAGCGCGGCACACCCTTCGCCTTCCTCGGCCTGTCCGACCCCACGGGCATATTCGAGGTCACCCTGTTCTCGGAAGTGCTCACCGCCTGCCGCGAAATGCTGGAGGCCGGCACGCCGGTGGTGGTGGACGTGGAGGGCCGGCTGGAAGGCGAGAGCGCGCGGCTCACCGCCCAGCGCATCCGCGCGGTGGATGATTTCATTGGCCGCGCCAGCCGCACCATGACCATCCGCCTCGAGCAGGGCGCCAATCTGGATTCCATCCGCATGGCGCTTGCCGAGGCCGGCAAGGGCCAGAGCCAGGTGGTCCTGCAGTCCGCGCTGGTGACCGGAGGCAGCGTGGACCTCTCACTCCCCGGCCGCTACGCCGTGAACCCCATGCTGGAGGAAGCCCTGAGCGCAACACGGGGCGTGAGCGCCGTCGAGGTGGTTTAGGGGCGGGCCGGCGCCCGGAATTGCCGATACGCGAATTGCCGGAGCCCCATCGCGAAAACTGATGCAGAATTGCAACAATGTGCTAGAGTTGCGGCACATGGCAAAACGACTGCGCGGTCAGGCATGGCGTCCACAGATACGATTGATTCCGGGAGGCGATCCGGCCTGCTCGTTCGCGTCCGCCGATGGGCCACGGCCAGCCGCATCGCCTTCATCCTGGCCATGGCCGCCGCCGTTTCCGGCATCGCCACCTACGCCGCCTTCTCCAACGGGCTGACCGACCCGGAGGACCGCTCGGTCCTCTATCTCCTGCTGCTCGACCTCATCCTGCTGCTGCTGCTCGGCGCCATCATCGCCCGGCGCTTCGTGGGCGTGTGGGCGGCGCGGCGCAGCGGGCTGGCCGGTGCCAAGCTGCATGGGCGGCTGGTGGCGCTGTTCAGCCTCGTCGCCATCACGCCCACCATCATCGTGGGCGTGTTCTCGGCCCTTTATCTCGACCTCGGGCAGGGCTGGTTCTCCGACCGGGTGAGGGGGGTGCTGGAGAATTCCCGCTCCATCGCCGAAACCTATACGGAGGAGCACCGGCGGGCCATCCGCGGCGATGTGCTGGCCATGGCCAACGACCTCAACAACCAGGCCTCCATCCTCTCCGACAACAATCCGGTATTCGAGCGCGTGGTGTCCGGCCAGGCGGCCCTGCGCAATCTCTTCGAGGCCGTGGTCTTCAACGGCAATGGTGAAGTGCTGGCGCGGGCCAATTTCGGCGTGGGGCTGGGCATCGACCGGCTGCCCATGTCGGCCTTGCAGGAGGCGGACACGGGCGAGGTGGTGATATTGACCGGCGGGGCGGATGACCGGGTGCGCGCGCTGGTGCGGCTCGAGCGTTTCTTCGACACCTATCTCTATGTCAGCCGCTTCATCGACCCGCAGGTGGTGGCGCAGGCGGAAGAGGCCATCACCGAGTACAAGAACATCGAGGCCGAGCGCCGCCAGTTCCATATCGCCTTCACCGGCATCTTCATCGCCGTGTCGCTGTGGATCCTGCTCATCGCCGTGCTGGTGGGCCTGTGGATGGCGACCCGCATCGTGCAGCCGGTGAGCGGCCTGGTGATGGCCGCCGAGAAGGTGCGCGAGGGCAACCTGGCCATCCGCGTGGCGGAGGACGATACCGATGATGAGATTTCAACGCTCAGCCGCGCCTTCAACCGCATGGCCAGCCAGTTGCAGGAGCAGCGCATCGAGCTGGTGGCGGCCAACCATCAGCTCGACGAGCGCCGGCGTTTCACCGAAGCCGTATTGGGCGGGGTGACGGCCGGCGTGCTCGGCCTGGACGAGGCCGGCGTCATCAACCTGCCCAACCGCTCCGCCCTGCGCATGCTGGCGGCGGAAGAGGAGGACCTGGTGCAGCGCCCGCTGGGAGAGGCCATCCCCGAACTCTCCGATCTTTTCGAGGAGGCGCGGGCCCGGCCCGAGAAGGTGGCGCAGGATCAGGTAACCATCGTCCGGGGTGGGCGGGCGCGCACCCTCATGGTGCGCATCTCGGGCGACCATTCGGGCGAGTATGTGACCGGCTTCGTCGTCACCTTCGACGATATCACCCAGCTCGTCACCGCGCAGCGCACCGCCGCCTGGGCCGACGTGGCGCGCCGTATCGCCCACGAGATCAAGAATCCGCTCACCCCCATCCAGCTCTCCGCCGAACGGCTGCGCCGCCGCTACGCCAAGGACAAGGCGGGGGGAGGCGACGAGGAAACCCGCAAGGTCTTCGACAAATGCACCGATACCATCGTGCGCCATGTGGGGGACATCCGCCGCATGGTGGACGAATTCTCCGCCTTCGCCCGCATGCCCGCCCCAGTCTTCCATGAGGAGAATCTGGGCGACGTGGTGCGCCAGAGCGTCTTCTCCCAGGAGTTCGCCTTTCCGAGGATGCAGTTCTCAGTGGTGAGCGAGGATGAAGGCATCACCCTGGTGTGCGACAGCCGGCTTCTCGGCCAGGCGCTGACCAATGTTGTCAAGAACGCGATGGAATCGATTGAAGAAAAGGGAAAATTGGGGGAAGAACAAGTGAGCGTGAATATCGCTGCCAATGAGGATGAGGTGACCATCAGCATTGCCGACACGGGGGTGGGCCTGCCGCCGGAGATGAAGGACCGGCTGACCGAGCCCTACATCACGACGCGGGCCAAGGGCACGGGGCTGGGCCTCGCCATCTCCCGCAAGATCGTGGAGGAGCACGGGGGCGAACTGGCCCTGGAGGACCGGCCCGGCGGGGGGGCCGTGGTGCGCATGGTGTTCAGTCGTGCGGCCCTGGCCGAGATCATGGAAAAGCGCGGCACCGATGCCGCCGAGGCGAGCATGGTGGCGCAGTAAATGAGCATGGATATCCTGATCGTTGACGATGAAGCCGACATCCGCGAGCTGGTGGCCGGCATTCTGGAGGACGAGGACTACGCCACCCGCCAGGCGGGGGACAGCGAAACGGCGCTGGAGGCCATCGACGCCCGCCGCCCGTCCCTGGTCATCCTCGATATCTGGCTGCAGGGCAGCCCGCGCGACGGGCTGGAGGTGCTGGACATCATCAAGCGCAAGCATCCGCACCTGCCGGTCATCATCATCAGCGGGCACGGCAATATCGAGACCGCCGTTTCCGCCATCAAGCGCGGCGCCTACGATTTCATCGAGAAGCCGTTCAAGACCGACCATCTGCTGCATCTCGTCTCACGGGCCACGGAATCGGACCGCCTGCGCCGCGAGAACGAGGAACTGCGCACCAAGGCGGACCATCAGTCGCGCCTGATCGGCAATTCACCCGAGCTGCAATCGGTGCGCCAGGTCATCGAGAAGGTGGCGGCCAGCAACAGCCGCGTGCTGATCTCCGGCGCGCCCGGCTCGGGCAAGGAGGTGGCGGCACGCCAGCTCCATACGCTCTCGCAGCGCTGGCGCGGGCCGTTCGTGGTGGTGAATGCCGCCGCCATCGCCCCCGAGCGCATGGAGATCGAGCTCTTCGGCACCGAAGGTGCGGACGACGAAGCGCGCAAGATCGGCGTTTTCGAGCAGGCGCATGGCGGCACGCTGTTCCTCGACGAGGTGGCGGACATGCCCTTGCAGACCCAGAGCAAGATATTGCGCCTCCTCACCGAGCAGACCTTCGAGCGCGTGGGCGGCCACCGCACGGTGCAGGTGGACGTGCGGGTGGTGAGCGCCACCTGCCGTGACCTGCGGCAGGAGATCGCCCAGGGCAATTTCCGGGAAGACCTCTATCACCGGCTCAACGTGGTGCCCATCCAGATGCCGTCGCTGCAGGACCGGCGGACGGATATTCCGCTGCTCTGCGCGCATTTCATGGACCGCATCGCCAAGGCCAACGGCCTGGCACCGCGCTATCTGGACGACAGCGCCATCGCCGTCTTCCAGGCTTTCGACTGGCCGGGGAACGTGCGCCAGCTCCGCAATGTCATCGAACGGCTGCTGATCCTCTCCAACGGCACCGACGGAGCGATCACCGCCGAAATGCTGCCGGAGGAACTGACGGCGCGCGATACGGTGGGTCTCAACGGCCGGCAGGGGGAGATCATCATCGGCGTACCGCTGCGCGAAGCCCGCGAAGCCTTCGAGCGGGAATATCTGCGCCTGCAGATCAACCGCTTCGGCGGCAACATCTCGCGCACCGCCAGCTTCGTCGGCATGGAGCGCTCGGCGCTGCACCGCAAACTGAAGTCCCTTGGCATCCAGAGCGGGGAGCGGTAGGAACATCGCAGGCGCGGGCGGCAGTCCGCCACCCGCCGCTCATCCGGCTAACTCCAGGAAGAAGTCATGAAGGTTATCGTCTGCGGCGCGGGCCAGGTCGGCTACAACATCGCCAAGTCACTCTCGGAAGAGGGCATTGACGTCACGGTGCTCGACCGGTCGGAAGCGCTGGTGAAGAAGGTCTCGGACTCGCTCGACGTCAAGGGTGTGGTCGGCTTTGCCTCGCACCCCCAGTCGCTGGAGGAGGCGGGCGCCGGCGAGGCGGAGATGCTCATCGCCGTCACCCAGTCGGACGAGGTGAACATGACCGCCTGCCAGGTGGCGCATTCCCTCTTCGATATCCCCAAGAAGATCGCCCGCATCCGCACCCAAGCCTATCTGGAGCCGCAATACACCGACATCTTCGCCCGCGACAAGATCCCCATCGACGTCATCATTTCGCCGGAATACGAGGTGGCGCGCGACGTGCTCTACCGCATGTCGGTGCCAGGCGCCTTCGATGTGATGCCCTTCGCGGACGACAAGGTGCGCGTGGTCGGCATCCGCATCGACGAGCATTGCCCGATCATCGACACGCCCCTGCGCCAGCTCACCGAACTGTTCCCCGACCTCAACGTGGTGGTGGTGGGCATCGTGCGCGACGAGAAGCTGATCGTGCCCACCGGCGGCGACCAGATCCTGGTCGGGGACGACGTCTATATCGTGGCCGACCGCAACCATGTGCAGCGCACGCTGGTCATCTTCGGGCACGAGGAGAAGGAGGCGCGGCGCATCGTCATCGTGGGCGGCGGCAGCGTTGGCCTCTTCCTCGCCCGCATGCTGGAGGACAGCTACTCCAATGTGCGCCTGAAGATCATCGAGCGCGACGGCGCCCGGGCCGAGGTGGTGGCCGACGAGGTGAGACGCTCCATCGTAATCATCGGCGATGCGCTGGACAGCGGCCTGCTGCGCGAGGCCAACGTGCAGGACGCGGAGACCGTGGTGGCGGTCACCAATGACGACAAGGTGAACATCCTGGCCTCGCTCCTGGCCAAGAAGGAGGGCGCCCAGAAGGCGGTGACGCTCATCAACAATCCGGATTACGGCCCGTTGATCGCGAGTCTCGGCATCGATGTGAGTATCGACCCCAGGGAGACCACGGTTTCCACCGTCATGCGCCATGTGCGGCGCGGGCGCATCCGCGGCCTGCACACGCTGGGCAGCGGCCAGGCCGAGGTCATCGAGATGCAGGCGCTTGCCACCTCCGGCATCGTGGGCAAGCCCTTGCGCGACCTGCACCTGCCGTCGGGCGTGCTGATCGGCGCCATCATCCGCGAGGGCAAGACGGTGCTGCCCCGCGGGCACACGGTCATCGAGCCGGAGGATCACGTCGTCATCTTCGCCAGGGGCGACGTGGTGCGCAAGGTGGAGCGGCTGTTCGCCGTGGGACTGGAATTTTTCTGAGCCTGCCGGCGGGCCGCAGCCTCATTGCGGCCTCAATCCTCCGGCAGATACGGAGTCCCGGTCGAATAAGTCACCTAAGTGACTTTAAAATCAGTGAATATGTAGTAAGTTGGCAGATGTGGTGAAAGTCGACCCGTGGCTTTGCCGATGTGCTTTGGGGGCAGGATCAGACGGCAATCAGGAAGAATATCCTGAAAGCAGACGATAGGCCCTTGGCGTCAGCGGCATCCACGGCCATATAACCCGACATAAGAACGGACAAGGAAAAGAACATGGCTGCAGACAAATCCCAGAATGTCCAGGACGTATTTCTCAATCACGTTCGCAAGAACAAGGTCCCCGTTACCGTTTTCCTGGTGAACGGCGTCAAGCTGCAGGGCGTCATCACCTGGTTTGATACATTCTCGGTCCTGCTGCGCCGCGACGGGCATATCCAGCTCGTCTACAAGCATGCCATCTCCACGGTTATGCCGGCGGGCCCGATTCACCTCTTCGATCCTTCCTCCGAAGACGAGGGAGAGAATTCCTGACATCCCAGTGAGTTTGCATGGATACCACGACCCCGCCCACGGCCCTGACCTTTGACACCGATGGTCCCGTGGGCGGGCGGCGTGCCGTCGTCCTCCATCCCTATCTGAAGGGGGAGGGGCAGGGCCGGGGCGTGCGCAGTCCCGAGGCGCGGCTGGAGGAAGGCGTGGGCCTGGCGCGGGCCATCCGTCTTGACGTGCTCATCAAGGCGGCCATCCCGCTCTCCAGCATCCGTCCCGCCACCTTCGTCGGCCCCGGCAAGATCGCCGAACTGGCCGAGGGGCTGAAGGCGCTGGATATCGAGGTGGCGGTGTTCGACTGCACGCTCTCTCCCGTGCAGCAGCGCAACCTGGAGCGCGAGCTGAAAACCAAGGTGATCGACCGCACCGGCCTGATTCTCGAAATCTTCGGCGAGCGGGCGCGCACCCGGGAAGGCACTTTGCAGGTGGAGCTGGCGCATCTCACTTACCAGAAAAGCCGCCTGGTGCGCTCCTGGACGCATCTGGAGCGCCAGCGCGGCGGCGTCGGCTTCATGGGCGGCCCAGGCGAAACCCAGATCGAGGCCGACCGGCGCATGATCGACGAGCGCATCGGCCGCATCAAGCGCGACCTGGAGCAGGTGGTGCGCACCCGCGGCCTGCACCGCGAGGCGAGGCGCCGTGTGCCCTATCCCATCATCGCCCTGGTGGGCTACACCAACGCCGGCAAGTCCACGCTGTTCAACCGGCTGACGCAGGCCGACGTCATGGCGGAGGACCTGCTGTTCGCGACGCTGGACCCGACCATGCGGGAGATCACCCTGCCGTCGGGCCGGCGCATCATCCTCTCCGACACGGTGGGCTTCATCTCCGAGTTGCCCACCCACCTCATCGCCGCCTTCCGGGCCACGCTGGAAGAGGTATTGGAGGCGCAGATCGTCCTGCATGTGCGCGACGTGGCGCATCCCGATACCGAGGCCCAGCGCCGGGACGTGCTGGAGGTGCTGAAGGACCTGGGGGTGGAACCGGGCGACGAGCGCCCGATCATCGAGGTGCTCAACAAGATCGACCTTCTGGAGGAGGAGGCCCGCGCCGCCCTCCTGGCCAGTGCCGCACGGCGCCAGGACCTGCTGCCGGTGTCCGCCGTCACCGGTGAAAACTGTCCGCGGCTGCTGGAGCGGTTGGATGAACTGCTCAGCACCGGCTATGAGACGGTGGAGCTGGACGTCGCCAACGACGACGGCGCGCTGCTCTCCTGGCTTTATGCCCATGGCGACATCACCAGCCGCGAGGATGGGGAGGCGGGCGTGCACGTTGTGGTGAGCATGGCACCCGAGAATCGCCAGCGGCTGGAAGCCCGGCTGGCCCGCAAGGCGTGACCGCCGGCGCAGAGGTGCATTTGGCGCCGCTCCCGTCTTGCGTCGGCAGACCTCTTCCGTTATCCCTCTCGCAACGATGTGCGGCGGCCGTTCCGCTGCCGCCGGATCGACGGAGGGATATGGCATGAAGATCAGAGAAGCCTACACGTTTGACGATGTCCTCCTGGTGCCCAAGGAATCCAACGTCGTCCCCTCCGCCGTCAACATCAAGACCCGCGTGACGCGCAGCATAGAGTTGGGCATTCCCCTGATTTCCGCCGCCATGGACACGGTGACCGAGCACCGGCTGGCCATCGCCATGGCGCAGGCGGGGGGCATCGGCGTCATCCACCGCAACCTCGACATCGCCCAGCAGGCCGAGGAAGTCCGCCGCGTCAAGAAATTCGAATCGGGCATGGTCATCAATCCGGTGACGGCGCATCCCGAGGACCGGCTGGCCGACGTGCTGAAGATGATGGACCGGCACCATATCTCGGGCGTGCCGGTGGTGGAGAAGAGTGCCAAAGGCGAGCCCGGCAAGCTGGTGGGCATCGTCACCAACCGCGACGTGCGCTTCGCCAGCGACACGCGGCAGCCGGTATCCGAGATCATGACCAAGACACTGGTAACGGTGGAAGACGGCGTCGACATGGACGAAGCCCGCCGCCTGCTGCACCAGCACCGCATCGAGAAACTGCTGGTGGTGGACAAGCAGCAGCGCTGCGTGGGGCTCATCACCGTCAAGGATATCGAGAAGGCGCAGAAATATCCCAACGCCTGCAAGGACGACAAGGGCCGCCTGCGCGTGGCCGCCGCCACCACGGTGGGCAAGTCGGGCTACGCCCGTGCCGAGGCGCTGATGGAGGCGGAGTGCGACCTCATCATCATCGACACCGCCCATGGGCACAACACGCAGGTGGCGGAGCAGGTGACGGCCATCAAGACGGCGGCGCCGCATGTGCAGGTGGTGGCCGGCAACATCGCCACCGCCGAAGCCGCCAGGGTGCTCATCGACGCCGGGGCGGATGCAGTGAAGGTGGGCATCGGCCCGGGCTCCATCTGCACCACGCGCATCGTCGCTGGCGTGGGCGTGCCGCAGTTGACCGCCATCATGGATGTGGCGGAGGTCTGCCACGCCGCCGATATCCCCTTCATCGCCGATGGCGGGCTGAAGACCTCCGGCGACGTGGCCAAGGCCATCGGTGCCGGCGCGGCCTGCGTGATGATCGGCTCGCTCCTGGCGGGAACCGAGGAAGCGCCGGGCGAGGTGTTCCTTTATCAGGGCCGCTCCTACAAGGCTTACCGCGGCATGGGCTCGGTCGGCGCCATGGCGCGCGGCTCGGCCGACCGTTATTTCCAGCAGGATATCAAGGACGCCATGAAGCTGGTGCCCGAGGGCGTGGAGGGCCAGGTGCCGTTCAAGGGACCGGCCTCCAGCGTGCTGCACCAGCTCATCGGCGGGTTGAAGGCGGCCATGGGCTATACCGGCTCCGCCTCCATTCCGGATTTCCAGGAGCGGGCGGAGTTCGTGCGCATCACCAACGCCGGCCTGCATGAAAGCCATGTGCACGACGTGGTCATCACCCGCGAATCCCCCAATTATCCGACCAGCCGCTGATCGTCCATGAGACCGGCGGCGCGCATCCAGGCGGCCATCGACCTGGTGGCGCTGATCGAGACCCAGGCGGAGGCCGGCGGCATCTCCACGGACGAGGCTATCCGCGCCTTCTTCCGCCAGCGCCGCTATGCCGGCGCCAAGGACCGGCGGGCCGTCACCACCCTGGCGCTGGAAGTGGTCCGCCGCCGCGGTCCCGATGGCTGGCGGCTGGGTGGGAGGGCAAGCCCGCGCTTGCGGGTGGCGCTCGAAATCATCCATGAGCCCCAGGCATGGGGGCATGTGGACGCCCTGTTCGGCACGGATGATCCCCATGGGCCGGAAGCCCTGTCTCCCGACGAGACGGCCGCCATCGAAGCCGTGCGGAGCCGTGATCTCGATGCCGCCCCGCCCGATGCCCGATACGGCTTTCCCAGCTTCCTGACCGCCGCGCTCACCGCCCGGTTCGGCCAGAGGCTGGACGAGGAGATGGCGGTCCTGACGCAGCGTGCGGGCCTGGATGTGCGCGTCAACAGGCTGAAGTCGGACATCGATAAGGTCCGACAAGTTTTTGAAAAAGATGGAATATCATCAGAAAAAACGCCGTGGTCGCCCGTCGGCCTGCGGCTGGCGGCGGGGGAGCGGATCGACGGCCTGGCGGCGTATGTGGCCGGCGACATGGAGATTCAGGACGAAGGCTCGCAGGTCGCGGCCCTCTTGACCGGCGCCCGGCCCGGCGAGCAGGTGCTGGACCTCTGCGCCGGGGCCGGAGGCAAGACGCTGGCCCTGGCTGCCATGATGGCCAATAAGGGCCAGATTTTCGCGACCGATACCGACGCGAGGCGGCTGAAGCCCATCCATCAGCGGCTGCAGAAGGCCGGCGTGCGCAATGCCCAGGCTTTCGTGCTGGACGCGGCGGGGCGGCAGCGTCTGGTGGAAATGAAGGGCCGCATGGACCTGGTGCTGATCGATTCCCCGTGCAGCGGCTCCGGCACCTGGCGGCGCGACCCGGCCTTGCCCTGGCGGCTGACGCCGCAGCGCCTTGAGGCCCTGAACGCCACGCAGCTTGCCCTGCTGCGCGAAGGGGCGGAAATGGTGCGTCCCGGTGGCCGCATGGTCTATGTCACCTGTTCCATAATCCCGGAAGAAAATGAGGGGGTTATAGAGCATTTCTTGAACGGTGCCTCAGGATGGAGCCTGCACCCTTACAGCGCCATGTGGCCCGATGGCGGAGAGAGGCCCGTGCCGCCCACTCTGAGTCCTGATGACCGCCTGCTGCAAATGAGCCCGGCACGCCACGGAACCGACGGATTTTTCGTTGCGGTTCTGCGGGCGCCTCACTAAGGTCCCGCCATGGAAACGGTCCTCATCATCGACTTTGGTTCACAGGTCACGCAGCTCATCGCAAGGCGCATCCGCGAGGCCGGCGTCTACTGCGAGATCATCCCCTTCAACAGCGCTGACGCCTGGCTGAAGACGCACCGCCCCAAGGCCATCATCTTCTCCGGCGGGCCGGCATCGGTGACCGGCATCGGCACGCCGCGCGCGCCTGAGGCGGCGTTCGAGCTGGGCGTGCCCATCCTCGGCATCTGCTATGGCGAGCAGACCATCTGCGCCCAGCTTGGCGGCACGGTGGAAACCTCGGACGACCGGGAATTCGGCCGCGCCTTCCTGGAGATCAGGGATGACTGCAGGCTCTTCGAGGGCCTGTGGGCCAGGGGTGAGCGGCATCAGGTATGGATGAGCCATGGCGACCGGGTGACGGCGCTGCCGTCCGGTTTCCGCGTGGTGGGGGTGAGCGACCACGCCCCCTTCGCCGCCATCGCCGATGACGCGCGGCGCATCTACGGCGTGCAGTTCCACCCCGAAGTGGTGCACACCCCCGAGGGCGGCCGGCTTCTCAGGAATTTCGTGCACCATGTGGCGGGCTGCCGGGGCGACTGGTCCATGGCCTCCTTCAAGGAGACGAAGATCGCCGAAATCCGCCAGCAGGTGGGCAAGGGCAAGGTGATCTGCGGGCTTTCCGGCGGGGTGGATTCTTCCGTCGTGGCGGTGCTGCTGCACGAGGCCATCGGCGACCAGCTCACCTGCGTCTTCGTCGACACCGGCATGCTCCGGGCTGATGAGGGCCAGCAGGTGGTGAGCTTGTTCCGCGAGCATTACAACATCCCGCTCATCCATTGCGACGCATCGAAGACCTTCCTGGAAAAGCTCGATGGCGTGACCGATCCCGAGAGAAAGCGCAAGATCATCGGCGGCACCTTCATCGATATTTTCGAGGTGGAGGCGCAGAAGGCGGGCGGCGCCGAATTCCTGGCCCAGGGCACGCTCTATCCCGACGTCATCGAATCGGTTTCCTTCCATGGGGGGCCGAGCGTCACCATCAAATCGCACCACAATGTGGGCGGTCTGCCCGAGCGCATGAACATGAAACTCGTGGAGCCGCTGCGCGAACTCTTCAAGGACGAGGTGCGGGCGCTCGGCGTGGAGCTGGGCCTGCATCCCGATTTCGTGGGCCGCCACCCGTTCCCGGGGCCTGGCCTCGCCATCCGCGTGCCGGGAGAAATCACCGCCGAAAAGCTGGATATCCTCAGAAAAGCCGACAAGATCTACCTGGAGGAAATCCGCCTCGCCGGCCTCTATGACGCCATCTGGCAGGCCTTCGCCGTGCTGCTGCCGGTCAAGACCGTCGGCGTGATGGGCGACGAGCGCACCTACGACCATGTCTGCGCCCTGCGCGCCGTCACCTCGACCGACGGCATGACCGCCGACTTCTACCCCTTCGACATGGAGTTCCTCGCCCGCGTCTCCACCCGCATCATCAACGAAGTCCGCGGCATCAACCGCGTCGTCTACGACGTGACATCAAAGCCGCCAGGAACGATCGAGTGGGAGTGACCGCCCGAGGAGCGAGGGCGGGAGCGGTTGCCGACGGATGTCTTGGACAGTGGGCGGCCGTGCTGCTGCTCCTGTTTGGGGTTTCGGCCTGTGCGGCGGGTGGCGGTGGGCCGGTGCCGGAGGCGGCGTTTGATCCGCGGAGCGGGCAGGG
>Ga0182744_1003494_pt1 | contig 12207 bp, 5 predicted proteins | sample eDN3rd30CKraftMG_FD_128525 | JGI IMG/M metagenome (GOLD analysis project Ga0182744, IMG submission 128525) | Enriched Miracle-Growth compost microbial communities from Emeryville, California, USA - eDNA 3rd pass 30_C Kraft MG (version 2) (version 2) ...
CTGATATTGAGGATGGCTTTCCCGTCCTTTCTAACTGGGGGCCGGCATCGCGGGAGCTTTCCCCGGGCGCGTCGGCTTGATCGCTGCCGGGAAAGCCTTGGCTGCGTATTTCGCCGCTTACCTGTTCCATTCTTTTAAGGCCGTTGAGCCTGGTCTCCGGTTCAGTGACGGGGTTCAATGTTTCCTGCAATGTGTTCATTGTCGGTGATTTCATGGTTAATGAATTTAATTTTTTTAATTATATATTTTTGCGCGGCAACTGACGGTAGAATTCTTTGCGTCCGCAACTGCAGCATTGAAAATTAAAACAAAAGCAAGACCGTTTACTGTAACCCGGATAAAGGAGAAAATCCTATTTATGCCATTGCTCCGGAAATCGTGTTCTATGGATCAACCCGGTTAGAGATAAGTGCCGGTTGATCAAGATGTTCCACTTTTGCCAATGCATTATGAATTTGATCACCTGTCAATAAGTAAATAGCTGATCAGGTCTGGAGCTGTATTTTAATAAATTCAAACCAATATGGACCGGGAATTCTTATCCTCATTGATGGTAATACTTTTCCTGATGGGCAAAGTTTCAGCAGATAAAAACAATATTAATAGCCATGTCAGAACGCAGTCGCCTTAATTAAGATGGCTCCGCTCCATCCTGTATGGTCTCAATGGGGGCCAGGCCGGGGTACTCGACCGGTTCAATCAGCGTCGGGTCCAGCGGGTCGGCCCTATAAAGCGATTTTACCGGGTAATAGGCCAGTTGTGAAGCGGGCAATTCATAATCCAGCACGGATTGCAACTGTTCGTCAGATAAACAGGGATCCAGCCATTTTGTTTCCAGTGCAGCAGGCAGCATGAGCGGCATCCTAAAGGGATGGTCGCCGCTGTTATGGATGGCCCGCATCACCGGGTTTGCCGCCCGGATAATCAGGGTAAAGCTGCCGATCAGCTCTCCGTTTTGATCCGGCAGGTGCGCATAGTTATAGAGCCCCGGTAAAAAGAAAAGCGGCCGGTCTTTTAAATGGATATAATAAGGAATTTTATTTTTAAAGCCGGGAACCTCCCTGTATTCAAAAAAGCCGTTCACCGGCACCAGTAACCTGTTTTTTCTTTTCCGGTACCAAAGACTGCCCGTATCTCCCAAAATTCTTTCGGCCCTTGCATTAAGCAGTTTAAACCTTTGTTTGTCCAGCTGCTTTTTTTCAGGTCCCGTCATGGATCCCTTCATATAGGAAGCCATCATGCCCCACTCAAATACCTTTAGGTTAAGCTGTCCGTTTTCGCTGAGTATGACCGGATGGCGCGGCAGCGTAAATCCGGAGCTGATATAACCCGGTTCAAAATCAAAATTTAAAGGCTGGTCTGTCAGCGCCGGTAAGGCTTCGTAGATCGCCTGGGTTTTCTGCTTATAGGATACCTGGTAACACATGGGAACGATAAATAACTTAGTATAAAAAAATAAATATATTGGATAACTAATTTTGAATCAACTCTTTAAATCTTACAACTAAACATATTGGTTTGTTTTACTAAATAAAGGGGTATAATTGCACTATAAAGATACTCCAAATATGGACAACCCAAGGCATATAATTCATATGGATTTAGATTCTTTTTTCGTCTCCGTGGAGCGACTGAAAAACGCTAAACTTATGGGTATACCGGTCATCGTAGGCGGAGGGGACCGGGGCGTGGTGGCTGCCTGTAGCTACGAGGCCCGCACCTTCGGGGTGCGCTCGGCCATGCCGATGCGCCAGGCCCGTTTTCTTTGCCCGGATGCCACCATCATCTCCGGGGATTATGAAGACTACAGTAAATATTCCCGGCTGGTGACTGAAGTCATTGCCAGCAGCGTCCCTTTATATGAAAAAGCCTCCATTGACGAGTTCTATGCAGACCTTACCGGTATGGACCGTTATTTCGGGACCGCCATGTTCTGTAAAGAGCTTAAAACAAAAATCGTCAAAGAAAGCGGTCTGCCGATTACCTATGGGCTGGCTTCCAACAAGCTCCTGGGTAAAGTGGCCACCAATGAAGTAAAGCCTAACGGGCAGATAGAAGTCCCCCTGGGAACAGAAAGGGCTTACCTGGCGCCCCTGGCCGTAGAGAAGATGCCCATGGTCGGGCACAAGACAGCCACCCTGCTCAAGGATATGGGCGTTTCCACCATTAAGATCCTCTCAGAAATCCCCCCGGAAATGCTTATCCGGCTTTTAGGCAAAAACGGCAGCACGCTGTCCAGGCGTGCCCGGGGCATCGACGATACGCCTGTCATTCCCTATACAGAACAAAAAAGTATATCTACGGAAGATACTTTTTCCAGCGACACCATGGACCTTGATTTTCTACAATCCAGGCTGGTACGCATGATCGAAAAAATCGGGTTTGAGCTCAGGCACCAAAAAAAGATGACCGGTTGCGTGACGCTCAAACTGCGGTATGCAGACTTTAATACAGTGACCAGGCAATGCAAAATACCCTACACCGCTTCTGACCATACCTTACTGGAAACAGCGGCCGCCCTGCTGCGTAAACTCTATGACCGGCGGCTGCTGGTGCGCCTGCTGGGCGTGCGCTTTACCGACCTGGTGACCGGTGCCCACCAGATCAGCCTTTTTGACGATACCCAGGAAATGATCAGCCTTTACCAGCAGATCGACAGCATTAAAACCCAGTTTGGCCCTTTGTCCCTGATCCGGGCCAGCGGTGTCGATAAGCCGGACAGGGACCGGCAGCGCTTAAAACAGCGCGCGCTGCAACTGCGAGGTGCTTATAGGACCTGAATAATGCCGTTATAAAACGAAGGCATAAGCATCCTGTCTGCGCCGGCGGCTTCAATGCATCAGCCAGCCACCCTTAACTGGCCTTTTTTGAACTTTTTATTTATTACTCCATATACCCTATTATACGCATAGATCTACTGATATGTACCTGAACTGCAAAACATATTTCTCTTACCGTTATGGCACTTTTTCAGCGAAGCAACTGGTGGAGGCCGCCCTGGAGGCCGGCGCCACCAGTCTTGCCCTGACCAATATCAATAACACATCAGATATATGGGACTTTGTCCGTTATGCGACCCAGGCCGGTATCCACCCGATTGCAGGGGTAGAGATCAGAAATGAAGATGCGTTCTGTTATATACTGCTGGCCCGTAACAATAAGGGCTTTGCTGCAATCAACCGCTTTTTGTCCTGGCACCTGATGCAGGGCCTGCCCTTTGAGGACCGGCCTGTTTTTACAGCAGGCAGTAGCGGGCCGGATAGTTGTCATGACACGGATACCGGCGATGTGGTGGTTATCTATCCTTTTGCCCGCCTGGCGACAGACAGCGGTCGTTTTGCCGCTTCTTTATCGCCTCATGAATACATCGGCGTACAGCCATCAGATATCAATAAACTGATCCGTACGGATTATAAGGCCCTGCAACACCGCCTGGTATTACGCCAGCCAGTGACCTTTGCAGGCAAACAGCAGTACAACCTGCACCGGCTGCTCAGAGCCATCGACCGTAATATCATTCTTTCCCGCCAACAGGACAGCCACCAGGCAGGCCCCTATGAGTGCTTTATGCCACTGGACAGCCTCCTGCACCGCTTCAGCGCCTATCCGCAGATACTGACCAATACCTTCCAGCTGATAGACAGCTGTCATATCCAGATGGATTTCCATCAGGATAAAAACAAGCGTTTTTTTACCGCCAGCAAGCAGGATGACCGGGAGCTGCTGCGCAAACTGGCCATGGACGGCCTTATAGAGCGCTATGGGCTTAAAAATAAAGTGGCCAGGGAGCGGGTGGAAAAAGAACTCGGCATTATCGATACCCTGAATTTTAATGCCTATTTCCTGATTACCTGGGACCTGTTGCAGTACGCGGCCCGCAGAGGGTTTTATTATGTGGGCCGTGGCAGCGGCGCCAATTCCATCATTGCCTACTGCCTGAAAATTACCGATGTCTGTCCCATTGAACTGGACCTGTATTTTGAACGCTTTTTAAACCCGCACCGCACGTCGCCGCCGGACTTTGACCTGGATTTTTCCTGGGCAGACCGAGACGAGCTGATCGATTATGTGTTCAAGCGCTATGGGCGTGATCACGTGGCCCTGCTGGGCATGTTTTCCACCTTTCAGTTTAATGCAGCGGTCAGGGAACTGGGCAAGGTCTTCGGGCTGCCTAAGTCAGAGATAGACCAGCTGACGGAAGGCGTTTACAGCAAGACAGATAAAAACCATGTCCAGGTCTATCAGTATGCGGCCTTAATGAAGGATTTTCCCAATCACCTGTCCATTCATCCGGGCGGTATGCTGATCAGTGAAAAGCCCATCTATAACTATACCGCCCTGGAGCTGCCCCCCAAGGGGTTTGCCACCGCCCAGATCGATATGTTTGTAGCCGAGGACATCGGGCTGTTTAAGTTTGATATCTTAAGCCAGCGCGGCCTGGGCCATATTAAGGATACCATTCAGCTGGTTAAACAGACCCGCGGCATCGACATTGATATCCACCAGGTGGAAAAGTTCAAAAAAGATAAAAAGGTAGCCGAACAAATTAAAAACGGGAACACCACCGGCTGTTTTTATATCGAGAGTCCTTCCATGCGCCAACTGCTCAAAAAGCTGCGCTGTGAGGACTATAAAACGCTGGTGGCAGCCAGTTCGATCATCCGGCCCGGCGTAGGCCAGTCCGGTATGATGCAGGCCTATATCTTCCGGTTCCACCACCCCGACAAGTTTACTTATATCCACCCTAAAATAGGGGAGATCCTTCAGGATACTTTTGGGGTAATGGTCTACCAGGAAGATGTCATTAAAGTCGCCCATCATTTTGCAGGGCTGGATATGGGAGAGGCAGATGTGCTGCGCCGCCATATGTCCGGCAAGACCCGGGGCACCGAGAAAATGGAGCAGCTGAAAAGAAAGTTTTTCGATAACTGTAAACAGCGTGGCCATCCTGAAAATATCACGGCCGAGATCTGGCGACAGATGGAGAGCTTCTCCGGCTATTCTTTTTGTAAGGCACACAGTGCCAGCTTTGCCGTAGAAAGCTACCAGAGCCTGTACCTTAAAACCTATTTCCCGGTGGAGTTCATGGTATCCGTGATTAATAATTTCGGGGGATTTTATTCACGGGAACTTTATTTTCAGCAGCTGCGGCTGGAAGGCGCCCGGGTAGAGCCTCCTTCGGTGCAGCACAGTGAGTACCTGACCGCCATTAAGGACGGCATTGTCTATGTAGGCTTTATCCATGTACAGTCCCTGGAAGAAAAAGTCGCTTTGCGCCTGATTGAGGAGCGGGAAAGTAACGGGCCCTACTTACACCTGCAGGACTTTATTGAGCGCACGGGCACCCCCATGGAGCAGCTGAATCTTTTAATCAAAGCGGGCGGCTTCCGTTTTACCGGCAGCAGCAAAAAAGCACTGCTCTGGGAAGGGAATTTCCTGCGTAAAGCCCCCAGCCATGTAGCTGCCGCCCAGTCGCTTTTTGAGGAGCCGCCCATGACTTTTACGCTGCCCGAGCTGCCTACCAGCCCTTTGGAGGAGATGCACCAACAGATGGAGCTGCTGCATTTTACGCTCAGTAATGTGTTTGACATGGTACAGGCGGATCCCGCTAAATACGTCAATGCCAGGGACCTCCAGTCTTTTATAGGTAAAACAGTCTGCTGCCTGGGCTACCTGGTCTGTATTAAAAACACGGTCACCAAAAAAGACCACCGCAGGATGCATTTCGGGACTTTTCTGGACGTGACAGGTGCCTGGCTGGACACCGTTCATTTTCCCGACAGCGCCGCCCATTATCCTTTCCGGGGGCGGGGCTTTTATGCTTTTACGGGGATTGTCATGGAAGATTTTGGCGTACTGACAGTCAGTGTTACCTTTATGGAAAAGGTCGGCATCAAAAAAACGTAAAACAAGCAGCATATAAAAGAAAATATACTGGAAAAAACTTCAAAGTCAGTTGATAAGACCTGATAAAATTATGGAATATGCCATTGTAGATATTGAGACGACAGGAGGCCACGCTTCGGGCAGCGGTATTACCGAAGTAGCCATTATACTGCATAACGGACAGGAGGTGACCGGGCGCTATGAGACCCTGGTGAACCCCGGTGTCCCTATTCCATTATATATTACGGCCCTGACAGGCATCAGCAACAGCACCATTGCCACCAGCCCGTCTTTTGATCAGGTGGCGCCCCGGATCTACAACCTGCTTAAGGACCGGATCTTTGTGGCCCATAATGTCAATTTCGACTATTCATTTATCAAACACCATCTGGCAGAAGCAGGCTATTTTTTTAGTGCCACCAAGCTCTGTACGGTCAGGATGAGCCGAAAGATCAAGCCGGGGCTTTCTTCCTATAGTCTGGGCAGGCTCTGCGCCGCCCTGGACATCCCGCTGACCGACCGACACCGGGCGGGGGGAGATGCGGACGCCACGGCTATTTTATTTTCCCGGCTGCTGGAATGGGATGCCGGGGGCGTCATCAAAGCCATGCTGAAAAAAGGAGCGGGCGACCAGAACCTGCCACCCCATCTGCCACAGGCAGATGTAGCCGCCCTGCCGCATACCCCCGGCGTGTATTATTTTAAAGACGATAAGGGTAAGGTGATTTATGTAGGCAAGGCCAAAGACATCCGCAAAAGAGTCGCCCAGCATTTTACCGGCCATAATCCCAATCCGCAGCGTCAACACTTTTTACGCAGCATCTATCATGTCAGTTTTGCGCCTTGCGGAACAGAACTGATGGCTTTTATTTTGGAAGCACTGGAGATCAAAAGGCTCTGGCCACTGCATAACCGGGCCATGAAAAAGTATGAACCCAAGTTTGGCCTGTTTGTCTATGAAGCGCTGGATGGATTTTTAAGAATGGCCATCGGCAGGTTCAATAAAAACCAACAGGCAGAGCTGGTCTTTACCCACCTGATTGAGGCGTCCAATACCTTGCATGAGATGGTGCATGCCTATGATCTCTGTCCGGAACTCTGCCGGCTGGGCAGTTGCGGCGCCGAGGGCGGCTGCGACAGCAAGGGCGGACTATGCCCCAGGAAAACAGATACGGCCTATTATAATGAACTGGTCCGGGAAGCTTTACAGGAATACAGAAACCAGCTGCCCACTTTTGTCATCCTGGATAAGGGCAGGACAGAAAACGAGCAGAGTTGCATCTATGTAGAAAAAGGCCACTTTATGGCCATGGGTTATTTAGATAAGGATACCGAGCTAACCCGTATTGAGGACGCTAAAAGCCTGTTGCCTTTATACCAGGGCAACCACTATATCATGCAACTGATCTATAGCTACGCCAAGGCCTTTCCTGAAAAGGTGCTGATGAAAGAATATGAGATGTGGGACAATATCAATACCGGATAAAACCCTTGCTTATCGCTTGCGCATATATATCATATATATTATGCAGGAATCTTGCTATAGAAATCCATCTACGCCATCCGGCACAATGTTATAGTCTCATAATTTCATAATACCATCAAGCATTACACCATCAGCGGGCTCCGGCCAGCTTGGGATAGAGCATATGTTTTTGGACAGTCCTTCATAAGTAAATAACAATCCAAGATGCCGTTCAGTGCACGTCCGGCGTGCTAAATTAAGCATCACTGCATTTAGTCAATTTTTTACATCTTTTTCTGTAAACTGTTAAGGTGAGCCAAAAACTACCCGCTTTTTTACCGTTTTACCCCCTTTTTGGTGCTTATTTCCGGCGTTAATTTGTCAGAGTGTTAATAAAATGTAGTCGGATAACGCTTCCTGACCGCTTTTTTAACCGCTCCTTTAATCAAAAAAAAATAATCATGAAATCAAAACAAAAAAGCGCCTTACCCGGAGTCCAGACTCCCGGGGCCGGGCCCGGCAGCGCCGGGACGCCTATGGGTATTCCAAAACGGGCCTTCAACGGTTTGACGCTGCTTATCCTGACCAGCTGCCTGATGCTTCCCTTGCTATTTACCGGGTTAAGGGCCAATGCCCAGGAAGGACAACGGGCACAGAAAACAGTCAGCGGGACCGTTCTTGACGAGGCGCATATGCCGGTTGCAGGTGCCACCGTGACCGTCCTTTCTACCAAAAGGGGAACAGTCACGGACGACGCGGGAAAATTCAGCCTGGGGGTCAATGAAAACGATACCTTATCGGTCAGTTACGTTGGTTATCAGCCCTTAAAAGTGGCCGTTGCCGGTAAAAGCAGCCTGGAAATTACCTTACAGGCTGCCGGCAGCAATCAGCTGGAGGATGTGATTACCGTAGGATATGGCACGCAGAAAAAAACTGATGTGACAGGAGCCATTACTTCAGTGCCGGAGTCCCGGCTCTCTGAGCTGCCGGTGACCAATGTCATGCAGGCGGTGGAAGGTGCCGTGGCGGGAGTAAGCGTTACCAATACGTCCAGTGTACCCGGCAGTTCTCCTGCAGTCATGATCCGGGGCCAGAACTCAATTACTGCCTCCAGCGGCCCTTATATCATCCTTGACGGTTTGCCGCTGATCAAAACCCAGGGCAACCCGCTTAATGATATCAATCCCAACGATATCGCCTCCATTGAAGTTTTAAAAGATGCCTCTGCTACAGCGATTTATGGGACCAACGGTTCCAACGGCGTTATTTTGATTACCACTAAAAGAGGCCTGACCGGTAAACCGGTCATCCGTTATAACGGTTATGCGGGAATAGAGAACCTGGCCCATGTATTAAAGCCCCGTGACGGCGCCTCCTATATACAAAAATACGCGGACTACCTGTCCCAGACAGGGCAGACCCAGACCAGCCCCGTGCCCAACGCTTCAGAGCTGGATAATTATAAGGCAGGCAGGACGATCGACTGGCTGGACGAAGTGACCCGTACCGGCATTATGCAGGACCACAACCTGAGCGTTTCGGGTGGGACGGCGGATGTAAAATATTATGTAGGCGGAGAGCTGATGCAGCAAAAAGGGGTTATACTGGGCTATCAGTATCAAAGGGTAAACCTGAGGTCTAACCTGGATATCCGCATCGCGAAGTTTTTAAAAATAGGCATGTCTTCGCTGTTTACCTCCAACAACTACGACGGCGGCCGGGCCAATCTTTTGCTGGCCACGGCCATGAGCCCTTACGGGAATGAATACAACGAGGACGGTTCTTATAATATTTATCCGATGTATCCGGAGGAGCTCTATGTAAACCCCCTGTTGGGACTTACCACCGACCAGCAAAGAAGAAGCGTCAATATCAACGGCAACGCCTATGCGGAACTTGACCTGGGCGGGCTGGTAAAAGGATTGCGCTACCGCCTGAACGCCGGTTATATCTATTATCCCGAGCGCAGCGCCAGCTATACCGGCAGGGCAGCCAATGATCTGCTAGGCACCGCCAGCCTGACCAATGCGCATACAAATAACTACACGCTGGAAAACCTGATTTATTATAACAGGGACTGGAATAAACATCACCTTGATTTTACAGGTCTCTACAGTGCCCAGCAGAGAAAATACATCACGACCACGGCCACGGCCAAGGGTTTTGTCAACGACATTATCGGCTTTAACAGCCTGGCATCCGGTTCTACGCAGAACAACAGCTCATACAGCGACCGGTATGCCTTAAACTCCCAGATGGCGCGTATTAATTACAATTATGACAGCAGGTACCTGGTAACGCTGACAGCCAGAAGGGACGGGTCCTCCGTCTTTGGTGCCAATACCAGTAAATACGGGATTTTCCCTTCAGCCGCCCTTGGCTGGAATATCTCAAAAGAAGCTTTTATGCAGGACGCTGATTTTGTGGATAACCTGAAACTAAGACTGTCTTATGGCAAAACCGGCAATGAGGCCATCAGTGTTTATAAAACCATCACTACGGATAATACCGTCCAGCAGCCTTTTAACGGTGTGACGACCGTAGGTGCCGTGGCAGGTAATTTAGGGAATAACGACCTGCACTGGGAATCCACCAAAACCCTCAACCTGGGCATGGACTTCGGGTTGTTTAATGGCAGGATCAGCGGCGCGGCTGATTTTTACAAAAACAACACGTATGACCTTTTATTATCCAGGCACCTGCCCATCATTACCGGTTATACCGCCGTGCTGGATAACCTGGGCAAAACATCCAACACGGGTGTGGAACTCAGCCTGAATACCAGAAATATCGACCATAAAGATTTTAAATGGCAAACCGCCATCGTTTTTTCAAGCAACAAAAACAAGCTGAAAGAACTTTATGGGGACGGGCTGGATGATATCGGGAATGGCTGGTTTTTAGGCCATCCTATCAGCGTCATCTATAACTATGTGCTGGAAGGTGTATGGCAACAGGGAGAAGATCCTTCCGGGCAGGATCCCGGCGCCAAGCCCGGCGACCTTAAGTTTAAAGATGTCAGCGGACCGGATGGCAAGCCGGACGGCCAGATCACAGCCGACGACAAAGTTATTTTGGGGCAGACCACGCCCAAATGGCAGGGCGGGCTGACCAACAGCTTTCAGTATAAAAACTTTCATCTCAGCATTTTTTTCCAGACCACGCAGGGGCAAATGAAATACAATCCCGACCTGACCTACGGAGATGAAACAGGCAGAAGGAATACGCCTGCGGAAATAGGCTACTGGACTCCGGAAAACAAAAGCAATACGCGGCCTTCGCTGGCATATAACAATACCAGGGGCTACGGTTATCCTTCAGATGCCAGTTATATCCGGCTAAAAGATATTACCCTCAGCTATAGCTTTGACAAGGAAAAAATCAGCCGCCTGGGCCTGTCCGCCCTCACGGTATATGCCAGCGGCAAGAACCTGCACACCTTTACCAGCTGGGTCGGCTGGGATCCGGAAGATAATTATTCCTCCAGGGGCTCCGGCGACTGGACCAATAACTATCCCATGACCAGGTCTTATGTACTGGGCATCAATATCGCACTTAAATAACCTACAAATTTATGATCATGAAAAAATATATTTTGGGGATCTCCCTGGCCCTGCTCGCCTTTAGCGCCTGTAAAAAGAGCTATCTGGATGAGACGCCCTATTCTTCCTATACGCCGGTCACTTTAACGGATTCACTGGGTTTTGATGCGGCTATCGTGGGCCTTTATCATCAGCTCGAAGGGTATTTTGCCTGGTCGGACCACCAGGGCTGGCCCAGCGTATGGGCCGTCGGTACGGACATCGCCAATGCCACTGCCAACCAGGAAAGTGTAGAGATCCCATATTACGATTATGGTAAACTGACTCCGTCGGACGTGGGGGCGGCCAAAATCTGGTCTTTGAACTACCAGATGATCAACCTTACCAATATCATTATCGATAACGCAGCGGATCCTTCGGTCAATATTTCTGAGACCAATAAAGCGTCCGCTTCAGCGGAAGCCAGGTTTTTCAGGGGCTATGCCTATAACGAACTCAGTATTCTTTTCGGCGGTGTGCCCCTGATAGAACATGCGCTTACAGCACCTAAAACGGATTTTACTAGGACCGGTCTGGATCAGGTCAACCAATTTATTATAAATGACCTTCGTTATGCGGCGGACCATCTGCCCGATATTGATGATATGCCCTCCAACGCCAAAGGCAGGCTGTATGGCAGGGCCAATAAATATATGGCCATGCAGCTGCTGGCTGAGGTCTATATCAAAGCAGGCAAACCGGATTCTGCCGAGATGATGACCCAGAAAATCATCGGCAGCGGCAGGTTCAGCCTGGTGGATAAACGCTACGGGGTAGTGAGCAAGGTACCGGGAGATTATTATTCCGATATGTTCCATTACGGCAACCAGCGCCGCTCCCAGGGCAATACGGAAGCGATATGGGTACTGGAAGTAGAAAATCCCAGTACGGTCGTAGGCGGGGTAACGGATAACCCGCAGCAGCGCCGGGTCTGGGGCGCGGCCTATTATCAGATAAGCGGCATGAAAATCTGTGATTCCCTCGGTGGCCGGGGCATCGCCCGGCTCAGACTGAGTAACTGGGTCCTGTACGGCCTATACCAGGACGGGGATATCCGCAACTCGGAGTACAATATCAAAAGGCATTATTATTATAACGACCCTGCAAGCCCGGATTATGGCAAGGAAGTGCCTTTTACCGGCCCCGATACGCTCTATAAGATCTGTCCATCCACCACTAAGTGGGGGCAATATGATCCCAATGATGAATTTGGCTATGCGATGATCAAGGATTTTATCCTGATGCGCCTGGGCGAGACCTACCTTTTGCAGGCAG
>Ga0182744_1003496_pt1 | contig 12203 bp, 9 predicted proteins | sample eDN3rd30CKraftMG_FD_128525 | JGI IMG/M metagenome (GOLD analysis project Ga0182744, IMG submission 128525) | Enriched Miracle-Growth compost microbial communities from Emeryville, California, USA - eDNA 3rd pass 30_C Kraft MG (version 2) (version 2) ...
ATATTTTAACATAGGATTAACGTAACAATATGCGGGGAAAATAGGGCGATCGATCATCTCCGGGCGCTTGCCCGGTAACCACCCCGCCGACCCGGCGATGGGCCGCCGGTCCGGCCCGCGCCGCCTGGCCGACCGGCGCGCAATGCGCGGAAGCCCTTATTTCATGCAGGTTTTCGTACAGGGACGTCCGGCGCGAAGCGGGAAAAGGCGCGGGCGCCACCGCCGGCTGCCTGACCGGGCGGCGGCGCTTGACGGGATGACTGTTTCTCCGATTGTGTTATTTTAACATTCATTCCGTATCCCGGATGACCGCGAGAGGCATCAGCGTGACCAGCCGCAGCCGAGACGGCAGCGAAGGCGACCGTGCGAGGCCGGCATCCGCCGGGCGGCACGCGGCGGGAGCCGATCGCGAGCGCAACAATTTCAACATGCTGCGGCTGATTGCGGCGAGCCTCGTCATTCTCTCGCATGGCGTCGAACTGCCGACCGGCCTCGCCGCACGCGACTGGATGTTGCAGGCCACCGGGCGGTCCTTCGCCTGGTACGGCGTGAATATCTTCTTCGTGATCTCCGGCTATCTGGTCTATCTGAGCTGGCAGCGGCGGCCGTCGCTGGCGGCGTTCGTCTGGGCCCGCTTTCTGCGCATCATGCCCGGTCTGTTCTGCATGCTGGTGGTCAGCGTGCTGATCCTTGGCGCGGCGTTCTCCAGTCTCGCCTTCTTCGATTTTCTGACCCACCCGCAGACGCGGATCTATTTCTTCGGCTCGCTAAGCATCGTATTCGTCAAATATGAATTGCCCGGCGTGTTCACTCACAATCCGCTGTCGGCGGTGAACGGCTCGCTGTGGACGCTGCGCTACGAGATCCTGTGCTATGCCGGCGTCGCCTTGATGGGCATCGCGCATCTGCTGGCGGACAAGCGAAAATCCGCCTGGATACTGACGTTCTGCATCGCCGTCGAAGTCTGCATCCTGGTCGGTTTCGAGCTCATCGGCCTCGACCGCGACGGGTCGCGCCTTGGCATGCTCTATGAACTGGCGCGTCTGGGAATGTGTTTCCATCTCGGCGGCCTTTATGCGCGGTTCGACGAGCGGATCAGGCTGCGGCTGGACGTGCTTGCCGGCGCCGTGGTTGCGACCGTGCTGTCGATCGGCACGCCGCTGTTCGTGCCGGTGGCCAATGTCACCATCGCCTATGCCGCGTTCTGGTTCGCGCTTGTGCCTTCCGGCCGATGGATTGCCTGGATGCGGAACGCGCCGGACTATTCATACGGAACTTATATCTACGCCTTTCCGGTGCAGCAGGCGCTGATCGCGGCGATCCCCGGCGTGTCGCCGGTCACGGTCATTCTCGGCGGCCTGGGGGTGACGCTGCTGTTCGCGGCGCTGTCGTGGCACCTGGTCGAGCGGCCGATGCTGCAACTCAAGAACGCGCCGTTCCTGGCGATGCGCCGGAAGATGCCGGCCGGCCCGTAGCCGTGCGGGCGACCGGCGGACGGATTTACCGTGACGCCAATATCCGGCGGCGTTCGATATGTTATATTTATGGATGTTATTATATGTTAGCCGCCGTGATCGACCGGCCCGCCGTCTGACATCTGCGGATGCGATGTGTGGCTGAGATATGCGGCTGAGATATGCGGATGATATCTGCGGAACATGACAGGACCATGCCGGATCGGGGCGCGCGCGTGATGGATGTCTCCGTGGTGATCGTCAACTGGAACACGCGCGATCTGTTGCGCGGCTGCCTGCGCTCGATCGAGGCGGAGACCCGCGACCTCACCTACGAGGTGTTCGTCGTCGACAATGCCAGCAGCGATGGCTCGGCGGCGATGGTGCGCAGCGAGTTCCCGCGCGTCCGGCTGATCGAGAACACCACCAATCGCGGCTTCGCCGCGGCAAACAACCAGGGCATCCGCGAGGCCGCCGGCCGTTACGTGCTGCTGCTCAACCCCGATACCGTCATCCTCGACGCGGCGATTTCGCGAACCGTGCGCTATGCCGACCGGCATCCCGACGTCGGCGTCGTCGGCTGCCAGGTGCTGGAGGAGGAAAACCTGATTCAGCGCACCGGCTTCTCGTTTCCGACGCCGTGGATGCTGCTGCTCACCGAATTCGGTCTGTCGCGCGCCTTCCCGCGCTCGCGGCTGTTCGGCACGCCGCAGCTCGGCTGGTGGGAGCGCGACAGCGAGCGCGACCTCGACGTCGTCTCCGGCATGTACATGCTGGTGCGCGCCGAAGCGATCCGCAAGGTCGGGCTGATGGACGAGGATTATTTCGTCTACGCCGAGGAGGCCGACTGGTGCTACCGGCTGGCGAAAGCCGGCTGGCGGCGCGTCTTCACGCCGTGCGCGCGCATCATCCATCTCGACGGCGGCGGCAAGAGCACCGCGCAGGTGAATGTGCGCATGTTCGTGCAGTTGCAGAAAAGCACGATGGTTTATCAGCGCAAGAATCTCGGGCTTCTCGCCTGGGGTGCTGCCAAGGCGATCTATGTCGCCTCGGACGCGCTGCGCGCCGTCGCCTGGTACGGCACGTCGCTGGTGAGGCGGGACGCCGCGATGCGGCGGAAATCGATCGCGGCGGTCGCGGCGCTGCGCTTCCACGTCCTCGGCGTCGAGCCGGTGTGAGCGGTGGTGTGGTGAATATCGCCGACACAATCCCGGCCGAACCCGCGGCGATCGCCATGAGCGTTGCCGAGCGGTTCGAGGATATCGATCCGCGCGAATGGGATGACTGCGTGGCGGCGCGCGCCGGCAGCCTCTATGTCACCCACGACTGGCTCAGCATCTGGTGGCGCCACTACGGCCGCGGCCGCGCGCTGCGCATCTTCCTGTTCCGGCAGGCCGGCCGGCTCGTCGGACTGGCGCCGATGTTTATCGAGCGCGTGCGGCTCGGGCCGGTGTCGATCCGGCTCGCCAAGCGCGTCGGCGCCGACTTCGCGCTGACCATGTTCGCGCTGCCGCTCGATCCGCGCTTTGCCGATCTGGCCTATGCGAAGATCATCGCGACGCTGATCGAGGAGGAGCGCTGCGCGGCCGTCTGGTTCGGTTTCGCCCCCGGCGACGATCCGACGGCGGTGGCGTTGCAGCGCGCCTGCGCGCTGTCGCAGGGCGGCGCGGTGCTGACCGAGGCGCGCGAACAGGTGCCGCATATGCGGTTCGCGCTGCCGCCGACGTTTGCCGCCTATCTGGCCGGGCTCGATAAACGGCAGCGGCAGATCTACACGCGCTCCCGCAAGCAACTCGAAAAAGATCACGACGTGAGCACCGCGGTCGTCAGCGTGCCGGAGGCGGCAAGCGATGCGCTGGCGCGCTTTCGCGCGCTGCACGACGCGCAGTGGCAGGCCGAGGGCAAGCTTGGACATTTCGGCGACTGGCCGGGCGCCGCGGCGTTCAACGCCGATCTTGTCGCGGCGATGGCGCGTTGCGGCCGCCTGCGCTTCGTCGATCTCATCGCCGACGGCGCGGTGGTCTCCTCGCAATATGCGTTCGTCTTCGACGGCTGCTGCTACTGGCGGCTGCCGGCGCGCGCCATCGGCAGCCCGTGGGACCGCTTGGGCCTCGGTCGCCTCAGCCTGATCCAGTTGATCGAATGCATGATCGGGGAGGGCGTCGTCCGCATCGAGGCCGGGATGGGGCATTACGACTACAAGCGGCAGCTCGGCGCGGAGGAGCTGATCTGCAAATCCGCGGTCGTCGTCTCGACGCGCGGCGGCGACGCGCGGCGGATGCGGCTGTTTTTGATGATGTCGCAGGCGCTGCACCTTCTCTATTATCGCATCTGGTTCCTTCGGCTGGCGCGCTTTTCGCCGCTGCGGCGCGGCCCCTTGTGGCGGACATGGGTCCGCATGCGGTTGTGACCCGCGTGCTGCCGGGCGAGATGAGCCGCAGTCCGGCGCGGCTCGCCGGCGACTGGCTGCGGCCGGCGGCGGATGCGCGGCGCGCCGGCGTGCCGGAGCGACGTTCCGTCGTCTTCACGCAGTCCGGGCGGCACGCGATCCTGCTAGCGGCGCGTTTGTGGGGGCTCGGGCCGGACGACGAGGTACTGGCGCCGGCCTATAATTGCGGATCGGAGATCAGCCCCTTGCTGGCGACCGGCGCGCAGGTCGTCTTCTATCGCGTCGATACGTCCGCCACGGCCGATCTCGACGATATCCGCGAACGGATCACGCCGCGCACGCGCGTTCTCTACGTCACGCATTATTTTGGCCGCTATACCGATATCGGCGATCTCGCCTCGTTCTGCCGCGCGCGCGGCATTCGCATCCTCGACGACGCGGCGCTATCGCTGTTCAGCGTCATGCCGGACCATCACGCCGATGCGACGGTGTTCAGCCTGCGCAAATCGCTGCCGGCGGTCGATGGCGGCATCCTGTCGATCGACGAGGACGCCGAGCGGGTGCGCGCGTTGATGCACGGCGCTGATCCGCTATCGGCGGCGCGGGGCTCTCTGTCGCTCGTCAAGAAATGGGCGCAGCAATGGCGGCCGCCGCGCGCGCGCCGCGCCGTGCCGCCGGCCGACGGGGCGGATGGCGCGGACGATAGGCCGGATATCCCGCCCGCTTATTACTGCGCGGCCGATGCGGTGGTGCGCGCCGCCGCGCGCGCCTCGCGTGGCGTCCTGGCCGCGAGCGATCCGCGGCAGATCCGCGACATTCGCCGGCGCAACTATCACGATCTGCGCGCCCGGCTCGATGGCCTTGCCGGGCTGACGCCGCTGTGGCCGCAGGCGGCGCTGCCGCAGGGACTCTGCCCGCTCGGCCTGCCGGTGCTGGTCGACGACAAGCGCGGCTGGTGCGCGGCGCTCAATACCGCCGGCATCGCCGTCTCGCCGTGGTGGGAGGGCTATCATCGCGGCCTCGACTGGAGCGCGTTCCCGGAAGCGCAGCGCCTCAAGCGCCATCTGCTGCTGCTGCCGGTGCATCAGCAACTGGCGCCGCGGCATCTCGATTTCATCGCCGCCGCCGTCACCAGCCTGGCGCGCGGCCGGGGTTTGCCGCGCCGGCCCGGTGCGGCGATCGCTGTCGTGCCGGCGGGGTGAGTGGTGATGAACGAATGGTCCCGCGACATGCCGTTTGAGCCGAAGCCCGGATTGCGGCAGGCCACGGCCGCCGGCCTGACGCTCTATGTCAGCGACGATATCCGCGACTTCCGCCCGCTCTGGCCGATGAGCGGCGACAGCGGCGCGGCGCGCCGTTATGCGTTCCAGAGCGCCGATTTCATCGACACCTGGTGCGCGACGATCGGCGCGGCACGGCGCACGCAATATGCTTTCGTCGGGGTGTTCACGGCGCGCGGGCAGCCGGTGATGCTGCTGCCGCTCGGCATCGAGATGCGCTCCGGCCTGCGCGTCCTGACCTGGCTCGACGGCGGCGTCGTCGATTACAACGCCCCGGTGCTGTTCCCGGCGAGTCAGGACCTTGCGCCGGCAACGCTCGCGGCATTCTGGAGCGCGCTGCGCGGCCTGCTGCCGCCGGTCGATTTGGCGCTGCTGGAAAAGATGCCGGGCGAGATCGATGGGTTCCGCAATCCGCTGCTGGCGCTCGGCGCCACACCTTATCCGCATGCGGGCTACGTCACGACGCTCTCCGGGCTCTCCGGGCAAGGCGCCGGGGACGGGAACAAAGGCAAGGGGGACAAGGGGGACAAGGGGAAAGGCGGCAGCCTGCGCCTGCCCTTCGCGCAGGACACCCGCCGCAATCGGCGCCGCCTCGGCGAGATGGGGACGCTCGTCTTCCGGCGGGCCGAAACGGCGGCGGAGCGCCAGCGGTTCCTCGCGGCGATGATTCGCCAGAAGACCCGCCGCTATATCGAGACGCGCGGCACCGACGGCTTCGTGCGGCCGGGCTATCGCGCCTTCTTCGAGCAGGCGACGGAGCGCTTCGCGCAGTCCGGGCTGCTGCATCTCTCCGCCATCATGCTCGACGAGACGATCCTCGCCACGCACTGGGGCTATGTTGCGGGCTCGCGGTTCTACTATCTGATGCCGAGCTATGAGGGCGGCGACTGGCCGCGCTATTCGCCCGGCCGGCTGCTGATGCACTGGCTCATCGAAGGCGCGGCCGGCGAGGGGCTTACGGCCTTCGACCAGGGGATCGGCGACGAGGCTTACAAGGCCCGCTACTGCGACCGCGTCGTACCGCTGTCGCAGATCGAGACCGCTTTCACCTTGAAGGGCCGGGCGTTTCTCGTCCTGCGCCGGGCCCGGCGGCGGGCGGCCGCGGGACGGCTGGCGGCGCCGCTACGGGCGCTGCGCGGCGCCGGCCGTCGGTTGCGCCGCCGCGCCGATTAACATTCTGTGGACTTCGCCGCCGCGCCGGGGCCGTCGCCAAGCCCGTCACCAGGCCATTGTCTTGTCTATCTCGTTGTTCCGCCAGCACTGTCGGCCGCGCGGCGATTAACATTAAATTGATAGGCGGGCAAGATTTTTATAACATATCGACAGTGATATGTTAAAGGTCTGTTTACAAATAATCATTGTCCGGTAGGCGTTGCGTGACGTTCAATCGTATCCATCTCGATCCGGTCAGCTCCCCCGTCAGCCTGCGGCGCGACGGACTTTACGGCGACCTTGCCGGCGGCTTCGACGAGCGCTGGTCGCGGGTACCGTTGAGCCTGCTCAAGCCGATGGTGATCGTTGCCGACGTGGTGCTGATCATCGCGCTCAGCGTGCTGACCAGCCTCGCTTATCACGCGCTCGCCCTCAACGAGTTTGGCGACACCAGCAAGAGCATCGGTGTCGGCCTGCTGTTCGCCGCCAATTTCGTCGCCGTCGAGGCAGCGCGCGGCAAATACGGCCTCACCAGCCTGACCGACACGGCGCGGCAGATGCGCGAGGCCGCGGTCATCTGGCTGATGGTGTTCCTCGTCGTCCTGGCGATCGGCTTCTTCCTCAAGGTCTCCGACAGTTTCTCGCGCGGCAGCAGCCTGGCCTTCGCGGTGGTCGGGCTCGGCGCCATCGTCGGCTGGCGGGCGCTGGTCAGTCATTTCGTCATCGGCGCGCTGGCGAGCGGCAAGTTCGCGGCCCGCAAATGCATCCTGATCGGCGAACTGGCGCAGCCCTCGCTGCACCCGGCGCTGATGGAGCTGCGCCATTGCGGCTATCGTCCGGTCGGCACCTTCCAGATCGACGAGCAGGTGTCGCGCTCGGAGGACGGCTCGCTCGAGCGCATTCTCGACGAGGCGATCCTCGCCTCGCGCGACGCCGAGCGGATTTTCCTGTTCATCGACTGGAGCAAGGTGCATCTCGTCGATGCGGTGCTCGACCGGCTGCGCGTCGTGCCGATCCCGGTTTCGCTGATCCCCGACGAGCGCATCCTGCGCGTGCTGACGCAGACCGCGGAGACGACGGCCGAGACGCCGTGGGTGGTCGAGGTGAAGAAGGCGCCGCTGACGCGCGCCGAGGCCGGCCTCAAGCGGGCGTTCGACGTGGTGTTTGCAAGTATCGCCGCGGTGCTGCTGTTGCCGCTGATGCTGATCGTCGCGCTGATGATCCGGCTCGATTCGCGAGGCCCGGTGCTGTTCCGGCAGACGCGCAACGGCTTCAACGGCCGCTCGTTCAAGATCCTCAAATTCCGCACCATGCACGTCCTCGAAGACGGCGGCACGGTGCGCCAGGCAACGCGTGACGATGTGCGGGTGACGCGGCTCGGGCGCTGGCTGCGGCGCACCAGCATCGACGAATTGCCGCAACTCCTCAACGTCATCGCCGGCGACATGTCGCTGGTCGGGCCGCGGCCGCACGCCACCGCGCACAATTGCGAATACGAGAAGCTGATCTCCAACTACGCCTACCGGCACCACATGAAGCCGGGCATCAGCGGCTGGGCGCAGGTCAACGGCTTGCGCGGCGAAACGCAGACCGTCGATCTGATGTCGAAGCGCGTCGACCTCGATCTCTGGTACATCAATAACTGGAGCTTCTGGCTCGATATCAAGGTTCTGGTGCGGACGGTGTTCCTGGTCCTGCGCCACACCAACGCCTATTAGAGCGTTTTCGAGCGAAGCCGCCTTTTTCTTATTCCCTGAAGGCTCTCGCCGCCTGATCGACGAGCGGCTTGACCAGATAGGACATGACGCTGCGCGTGCCGGTGTGAATGAAGGCTTCGACCGGCATGCCGGCGACCAGTTTGCGGCCTTCCAGACGCACGTCCTGACCGGGGCTCATCGCCAGGCGCACGGTGTAATATTGCGCGCCGTTGCGCGGGTCCTGGGTGATATCGGGCGACACCAGCACGACCTTGCCTTCAAATTCCGGCGTCGAACGCTGGTCGAAAGCGGAAAAGCGCAGCACCGCGTTCTGCCCGGTGTGGACGTGGCTGATGTCGCGCGGCGCGATTTTGGTTTCGGCAATCAGCGTGTCCGCGTCCGGGACGATGGTCATGATCGTCTGGCCGGCGGTGATGACGCCGCCGACGGTGTGGGCGGTGAGTTCATGCACCACGCCGTCGCGGGGCGCGCGGATGTCGATGTGCTTGAGCAGGTCTTCGGCGGCGATGCGCCGTTCGATCAATTCGGCGAGCTTGCCGCGCGCCTCGGCGAGGTCGCTTGCCACCTTGCTGCGGAATTCCTGATCGACCTGGATGATCTGGATTTCCGTCTCGGTGATCTTGCCGCGCGCCTGAGCGATCGTCGCGGTGAGCTGGCTGCGGTCGCCTTCGATGCGCGTCGAGTCGCGCTCCAGCGCATTGAGCCTGCTGATCGAGGTCAGGTTCTTGCGCCAGAGTTCGCGCACGCCTTCCAACTCGCGCTTGATCAGCGCGACCTCGTTGCCCTTGGTCTCGATCTGGCCGGTGTAACCGGAAATCTCGTCCTTGAGCTGCCCGATGCGCTGCGCGAGCTGCGCCTTCTGGCCTTCGCGCGCGTCGCGGCGGAATTTGAGCTGTCGCTGTTCGCCGGCGATGGCGAGCGCGGCGTCGGAGGCGGAATCTTTGGCGCGTTCGAGCAGCACTTGCGGAAACTGGATGGTGTCTCTGCCGTCGCGCTCGGCTTCGAGCCGCGCCTGACGCGCCATCAGGTCGTCGATGCCCTTGGCGACGATCGCCAGCGAGGCTTTCGCCTGCGTGCTGTCGAGGCGCAGCACGATGTCGCCGGCTTTCACCCGGTCGCCGTCGCGGACCAGAATTTCGCCGACGATGCCGCCGGCGACGTGTTGCAGTTTCTGCGTGCTGGAATCGACAACCAGCGTGCCCTGGCTGATGACGGCGCCGGCGATATCGGTGCCGACCGCCCAGCCGCCAAAGCCGAACACCACCGCGGCGCTGATCACGATCCCCGCGATCATATGCTTGCGGATCGACAGATGCGCGCCGCTCGTGTGCTCGTCGATCGGCAGCGCGGACGGTTGGGTCTCGGTTCGGCGTGCGGGCAACGGGAACGACATCGCGATCACCCGGATGCGGCCGATGCGACGGGAGCGCTCGAGGTCACGGACGCGACCGCCGGCGGCGGCGGCGCCAGCACGGATTTGAGCACCTCGTCCTTCTCGCCGAATGCCTGCACGCGCCCGCCGGCCAGCAGCATCACATGGTCGACGCCGGCGAGCGCGTTCGGGCGGTGCGCGACGATGACGACGATGCCGCCGCGCGCGCGCACCTGTTTGATGGCGCGCGTCAGCGCCGCTTCGCCTTCCGCGTCGAGGTTGGAACTCGGTTCGTCGAGCACCAGCAGGAACGGCTTGCCGTAGAGCGCGCGGGCGAGCGCGATGCGCTGGCGCTGGCCGCCGGAGAGCGCGGCGCCGAACTCCCCGAGCTTGGTGGCATAGCCGTCCGGCAGCGACAGGATGAGTTCGTGAACGCCAGCCGTCTGCGCCGCTTCGAGGATGGCGAGCGGGTCCGCCTTCTCCGAGAAGCGCGCGATGTTGAGCGCCACCGATCCGTCGAACAGTTCGATGTCCTGCGGCAGATAGCCGACATGGCTGCCGAGCCGTTCGCGCGGCCATTGCTTGAGCGCGGCGCCGTCGAGCATCACCTTGCCGCGCGCGGGCTCCCAGACGCCGACCAGCGCGCGCACCAGCGACGATTTGCCGGAGCCGCTCGGCCCGATGATGCCGAGCCCCTGGCCGGCTTCGAGCATGAAGGAGACATCGTGAATCACCGGCCGCTGCGCGCCCGGCGGCACGACGGTGATGCTGTTGACCGAGAAGGTCTCCGCCGGATCGAGCAGGTCCATCGGCTCCGGCTCGTTCGGGAACAGCGTCAGCAGTTTCTTGAGCCGCTGCGCCGCGTCGCGCGAGGCGGAAAAGCCCTTCCAGTGCGAGATGGCGAGTTCGACCGGGGCGAGCGCGCGCGCGGTGAGGATCGAGGCGGCGATGATGACGCCGGCGGTCGCCTCCTGCTGGATGACCAGATAGGCGCCGAGCCCGAGCACGGCGGATTGCAGGATGGCGCGGAAGGTCTTGGAGAGTCCGACGAGACTGGCGGCGGCGTCGCTGGCGCGCTCGTGCGCGTCGAGATAGTCGCGGTTGGCTTCGCTCCAGCGCGCCGCGGTGCTGCGCGCCATACCCATCGCCTGCAACACTTCGGTGTTGCGGCGGCCGGCGGCGGCGAGCGCGCTGCGGGCGCTCGACAGCAAAGCGGCACGCTTGGTCGGCCCGCGGGTGCGCACTTCGGTGATCAGCGCCAGCCCGACGAGCAGGCACGCGCCGATCAGCGTGGCGACGCCGATCAGCGGATGGAACAGGAAGCAGATGATGATGTAGAGCGGCATCCAGGGCAGGTCGAACAGCGCCGACGGCCCGCCGCTGGCGAGGAAATTGCGGATCTGGTCGAGATCGCGCAGCGGCTGCAACCCGTCGCCGTCGCCGCGCGTCTTCAGCGGCAGGCGGATCAGCGCGTCATAGATGCGGGTGCTCAACGCCTGGTCGAGAAACCGCCCGATGCGCACGTTCATGCGGCCGCGCACCACGTCGAGCAGCCCCTGGAAGATGTAAAGAACGGTGGCGATGATGCCGAGGCCGACCAGCGTCGGGATGCTCTGGCTGGGCAGCACGCGGTCGTAAACCTGCAACATGAAGAACGAGCCGGTGAGCATCAGCACATTGCTGATGCCGCTGAACACGCCGAGCCCCCAGAAGGCGCCGCGGCAGCGTTCGAGCACAGTGCGGATCTCTGAAACAGTCGGCGTCGACGACGGATCGGCGGTCGGCGCGCGCTGCAGGAGAGAGAAAACCGGCGTCATCTATGGAACCCACCCCGAAACGACGATTGTCACAAACATGTTAGTCCGGCCGGAATGGGGCACAGAAAGGATGTTATGATGGCACGTCCCCGCCTTGCGCCCCGGTCCCGCGCTGATCCCCCGCATACAATATAAAACGCCGGCCACAACAACGTTTTAACAAGTTGCCCGGCCGGGAAGTTGTAGGGCCGGCCGTCTCGATAACACTGATTGAACCCGCCGGTGAAAAACGCCCGCCGGGCCCGGGCGAGATATAACAAATTAATGATATTTCCGGAATGATAATGCGGAACCCGGCGCGGCGGCGTTTGATCGATCCCAGCGGAGGTACGCCCCGGTTGCCGATCTCCAGCCCGCCCACGCCGACGTGCGCGAGGCGTGGCGGGTGGGCGGCGAGGGCACCTTGTGGAGAACTTTCGATGCGCGCCGGGCCCGACTGGCACCATATCGAAACGGAGCTGCGGCGGATCTTCCGCCTGCCGCCGGCCTTGCCGCTGCGCCTGCCGGACGAGGTGCCGCCGGAGGACATCCTCGACCATATCGCGCGGGCGTTGCGCGAGGAGCCGCTCGATTGGGCGGCGCAAGGCGACGTTCGCTAGCAAAGTGGTTTCGGTAGGAGGTGTCCGGCCCGGACGAGGGTTTTGTCGTCCTAAGAGCCGGCGGAGGCTCGCGGCAGCGAGTTGTCTCGAATCACATCAGCCCAGATGAAGCACAGGGGGCGTCGTCGTCCTTCGAGGCTCGCTGACGCTCGCACCTCGGGATGACGCTTCCAGACGCTCGGCTGTGCCGGGCTTCCCAGGATGACGCTTCGAGCCTCGTGGGCTGGCGCTTTGGAATGACGCGAAGCGAACGGGCCGCCACCTCCCCTCAGAGGCCCGACCGGTCGGTCGGGCCTCTGAGGGGAGGTTGGAAGGGCGCGGCGTGTGCGCCCGTTACGGCGTCGGCGCGACGGTGGTCGGGACCGCGATCGCCGATCCGGTGCCGGTCTGGATACCGTGGATGATGCCGGCGACGCTGGCGC
>Ga0182744_1003497_pt1 | contig 12202 bp, 11 predicted proteins | sample eDN3rd30CKraftMG_FD_128525 | JGI IMG/M metagenome (GOLD analysis project Ga0182744, IMG submission 128525) | Enriched Miracle-Growth compost microbial communities from Emeryville, California, USA - eDNA 3rd pass 30_C Kraft MG (version 2) (version 2) ...
CAAGCTGTCGCCGTCAATCAGGCGCGCCGATCCCGTAATCTGGCTCGGAAGCGGATCGGCCCAGCGTCGGCGCAGAGTCTCCACCCAGCCGCCAGGAGCCAGCGCGGCAACCCCGATCGCAAGCGCGATCAATGCCGCGAGGCGCACACGCTTGAGTTGCCGTTTTTGTCGAAAGCGGGCCCAGCGCCGCATCGGTCGGTCCTTCAATAGGGACGGCCTTAAGCCTTGCATTAACGAATTAACGCCACTTTACGGAGGTCGCCGCGCATTTCGAGTTGCTGCGACACGTCAATGAGGTTCGGCTCGCTGAATGGACGACAACGCCGATAGCGCTGGAGCGGCTGCAACAATGCGGCCCGAGCCGTCACGCCGCGGCCGGCCCGACGACGGGATGAAATCATTTCGCGACCGCCTGACTCACGGCACGACGCATAAGCCGGAGTTCGAATACGAACTTCTGACCATGTTCGCGCGCAACGAAACCAGCGCGCCGTTCGCCATGCCAGCACTGTGCTTCATTTTCTACATTGCCTCGATGTTCTGGGCTTCCTTCATGGAAGCGACGATGTGGATCGCGATCGTTTCGATAACCCGCGTTTACATGCTCGATCAATGCCGCCGCCTGCTTGCGGCACCGCGCGCCGAGGTCAACGTCGGCCAATGGCGCACGCATTTCGTGCGCATCGAACTGATGAACGGCCTGGCGTTGGCGGCGTTCGCGCTGATTGGCATTTCAGTGCACTCGCCGGCCCACGCTTCACCCGCAACGTTCTCATCGCACGTCTTCATCTTCGCGACGCTCATGGTGGTCCTGGCGATCCGCATGACGTTCGCCTCGACGCTGCCGCGCGTCTTCCTTGCTGGAACGGTGCCGATGACGCTCGCCGTCGCCGGCCGGCTCTTCACGCTTGGCGATCCATTTTACTTTGCCCTCGCATCGATGGCGGTGGGCATTCACGTCTTCTTCGTCTACCTCGCCCGCGGCCTGCATTCGACGGCGCTCGCGATGGTCGAATATCGCGCCGAGAAAGACGACCTGATTTCGACGCTCGAAGAAGCCAGCGCGATTTCCGACGAAGCCCGACGCCGCGCGGAAGCCGCCAACAAGGCAAAATCGCGCTTCCTCGCCACCATGAGCCATGAACTCAGGACGCCGCTCAACGCCATCATGGGCTTCTCGGAGGTCATGGAGAAGGAACTGCTGGGACCGATCGGCAGCGACACCTATCGCGAATACGCCCGCAACATTTACACGAGCGGCGATCACCTCCTCTGCATTATCAACGAGATCCTCGACCTGTCACGCATCGAAGCCGGCCGCTACGATCTCAACGAAGAAACGATCCGCCTGACCGATGTTGCCGAGGAATGCCAGCGGCTGGTCAAGATCAAGGCGGATGCAAAATCGCTGCAGCTCGTCGAGAATTTCGCGCCTGACCTGCCGCATGTCTGGGCCGATCCCCGCGCCATGCGCCAGATCTGTCTCAACCTGTTGTCGAATGCGCTGAAGTTCACGCCACGCGGCGGCTATATCACGCTGTCCGTCGGCCATACGTCCGACGGCGGGCAATTCATGACCGTCACCGACACCGGCCCCGGTATCCCGAAGAACGAAATTCCGCGCGTGCTTCAGGCCTTCGGACAAGGCTCCCTCGCCCACGAGGCCGCAGAGGGCGGCACCGGGCTTGGGTTGCCGATCGTACAAAACTTGATCCAGCTTCACGGCGGGGCGTTCGATCTGCAGTCGGAATTGCGGAAGGGCACGGAAGTGACCGTAACTTTGCCGCGTCAGCGCGTGCTTCATGCAATCACGCCGTTGCAGCCCCTCGGACAGGAGCGTCATCGCGATCCCGCGCCGCCGCGCCCGACACGGCAGCCCCGCATGCGCACCAACTCTCCTTATGGCTCGTCCGCGCCATATCGCACCGCCGGAGGTGGCTGAGAATGTTCGCTCTATTGCTCACGGCAATCCTGGCTCTTGGCGGTGGGGTACTGTTCGTACTTTGCAGCGGCTCAAGTTTGGAAGCTCTGCAAGGACCGCCGATCGCCATCGCTGTGATCGGTGCACTGATCTTGCTTTATATGCTCTCCACGCATGGCAGCGAACAGCGACTCGGACGCCTGCCCGCGCTCCTCGCGCTTGGCATCGTGGCGCTGATCGGCGTGCTCGCATCTCATCCCGACGGAACGCTTCTTATCACGACGTACTTCAAGCCGATCCAGCACGACGCCGCCGCACAATTCCAGCCGGCGCCGGGACCGGCGTCCGTCCGCATCCGCAGGCTCGCCGACGGGTTCGTCGCCAACTCCGAAATCAACGGACAGTCGATGCCGGCGCTGATCGACAGTGGCGCGGCAACCGTCGTGCTGCGTCAGTCGGATGCGGAAACGGCGGGCGTCGATATCCGTAGCCTGACCTTCGATACACCGCTCAAGACAGCGAATGGCACGAGCTACCTCGCGCCCGTGCGTCTCAAGTCCGTGCGGGTCGGAGACATCATTGCCGACGATGTCGAGGCGCTGGTCGCGAAGCCCGGAACTCTTAACGAAAACTTGCTCGGTATGAGTTTTTTAAGGCGTCTCGCGTCTTATGAGGTTGCCGGGGATTTTGTCACTCTTCGGCAATAGCCGACTGCCACGCGTCAGTTCAGGGCCTCTTGGGCGCATTCAAAATGTCTTCGGCAACGACCAATCTCTTTGCTTCAGTCGCGCTCGCAGCTATCGGCGCGGCGGGCTTCGCCTTCACGCTGGCGCATCCAGGCGTGGTCGCGAATTTCGCTGCAAGCCTGTTGGCCGCTCCGGGAACGGACCGCAACGACCCGCACGTCACGGCGGCGGCACGCGATCAAAGCACAAACGAGACGTCCGATGCAGCCGCCGGGACCGTTTCGCTTCCCGCCGGCGCCTATGGCCATTTTCAAACCGAAGCCGATATCAACGGACGCTCGGTCGACGTGATGGTCGATACCGGCGCGTCGCTTGTCGCCCTGACCTACGACGACGCCGAGCGGCTTGGCATCTATGTCAATCCCGGTGATTTCACGCATATTGCAAAAACCGCCAACGGCACCGCCCGGGTGGCGCCCGTCACAATCTCCCGCATCAGCATCGGAGATATCACGGTGCGCAACGTCGCGGCCGTCGTTTCCGAACGGGGGAAATCCGAGCGCTCCCTGCTCGGAATGTCATTTTTAGGGCGACTTTCCCGCGTTGAAATGCGCGGTGGAACCCTAGTGCTGCAAGAATAGTTCCTCTAAGTCTCTCACCCAACACTGATGGACGCTGATACCAGCGCACGGCGCTCCGATTGCCGTGCAGCGCCACGACATGAACAACGGGATGAATTGCATGCTGCCGAAGCCTCGCGCCGACCTAAAGCCCAATACCGCCGATTTCGAACGGCTGCCGCTCGTCAAGCCGACCGGGTTTCGGGAATACGACGCACGCTGGCTATTCCCGGACGAGATCAATCTGATGGGTCTGAACGCCGTCGGGCTGGGGATGGCGACGCTCTTCACGCGCCGCGGCGTGCCGCGCCGCATCGTCGTCGGACACGATTACCGCTGGTATTCGGCCGCGGTGAAACAGGCGCTGATGACCGGCCTGCTGGCGGGCGGATGTGAAGTCCACGACATCGGTCTTGCCTTGTCGCCGATGGCTTACTTCGCGCAATTCGAACTGGACGTGGAAGGCGTGGCGATGGTCACGGCAAGCCACAACGACAATGGTTGGACCGGCATCAAGATGGGGCTTTCCCGGCCACTGACCTTCGGCCCCGATGACATGTCCGAGTTGAAGGCGATCGTCCTCAACGGCGAATACGAAACACGCACCGGCGGCCGCTACGTTTACGTCGCCGACATGGCGGAACGCTACATCAAATCATTGACCGACCGGCCGAAGCTGAAGCGGCGTCTGAAGGTCGTGGCGGCTTGTGGAAACGGCACGGCCGGCGCATTCGCTCCGCGGGTTCTGGAGGCCGTCGGCTGCGAGGTTATCCCGCTCAATGCCGATCTCGATCACTCCTTCCCGAACCACAATCCCAATCCCGAAGACATGAAGATGCTGAACGCCGTCTCGGCCAAGGTGCTTGAGACGGGTGCCGACGTTGGCCTCGCCTTCGACGGTGACGGCGATCGTTGCGGCGTCGTCGCCAACGACGGGCACGAGATCTTCGCCGATAAAGTCGGCGTCATGCTCGCGCGCGATATTTCCTCGCTCTATAAGAACGCGAAGTTCGTGGTCGACGTAAAATCGACGGGACTTTTCACGACCGATCCCGTGCTCAATGCCAACGGGGCGACGACGGCCTATTGGAAAACCGGCCACAGCTACATCAAACGCTTCAATTTCGAGAACAAGACGCTCGTCGGGTTCGAAAAATCCGGGCACTTCTTCTTCAATGAACCGCTCGGGCGCGGTTACGACGATGGCCTCGTCTCGGCTCTGGCGGTTTGCGATATGCTGGATCGCAATCCGGGCAAGTCGGTTGCGGACCTCAGGGATGCGCTGCCGAAGACCTGGAGTTCGCCGACGATGTCTCCGCATTGCGACGACGAAAAGAAATACGACGTCGTCGAGCGCGTCACGGCGCATTATAAGCGCCAGCACGAAACCGGCGGCCAGATCGCCGGACAAGCCATCCGCGATCTCATTACGGTCAACGGCGTGCGCGTGATGCTCGATGACGGAACGTGGGGCCTCGTTCGCGCGTCCTCGAACAAGCCGGAACTGGTGGTCGTCGTCGAAAGCCCGACGTCGGAAGCCAACATGAAGGCGATCTTCAGGGACATCGATCAGCAGCTTTCGCGGTTCCCGGAAGTCGGCGAATACAATCAGAAGATCGCGGTCTAAGTTGGCGCTGGCGACTCCCCTCCGGGGAGCCGGCCGAGTTTTTGCTGCCCTCGGCGACTCTCCTTCGTCGAGCCGGCCGCCGCGGGTTAGTCGCCGACCAACAGCGTCCAAAGAAAGCGCGCCACGACGCACGCGAGGAAGGCGGCGAATGCCAACTCCAGCGCACGCTTCGGCAAGCTATGCGCTGCTCTCACGCCATAGGGCGCCGCGAAAACACCCAGCGGCGCAATCAGCAAGGCGCTGGCGTTGACATAGCCCAGAGACAATGGCGGCAGGCCCGGCGCGCCCCATCCCGAGATCGCATAACCGACGATCCCCGGAATAGCGATGATGGGGCCAAGCCCCGTCGCGGTGGCAACTGCCTGTAGCAACGGGCGGCCATAGAGTGTCAGCAGAGGCACCGTAAAACTCGCGCCACCGATCCCCATCAATGTTGAAATCGTGCCGATGCCAAACGCAGCGCCCTCGAGTTTCGGCGGACGCGGCAATTCGTCGGCGATGCGCCAGTCGTCACGGCCAAGCGCCATCTTGATTGCCAGGACCGAGCCGAAAATCACCCAGATCCAACGCAGGGCATCGCCGCTGGCGCGATCCGCGATCAATACGCCCAGCCCGACTCCGAGAAATATCCACGGCCCCATGCGCCGAACGACATCCATGTCGATCGACCCACGCGCCCGGAACGCTGAAAACGACCGCAGCACCGTTGGCGCAACGACTCCGAGCGTCGTACCCAGCGTCACGTGCATGCGCACATCGTCCGGCACGCCGACAGCGCCGAAGACCTCATAAAGCACCGGCACGAGAATGCCGCCGCCGCCAATTCCAAGCAGACCGGAGAGGAAACCTGCGATCAGCCCGGCGGAGGCAAGCAGCAGAAGCAATCCGGCGAAGTGTTCAACCGAGCCGGTCGCGAGCATCGCATCGCCCTAAGCTGCGCAGGATTGGTCGTCACGACCGGGATGAAATTCGACCAACGCAATCGCCTCGTGCAGCGCGTCGGCGGTTGCCGAGATGTCCGTTGCTTTCTCGCTGAGATGCCGGCGAAAGACTTTTCCGCGCGGCTGGCCATGATAGAGTCCGAGAACGTGCCGTGTAATGTTCGAAAGGCGGCCACCGCGGCTGAGGTGCTCTTCGACGTACGGAACGATCGCGCGCAACACCTCTGCGCGCGTCGAACTTTCATCGGCCGTATCGAAAATCATCCGGTCGACGTCGGCCAGGATGGCGGGGTTCTGGTAGGCGGCCCGGCCGACCATGACGCCATCGACGTGATCGAGATGCGCTTGCGCCGCTGCGATCGTTTCGATGCCGCCATTGATGACGATCTCAAACTCCGGCCGCGCAGCCTTCAGGCGATAGACGCGCCCGTAGTCCAGCGGCGGAACCTCGCGGTTCTCCTTCGGCGACAATCCTTTGAGCCACGCCTTGCGCGCGTGCACGATGAATGTCGTGCAGCCCGCCGCAGCAACGACATCGATGAAGCGGCGGAGATCGTCTTCGGCATCCTGCTCGTCGATGCCGATCCGGCATTTGACCGTAACAGGGACGGGTTGACTACCGCGCATCGCCGCGACGCATTCTGCGACGACTTCGGGCTCGGCCATCAGACAAGCCCCGAAACGCCCCTCCTGCACACGATCGGACGGACAGCCGATATTGAGATTGATTTCGTCGTATCCGAGGTCGGCGCCAATGCGCGCCGCTTCCGCGAGCTTCGCCGGATTCGAGCCGCCAAGCTGCAGGGCGATCGGATGCTCCGTCTCCGAATAACCGAGAAGCCGCTGGCGATCCCCGTGGATGACGGCGTCAGCGGTGACCATCTCGGTATAAAGCAGTGCATGCCGGCTCAACTGACGGTGAAAGACGCGGCAATGCCGGTCAGTCCAGTCCATCATGGGGGCGACACAGAAACGGTGACTGAGCTTGGTCATACGAAAAGTTTTATATGCCGAGGTTGTTTCATTGAGCTTCGTTTAGGGGTTGTAGTGGACGAAAAGCGGCGCGCCAATGGCGCGATTAACGCACCTCCGTTCGCCATAGCAACCCCAGGGACACCCGACGGAACCGGCTCGCGGCTAGCTGGTTCGACGTGTGCCGCGTCGCTTTAGTTTATCATCATTAACGCTGCGTGGCATTCTTGATGCCGTACGCGGTACATCTGCTACGTAAGCGAAATGAAACGAGTGAGCGGCTTCCGCCGCATATTCGGAGACTTGGACATGCAGCGATCCCGCGCAACATGGGCACTCTTTATTTCCGCCGCCGCAACCGGCGTTGCGTGCCCGACCTTACCGGCCGTCGCGAGAGATAGCGTTCCGGAAAGTCTGCGCCTCGAAGAGCAGGCTAAAAAGGACTACGAGCAGCAACCGGTCGTCCCGATCGAACGTGGCAACGCCCATCACCGCGATATTGGCGGATCGGGAGGCGACGTGTTGCCCTCCGACCCGGCGCTGACACCATCGACGCCGAACACGACACCGACCCCGCCTCCCGCCAGCTCTACGCCGAAATAGTTCGACAGGCGCGGTGACCCGGCGTTCAGGCTCAAAACGGTCCGCGTGATGCGATTGCGGCCATGACATCGTTCAGCTCGCCGATACGCTTGTCATAGGCCTTCGCGAGACACACGATATCGCTGCCGCAGGCATCGCGCTTTTTCAGCCAGGCGCGCTGCGCATCCTGAATGTTGCCGCGCTGCCCCATCGCGACCAGCGACGTCGATACGGCGAACAGCGTCGCCATTCGTGCTTCCATCTGCCCGAGATCATAGTTCCGGCAGATCGTCCGCTCGGCTGGCGTGCTGGCCCTGCTGCAATCGAGCGGCGCATACGCTCCAGCATAGGCGGACGACGATGCGACTGTCGTCATCAACAGGACGATCCCAAAGAGCTTGCTCATGTGCGTTCTCCCGCTCGATACGCGATTTCATTTCTTACCATGCTACGGCTGCGCCTTGACGGTTGACGTAACAACGGCCGCGACAGCTTTCACATCTTTCGCTGTCGGATCGCGATCACCGGGCAGGTCCCTGATGCCCGGCGATTGCTCGATTGCGGCAAGCCATTGCGCCGTGCGTTCGTAATCAGGATCGGCCAGAAATTTCTCGCTCGGTGTAAACCCGTCGGCGCGGCTGACGGCCTGCGCCACGAGCTTGCGGAACTCCGGCACGTCAAAATAGGACGCATGCACCAGTTCCTTCCACGTAAAGTAGGTGCTGATCGCCGTATCGGCGCTATGTGGCGGCGTCGCGAACTGGATCTGGCCGATAGCCCGCCGGAACTTGGCGATCGACTGGCTTGCCGCGATGTTACTGTAGTCGGTCACCAGATCGGCGATTGGAGCCGACAATCGCGGCTGTGAACGATCGAGCCACGATGGGCGGTCCGCCGCTCCGGTCACGATCTCGCCTTCGGTATCGTTGCCAAACCCAGCGCGCTTGACCTCGGCGTTGGTGACGCCGTTCAAGAACCGGCTGGTGACGCGGCTGACGACCGTGGCGAGCCCATGAATTGTCGCCATCAGGATCAGCGCCAGGATGCCAAAGATAATCGGCGTCACCACCATCGAGATCACGAGAGACCGGAGCGAGTTTTGCCGCCGGCGTCCGGACGTATCGTCACCGCCCAGCGCCCACGACAGTTCATCGGTCACGACGTGCAGGAGAAGGCCGCTGTTATACGTCAGATCATGGCCTGCCCCGCAGATGATCCCGCCCTCGCAGGGCTTTCCGTCCTTTTCCAGAAAACGCTGGCGGAAGCGCATGGCGCGTTCGATCTCGGAAAAGTTGGGATACTTGGCCTGCAGGGCTTGACGCTTTTCACGGAACTGGCGCCAAAGCTCGGAACGCGATTGCGATGGCCGGTCGGCCGCTGCCGCCCCGGCGGCGTCACTGTCTGCCGTACGGCTACGGCGGATGGCGTTGAGATCGTCGCGCAATGCCTTCATGTCGGCTTCGACCTCGGGGGTGAGGTTGACCTCGTAGACATGCGTGTAGATCCAGTTGGACAAGCCAACAATCGCCGGCGGAGACAAAAGCACCGCGAGATAGAAGAGCGGCAGCGCCACGACCGAGACCAGCGTAATCGACGAAACCGCGAACGATGAACTGAAGAACGAAAGGGTTGCGCTCGGCAACAGCGACAATCCCTGGATGGCTTCGTCATCCGGATGAGAAAGCGCCCGCCACCTGGCGCCGAAATTTTCCCGCGCGCGCCGTGTCACGCCGCGTCGGTAATCAAGCATGGAACGGCCATCGAGGTACTTGAACAGCAAGTAAATGACACAAGCCGGGATGCTCATGAACGCGATCGTCCAGTATTGCACGCGCGGGAAGACCCCCCCGAACAAAGCGCGATCACCGGTGAAGATTGTCGCCGCCTGATAGATGAGCAGCATGAGCAGCAGCATCATCGAGGCAACGAAGATCACCTTGCGGACGAGGCTCAGCCGCGTCAGCAGCCACAGCTCCTTGCGCAGGTTGATGAATGGCGTGCCGACGGTGATCCAGCGCTTCAGGCTTGGCAGGGTCTTGCGGCGGGCGGCGGCCTCGAGCAAAGCCGACGATACGATCGAGCCGCCGTGGCTGTGTCCGATGATGCAATAGGGTTCGCTCTTGGCTTCGAGCTCTCGCAGGGTTGCAGCGAGCCGCTTGCCTGCTGCGCGACGCTCGACTTCGCTATTGTCGCCCGGCCAGACGAACGGCTTCACATCGAGACGGCCGTCTCGCGACTCGACCAGTTCTCGAATATCCTGTTCAAAGGCGCTCGACGGTTCCCACCACTGCGTATCCGATGTGGGTTCGCCGTCGGCACTGGGCTCTGTCGGTTTTGCAAAGGTGCCATGCACCGTAACGATCGTGGCCATCGCCCCCTCCCCACATCCGGAGCATCGATCAGATGGCCGCGCAACTGGAGCCATGAAGCGACAGCGTACGCATACTATCTTCCATCCCCGCAGCGGCACGTCCCATGCCAAAATCTGGGCGGCCGGATGATGCCCCATTCCTTAGGGTGTGACAGCAGTTCGGGTCACCGGTTTTTCGCTAAAATCAAGACGTGTGGCCGCAAAACCCCGGCATTTCCACAGCTACGTGTCCGGGTGCCGACCGAAGCAGCCTCTGATCGCAAGCGTTTAGGCGTGTCAAAAAAAACTTCCCCAATGTCAAGACAGCCGTTGCGATGGCGATTTACGCGATGAAATCGCGGCCTCTGCAATCGTTTGCAGAGTTGATGAGCGATGTCCTGTCGGCTTGGCGGTCACCAACGCGCCGCCGCAGAAGCTCGTCGCCGCCGCTTCCCCCGTTCGCGTGTCTCCGTATTGGGTGTTAGCCACAGCGCGTTTTTGTACGCGCGGCGGCCGAGCAACGAGAAAATTCGGGCGTGTGAGGAGCAATCTCCCGCACATCCTATTTTCAGAACCCGGAGAAACGAGACTTAAACTGTCTACTTATGTTTCTTCGGTCAGCGTTTGCATACTGATGAATACCTAAGTGGGAGACGGACATGCGCCAAGACAATGCGGCACGCTTTCAAAAATCTATTCTGCATCTGCTAAGGCGTTTGGACCAGCACGCCACTCAGCTCTACTCCACAGAAACGAGCGATAACGATCTGACGCTGAGACAGCTTGCCATTATGACCGCAATCTCGCGGGAGGAGAACCTCAGCCAGACGGATCTCGTAACGATCACGGGCATCGACCGATCGACCGTTGCCGGAATCGTCAGCCGTCTCATTCGCAAGGGGCTTCTCGATCGTCGCCGCTCGCCCGACGATGGGCGCGCTTACTGCGTGAAACTTTCAAAGCGCGGGCACAAAGCCGTCGCGGGGGCGGATCGCCTTTACACGCGAATTGAGAAAAAGCTGCTGTCTGGCCTTCCCGCAACGGAAGCAAGTCAATTTATGGCAACGCTGAAGTCCATCGTCAGCGCCCAGTCAGAAGCGGATTCGGGGCAGTCCGTCGGTGCATGATGCCCGCGCCTCGAAATCGCAGCGATGATGGCATTGCATGAATAGTCTGTAATAGCTGGACTTAACATTTGACCGGCACGGCATAAGAACTATCATCCCAGCGGGCAGTCGGGTGATGGGGAGCGTGCCGATCATGCACACAACGCGACAGACATTCCGGTGACGTCTTGGCTGCGTCGCTGATCACCACGTCATCCGTACACTCGCGGGACCGCTTCGATTATTGGATCGAGACGGCCCGCAGCGCCCTTGCGCCGTTCGAGGCCTGCCCACGCGATCGTTTTTCGTTCCAGGGCGAGATCAAAGCGATGCGTTTCGCCGGCGGATCGCTGGCCATCGCCGGCAGCAACGGCTTGAAGACGTGGCGAACGCCTCGACAGATCGCTCAATCCCGGGACACGGTTGTCGTCTGCGTTCAACTCGCAGGAAAAGCACGATTCAGGCAGAAACAGATCGGACGCGAAGCCTATCTGCAAAGCGGTGATCTCGTTCTGCTCGATAGTGCGGTGGCAAACGAGACAACCACTGAATTCCAATCCAAATGCTTGCTTATCGAATTCAACCGCCGCGATCTGGAAGCCCGCCTCGGGCGCCTCGCGCAATGGACGACCCGGCGCATTGACGGATCGAGCGGCGCGGGCGCGATTGTTTCCAATTTCAGCCAGTCGCTGCCGCGTCAACTTCCGCAATTGAGCGAAGCCGCACAAAGTCAGATCGCGCAGCAATTGGTCGATCTTTTCGCACTCGCGTTGACCGAGGGCGAAAGCGCGGCGTTAGCGCCATCCTCCGGACGCCTCGTCTCGCTCCTGCGTCTCAAAACTGTCATCGACGCCAATCTCACAAATGCGAATGTCACATGCGAGGATCTGGCATCCGCCGCCGGCATCTCGGTTCGCTACGCCAATCAACTGCTCGACGCCGAGCAGACGTCATTGCAGCGGCTATTGTTCAGCCGGCGCATCGCGAAATGCCAGGAAGCGCTGGCCAATCCAATGCAGATGCATCGGCAGATCAGCGACATCGCCTATTCCTGGGGCTTCGGCGATGTCTCGCACTTCGGGCGGCTTTTCAAAAGCGCGACAGGCCTCACCCCGCGCGACTTCAGAAAACAGACCATCGAGTGTGCTGCACTGCGTTAGCGCATCTGCGTTGCGCAGCATTTGAGGATTACAAATTCCTTTCGGAACCTCGTCACGGCTAAAGCCGTTTGATCTTGAGGTCGAGGGAAGCTCCGTAGGCGTCCGTATATCTCTCCGGCCATCTGTTGCCCTAATCGAAACGTAACCAAACTCTGCAATGGTGGCGCATCGATGCTCGCCAGATATGTTGGAGCTTGTCTTGAGCGCCCGGCACGAGTTTCTGATCCGCGCAAAAGC
>Ga0182744_1003500_pt1 | contig 12199 bp, 15 predicted proteins | sample eDN3rd30CKraftMG_FD_128525 | JGI IMG/M metagenome (GOLD analysis project Ga0182744, IMG submission 128525) | Enriched Miracle-Growth compost microbial communities from Emeryville, California, USA - eDNA 3rd pass 30_C Kraft MG (version 2) (version 2) ...
GCCGCCGTCTGGCAAAAGATTGGGAGGCTTCAATTGCATCCGCAGAGGCATGGATGTTCATCTCGTCAATCAGGCGAATGACACGGCGTATCGCAAGGCTCGAATTTTGAGTCGGGCACTAAGCAGAACTTGATACAATTATCATAAAAGAAAAAAAGTTATAGTTGCCAGTGACATAACTAAAACTGTCAACCACCCCAGACTAACCATCCATATGGGTGCTGTCAGTCGCCCCATGATACGTCTGTTGGTTGCCATTGCCAGCAGGACTATCATCAGAGGTGTAGCCAGCACACCATTGAGAAATGCCGACCAATATAAGGCGCGTATCGGGTCTATTGCGCTTAAACTGAGAATGACCCCACCAATCGTTGAAATAGCGATCGTGCAATAGAACGCCTTGGCTTCGCGAGGACGCCGATCAAGTCCTTCAGGCCATCCAAACATCTCCGCGACGGCGTAAGCAGCCGACCCCGCCAATACGGGAACAGCGAGCAACCCGGTGCCAATAATGCCGACGCCAAAGGCAACGAATGCAAACTCTCCGGCAATCGGTCTCAGCGCCTCCGCAGCCTGGGCCGAAGTTCCGATTTCGGTTATACCGTTGACATTCAGTGTGGATGCCGTTGCAATAATAATAAGCAACGCGATTACATTCGAGATCGCCATTCCGATCAAAGTATCGATCTTGATTCTATTCAGTTCCGTATGAGCTGTTTTCGGCGATGCAATTAAACGCCGGAGATGTCGGCGATGCAACTCTTCAACTTCTTCTCCGGCCTGCCAGAAAAATAGGTAGGGGCTGATCGTTGTGCCAAATAGTGCGACCAAAGCCATGGCATGCTCCTTGTCGAAAACAAGGCTGGGTATGAGTGCACCTCGCAAGGCTACGTCCCACGGTACATGCACTGTCATTACCACTGCCGCATATGTAAATAGCGAAAGGGTTAGCCACTTGAGAACTGCGGCGTAGCGCCTATAGCTCACCATGACTTCAAGCGTCACGCATAGAACTGCAAAAACCAAAGTATAGAGGATTTCGGGCCCGCCTGCAAAGAGCCGCACCGCAGCCCCCATCGCTGCAAGATCTACTCCGATGTTGATGAAATTCGCGAGGAATAATAACACAACCGCCCCACGCAGTAACCAGGGCGAATAATGTCGGCGCAAGTTTTGCGCAATTCCTTGTCCGGTTACAACGCCGATACCAGCACTCACACCTTGCATCGCAGCCATTAAAGGATAGCTGAACAACATGGTCCATCCGAGCGAATAGCCAAACTGCGCTCCCACCTGGCTATAAGTTACGATCCCGCTCGGGTCATCATCCGCAGCACCTGTAACAAGTCCCGGACCAAGAACGCGCAGGAAAGTCTGAGGACGGTGTAGATGTCCATCGTGGCAAGGCGGCGAGTTGTGCTGTTCCATGGGGGCTCTGAGTGATGAACAGGTACTTCTGGGACATGAACAGTGGCTGTGTGGTTCTAGCAAATATCCTGCGTGTCTTGAATGCTTAGAAATTCTCTATTCAGTAGAGCTCACACGCATCTTCTACTGAAGAACCATTTTACGCTTTGCTTTATACGTTTATTATTTTGTGGTCTATCTTACAATGAGCACGGACTTTTTCCCCAACGTGACGATCTCATTTGCTTGACTTCCAAGAAGCAGGCGCTGCGCACCAGAATATCCGTGGGTAGCAACAACAATGAGATCACATCCGATGGAATCTGCTGCTTTTAAAATAGCATCTGATGGTATCGGATTGACCAGATGCAGAACCTTGACTTCGAGATCAATTTTCCGCGCTCTGTCCTGGGCGTTTTGAAGAATTTTTTCTGCGTATTTTCTCCAGCTTTGATCATACTTATCTACGATGGCTTCATCATCGAACATTCCACCAAAGATACCTGCGCTGCTGTACGGTGCAGTCACCGTTGCCACTGTCGCATCGCAATTCAAAGCTTTTGCCAGTGATAGACCTTGCTCAACACAGCGATTCGCAAGATCGGAACCATCGGTTGCGATCAGGATATGGTTGTACATATTGAGCTCCTTTAACTTTACCGAAAAAGCACGCCTGCAAAAAGTAGTGGACGCAGAATAGGTTGGCTATCATATGCGTCTTAATATCAATACTATTAACTGCCAACCGCTGCTTCATCGTTATCGTATCAGAGCCAAGTAACTTGCAAAAGCAGACCATTTTTGGAAATGCCTAGGACGCCTCTTATTCTGGCCCAGCCGCGATGCTATCGAAATTTCACCTCGCCCCAAGAGGCCTGGTATTAGCTGATGTTAGATGACGGCGTGCGATCATTACCGTCGGGCAATTTAAATGTACGCTGCAAAGAATAGTAATAGCCACTTTCCGACATTTCGGCTGAGCTGAGTTATTTTAAGGCCATATTGCAGGCATGATAAATAATACTACAAAGATACAATAATTAGATTATAACAACATTCTTATTTATTTATATTAGAATATGCTATGAAATATTTATCTTACACCTCTAATTTGTTATTTAAATTAAGTATACTATGAATAGGTTGGTTGTGCTTGTTGCGATTATATTTCAATTACCAGGCTCTCAAAGAGCATCGAATGCGATTATATCGCACGCAACATAATGTATACGATGAATCCGACGATCAGATACGTTAGAAGTATAATGGCAATCAGGTTAGGTTTCATCGCAGCCTCCGTATGCCATCCTGGTAAGAGATGTTAATGCTGAAGTAAATTTGTATTGGTTGTTATGATTTGGAAAATTGCCTTTTATCGAAATATTTCCGCAAAAAGAAAATTTTCTTGATAACGATTTGTTTAGAAAAGCACAGCCCGTACGCCGCTCGATGCGATATCCATAGTTTAATTTAAAGAGAGTCGTCATTTGATTTACACGCTTGGCCTCCTGCGGAACAAAGCCCGATAATCTTGTGTCGAGAGTTGCACGTCCGCGTGATTGCACACTGATAGACCGAACGGGGTCTGATGAAATTATCAAGACAGTTTACCCCAAAATCCTTGTGATGAAATTGATGTATGTCAAAGAATGGAACTCCAATATGGGGTTTTATCGACCTTGGCGACGTCCGGTTATTGAGAATATTCCGGTTCAATCGGAGAAGTCGCTAATAACAGCGCTATTCGGTAAGAGCGATGCTTCTTTGGATCGTTGCGTCCAAGAATAGCAATGGCAAACCACCTGTAGAAAGGTGACATCAATCGGGAGAAGCCAGATGCCTGACAATGCAAGTAATCTTACCGTCGCAAAGTCGACTGATCCAACTAGGACCGACGAATGGTCGCCCTTTGAAACGCTACGTCGCGAAGTAGATCGGTTGTTTGAAAATTTTCATACTATTGATCTGCGATTGCCTACGCGCGCGCCCGGTACCATGCCTACTCGCATTTCAGCTATGGGCTGGCAACTGGCGCCCGCGATGGATCTCGTAGAGAGATCCGACGTTTACGAAATCACCGCCGAGCTTCCAGGGCTCAACGAGAAGGATGTTGAGATTAAACTCTCAAATCATAGTCTCATAATAAAAGGTCAGAAGAATGAAGAAAAAGACGAGAAGCAAAAGGAATATTATCACTCTGAGCGCCGTTTTGGCTCATTCCAACGTTCGTTTCAGTTACCCGATGGTATTGATACAGACATGATCGAAGCTAGTTTCGCTAAAGGCGTGTTAACGGTGCGTTTGCCTAAAACAACAGAGGCGCGAAATGCTGAAAGGGCTATCGTAATCAATGCAGCCTGAGCAGTTGAAAGGCGTCCGGGAGATTGAGATGCCCCTGGTAACGTGCCTGTAGTAGGAGGAGCACATGACGGCAACATCAATTGCAAGTTTCTCACAAGCTGCGCAACAGGCTCAGGAATGGGTCAATGAGTTGGCGAATGATTTGAATTGGGATCGACATAAGGCATATCGCTTATTGCGAAGTATCCTTCACGCTGTTCGCGATTAGTTACCACAAGAAGAAATGGCTGATCTTTCTGCCCAGTTACCGACTTTGATTAGGGGTATATATTTTGAGAACTGGGATCCGCTTAACACTCCGGTTTGGGAGCGTAGTAAGCAAGACTTTCTGCGAACCATAGAAGAGGGGTTTTCGGATGACGACTTAACCGATGTAGAGGTTGCTATTGCTTCTGCATTTCGATTGTTGGACCGCCATATATCGCATGGGGAAATTGTGCAGGTGCGCAGCTCGATGAGGAAATCACTTCGTGAGTTATGGCCGACGGACTGACGTCATGTTTACCAGTAGAAAGGAAGCGGGCCAAAAACTGGCAGCGAAGATCGTTGATCTTCACCTTTTTGCGCCTGTGGTTTTGGCCCTTCCTCGGGGAGGGGTCCCCGTGGCTGCTGAGATCGCTACTGCGCTTAAAGCTCCATTTGATATTCTGGTCGTTCGAAAGGTGGGCGCTCCAAATAACCCGGAGTTGGCAGTGGCAGCCATTGTTGATGGGAATCCGCCCGATATCGTGCTTAACCACGAGATCATAGAAGCATATGGCATTGATGACGCTGATCTAAGGGTTTTGATTGAACACGAAAGCATTGAGCTGAGGCGTCGCCGATCTGTCTATCTTTCTGATCGGATTGTGACCCAAACAACAGATAAGACAGTTGTGATCGTCGATGATGGTGCTGCGACTGGGACAACAATGCTAGCGGCGGTTCGAGCACTCAGACGGCGGTCTCCTCGCGAGATTGTTGTCGCACTCCCGGTCGCCTCATCCGAAGCGTATCTGGCATTAAGCAGGGAAGCCGATAGATTATTATGTCTTTATCAGCCGCACCATTTCATGGCGTTGAGTTACCATTATCGCTATTTCCCGCAGCTCACCGATAAAGAGGTACTTGATCTTCTGGGTCCAAGTTAGAGCGAAGAACGTTGGTCTTGATGAAGCTTTCGAGGATATTTGAACGATGAAAAAGATCATACACTGGGTGCTCATTGCGAACGGTGGGCATGCAAAAATTTTACCAACTGAAAAGTCCACCGATTTGGCCAAAAACCAGTCTAAACCTTTGATATTTGAATTTGACCATAAACGGTTGGGAGAGATTATGTCTGACAAACCGGGTCGTAGCTTTGCATCGGACGGCTCCAGGCGCTCATCAATGGAATACTCGTCGGAGCCTGAAAAAGAGCAGGAAAAACAGTTCGCAATCACGCTTCTGGAAGAACTGGATCGACGGTTAAAAGCGCAAGAGTTTGCCAGACTTACAATCATTGCTGAGCCTCGTATGCTCGGAACTTTGCGCAATCAAATGTCGGAAACATTAAAACGCGTTGTAGTTAAAGAGCTCGCTCGAGACTGGACTAAGCTATCTTGCAAAGATATCAACGTTGCGATTGAAAAACTACAAACTTAACGTATTTGACGCTATAACATTGCCATATTTTGTGTGATATAATTCTGATCGAAATCAAAAATTTTACTTAACTATTTCTATTCAGTGTACAAATAAGTGTTGTGCCTTTTTTAAATCGGACAAACGGAATTAATGTGGTGTTACAAAAAAGACCATTGTTCCGAGCGCAGCGGCAATGCTGTTTCCCAAGAGAAATGGAATACTGAAAGCACTGGAGCCAAGAACTGCAGCGAAACCGGTTTTGGCAATGATGTTCGCAATAACTGCCACCCACAAACTGGTTGCTGCTGCTTCTGGTGTTATCTGAGGACTCAACCCGGCTAAGCTGACGATTACAGCATCTACATCTATAAATCCGGAAAGCATAGAGACAACCATCAGCCCGCTCTCTCCAAACCAACTATTGGCGAGACGTGCCGCAATCATCACGACGGTTATTAGTGAAGCCAATTTGAGAATCTGCGTTAGTTCAAACGGGTTCTTGCTCATCGGGACTGCGCGATTATTTTCGGATTGACGCGACATCCAAACCCCGCAAAAGGCCATCGCCGAAGCTGTGATTATAAGCGGTGGAGCGAGACGCAAAGCAACGGGACCGGCGACAAACATTGAAAGAGGGATCACTTTCAAACACGACGTAGAGTTTGCTAAGAAAGCCCCGGCGATCAATGTTCTCGGGGCATTCTGAGTACGGCTCAGATGAGTGTTGGTCAATGTGACAGCTGTCGAGGAAACAAGCCCGCCTATGCAGCCAGTTATCAATAACCCTTTTGTTTCACCGAACAATTTTAAAGCCACATAACCGAGAAATGATATTCCGGACAGCAAGACTATTATCATCCAGATTTGCGATAGAGATAGGCCTCCAAAGGCGTAAATCGGACGCACTGGCAATACGGGCAGAACTACGAACGCCATTGCAAGAAAGATAATTGCGGAACGAAGTTCGTTCCACGTCAAAGATCGCATAAACGCGTGTAGAAAATGCCGACTAGCCAGTAAGGAGACAAGAGATACGCCACCTGCGACCGCAAAGTCCTTGTCACCAACAAACGCCATAACACCTAGCGAAAATGTCATCATTGCTGCAATGACGGAAGTAACGCTGAACTTATGCGATGATGCGATTTCTCGTAAGTCGAATGCAGCAAATATCAATGAAAAGACTATAAAGAAGCCTGTTATAACCGTTCCATGGAGATTTTGTGATTTACTCAAGAATATTTCGATCGCCGCAGAGAAACCGCCAAACATCCCACACATGGTAAATGTTCTGATTCCTGCAGCGCGTTGCCCCGGTTCTTCGCCGCGTTCCCACCAATGTCGTTCGACTCCGACAATTGCTCCAATGGCCATTGCAAGGCCCAATCTCTCAAACAACTCGAAGGTGTCCATCGGTAATAGTTCGCTTTTTGTGAAGATAGCCTCAAAGATTGAATTCCTGGTCTTGACGAGGGACAATACTGTCCCAACCCAGTTCTCGCTCGATGCGAACGCGTAATGCGTCCGAGGCGTCACGTTCGCCGTGTACGATGAAGACCTTATTTGGCTTTCTCTTAAAGCCTGACAGCCATCGTATAATTTCGTTGGCGTCAGCGTGAGCAGATAGCATGTCCAGGGATACAATTTCTGCGTTGATCGGGATCCAAGAGCCGTGAATCTTCAACTCTCGCATTCCGAGTTGAAGAGATCGACCGCGTGTACCTGCGGCTTGAAAACCGGCCAAGAGGATTGTATTTTTGGGATCTGGACCGAACGCTTTCAGATGATGAAGCACACGTCCTCCCGTCGCCATACCGGACGCTGAAATGACGATTTTTGGGTGTGGATTTACCGTAATTGCTTTCGAAGCCTCAACATCTGCAGTATAGCGCGCGACACGAAAAGTTGTTCTGCAATCCTCCGCGCTCAGACGGTGATCAGCGATATGTGCGCTCATTAAGTCCGTCGCATCAATGGCCATTGGGCTATCGAGATAGATCGGAGTTCCTTTGAGATGTCCACTATCCTTGAGCTTCGCGAGATAGTAGAGGAGTGCCCGCGCTCGCCCGACGGCGAATGCAGGAATGATCAGGGTACCCCCACGTCTGATGGTCCGTTCCGCGACGTCACCTATTGTCTCAAGTATATCGGTGTCGGGATGGCGACGGTTGCCATATGTGGATTCAACGACAACGTAGTCAGCCTCATCTATCGACACTGGATCTGGCATCAACGGATCCGAGTAGCGTCCGATATCGCCTGAGAACGCTAGCCGTCTTCCGCCCCAGTCGATCTGCACATTTGCTGCTCCCAGGATGTGTCCGGCGTAGTGAAACTGTAGAAGCGCATTTACAGGTAGCCGGATTGTTTGGTTGAATTCTACGGTGGAAAAATGCTCCATCGCTCTTACTGCGTCGTGAACGGTGTAGAGAGGGAGCGCAGGTTTGTGTTTCGTTATTTTATGGCGATTCAGAAATTCGGCATCCTTTTCTTGAAGATGACCGCTATCCTTCAAAATCAATTCAGTCACATCTCTGGTCGCAGGCGTCGCATAGATTTTACCATGGAAGCCCTCTCGAACGAGCCTTGGGAGGTACCCGCTGTGATCAAGATGTGCGTGGGTCAAAATGACGGCACTTATTGCACTTGGAGATATGGCTAATTTTGTCCAGTTTAGTGCGCGCAGGTTTTTTAAGCCCTGAAAAAGCCCACAGTCTATTAGGATACTGGTGCTGTTGCAGGTTAATAGGAACTTAGATCCCGTGACAGTACCTGAGCCACCTAGAAACTTTAAAGTCAGCAATGGAACATTCCTTCCCAGATTTTGTGGCCAAAAAGACTACCTTAATTATTTCGGAAGCGCCCATTTCCAGTTCTTGATCTCCGGCATATCTTCGCCATGTATTTGAATATATTCTCGGTGTTGGTCTATTTTTTCATTAAGCATTTTAGTTATTGTGGCCTTGATGTCGCTCGACACTGGAACCGCGTTGATCGCAGAAATTGCCAAATGGAATCTGTCCAGTTTATTCAGGACGGCCATATCAAATGGAGTTGTGGTGGTACCTTGTTCAATAAAACCCCTGACGTGAAAGTTCTCATGGTTCGCGCGTTTATAAACCAAACGGTGAATAAGATAGGGATAACCGTGATAGGCGAGGATCACCGGTCGATTTTGGGTGAAGATCTGATCGAAATCGAAATCAGAAATTCCATGGGGGTGATGCTGAGGTGATTGTAGGATCATGAGAGACCTTTCATCGCTGTGGTTCAATGAGGAGTTGGTCGAGATCGAGGACTCGATGCTGCAGAAGGTGGATTGCGATATTCGCTCAACCGATCACGCCCTGACCATTGCCCGCGATGGGTTGACAAGCCAAACACATTTGCTGTCGTTCAATATGGGCTGCCTAAAAACTCTTCGTGTTGATCGGCGGGGTCATCGCGATTTCGAAACACAGCTACGCGCCAGTCTTGACGGACAGATTGCCGGGATCGACCTCGGTTTCAAAGAACATGACCAGTTGTTGCTAGCGCGCTAGATGTTAGGGCGGCGGCTTACCGGCCGTCGCGCCTCGTCAAATCTGCCGGGTTCATTCAACTGGTGCTGGCGAGGCCATTGGTTTCAGCCAGCATAATCGCCACAAGCACGATATCTCACCCCGTGCTGCCCTTCTGGTCTTGCGTGAAATGATCGGAGGGGCGGAGGTTTTGCGTATGGGGCGTTTTTCAAGATGCAGTCAAGGCTACTCGGATGACCGACGCATTTCCTGGAACCTTCACCACAACGTTAGTACCTATTGGAAATACGGCGATCAGCTTCATTTCGAGAGGTTGCTTATACGTTGGGGCACCGGCACCGATTATCATACTCGCTGCTTTCCGAAAGTCGGGCGATTCGATGATGAACACGTTCGATTTAAACAGGTATTGACAGTGGGCCTAATCATGGATATTTATTATCTACGATAAGGAGATTCATTATGAAACTGAGCGAAGGCGTTGAGCAGGCTATCCACTGCACGGCATTTCTGGCGGGACTGTCCGACGACGGCGTCCTGTCGGCGGCAGCACTGGCCGAACTTCACGGCGTGTCGACGAGCTATCTGTTGAAGCATTTGCAAGCGCTCTCTGGCGCCGGGATAGTTGCGACGAATCCGGGGCCGAAAGGGGGCTATCGGCTGGCTAAGGCGCCTCATGACATCAGTCTCCTGGACATCGTCCTCGCGGTCGAAGGACCGGCCCCTGCCTTCCGGTGCGCCGAGATCCGCCAGCGGGGGCCAAACCCTCTGCCGCAGCGCTACTTTACCAAGCCCTGCCAGATCAACGCTGCAATGCTGAAGGCCGAGAAGGCCTATCGCGCAGAACTCGCCAAGGTGTCCGTTGCGGACCTTCTGGCTGATCTCGGTGCTGACGACGACGGCGGTATCGCCGCCCGCGGATGCGCCTTCCTCGAACTCCACGAACGCAAGACGGGCAATCGCGCCTCGTCATAGGAGAAAATAACATGACCAAGATGAAGAAGGTCGTCGTGATCGGCGGCACGGGCCTAATCGGATCAAAGGTAGTGAAGCTGCTGCAGGACGCCGGCCAAAACGCCGTCATCGCAAGCTCTCGCAACGGTATCAACGCCTATACGGGAGAAGGACTGGTAGAAGCCATCGCAGACGCCGACGCCGTCATTGATGTGTCAAACATGATGTCCTTTGACAAGGAAGCACTCGTCGACTTCTTCGGGACGTCAAGCAGGAACCTGACGAACGCGGAAAAGGCCGCGGGCGTGCGCCATCACGTCGTCCTCTCGATCGTCAACGCGGACGGTCTTGCCGCCAATCCCTACATGGCGGGCAAAGTAGTGCAGGAGGAGACCGTTGCAACCTCTGGCCAGGGTTATACGATCGTCAGGGCAACGCAGTTTCATGAGTTCATCGAGACCCTGGTCGGCGCCTATTCAGCTGACGGCAGCGTGAAGGTACCGGATATCGACTTACAGCCGATAGCAGCCGACGACGTCGCCGCCACTCTGGTGGAGACTGCGCTAGGCGAACCGAAAAACGGAATTATTGATCTTGCTGGGCCGGAACGGGCATCGTTCGAATCCATCGTCCGGATGTATCTCGATGCGAAGGGGAGCGCTCCTGTCGTCGAAGCGAACTCTGAAGTCGACTACTTCGGCGCCCCTGTCGTCAACGGATCGCTTGTCCCAGGCGGAGACTACATCAAAGGCCGGATCACGATCACCGAATGGCTTAACGCTTAACCCACAGCAAATCAGGAGAAAAAACATGAAGAGGTTCATCTATGTTGCCGCTGTGCTAGCGGCCTCGTTGGTCACAGCTCAGGCTCACGACGTCACGAAGCCTGAGCTCGTATACGATACGAAGGACGCCAAGGTGACCCTGGTGTACGAGCATCCTCTACCTGACGTTCCAGGCAAGAGCGTCAAGGGCGTCCTCGTCGAGTACGGCCCCGGCGGCTACAGCTCCGCCCACACGCATGCGAAGTCCGCGCTGATCTATGCCACGGTCCTAGAAGGCGCGATCCAGAACGCCGTGAACGGTGGCGAGACGAAGACCTTTACCGCCGGTCAGAATTTCACCGAGCTACCGGGCGACCTGCACGATGTATCCGCCAACGCCAGTAAGACAGAGCCGGCGAAACTGCTCGCTGTCTTCGTCGTCGATACAGACGATACCGCCCTGACGACCCCGCGCAAACCGTAGTCAGACGACACGGTTCCTGAACCTTCTTAATTTTTGACCGAGCAATGGCGGCTCTCTGGCTTATGAAGAGTCGCGCCTCAAGAAAGGAAAACAACATGTCCCGAATGAACTGGGCCCAAGTCGCACCCGAAGGTGCCAAGGCGCTGTATGGTGTTCACCATTACGTCACAGCTAAAACGAACCTGCCGGAAGAGCTGATACACCTCGTCTTTCTGCGCGTGTCGCAGATTAATGGTTGCGCCCACTGCATTGACATGCACAGCCGTGATCTGCGCAAAACGATGTCAGTGGACAAGATCACTCTACTGCCGGTCTGGGACGAGGTGCCTCATCTGTTCACCGATCAGGAACGGGCCGCTCTCGCTTGGGCCGAGGAAGTGACAAATGTCAGCCAGACCCATGCCTCCGACGAGGCTTATGCCGCGGCCTCAGCCGCCTTCGAACCGAAGGACCTCGTCGATTTGACTATCACGATCGCCGCGATGAATGCGTTCAATCGCCTCGGCGCGCCGTTCCGGCTTCCGGTGGCAGCCAAGGCTTGATTTCTCCAATGTGTGCGTTCTGCTTCGGCCTGAGCGTAACAACCTCACCGAGGCCGCACACCATTAAGAAACAGCGCTACAGCAGAGGCGACAGTGGCCTGCGCCTCCCCTTCGGTGGGGGGAGGTCGTAATCCGAGCACAACCTGCAAATGAAGATTGTCCCGGATCATTCCAACGAAATGCCCGGCAACAAGCAAAGGATCGTCTATCTGGATTTCTTTGCGGTCGGCTGCAGCCTGGAGAACTTTGGCGAGATGAGCCGTGGTGCGGCCCGGGCCCTTCTCATAAAACACGCGCGCAAGATCGGGAAACCGCCCGGCTTCAGTGATGATGATACGATAAATGCCCAGGACCGAAGGGCTCATGTAAACGTCCAGTAGGTGGTTACCAAAAGTCGTCAGCATATCGGGCAAGTCACTTTGGGTAGTGTAGTCCAGAGAGAGTGCAGAGATCGCGCGATCCGCATTATCGGCAACCAGAGCCAGGAACAATCCCTCCTTGCTGCCAAACTCACTATAGATCGTTCGCTTCGAGCCACCGGTACGCTCTATGATCGCA
>Ga0182744_1003502_pt1 | contig 12192 bp, 10 predicted proteins | sample eDN3rd30CKraftMG_FD_128525 | JGI IMG/M metagenome (GOLD analysis project Ga0182744, IMG submission 128525) | Enriched Miracle-Growth compost microbial communities from Emeryville, California, USA - eDNA 3rd pass 30_C Kraft MG (version 2) (version 2) ...
CGATCGGTGCCACAGACCTGGAAGCTCCGCTTGGCGAGGTCGATCGCCAGAATATGCACGTCTGACATGGTCTCCTCCTTCGACAGCGCCACACCGGCGCGGACGGCATCATACGACGCCGGGCGAAGGGGGCATCCACCCCATCAGTTCATTGCGCCATGGGCAAAGTGACGTTTCGAGGAAGATATGAAGCATAGTCATATGCCGGACTACGAGATTAGTTCGACGCCGAAAACAGATATCTTGCAGGACCGGAGCCGAGGCACTATCGCCCCCGAGATGGCCAACGCTGAGTTCAGCATCCCTGCCCTAGAACCCGAGGTCTACGACATAGCCCATGAAGCAGCACCCGGTTGGGATGTGCGTTACATCGAAAGAGAATGGCGAGCTTGGGCGACCGAGCCCCTCCAGCAACCCGGAAATGCACGGGTCTCGAAGATCACGATCCAGAAGCTGCTCAACGAGCACGACAGATATGTCAGTGCTTCAGTAGGTTTATGCAGCGACTGGCGCACAACTGTAACAATATCTTCCAACCGCGGGCGTGGGTATTGATACCTATGATGGCTGCATAAATTTAGTAACAGAGTACGGAGACCGATATGCCATTTTATATTTTTGGTGGATCAAATTCTATCTTTCGCGATGGATGGGTCGCAAAGTTTTCTGAGCTCATAGGTCAACCGGTACACAATCGCTCGGTGGGAGCGACCACTACTCTGACAGGGATTTTCCGTTTCCTGATGCCTGGGGAGGCAGATCAACCAAGAGAAGGTGACTACGTACTTTGGGAGTATGCCCTTAATGAGGTAAATCACGTTTCATATGGTTATCGCCATGAGATGATTTTGAAGAATGTCGAACACTTCATGACATTATGTCGAGATCGTGGATGTAAATTCATACCAATTATCATGACGCCTCGTTGGCAAGAAAATTCTGTTCCGCGTGATCCATACTATGAAAAGTTGATGGAGTTGTTTAATAATTATGGAATTTCGCCATTCGACGTTTCAAAAGAATGGCGGCGCAGCTCCGGAAAAATAATGCCTGCCTTTCTATATGAGAACAATTCGCACTATGCCCGCAACCCTGGCCTAATGAATTTCATTGCATCTGGTGTTGCTAATCTTATCGAAACATCCCGCATCCCCAATTCTATTCAAAGTTTATATACTGCAGGGCGGTCGGTATGTCTTATCGAAGGGTTAGAAAAGGGATTCTTCAAAAATTCTCTCATGAGAGTTCCAACCATCCCGCTACCACTTTCTTTAGAGCTGAAGGGATATGGTCGGATTGCATCAATTTTAGCCCTATGTCAGGCGGACAGTGAAACGGGGGTGCGTGTTCAGCTGCGTCCAGGATTGAACGAAAGTCGGCAGATGAGATTTTCAACAACAAACATCAATCATAAAGGTGTTATTGTAAAGTCTATTTCATTGGAAAGGGCCCTTGGGCGAGGATGGGAAAGAAATTGGTCTTTTTCGTCATCGGATCGATTGCGCATTTCTCCGGCACTTCTTCCCGGAGCATTCTATGCTGAGCGTGAGTTGCGTTCAAATTTAATAGCGCCAAACTCCCAGTCGTCTATGAATATAGCTGGGGTTATGGTTGAAAATTTCTAGCGCATTGCGAGGGGTAGGGTCAGGACTTGTTCTCGGATCATAGCCAGAATATGACGGTTGCGGCGAGTGCGACGGCGGAGAGGAAGACCTTGGGGCACCTGTCGTAATGGGTGGCAACCCTGCGCCAGTCCTTCAGCCTGCCGAACATGATCTCGATCCGGTTGCGGCGTTTGTAGCGGCGCCTGTCATGCTTGACGGCCCCTCTGCTCTCCGGGCCCCCCTTTTTCGACCGCAGGCTGGTCGCCGCGCGGTGCGCCTTCAGGTAGGTCGCGTCGATCATCACCGTCTTTGGAACGGCGGCCTCGGCGGCCAGCCCATCCATCATCCGGGCGAAGACCCCCTTGTCGCTCCACCGCTTCCAGCGGTTGTAGAGGGTCTTTGACGGGCCATATTTCCGGCGCACATCGCACCACCGCAAGCCATTGCGATTGATGAAGATTATCCCGCTCAATACCCGCCGATCATCCACGCGTGGCTTGCCGTGGCTCTTCGGAAAGAAAGGCTTGAGCCGCGCCATCTGTGCGTCCGTCAGCCAGAAAAGATGGCTCATCCGTCGGTCTCCCGGCAGACGCTGAATCACGTCACAAGCGGAAGATCAATGGGTCCTTCTCTATTCGGCGTCCTTACGTCAAGCGCCATCGAGCAATACACCTCTGTGGTTTCTCGGTCGTTCGCGGGCTCTCGCTTCTCTTCGGGATCAGCACGGTGACTCTCCCATCATGGGATCAGAAGAGCGAGGCGGCGAACTCGTCTCGCCCGTCGTCCCGCGAAGGACGCCTTCCCACCAGCGGTGGAACTCTTGCTTCTTTCCTACACGATCATGCTGCCGTGACTCCCTCCCGCGACCAGCGGAAATCGCTGCCATCAACCCACATTCTGTGCATGATCACGGCAAGGCGTCGGGCCAGGGCGACAACCGCCTTCTTGAGACCGGCCCGCTTTGCCAGGCTCATGGCCCAGGCTTTCAGCCATGACCATTTCTTGACCCGCGTCAGCATGGCCTGCGCCGCCTCGTAGAGCAATCCTCGCATCATGCCGTCACCACACAAGGACACCCGTCCGACCCGATGGCTTTCGCCCGATTGCTTGAGCATCGGTGTCAGTCCCAGGATTGGCCCGACAGCCCGGGAACTTCGAAAGCGTGCCGGGATGTCAATCGTGCTGAGAAAGGCAAGCGAGGTCACCGGCCCAACACCGGGATCGTCATCAGGCGCAGGCAGACGGTGTTGTCCCTGACAATGTCCAGCACCTTGCGGTGCAGTTGGGAGAAGGCCTCCCGGACCTTCGGTCTTGCGGCGAGCAAGATGCTGAACACTTCTTCCAAGTCCGGCAAGGCCTCGATGAGATCCTTCACTCGCGCTTCAAACCGTCCCGCACCAACAGTGCCCACCTTGAGGCCAAAGTTGCGCAGCAGACCACGGATGTTGCTTTCGATAGCAAGAGCCTTTTCCTGCAAAAGCTTGCGGCTGCGCAACAATGCGCGGTGCTTCTGGCTGGCCAGGGTCTTCACATGCACCGGGCGATACAGATTGACACGCATCATCTGGGCGATCCCGCGCGCATCATTGCGGTCGGTCTTGTTCACCTGTGCCTTGAGGAAAGCCTTGGCGTGGCGCGTCTCGATGCAGATCGCCGGAAGGCCAGCCTTGGCCAAGCCCTCGAACAGCCACTGAGATAACGGGCCCGCTTCCAGCCCAATCCTCTCAAGCCGGAAACCCACGCCATTCAAGGCGCGAGAGATATCCTCCGGACGGCTAAGAACTTTGAACTCCCGGCAGATCCGGCCATCCTCATCGACAACACAGATCGTGGTCTCTTTTACCGATACATCCAATCCGGCATAGTGCTTCATGCTGCGCTTCCTTCCCTGATGTTTGTGGCTGCTTCATACAGACCACGTTCTACCATCAGCCTGAAGCGCAGCACCTCATGACGAGCGGGATGGGAAGTGGGGCGCCAGCCGAATACCCCATCTGACCATAGAACCCGTAAGCCTGCTTGAGTGAGGCGCGCGGCAAGCTTCAAACTCTCGACTTCGGGACGGATCATGAGCGCGCTTTGCTGGCTGACCGACCTTGCCTCGCGATCTCAGACTGGGCCGATCTTCACTATGCGGACACTGCGGTCACCCCAATGTGAAGATCGCGAACCGATGCTCTCGATCGCACCAAGGCTGGCTGGCAACAGGCTTTCCAGATGACCCGTGCTGAGGCAAGCAGAAGATCAGGGCGAGGTTCTCCGATCATAGACTCGCTAGACCCCTTCCTGTAAATATTGGGTTTTATGCCCTAAACAAAGCCGGTAGATAGCGCCTTTGCGAACGGATGTGAAAATGGTTGGTGCATTTTGAAATCTCATACCCTAGTCACCGGCGGTGCGGGCTTCATTGGCAGCCATCTTGTGGATCGTCTACTGGCTTCCGGCGAGGACGTTACCGTTCTGGACAACCTCTCCACCGGTAAACGCGAAAACCTGTCGACGCAGGCAAAGCTGGTTGTTGACGATATCACCAACCCGGAGCTGGTGCGCGATCTGGTCGGCGCTGCCGATAGCGTTTTTCATCTCGCAGCCCTCGTCTCTGTGCCTGAAAGCATTGACAATTGGAGCTTCGGGCACCGCGTCAACCTGACGGCGACGATCGACGTATTCCAAGCGGCTGCCAATGCTCGTCCAGGCGGCATTCCGGTGGTCTACGCCTCCTCTGCCGCGATCTACGGGGACAGGAGTGGCTCGGCTTGCCAGGAGACCAGCCTGCCCTGCCCGATTTCGCCCTATGGCGCTGACAAGCTCGGTTGCGAGCATCAGGCTTTGGCCGCGGCTAGTATTCATATGCTACGCTCAGTCGGGTTGCGTTTCTTCAACGTGTACGGCCCGCGACAAGACCCGAAGTCCCCCTATGCTGGTGTGATCTCTCGGTTCTGCGCGAACCGCCTTGCCAATAGCGCGCATACCGTTTTTGGCGATGGCGAACAAAGCCGCGACTTCATCTATGTGGGCGATATCGTCGAAGGACTGATCCGCGCCCGCGACTATGCCCGCAACAAAGCAGGCGCTGCGGTTTTCAACCTTTGCACCGGAGTCGAGACGACCCTTCTGGGGCTTGCGGGCGAAATCGACGCAGTTGCAGGGCGTGGTGCGACGCAGGTGATCCATGCTCCAGCCCGTGCGGGCGATATTCGAATGTCCCTGGGAGATCCGACCGCAGCGGTGCAATCGCTGGGATTCCTCGCACAGACCGACATTGCAACGGGACTGGGACAGCTCTGGACCCATCTCGTCGAGGATGGACGCGACTGAGCTTTGTCGATGATCGTCGCCCTATGCTGAAAAACCTAATCAAACGAATTTTTCCGAGAAACTACGTGAGCGCCAGCCACGGTTTCGTCAACCGGCACATCATGGGTTGCAGCGCGTTTTGCGTGACATTCGGTATCACCGCCTCTTCTACTCTCTCGCGCGAAGTTTTCCGAACATTTCGGCAGGACGATTACAGGACGGGTTTGGCCCGTCTGGCATGGTATGCCAGACGCCGCTTCCCCCGTTTGGACATGTCAACCGATCCGCTGCATCTATTTTGTGCTGGCATGCAAACGCACGAGCTTGATGCAATGCGCGCCTTCCTTTCGCGCCAAAGCGGGCATCTGGCGCCGGAGGTTCTGTTGGGGGAGTTGTCTGTCACCTCCGCCATTGTCGCGCAGGAAACGTTCGGGACTCCACGCTACGCCAGCGACATCGCCCGACTGCGCGGCGATGCGGGTGCTCTGCTGGAACATGGTCTGCGCAAGCTGTCGAGAGGAGAAGAGCCCCCCCGCGGAGATCAGCTCTATCCAGAGCCGAGACCCCGGCGCCAAGCCCTCGAAGGTAGTAAAGCCGAAGAAGCCTTGCGTGATACCGTCAAGCTTCTCGAAGCAGAAGGCTTCCGCCCCTTCATATTGTCGGGGACTTTGCTTGGCGCGGTTCGCGAAGGCGGCATCCTTGAGCATGATTATGACATCGACCTTGGCCTGATCGCTGAGGAAACGGATCTTATGCGGCTGGAAGAGGTCCTCAGACACGCGGCAGATTTCCGCGACCTGCGCAAGGAATACCAGTCGCTGATTGTGGATGATCCACAAGGTCAGCGCCGCGACGACATTCCCGTGGTTTACAAGATCAGCCACAATAACGGCGGAACGGTAGACATCTTCCTCCACTATAGCGAGGGAGGAGCAATCTGGCACGGCACGACGCTTTACCGCTGGTCGAACAGCCCATTCACTCTTTCCCCCCGCCATCTGGCAGGCATCAGAGTTTTGGCACCGGCCAATGCCGAACAGAACCTCGCCGAGAACTACGGCGACTGGCAAAAACCAAAGTACGCTTTCCACTGCGCTTTGGATACGCCGAACCTTGTCCTCCATCGCGGCACACTGGCGCTCGCGGTAGCAGTGCGGCGACTGGCCATGCTGTACAAGCGCCCTGAGGATGCGGCACGGCTTATCGCGCAAATGGAAGCAGCGGAATTTATCGAACAGACGGAACCGAGTGGCTGGCGCGTTCAAGAAACAGCCTTCGCCCCTGTGTCCTAGGCGCAATGGATTTGTATGACAGATCTTGTATTCAATGTTAGCCCGTCCAACGCTTCGGGACGGCTTAAAGCGAGGCTCGAGCATTGCGCAAACTGCCCGTCGAAATAGGAGACTGGCGCAGAAACAAGCGTCGGATAGAGTTGGCTTTGGCCAAGGGGTTGAGTGAGATCAGGTTATTTATGGAAAAAATCGACAGCAGTTCCGTTATACATATTCCGATCGATATCCCCGCCAACGAATTACGAGAGCGGATCGCCTCGCTGCCAACGCTGAATTTTATCCATGTCGATCACGCAGCGCTTAGCGGTGATACTGAGGACAGCATTATCACCCTATCTAGAAAAAACTCTCAATTCAGAGAGATTTTGGTCATCATGGCTAATGAGGGATTTCATCTCTACACTCTACGCTCCGGCATCTCATCGATGGTGCGTCATCGCCGAATCCCCACCTTGTGGAACATGGCGATCGCTTCGGATGTTACCGTCGACCGCAATGGGATTTTTAGCAAGCTTCAGCGCTCTACCGGTGACGGGGAGCCCCGACTACTTGTCGTTTTTTCCTCCATCGCTGGTAAGATGTATACACCAGGCCTAATGAGGCATTTCGAGCAGAACTTTGCTACGATCGGTAAATATGTCCCTAAAAACACACACATATTGCGTATCGTGGATTTCGGTGGGGTGGTCGGTTCCTTCTATCTCAACTCTCTCGCTTTGCCACAAAACGAAGCCAATATATACGCCTGCATTGCCGATACGGCAGCGAGCCTTGGTGTGATGCCGGGCAGCATTGTCCTATATGGAGGCTCGAAAGGCGGAACTGCCGCCGCCTTTTATGCGATGCGTCACGGATGGCGCGCGGTTGCGGCGGACCCAATTGTCTCGGACGAGCATTACGTCAAGAAATATAACGACCTGCATTTCACACAGGGCACCTTCCCTGCGACCAAGCAGGAACGATTTTCCGAGTTGGTGCAAGATGTCCATCCAGATGCCCGTGTTTCAGTGATCTGCTCGACACGTTCTCCCCAGTTTCCCTACATAGACGAAATACTGATCGGGCGTTTTCGTGACCGCTTCGTCTTTCTCAATTCAGAGAATTCCGAGATCCGGTCCCATCCTGATGTCGGACGGCTAACAATTCCCCATGCCCTTTCCCAGATCAATCAACATCTCGCCGGGCTCGAGATCGTCGGGGGGGTCCATACGGTCTGGTGAAGTGGCGCCGATTGCGCAGTCTCGTGGCATCTGGTAGTAGAACAAAATTCTCGCGGAACGCAAGATCCGCGATCTGAAAGCGGAATACCTTATGAATTTGACGGTACATATAGGCACGACCAAAACCGGAACGTCGAGTATCCAAGCCTTTCTGCATCACAACAGGAACGCGCTGCGCAAAAGCGGGATCTTCGTGCCGACTGGCCTAGGGCATATGATCCATTTCCATACGGCTATCGCGGCTTTGCCCTTTGGGAAAAGTCCGGATCTTGCAAAGCTCATTCCGCTGTCAGATGCGCAGCAGCATGCAGAGTTCCGCACTCAAACGAAGAATCGCTTTCACGCTCAAGTTGGACAAGTCGCCGATTGCCGTGAAGTCATCATCACCGCCGAGCAATTGCATTCGCGCCTCACGCAGACTAATGATGTCCGAACCTTTCGTGATCTCTTTTGCGGTGGATTCAATAATGTGCGAATCATCGTCTACATTCGCCCTCAGTTGGATCAAATCATCTCGCTTTACTCAACGATGCTGCGCGGCGGATATGCCCACTCTCTTAAAAGCTTCATCGATGCTCGCCTGAAACCGAGTTTCCGCTCCTATTTCGACCTGAAAGACGTAATTACCCGCTGGACCAATGTATTTGGGGTCGAGGGAGTTATTGTTCGACCTTATAAAGGGATCTCTGGAGGTTTTGGAACCCTTGGCGATTTTTGCAGGCTAATGGACATCGACTTGTCCAATGGATCCTGGAAGATGAACCGCCCCGCCAATACCTCGATCAATTCTGCGGGGCAAGAATTGCTATTGATGCTGAACCAGATAGCTACGCTAGACGCGGCCAAGCGACGCGAGATCGTTAAATGGGCCGAAACACATTGTGCAGGTCATGGCGCCATGCCGACGATAGAGCAGGCGCGTCGCTTCCAGACTTTGTTCGAAAAAAGCAATGCCTGGGTGACTAAGACCTATTTCCCCGATCACCCAGAGTATCTCGAGCCGCGTTGGCCGTCAGTCTGACCTATTATCAGGCTGACGCGGCAATTCTGACCTCGTGCGGATTGCCTTCTGGTGCATGCTTAACGTTGACAACGATCTCGACAAACTCGCGAATCGTTTCCTCGACATAGACGCCGCCTATATCAGCGTTACTCAGCTGTGGCAGCTCGCCCTTGATAGCCGCATCCATCGCCGCGGCAAAAGCTTCTTCGGTAGATTCGACAATATGGCCATATCCGTCCTTCAGGACCGAACGAACTCCGGGAATATCTGCGCCGATGCAAGGTGTATCAAGGCACAGAGCCTCGAGCAACACCATCGGCTGTCCCTCATAATCCGATGTCAGAAGACAGATATCCGCATTGACTAGCAGCGGATAGGGATTGGCGATTTGACCGAGGAAGCGGACCTGCTCGGCCACTCCTTTGCGACGGGCGAGTTCAACGAGCTTCTCGCGCAGCGGTCCGTCGCCGCAAATCATCAAAACAGCGTTGGGATGTTTTTGCGCTATCCGCGCCAATGCACCGATCATGCGATCATAACGTTTCTCGGGCGACAACCGCCCTAAAGCGATGAAGCAGAAAAGGGACGGATCCTGAAGCATCGCCCCTGCCGCCGGGTCTACCAGCGTCGCAGGCAGTCGCGCGCGCTCCATCACTCGTTTCACATCCAGTGTATTGCGTACGGTCAGCGCCGATGTGTTCTTTGGGTAAAAACCCTTTAGATGAGCCTCGTTCACCATGCGGGTCTCATCCGAAACCGCTACAATCTGGTCAAACCATTGATAGATCTGGAACACGGCATTGAGCGTGCTACGATTACGAGAGACATCAGTGTTGGTATATTCGGCCCAAAGGTGGCTGTGCTGGTAGCAGACTTTCCGCGTCGAATTGCTGCAGGCAATGAGCGCAGTCCAATAGGGCGAATAACCCCCAAATTCAATCGCGACATCAAAGCGAGCTCCACCCAAAACACGCCTGGACTCGCGTTGGAAAATCCGCCGTATCACCTGCAGATCAGACGTAGCGTCCAGTGTTCCACCTAGGCGGAACTTATTGTAGACAGGCTTTTCTGCATCGGTCAGCATCATTTCGCCCGAGCGCAAAATCCAGTTACACCGCGCATCGAACTCTTGAAATTGCTCTATTCTCTTGATTTCTTTGTCAACTACCGGTGCGTCGATCAGGATATACGGGTCGAAACGAGTGTAATCGAGATTGGCGATCAGACTTTTAAGGGAGGTAGTAATGCCATTCGGAATCATCCCTCCCGGGTCGATCAGCAAACGGATGCGTCCATCGGATTGGCGATGACGTACCATCTGCTCCGGCTCCAATAGGGCGGAAAGGGCAAGCTCTGCAGCGTGCCCATCCTCGCGCGGCGTAAAACGCTCGCACATCTCTGCGTAGCCTGCAAAGGCCGAGGGGCGTTTTGCCTCGTGGATGGCGGTGATCAGGCTTCGGAAATCCTTCGTATTGGCGCAAGGCAGCTCATCCGGTTCCAGATAGAGCCCGCGATCCTCCCGATAATGGTCGATATCGGGAGTAAAGAGGACGATCGGCCTATCGACGGGCAGGAAGTCGAAGATGATACTGGAATAATCGCTGATCATGACATCGACGATGGTCAAGATGTCGTTGATATTATCATTTTCGGCCAGAAGACTGACATTCGCTCGCAGATCGGGCTTACGGACTTTTAGCATCTGATGCGCTGAGAAAAGCACAAAATAGTCATTGCCAAGAGCTTCGGCGATTTCGTTGGACAGCTCGGCCTGATCGCTGAACACTTGCGAGATCCGCATCGAATTTCCGCGCCAGGTCGGCGCGAAAAGAACGATCTTCTGCCCAGGAGCGATGCCGTAGCGCTCGCGCAACTGCTCCGCTGGCACTTTCGGCGTGATCACATCGTCCACGCGCGGTGCGCCGCTTGGGAAAAGCGCGTCCGTCAGAAGTTGATCAACATAGAGCGGCCGAACCGTCGCCCAATGGTAATAATCGCTCAGTTCGGGGATCACATCCGCCTGAAGGAAGTTGCGCTGCGAATTGGCCTTGGAAGCCAGCGGCGCGATCATGTCGCGCCCCATCGCCTTCATCGGGACACCATGCCAAGTGTTGCAATAGCGCTGGCCGTCGCGGCGGCTGAACCAAGTAGGAAAAGTGACGTTGTTCACGACATGGCCGGCCTCGAGCAGGGCCATGCCATATTCCGGTGTACCAATCTCGACCAAGGTCACATCCGGATTACCCAAAATCTCGGGCGGAGCCTCCTCGCCTGCTTGCGTCGCCCAGTAGATCCGATATTTGCCCTGCGGTTCGCGGCGCAGAAGCGCGCGATACATCGCCAGCGGATTATCCGCGAATTTTTTGCCCCAGTAACATTCGAAAAGGATCGTATCGGCTCGCGGCACCACCCGATCGTAATTTTCGGCGTAGACCTTCGCGTCCAGCCCCCGCACCTTGGCGGTACCCTCGCCGCTCATCATCGCATTGTAGCGCGTTTGCAGCGCACGCGAGAGGCGTGCATAGGGTCCCAAATTGCGCAATTTGGCGTCGAGGGGCTTATAGGCAATGAGTAACTTCTGGAGAAGCGGCTTCGTCATTTCGTCGTTACCATCTTGAGGCAGAACCGTCGCCAAAACGGTATAGGTGCGGCGTAAGTGGAATGTATGAATTTAATCCAGTGAGCAATGGTTATGGCGCTTGTTCAGCGGATGTTTGCTATCGGAAAGGCTGGCTCCCCTCCCTCGTCACCTTCCCACTTACAGAGAACCCAAACAGGAAACTTTCAGCCACGACACATTCATACGCTGGAGCCCTCACTTAATTAAAGGATTGTTTTTCCACAAAAGATATCCGCCATGAGCCTTGCGGCTCAAGCGGAAACATCTACGCTGAACCTATCCTAGCAGAGCCAGCTTCTCGGCCGGCTTCAATCCACTCCGGATCAGAGTACTCGAAATTCCGTCGGTACGCGGAAGGTAGACAACCTCGCAAAGCGCGCCGAGCTCGTCGAACTTTCCGTCCCAGTCGCTGCCCATGGTGAAAACATCTACATGGTAAAGGCGGACATCATCTGGCTTTTGATCCCAAGTCCGTTCTGGAATAACAAGATCGACGTAGCGGAGCGCCTCGAGATGGACTTTGCGTTCCTCCCAACTATGGAAGGCATGTTTATTCTTTCCCGCATTGAATTCGTCAGTGGAAAGTCCGACGATCAAATAGTCACCAAGGGCTCGTGCACGTTGCAACAAGCGGATATGCCCGTAATGCAGTGTGTCGAACGTTCCATAAGTCAGAATGCGGCGCATCGCTTCTTTCCGGATATATCAACGCTAGATACGGGCCGCTTGGCAGCAGCCACATAGCGGACCATCCATTATTTATGCTGTCACACAAGCATAGTACAGCGACCACCAGACCATCACAACCTCGGAATCTCCTTGCGTCGTCAAACTGACACACAACGCTGCTAAGCTCAGCCCCCCAGGGAACGAGGCGGGCATGAACTACTCCCCGTGCTCTGCCCTCTGAAAACTGGATCGTTTGAAGCTGGAGTTTTCGGCAAACCTTCCCCGGCTGAGAGAGGAGCTGAGAACGATGAAGGCATCGAAGTTCACGGAAGCGCAGAAGGCGTTCATCCTGAATCAGGGCGAAGGACGGCCGTTGCGGAGATCTGCCGCAAGGCGGGGATCAGCCAAGCGACCTACTTTAACTGGAAGAAGCGGTATGGCGGCCTGTTGCCCGACGAGATGCGGCGGTTGAAGGCGCTCGAAGACG
>Ga0182744_1003504_pt1 | contig 12190 bp, 7 predicted proteins | sample eDN3rd30CKraftMG_FD_128525 | JGI IMG/M metagenome (GOLD analysis project Ga0182744, IMG submission 128525) | Enriched Miracle-Growth compost microbial communities from Emeryville, California, USA - eDNA 3rd pass 30_C Kraft MG (version 2) (version 2) ...
AGGGGCGTTTATGGTAATATTGACGGTCCTGTCGTGCGCAGTCAATTCCCATTAGATAACCTGTTTTTTTGCGAGGATGTTAAGGTGCTTATGCGCCATATCGGTGGTTACCCCGGACGTTATGCTCCGGGTGTCCGGGATTTAATTAAACAGGAAAAACCGAAACTGTTTATCAGTGGACATTCTCATATCTTAAAAATCATGTATGATGATAAATTAGGCTGCCTGCATATAAATCCAGGTGCCTGCGGTAAGCAGGGCTGGCACCAGGTTCAGACGTTGGTCAAATTTCGGATTTCCGGTCATAATATCTCTGATTGTCATGTTATTGAATTGGGAAAAAAATAAAATTTGGTCGTTAATAAGTTCCTCAATCGCAAAATTTTGAATCTAGAAGGATAGTTTTATAATCTACCTGATTGTCAGAAAAGCGTCAGGTTTTTCTGATCAAATCGTTAAAGCGGACATTCGTGGACTATAATAGTTTACTTTTGAAACTGGCAGTTAATTTTATAGTAATTGCCAGTGAGAAACTATTTTCATTAATTAAAAAGATTTAATTATTTATCATGATAGAAAACGCAATAAATTATAAATCAGACGCTGCGATTAATATTTCGGAAAGACAGATACCAAAGGATCAGGAAAAGGAACTTCATGCACTCTGTAAACCAAGGCTCAGGGCGATCCATGATACGATGGATTTGCTTAGCGGCAAATGGAAAGTTGCCATAATAGGATATTTGCACACGATGGGCAAATGCCGCTTTATGCAATTACAGCGTAATATTGAAGGTATCGGCGCAAAAATGCTTTCTAAAGAATTAAAAGATCTGGAAATCAATGAGCTGGTTACAAGAACCGTTTTGCATACGCGTCCGGTAACTGTTGAATATGAGCTCACAGATTACGGAAAAACCCTGCAAAATATCATTAATGAACTATGCAGCTGGGGCTTTAAACACCGGGAAAGAATTTTAAAAAGACAAACAGCATGTACCTGCGGCGAAAATCCGGAATATGGATGCGAAGCCCATCATCATGGTGAAGAATCCGAAGGAGCCAAAAAGGCAGTTTAACTCATGGTTTTATAAAAGGTAATCGGGTCAGTCGTTTTAAAGAATTCCAAGGTTCCTAAAAGGAACGGCGGGACTCTTTATTGGCTGACCCGATTTAATTTCGATATTGAATATGGATTTTATATGACTGCTTTTGAAAAGCCGCTCATTTAATTTGAAATGACGGCCTTTGCTTTAATAAGGCGGATGAAGTGACCGGCCCAACCTATTTAAGCGTTTTGCGGCCTTAAGCAACGTTTCATCTTGTTTGGCAAAGCAGAAGCGAATAAGCTTATGATCGCCAAATCTTTCGCAAAGGGCGCTGAGGGGAATTCCCGTTACCCCCGCTTCTCTGTTTAACCAGAGGGCAAATTCTTTTTCCGGCATCCGGCTGAAACCTTCATAACTATAGAGCTGAAAATAGCTGCCTTTTACAGGTAGGGGCTTCAGCGCGGCATCCTTCAATGCCCCCATTAGCAAATCTCTTTTCTTTTGTAAAAAGGCCGCCAGATTTTGATAGGTTTCTGGATTACCCATATAATCAGCGATGGCGATTTGTGCCGGTGAAAAAGTACTGAACGCATTATTTTGATGAACCTTTCTTATTTCTGCTGTCAGGAGTTTATCCGCTATTATATAACCGATCTTCCAGCCGGTACAATTGAACATTTTTCCGAAAGAATGTACGGAAACCGTACGCTCCCTGAGTTGCGGATAGGCGAGCGGTGATAAGTGTTTTTGCCCATCGTATATAACATGTTCGTAAACTTCGTCACAAACCACTACGATACTGGTGCCGACCAGAAGATCATGGAGCTGAAGCAGCGCCGACTCCGTTATTGTTACGCCGGTCGGATTGTGAGGCGTATTTAGAATGATCATTTTGGTAGCGGTCGAAATTTTATCTTTCAAAAGATCAACATCCAGTTTGAAATCAGGATAATGGAGGGGAACGGCCACCGGAATTCCGCCTACGGCAATTACTGCCGGCCGATAGCTGTCATAAGCCGGGTCAAAATAAATAACCTCATCATTTTCTTTAACAAAGGTGGCAATTGCACTAAAAAGCGCATTTGTAGCTCCTGGCGTAATAGTGATTTCGGATTCAGGATTAAAATTTTGTCCATGTTCATGGAGGGTTTTCGCAGCCAGTTGCTCCCTTAGCACCAGATAGCCACTGGAAGGAGCATACTGATTATATCCTTCTTCCATTGCTTTGCTAACTCCCTGAATAAGCAAAGGGTCCATGGGATAATCGGGGAATCCCTGGCCTAAATTGATCGCACTATGCTTGATGGCTTGTTGGGACATCTCGGTAAAAATACTGGTCGGTGTATCTGGAAATTTGGAATGAAGTGCGATCATGTATAATTTTTTAAGTATTATCAATGAGGATCAAAGGCGCTGTTTTTTTTAATCAATATGGTGTTTAATGACGGCTAAACGCATGCGCAAATTAAAGAAAGGCCGCCAGAGAATCGAAAAAAATTCTTTGACGGCCAGATTTTATTGATTTTAGCCAATTTTCAGGTGGTGCACTATTTTTATTACCATTAATATTTGTCAAACCACAATTTAGTAAACAAATCGTCAGTGCCCTGGGCGGCGACGGCTAGCTTGTAAGCTTTCCGGTTCAGTGTTTGTTCAATAGAAGGATAGATAAACCTGACAGGAATGTTTTTGCCATATTTACCCGAGACAGCTGCCGTTAATTCAGGATAATCGAGCCTTCTCCATTCAGCAAAGGCCTCAAGGCCCTGACCGAATAATGCGATCCATTTTTGAATGCCTATTGATTTTTTATAATTGTCGGCATCAAATTTTACCGTTGCCTGATTAAGATACTCGTTAACGGTTGTCTCTTCTGAAATGCCATATTGGTTCAAAGATGCGGTAATTGCCTGCTTGTATAATGATTCCGCATTTTCAGCACTTAAGCCTCTGGCTGCCGCCTCTGCCCGCAGGAAAAGCACTTCGCTGTAGGACTCAATCACAGCAGGGGCGTTGTCTGCCAGAAAATAGCTGCCGGGTTTGGAGGTATTAGCCAGCCCCAGGCTATTGGCATCAGATGTCGTAAGCCCATTAGGTACTCCTACATACTTAGTGATATCAGGATTTTCCGGAAGGCTCGCATAAACCGGCAATCGGGGGTCATTTAACTGATAAAGCCTGTCCACCATTGTTTTAGAGATGCGGTAATCATTCCTTGTAGAAAAATTTGCAGCCACGGGATTCCAGTTGGGTGAAGCTCCATAGACAAATGCGGCAGTCTGGTCGTTGGAACTGATCAGTTCTTTGCTTGAAAGGACTTTTTGCACGGTAGATTTGGCAAGGACCGGATCTGCATCCACAATCCTGAGCGCGATGCGTAACTTAAGGCTATTGGCGAATCTTCTCCAGTTACTGATGTCGTTATTATAAATTAAATCGCCCTGGATGGGTGCGCCTTCGCTGTTCAGATAGCTAAGGGCCGTATCCAGTTCCTTTAAAAGACCTGTGTAAACATCTTTTTGCGCATCATAAGCTGCCACTGATGACTGCTCTATTTGGCCAGCCTGGCTGTAGGGTACATTGCCAAATGCATCCGTTAATAACTGGAAATTCCAGGCACGTAAAACATGACCGACACCGATATAATTTTTGTTATTCTGCTGTTCAGCTAGGGCCATCATTTTTTTTAAGTCCGTTAATGTACTGGAATAGATGGTTGTCCATAACGTAGAGAAACTGTTGGCATTAAATATATAACGGTCAGGATCCGTATACTGGATCATAGCCCATTGTTGGGTAATTAATTCGCTGGAGGCAAAGTTGCTGCTCTGGCCCCAGTAAACATCTGCACCGTTTTTCTCCGCGGAACCCAGCAAATAATCGGGTTGCGGATTTTCAACCGCATTTGGATTTTTGTTGATACGGACAAGTTCTTTTTTGCAGGAAGTTGCTGCAAGCAAAACAATTCCGCTTATCAGTATGACGCCAGGGTGTAAAATGAATCGTTGATATTTTGAATGGTTCATGGTCATTTTTTTAAAATTGAACAGTTAGGTTAATGCCGTAGCTTCTGGAGGTTGGAAGGGTCAGGTCTTCCAGTCCCTGTCCGTTGCCGGTGGAAAAGGCGGTCTCTGGATCAATATTGGGCGCCTTTTTGTAGATAAAGAACAGGTTACGGCCAACCAGGGCGACGCTTGCGGACTCTATACCGATCTTGGATAGCCAGGCTTCCGGCAGGTTATAACGCAGGTTTAATTCTCTGAATTTTACATAACTGGCATCGTAAACATACTGTTCATCCACTGAAGAGATTGTTTTATAATATAAGGAGGCCGGAATGATTTGCTGGTTTGTACTGCCATCACTGGTTTTACCCTTAGCGATAATGCCATCATCATATAGTTTTTCTCCGTTTGGAGCATTGCCGTTTGCGGCAACGGGCAATTGGTTTTTATCGTCATTTGGAAAATAGTAGCTCAGCCCCCCGAATTCCGCGCCTCTGCCAGGCAGCGTAGAGGCAAGTACTCCTGTATATTGACCTGTAGAATTTGTACCGGAATATATTGAACCTCCAATGCTGGCGTCAATTAAAAAAGTCAGGCCCCAGTTTTTGTAGCGTAGTGTATTGCTAAACCCTCCATTCCAATCTGGCGTAAAGTGGCCAAGTGTATGTAAAGTCGGATCAGTTTGAGGAAGACCACTGGCGCTGATCATAATACTTCCCTGATCATCTCTTTGATAGGCTGTACCAATAATGGTCCCGTAGGGCTTTCCTACGGCTGCGACCACTTGAACCGTGCCATCTGAACCTAGCTTATAGTTTTCAAGCTCACCTGCTTCATCCAGATATTTGACTTGACTTCTGTTCATCGCAAAATTTACACCCATGTTCCAGTTTATATCCTGATTTTTTACAGCAGTGACGCCCAGGGCAATTTCAAGTCCTTTGTTATTGATTTTGCCCGCATTGAGTAATTGTTGGGTATATCCCGTGGTGGGGGTTATATCCACTTTAAGTATCTGGTTAAAGCTGTTGGTGTTATATAGACTGATGTCAAGCGTTGCCCTGCTGTGAAAAAATCCTAGATCCAGGCCCAATTCAGTAGAATTGGTCGACTCACTTTTAAAATTGGCATTCATCTGAACGCCGGAAGTCGTAAGCAACGGGTTTGAACCGAATAAGGAGAAATTATAAGTATTAAACAATTGATAGGGGTCAGTATCGGCGCCTACCTCAGCCCAGCCACCCCTGATTTTACCGTAACTTAACACGTCGCTTTTAACTTTGAACAGATCTGTAAAAACGAGCGTCCCGTTAAATGACGGATAAAAGTAAGAAAGGTTATCCGCAGGTAGGGTAGAAGACCAGTCATTTCTTGCTGTGACGTTGACAAATGCATAATTGCGGAATCCTAACTGGGCGGATCCGTACAGGCTGTAAACCTTTAAGCGACTGTAGTAGTTGCTGGAGATGAGCGGATCTCTTGAATTATTCAAGGTATAGATCCCGCCTACAGCCAGTCGGGGCGCTTTCTGGTCGTTTTCCTCATAGGTCTTATTGCGGATATTTCCACCGGCCAATATATTCAGGGAAAAATCATTATTAAGATTTCTGTCAAAATTTAAGGTCGCCTCAGTATTGTTTTCATTGATAGTATAACCGATTTCTTCATATGACCCGAAGGGAGTACCGCTTGTGCCATATGCAATTTTTAATTTTCTGCGATCATTATAATAATCGGTTCCACTATGAAAATGAGCCGTCAGGCCGTGCATGATTTCATAAGTAAGCCCGATATCGCCAATCAGACGGTCCCTTCTTTGTTCGACCGTATTTTCATAAGCGCCAAAATAAGGGTTAGGATAATATGCATTATTCCAGTTGTCGGGGCTTCCTGTTGAAAAATAACTGTCTTTTAGACTCTGCATGTCTACCTGCCTGCCGAACCAGGTAAACTGCAGCATCGTACTGGTGGCTCTTTTGCCGCCGATACCGGGAAGGTTGGGCGCTGCTGTAATGAGGTAATTGGCCACCGCTGATAAACTTAGTTTATCTGTTATCTTAAAGGTTGTATTTAAAGATATATTTCTTTTATTAAGTTTTGAATTGGGAATAACGCCTGTCTGGTGACCATCATTAAAGCCTAGCCGGTAACTGTATTTATCTCCCGCGTCAGCAATGGAAACGCTATTATAGGTGGAAAATCCTGTCTGGAAGAAGTCCCTGACATTATCCGGATGCGCGATAAAAGGAACGGCCTGCCCGTCAGATCCAAACTGCGGTATAAGCTGACCCTGCATTCTTGGCCCCCAACTCTCATCCACATTGTCGTTAAGGCCACCGCCGTTACCGTCGACATAACTGAATTGGCCATTGCCGCCCTGTCCGAAAGTATTTTGATATTCTGGTAAGACCAACAGGCTGCTGAAAGTATTGTTGGAATTTAAAGTAATGCCCAGGCCTTTTTTCTTTTTGCCGGTTTTTGTTTTAATTATAATTACCCCATGAGCAGCGCGGCTTCCGTAAAGGGCCGCTGCGTTGGGTCCTTTTAAAACGCTGATTGAGGCGATATCCTCTGCGTTCAAATCTGCAATTGCATTGGAATAATCCCTGGAACCGCCCGCACCTAACTGGGAATTATCCACCGCAACACCGTCCACAATAAACAAAGGTTGATTGTTGCCGGAAATAGAGGTCTCCCCCCTGATAATGATTCTGGAGGAACCCATGTCCCCTTGGGAATTAGTGACCCGGACACCAGCTATCTTTCCAGAAAGGTCATTGACAAGGTTGGGCGTTTGGGTGGTATTGAGCTGTTCAGATTTAACTTCTTGCACTGAATAACCCAATGATTTTTTTTCTTTGGAGATGCCAAGAGCGGTGACCACCACCTCGCCGAGTTCTCCGGATACCTGTTCCATTTGAACGTTTAGCGAAGTCGTGAGGCTGGTGAGTACGATCTGTGTTGTTTGGTAACCAATGTAATTAAAGTTAAGCGTGTCCCCAACTTTAGCGGGCAGGCTAAAATTACCCAAGTTGCTTGTGAGCGTTGCTTTTCCGCCGACAACCCTGACACTAACGCCTGATAGGGGCGTGCCGGTATTCGACCGGACCGTGCCATTTACAGGACTTGTCTGTGCATACGGGGATTGTTGCGACAGGCTGAATCCAAGTAAAAGTAACAACGATAAGACGTAATGATACTTCATTGTGTTTGATATTTGTTTAAGATTTGATTTGATTTGGTTTTCGTTTTTCTAAGTAGAATGTGCGGATTTTATTGATGAGGTAATTTTATAAAAAAGCCTGATTACGGCTCTTTTGATTGCCGCTGTTTTGCCTTTATCAATCTTTAATAAAAATGTCACGAAAATTGTCCGGTATTCAGCTGATAAATGATTTGACGTCGCCACGCAATTACTTGCTCGTGGTGGATGATAATAGTATATCACGGACGCATCATCTTAATAACCAGAAGTTCGTCTATAAGAGATGTAAGTACTTAATTCTCATTTAAACAATACTTCCTGTCTCAAAAAAATTATTCGCTAAAATAAAAAAACAGATATGATCTCTTAGCTACAACAATAAGTTGTTGTGATCTTCCTGCGCTCAGATGGGGTTTTTTCCTTGTAGTCTTTCATTATCTTTACTTGTAACAGTGTTCAACCGGAGGCAAAGATAGGGAGCAAATTTTAGTCTACAAAAGTTATAGACTAAAATTTAAAAAATTAATTCCAACTGGCTTACCTTTGTGCTGTTATAAAAAAAGACGCTGCCAGGCATTCAACTCTTATTCCCGCTAAGCGTATATAAGCACTGTCTGGCCATAAATAATTTAACTATGAAAAAAATCGCTGTTATAGGTTCCCTGCTCCTTTTTGCATTGGGTTCAAAGGCGCAAATCAGTTCATCCATGTGGAGGGCGGTCATTCATCGTCCGGATGGGGAGGGGATTGTATTTAACCTTCAGACAAAGATGGAAAATGATTCCCTGGTGTTTTATGTTATAAATGGAGGGGAGAAGATGCGTGTGCCTGCTGTACATCTCAAAGGGGATTCATTAGATATTCAGATGCCTGTATTTGAATCAGGTTTTCGTTTTAAAATAATCAACCCAGATAGTTTGAGCGGCGTGTGGCATAGGGCTTCTGTGAGCCAGGAAATTGTATTACCTCTTACGGCATCCGCAAAATATCCGGTGCGGTTTCAGCGCACAAACGGTCCCGCCCGCTCAAACGTAGAAGGAAAATGGCAGGTAAGTTTTACGGCACCCAATGGTAAAGAGTCTCCGGCCATAGCAACACTGCATCAACAAGGAGATATTGTGACAGGTTCTGTACTAACTCCATATGGGGACGATCGCTATTTAGAAGGAATTGTCAGTGGGGATTCCCTTTATTTTTCAGGCTTTGACGGTATTCATAGCCTGCTGTTTAAAGCGCTGGTTAAAGGAGAAAAACTTTCAGGTGTTCAGTTTAGCGGCGCTTCGGGAAAGCAAACTTTTAAAGCGTTTAAAACAACTGATCCCCAGTTGCCCAATGAAGCCGCTATGTATCTTAAACCCGGAGAAAGTGGGCATTTGGACTTTAGTTTTAAAGATCTGGATGGAAAACTTGTATCCATTAACGATCAGCGGTTTAAAAATAAGGTCGTGATTATTGATCTGATGGGCTCCTGGTGTCCCAATTGCATGGATGAAACTGCTTTTTTAAGCAAGTATTACAATGCCAATAAAGACAGGGGAGTAGAAGTAATCAGCCTGGCCTATGAATTGACCACTGATTTTGAACGCTCGCGAAACAGTTTATTGAAGTTTCAAAAGGCTTATAATATCAATTACCCGGTTTTAATTACGGGGGTAACTGTTACAGATGAACAAAGGACGGAGAAAACCTTGCCACAATTTACACCGATTAAAATGTTCCCAACGACCATTATACTCGATAAAACCGGAAAAGTGCGCAAAATCGATACTGGATTCCAGGGGCCTGGGACCGGTTCCTATTATACCAATTATGTAAAAGAATTTAATGAATTGATGGATAAGTTATTGGCGGAATAAATCCTTGAATGACTCACTTTTATTAAAAAGCTGTTTAACCAAAAGCAAGTTCTATTTATTTTTATAAAGAACTTGCTTTTTCTTTTCCAGGAATTTTTGAATTACTATTTATGATTGATGTAACGATAGACAATTGGGTTGATACAGTCCGGCATTTTTTCTTCCCTTAATGCCGCAATCAGGTTTTTTGCTGCAATTTTAGATATCAGCAATTGCGTCTCATAGGTATCTAATGCTATGCGGGGCGTGATGCATACATGCGGATGGTTGATCAGTGGATCACTTCCCACCAAGGGGCTGGGATCAGTAACATCCAGGCCTGCCCCCCAGATCCAGCCTTCATAGACTGCCCGGGTGAGTGCATTATGGTCATGGATTTTTCCGTCGGCCGTATTGATGAAGATGGCAGAGCGTTTCATGGCATAAAATGCCTTGGCGTCAAAAAAACCGCTTGAATCTTCATTTAGAGTGGCGTGTACCGATAAAACATCACTTTTTTCAAGCAGGTCCTCAATGGGAACATATTGAACATCAAGTGTACTTTCAAGGTGCTGGTTGGGTATTCTATTATGGTAAATGACATTCATCCCAAATGTTCGTCTGCAAAGATGAACGACCTGTTGACCAATGTTGCCTAAACCAAAGATGCCAAGGGTTTTATAGGCCAAAGATTGCCCGGTCAACCCGGAAACTCTGTGGCGGGCCCATTGATTGGTTAGGATCCTGTTGTGCTGGGCATTGACCTGCCTGGAGGAGGCCATCATTAACATAAGCGTCGTTTCGGCAACTGCCTGGTTAATGCCACTGGGTATGGCGCCTACCGGAATATTATTTTTAGTTGCCCATTTTGGCTGGATATGATCATAATTTGCTTGTAAAAGTACTACTGCTTTTAAATGACTGCTGGCCTCGAAGAAGTCCTTATTTAATGGAGTTGTTGCCGTACTGATTAATGCATCATACGCTTTACAATGATCAATAAGTTGTTCAGTAGTAAGAATGGATTTGGAAACAAGCTGAAATACTTGATGACCTTCCTTTTCCAACATTTTAAGCCCTAGTGCGGCCATAGTGCCTGTGCAAAGAATTTTCATATGGTGTGTTATTTTTCTTTTCTCTTGAACATTTTTGGAGGCCGGTAAAAACCAACCTGGCCTATTAGATTTATGCTAAACCGGCAATTTGTCATTTATTAGCAAATTTATTTGATGGCCTATGGTTTTATCGTTAGGGGATTTTGAAGCCTGGCTGAACAATCTACAAACCAGATGAATTGGTTTGGTTCAAAATCACTTTATTATTTACAATGGCCTGCAGTTTATCCCAACTAAATGGCTTTAAATAAGAATTTACTTTTTCATATTAGCTACTAAAACAAAACCCATTTTACTTTTTCAAATATACCAAATCCTGTGTTTTTTAACGAGATAAATTAAAAAAAAATGACCGGCAATTTTTAATAATTACCGGTCATTTTTCGTATTTTATAAGATTATTTCGATATTTATTTTTTCCCTGAATTTAATGGGAATTGATTGCTTTGCATCATTTTAATAGCATTATATAGATTTACAATACCGCCGGATACACAAAGGTCGCTTAATTTAGTTTCTTCCCCATTGGCTGGATTAATTACCGGAAAATCTATTTTGGTTACAGAAGCCATAATAAGCTGTTTTACCTGTGGTGCTGTAAGCTTGGGGAAATATGAGCGGATCACGGCTGCAACACCTGTTACTACAGGTGATGCCATGCTGGTCCCACTTAAAGACCCGTAATTGTCTTTGCCGGGAAGGGTAGAATAGATTTGTACTCCTGGGGCAAATACGTCCACAGCCGTTTTGCTGAAATTGGAAAATTCGGCCACAAGATCGTCTTCCATGGCACCGCTGGCGCCCACGGTTATTACATTGTCAAAACTTTTACTATTATTGGGGCCATAATACTGTGTAGGGAAATTAGGGGCTTCTGTAATATCTTCGCCGTCATTGCCGGCGGCGTGAATGAGGAGCACATCATGCTGTTGGGCATATCGAATGGCTCCTTCAACCCAGTTACGATTGGGGGAAATGGGCTTTCCGAAACTCATGTTGATGACTTTTGCTCCATGGTCTACCGCATAACGAATTGCCAGTGCAACATCCTTATCATGCTCGTCGCCACTACCCGGAACTGTTCTTATTTCTATAAGCGCAACATTATCTGCAATTCCGTCTATTCCTAAACCGTTCTCCCTGCTTGCGCCAATAATACCGGAAACATGGGTTCCATGCATGACATCGCCGGCCGAAATATTATTGTTTCCGTAATATTTGTCGTTAAAGTCATTATAATTATCCTGAACAATTTGCTGGCGGTAGTCGGGGGGGGGGTGCAGTGGCAGGGAGTTTGTTAGCCGTTTTCAGGCTGTCCATTAAATTACTCAATTTGGCCGGAAGCGTAATATTTGTCGTTCCAGGTGCCACTTTTTCAAGCAAGATCGTATAAATCTGTTTTTCTGCGCTGGTTTTGCGATCTATCGGCTCATAGGCTTTTACATCCTCCAGATTAAAGGTGTCTTTTAAAAGCACTTTACTAAAATCACTGATCTGTGGTAACAGGCTGGAGATGCGTTCTATAGCGGCGGCTTCTTTTGCTGCCTCTGTAGTAGTTAATTCGATGTTTTTTGCCTGAAGCCACGTACGGTAATTTTCACGATCTTTCTTTGGTACTTGTGTGCTGTCTGTAACTTTTTCAAACTGTTGTTTGTACTGAAAGTAAAACCGGGTAGATTCTCTTGTATCCTCAGTAACATTTGAGGTGTCACTTTTGCCTCCCAGAAAGTTCCAGCCATAATAATCGTCGACATAACCATCCTTGTCATTATCTTTCAGATCATTCGGGATTTCCTTTGGATTGTGCCATAATACATCCTTCAGGTCCTCCTGCAATGTATCCGCGCCAGAGTCAATAACGCCCACAATTACTTTTTGTGATGTTTTGCCTTTGAGCAGTTCTTCGTAAGATCTATTCACGGAAACACCATACACGCTATCCTTGATAGGATCCAGCATATGCCAACTCAAAGGGACTTTA
>Ga0182744_1003505_pt1 | contig 12187 bp, 10 predicted proteins | sample eDN3rd30CKraftMG_FD_128525 | JGI IMG/M metagenome (GOLD analysis project Ga0182744, IMG submission 128525) | Enriched Miracle-Growth compost microbial communities from Emeryville, California, USA - eDNA 3rd pass 30_C Kraft MG (version 2) (version 2) ...
ATAAAGCGGTTGGCGAAGTGGACACGGTGCTTGCAGCCAAAGAAAAAGAAATCATGCAAGTATAAAGCCGCCATCCTGCGATGCTGACGAGTGCAAACAAGTGCGGAGCACGCAATGCGAAATGAGAAGGCCGAGCCCTTGGACAGCGCATCGCCTGGGCGGGCCGTAAGCGGGACTGCTGCGAACGGAACCGTCACCAGAATGCCGCGTCACATCGGCATCATCATGGACGGTAACGGCCGCTGGGCTGCCGGACGCGGCCTGCCGCGTTTTGAAGGTCATCGGCGCGGTGTCGAGGCGCTGCGCAGAACCATTCGTGCTGCTGGCGATCTCGGCGTCGGGTTCGTCACCATCTATTCCTTTTCGTCGGAGAACTGGACCAGGCCACCGCAGGAAGTGGCCGATTTGATGGGACTTCTGAAGCGTTTTATTCGCAACGATCTGGCCGATCTGCACCGCAGCGGCGTGCGCGTGCGTGTCATCGGTTCACGCGATCAGCTTGCGCCCGACATTCGTGCGCTGCTTGTCGAAGCCGAGGAACTCACCCAGCACAACACCGGCCTGACGCTCGTCGTTGCGTTCAATTACGGCAGCCGGCAGGAGATCGCCGCCGCAGCGAAGCGGCTTGCCCAGCGGGTTGCGCGCGGCGAACTCGACGCCAACACCATCGATGCCGTGATGCTCGATGCCGAACTCGATACCGCCGGCATTCCCGATCCCGATCTGATCATCCGCACCTCCGGCGAACAGCGTCTGTCCAACTTCCTGTTGTGGCAGGCGGCCTATGCGGAATTCGTTTTCATGCCGATGCACTGGCCGGATTTCGACAAGAGCGCGCTTGAAGCCGCGATCCGCGAGTATGCAGGCCGTGAACGGCGCTTCGGCGGTGTCACCGAGGCCGCGCAGGTGACGCGCGTGGCGATGATCGGGACATGAATCGCGAGCGCGAACCGGCAGCCCCTTCATCAAATCCGGCATCCCCTGCATCTGACGGTAAAGCCAGTGCGTTGCGCGATCTCGCACCGCGGGTTTTGTCCGCCATCGTGATGATCGCGCTGGCGCTGGGCACGTTGTGGATCGGCGGGCACGTGTTCGCCCTGTTCTGGCTGGCTGCCGGCTTTGCCGTCTTTTGGGAATGGCAGCAGATGGTGGGCGGCGAGCGCATGCGCGCGCGATTGATCGTCGGCGGGTGTACGCTTGCCATCAGCACTTCCTATGCGTTCAACAGCGGCGCCGAGGTGGCGATTTTGCTGCTGATTGCGGGCGCGCTGCTTGTCGCGCTGCTTGCCGGTAGTGCGCGTGCCCTCTGGGCTGGCCCCGGCCTTGTTTATGCGGGTGTGCTGGTTGTCTCGGTCTGCGTTCTGCGCGGGGCGATGTTTGCCGGCTTCCTGGTGACGCTCTGGCTGTTCGCCATCGTCTGGGGCACCGACATCATGGCCTATTTCAGCGGACGCCTGATCGGCGGACCGAAACTGTGGCCCCGCGTGTCGCCGTCGAAGACCTGGTCGGGCCTGATCGGCGGCGTGATCAGCGGCGCCTCGCTCGGTGTTCTGACCGTCTATTACCTCTCCAAACAGGGCGATTACGAGCTGCTGCCCATTTTCTTGCTTGGCTTGGGAGGAGGCCTGGTCGCCCAGGGCGGGGACTTGTTCGAATCGTCCATGAAGCGACACTTCGGCGTCAAGGATTCGAGCCATCTCATCCCCGGTCATGGCGGTGCGATGGATCGGCTCGACGGCTTCATTTTTGCCGCCGCGTTCGCTGCCGCGATCATGCTGCTGCGCGGCAGCGGTCCGATGGCTTCGGCCCGCAGCTTGCTTGTTTGGTAAGGATCCAGAGAAAGTCGATGCGCGCCACGTCCACCATTTCGCAATTCGACGCCGCTCAAAGCGCGCGGCCGCGCCGTTTGGTGATTCTCGGCGCCACCGGCTCGATCGGGCGCACCACGCGCGGCGTCATATTGAACTCTCCGGAAAAGTTTGACGTCGAGGCTGTTGCCGGCGGCCAGGATGTGGAAGCATTGGCGCAGACGGCGATTGCGCTACGCGCCAGGCGCGCCGTCATCGCCGATGCAGCAGCCTATCAGGCCTTGCGCGCGGCGCTCGCCGGTACATCGATCATCGTTTCCGCCGGTGCCGAAGCGATGTGCGAGGCTGCGGCATTGCCCTCCGACATGGTGATCGGCGCCATCGCCGGCACGGCCGGCGTGCGTCCGACCCATGCGGCGGTTGCCGCCGGCCGCACTGTCGCGCTTGCCAACAAGGAATGCCTCGTTTGCGCCGGCGGTCCGTTTATGTGCGCCGTTCAGCGCTCGGGGGGCCAGATCCTGCCGATGGACAGCGAGCACAACGCCATCTTTCAGGCTTTGGGTGGCGCCCATCCGGACACCATCGAGCGGATGATTCTGACTGCATCCGGCGGACCGTTCCGGACCTGGTCCAACGAAGCCATCGCCAATGCGACTCCCGAGCAGGCGCTGGCCCATCCGAATTGGCTGATGGGCCCGAAAGTGACCATCGATTCGGCCGGCCTGATGAACAAGGGGCTGGAGCTGATCGAGGCGCATTTCCTGTTCGGCGTCGGCTCCGACCGGCTCGATGTGCTTGTCCATCCCCAGTCCATCGTCCACGGTCTCATCAGTTTCGCTGACGGCGCCATCATTGCCGGGCTGGCTCATCCCGACATGGCGGTGCCGATCGCGCATTGCCTTGGCTATCCGGAGCGTCTGACGACCCAGGCGCGTCGCCTCGATCTTGCCGACATCGGCGCCTTGACATTCGAGCGGCCCGACTATGCCCGTTTTCCCGCGCTCGGCGTGGCGATGGATGCTTTGCGGCATGGGGAGGGGCTTCCCACCGTCCTCAATGCCGCCAATGAAGTGGCTGTGGATTTGTTCCTGCAGCGCCGCATCGGCTTCCAGGAAATAGCTCGAATCGTTGCCAAAACCTGCGAACAGGCGATTGCCGATGGCAGCGCCCGGGAGGCCCAGTCGATCGACGAAGCGCTCGCCGTTGACCATGTTTCAAGAGAAAGGTGCCGCACACTCTTGGCCTGACTATTTCGATCCGGCAAAGTGCCGCCATAGTAACGGTTTATTAACTATGCGGTTGGGCGCCGGGCCTTCTGGCGCCGCTGGAGGCGGAAATGGCATTGTTCGCGCATGTGTGGAGCGTCCTGGGATATGTGGTTCCCTTTCTGTTCGTGCTGACGATCGTCGTCTTCTTTCATGAACTAGGCCATTTCCTCGTCGGCCGGTGGTGTGGCGTCAAGGCCGATGCCTTTTCGATCGGTTTCGGCAGGGAGATCATTGCCTTCGACGACAAGCACGGCACCAGATGGCGCTTTGCCTGGATTCCCCTGGGTGGCTACGTCAAATTCCACGGCGACCCCAATGCCGCCAGCATGGGACAATCTGAAATTCAGGCGCAGATGTCGCCGGAAGAGCGCAAGATCAGCTTTTTCGCCCAACCGGTCTGGAAGCGCGCCGCGATCGTCTTCGCCGGTCCGGCGGCCAGCTTCCTGCTTGGTATCGTCATTTTCACCGGCAGCTTCTGGTTGCAGGGCCGGGGCGACTTCATCGCCGAGATCAATCGCGTGCAGCCGGGAGAGCCTGCGGCGGCGGCTGGCTTCCAGGCGGGAGATATCGTCGTTTCCATCGACGGCCAGCCGATTGAGACCTGGAGCCAGATGCAGCGCATCGTCCAGGTTTCTGCCGACACGCCTCTGGCCTTCGTGGTTCAGCGTCAAAGCAAGGACGTGTCCCTGACGGTGACGCCGCGCCGCCGCGACCTCTCGACCCCGTTCGGCAAGAATCGCGTCGGCACCATCGGCATCGAGGCGGCCGTCAAGCCGGAGAACTGGCGGGTCCAGACCTTCTCCCTGCCGGCATCGGCGCGCATGGCGGTTTCGGAGACAGGTTTCATCATCGAACGGACCGGCGCCTTCGTCGGCGGGCTGTTCGCCGGGCGCGAATCGGCCGAGCAGATTTCAGGACCGATTCGGATCGCCGAGATCTCCGGCGCCGTTGCCAAGGTCAGCTTCGGCGCCCTGATGAACCTGGCGGCGATTCTGTCGATTTCCATCGGCCTGCTCAATCTTGTGCCGGTGCCGATGCTCGATGGCGGCCATTTGCTCTATTACGCAATCGAATCCCTCAAGGGCCGCCCGATGAGTGAACGCAAGCAGGAATGGGGCTTTCGCGTAGGGCTCGGACTTGTCATGGCGCTGATGCTTTTCGCCACTATGAACGACCTGCTTCATGTGGGTCCGAAGCTTGCCACCTGGTTGGCCGGCGGTGCTGGTTAATCAGTCGCTTACCTTAAATAGTGTCGCCCGCGCCACGGCTGATCGAAAAACAGCCAATTCGGGAATTTCGCATTTGCAGGAAAGTTTAAACCTTGTAGAACCTATGCGAAGTTTCGGGGCACTGTAGCGTAAGCGTATTAAATTTGCGTTTACCATACCGGTTAAGCAAACGCCGGAAACAGCGCCCGAAGGCGTATAAAGAAGTGGTCGTGGACGGGGATCGAATAAATTATGCGGTTCATTAGCGGATATCTCTACCGGCTAGTTTTTGCCGCACTGGTCGGTTCTGTTGTCGCATTCTCCGCCATTTCGCCGGCCAGCGCCCAGCAGATCGTCGTGCAGGGCAGTCAGCGTGTCGATGCCGAGACGATTCGCTCCTATTTCGGCGGGACCGACGAAGCACGCATCAACCAGGGCGTGAAGGACCTCTACGCCACCGGCCTGTTTTCGGATGTGAGGGTCCGGCGGGAAGGCGGCCGTATCGTCGTCGCCGTGGTTGAAAACAGCATCATCAACCGCGTCGCTTTCGAGGGCAACAGCAAGATCAAAAGCGTTTCGCTGATCCCGGAAGTCCAGTCCAAGTCCCGCGGCGCCTACAACCCAGCCACCGTCCAGGCCGACATCGAGCGCATCAAGGACCTGTATCGCCGCGCCGGCCGCGGCGCCGCTACCGTGACGTCGCGCACTGTCGCCTTGCCGAATGGCCGTATCGACGTGGTCTTCACCATCAACGAAGGCGGCAAGACCGGCGTCCGCGACATCGTGTTCACCGGCAACCATGCCTATTCGTCCTACCGCCTGCGCAATCTGATGCAGACGACGGAAATGAACTGGCTGTCGTTCTTCAAGAACACCGACGTCTACGATCCGGATAAGATTTCCGCCGATCTGGAGACCATCCGCAGGTTCTATCTGAAGAACGGCTATGCCGACTTCCGCATCGTCAGCAACGATGCCCGTTATGATGAAGCGCGCGAGGGCTGGATCATCACGATCGGCGTTGATGAAGGTGCGCAATATCGCGTCAGCTCCGTGAACGTCGAATCGCGGATCGCCGATATAGATCCGGCGGTTCTGCGCAGCAGCGTTCGCCTCAAGGAAGGTGACATTTACAACGGCGATCTCGTCGAGAAGTCGGTCGAGGGCATCACCCGTGAAGTGGCGCGCAAAGGCTATGCGTTCTCGTCGGCACGTCCGCGCGGTGATCGCAATCCCGCCGCCCAGACGATCGCCTTGTCCTTCGTTGTCGAAGAGGGGCCGCGCGTTTACATCGAGCGCATTGTCGTGAAGGGCAACACCCGTACCCGCGACTATGTCATCCGTCGCGAGTTCGATATCGGCGAAGGCGACGCCTACAACCGGGTTCTGATCGAACGCGCCGAACGTCGTCTCAACAACCTCGGCTTCTTCAAGAAGGTGCGCATCACCAACGAGCCGGGCTCGGCGCCGGATCGCGTGGTCGTGGTCGTCGACGTGGAAGACCAGCCAACAGGATCGTTCGGCATCTCGGGTGGTTACTCGACCACCGACGGCATCATCGGCGAAGTTTCGGTCTCCGAATCGAACTTCCAGGGTCGCGGTCAGTTTGTCCGCGTCGCGACCACTCTTGGTCAGCGCACGCGTGGCATCGATTTCTCCTTCACCGAGCCCTATTTCATGGGTTACCGGATGTCGGCCGGTGTGGATCTGTTCGCCAAGCAGACGCTGAACTCTGTCTATTCGGTCTATGAGAGTCGGACATTCGGTGGCGCGCTGCGTGCGGGCATTCCGATTACGGACGAAATTTCGCTGGGTGTGCGGTATTCGCTCTATTACACCAAGATCAGCATCCCGAACGACATCAATCGTCCCTACAACGATTGCGTCTTCCCGATCCCCGGCATCACGCCTGGACCCTACGATCCTGTGGTCAATCCGCCGCCGGCCGGAACGACATTGACCTGCGTGAGCAACGGTGAAGCTTCGGTGGCTATCAAGGATGCCGCTCTGCGCGCGCGTACCATCTCCATGCCGGGCTATTCGCTGATCTACAACACGCTGGACAACGGGAAGAATCCGACGTCGGGCGCCTATGCCGAACTGCGCCAGGACGTTGCCGGCCTCGGCGGCAATGCCCGCTTCGTCAAGACGACCGGAGAAATCCGCTATTACTATCCGATCTTCGAGGACGTCATCGGTTTCGTGAAACTGCAGGGCGGCAACCTCTTCGGGTTTGGCGGCAATAAGCCGGGCGTGCTCGATAACTTCAATCTGGGGCCAAGCCTGGTACGCGGCTTCGCACCGGGTGGTATCGGCCCTCGTGACGTTTCCAGCGGCCTCGACAACCGCTCGGCTGCCCTTGGCGGCACCACCTATTTCGGTGCCTCGGCTGAAGTGCAGTTCCCCATCTACGGCCTGCCGAAGGAAGTCGGCATGAAGGGTGCCCTGTTCGTCGATGCCGGCACGCTCTTTGGCTACAAGGGCAAGACCGAATTCAACCAGGCTCTCTACCTTGCTCCGGGAACGCCGTGCCAGCCGACGCAGTATACGACAGCGGGTGTCGCCTATACCCAGTCGAACTGCATCACGGTTCGTGACGAACACAAGATCCGTGCTTCGGTCGGCGCCAGCATTATCTGGGCCTCGCCACTCGGCCCGATCCGGTTCGACTATGCAATTCCGTTCTCCAAGGTCAAAGACACCTATGTCGGCGGCATCTATAGGGGCGGCGACGTGACCCAGTACTTCCGCTTCTCCGGCGGCGGCACGTTCTGATCGAACAGCAGACTTGATCGAATGACGGCCGGATGAACCTCTTCATCCGGCCGTTTTCGTAAATTTTGGCTTGCTGAACAGGCAACGGCATGCGATGGCGCGGCCTGTATTAACGGACCCCGAGGGCAATTGGCTCTTCCCGTCCCATTCTGGTCAGTCAGGTATTGCATATGAGCGAAGCGGTGTTTTTCCGTCGGGCCAGCACGCCGGCGCTCAGCGAGATCGTTGAATGGACCGGCGCGCGGCCGGCCGACGGCAGCGATCTCACCGCGACGATCTCTTCCGTGGCGCCCCTCGATCAGGGTGGCCCGGGCGCGCTCGTCTTTCTCGACAATCCCAAATACGCTGATGTCCTGCAGCAGACCCGGGCGACGGCCTGCCTGATCGCGGCGAAATATGCTCCCAAGGTTCCGCCGTGTACGGTGGCCCTGGTTTCCGCTGATCCCTATCGCGCCTTCGCGGCTGTGGTCGCCCGGCTGTATCCGGCCGCCAACCGGCCTATGGCGCTATTTGGCGGCCACGGCATTTCAGCGGCCGCCCATGTGCATCCCGACGCCCACCTGGAGGACAATGTCACCGTCGATCCCGGGGCCGTGATCGGTCCGCGCTGCCAGATCGGCTCGGGCACCCATATCGCGGCCAACGCCGTCGTCGGCCCGGATGTCTGCATCGGCCGCGACAGTTCGATCGGCCCGGGCGCCAGCATCCTCTGTGCCCTGATCGGCGACCGCGTCTATATCCACGGCGGCGTGCGGATCGGCCAGGACGGCTTTGGCTTCGCTATGGGGCCACGCGGGCATCTCAAAGTCCCGCAGATCGGACGTGTTATTATTCAGAACGATGTCGAGATCGGCGCCAATACGACGATCGACCGCGGCGCGAACCGCGACACCGTGGTCGGCGAGGGCACGAAGATCGACAATCTCGTGCAGATTGGGCATAACGTCGTCGTCGGCCGGCATTGCATCATCGTGTCGCAAGTGGGCATTTCCGGCTCGACGGAACTGGGGGATTTTGTCGCTCTCGGCGGGCAGGCCGGCGTCACCGGACATTTGCACATTGGCATGGGCGCGCAGATCGCGGCGCAATCCGGCGTGGCGACGGACGTGCCGGCCGGACAGAAGTGGGGAGGATCGCCGGCACGGCCCATTCGCGAGGTATGGCGGGCACAGGCGACGCTCCAGCGGCTCGCCGCTACACCGCGCGAACAGGCCAAGGGTCTTGCCAAGGGCCTCACAGAGAAGACTGCCATAGAATAGTCTCGGCCGTGGCCAATGTTGGCCCGGCGGACGGGGCAATTTCATTCACACGATCAGCCAGAAGGCTCAGGTAGGGCGATGACGATGGACCAGTCGGTCAAACGCGAATTGGGTACAGTGGACATTCAGAAGCTGCTTGAGTTTCTGCCGCACCGCTATCCGTTTCTGCTGGTCGATCGCATTCTTGAATGTGACGAAGACAATTCCTGTATCGGCATCAAGAATGTCACGATCAACGAGCCGCAGTTCCAGGGGCATTTCCCCGGCAAGCCCATCATGCCCGGCGTCCTCCTGGTCGAGGGCATGGCGCAGACGGCAGGGGCCTTGTGTGTCCAGTCGTCAGCATCGCAGCGTCCGCATCTCGTCTACTTCATGACAATCGACAAGGTGAAGTTCCGCAAGCCGGTCGTTCCCGGTGACAGGGTCGAATTTCACATGAAGAAGCTTTCGCGCCGTCGCAACATGTGGTGGTACCGCGGCGAGGCCTTTGTCGACGGCCAGGTGGTGTGCGAGGCCGAACTTGGCGCCATGCTCGTCTCCGACCCGCAGGGTGGCAGAGAATGAACATTCATCCCAGCGCCGTCGTCGAAGACGGCGCGCGGATCGGCACGGATGTGCGGGTCGGTCCCTTCTGCCACGTCGGCCGCAATGTTGTGCTGGGCGATGGCGTCGAACTGCTGTCCCATATCGCCGTGCACGGACACACCAATGTCGGTGCCCGCACGCGCATCTTTCCTTTCGCATCGATCGGCCATCAGCCGCAGGATCTGAAGTTCGAGGGCGAGATATCGACCTTGAGCATCGGCGCCGACTGCCTGATCCGCGAAGGCGTCACCATGAATCCCGGCACCAAGGCCGGCGGCCTGACGACGGTGATCGGCGAGAAATGCGTCTTCCTCGCCAATTCGCATGTCGGCCATGATTGCCAGCTCGGCAGCAACATCATTCTGTCGAACAATGTGATGCTGGCCGGTCATGTGAAGATGGGCGATTACGTCATTTGCGGCGGCGGTGCGGCCGTCATCCAATTCTCGCGTATCGGCGCGCACGCCTTCGTCGGCGGCCTGTCGGGCGTCGAGAACGATCTCATTCCCTATGGCCTGGCCATGGGCAATCGCGCCCATCTCGCCGGCCTCAATCTGGTCGGCCTGCGTCGGCGCGGCTTCTCGCGCGAGGCAATCCACGATCTGCGCCGCGCCTATCGTCTGCTGTTCGCGGCGGAAGGCACGCTGAAGGAGCGGGTCGAGGACGTGGCGGCCGAATTCGCCCATCATCCGCAGGTGCACGAGATCCTCGACTTCATCCGCGACGGCGGCGATCGCTCGATCTGCATGCCGCGCGCCGCGACGAATGGCGAAAGCTGATCGCGTGGCGTCGGCGCCGCTCGATATATTTATCGTTGCGGGCGAACAATCCGGCGATGAGCTGGGCGGCCCTTTGATGCAGGCCCTGCGGGCGCAAGCCTCGTCGGGGGGGGCGCCGCAAGGTGTTGCGTTTCGCGGCGTCGGCGGCCCGGCGATGACGCGCAACGGGCTGAAGAGCCTGTTTCCCATGTCGGATATCGCCGTCATGGGCTTCGTGCCCGTGATCGCGCGCCTGCCGACCTTGCTGGCACGCATCCGCGCCACCGCCGATGCGATCATAGCCGCGCCGCCGGACGTGCTGGTCATCATCGACAGCCCAGACTTCACCCATCGCGTCGCCAGGCGCGTGCGCAAGCATGTCCCGTCGCTGCCGATCGTCGATTATGTCAGTCCGACGGTCTGGGCCTGGCGGCCGGGCCGGGCGCCCCGCATGCGCGCCTATGTGGATCATCTGCTGGCGCTGCTGCCGTTCGAGCCGCAAGCGCACGCACGGCTTGGCGGGCCCGCCTGCACCTATGTCGGCCATCCGCTGATCGAGCGGCTCGACGTGTTGCGGCCCTCGGCAGAAGAGGCGCACCAACGCGATGCCGTGCCGCCGGTGCTCGTGGTTCTGCCTGGTTCGCGCCGTTCCGAAGTCGAGCGTCTGATGGACGTTTTCGGCGAGGCCGTGGCCTTGCTCGTGCAGGAATTTCCGGGCCTCGATATTGTGCTCCCGGCGGTTGCGCATGTCGAAGCCCTGGTGCGCGAGAAGGCGCAAGGCTGGTCACATCCGCCGCGCATTGTGCTTGGCGAGGCGGAAAAATTCGCGGCGTTCCGTCAGGCCCGCGCCGCACTTGCCGCATCGGGCACGGTGACATTGGAACTGGCCCTGTCCGGCGTTCCCACAACGGTCGCCTATCGCGTCTCCAAGGCCGAGGAATGGATCGCGCGCCGTCTGGTGACCACGCAATTCGCAGCTCTGCCGAACATCATTCTCGGCGAAGGTATCCTGCCCGAGTTCATTCAGGACGCCTGCACGCCGCAGGCCCTGGCCCAATCCACCGCGCGGCTCTTGCGCGAAGGGCCGGAGCGGACGCGACAGGTGCAGGCTTTCGCGCGGCTCGCCGATGCCATGATCCTGCCGGGCGGCCAGAGTCCGAGCGCCAGGGCGGCGCAGGTCATATTGCAGCAGGTTGCGGAAAGAGCCCCTTGATACCGCTCTTCTCTTCAATCCTCAGCATATCATCCACGAACTGTGCGGCGGCCGTCTGCGGCCACACCGGCCGCGCGCAGACTTGAAATTTGGCGATCACCTCGTCGCGCGTGCGCAGGCGTTGCACCGGTCCGAGCGCCGCCTCCAGCATGCGGCCGTTGTTGAGGTGCAGGCGCACGCTTTTCTGCTTCGTCACATCATGCACGCGCTGCATCAACGCCAATGTCGCGGCATCAGTGATCGCCGCCTCGTCGACGTCCTCGAGCGCGATGCGGCCCTTGATCAAGGCCGTCGCAATCAAAAAGCGGCCGCAGAATGGCGCTGCATCGACGTCACAGGGCTCGTCGCGGATCAGCGAACCGCGGCGCAGATCGGCTTCCACCGCAGCGATATCCTGCACGTCAAATGAGTGCTGGGCGCGCAGCGCGATGCAGGCATCCACCGCCGGGGCGATCGGCGTGCAGATCGGCATGACCTTGATTTTTGCCGGCGCGTCGAGCGTCAGTGGCTTCTTCAGCAGATCGAGCAGGGCCTCGCGCCGGGCGTGTTGCGGCGCGCACACCGAGGCCAGGAACCCCATCGGCGCATCGAGCAGATCGGCATCCGACGTGAAGCCGTCGGCCGCCAGCAATGCGGCCTCGATGCCGGCGCGCGCGGCATTGCCGGAATGAAAGGCTTTCGCCATCGTGCCGAGATTGCGGCGAAAGCCGCCCGAAGAAGCCGTTGCAAGTCCCACGGCCATGCGCGCGGTTCTCGCATCGAGGCGCAGCAATCGTGCAGCGCACAGGCTTGCGGCCAGCGGGCCGGCAAAGCCGATGTGCCAGAAGCCGCGCCCATCCGAACCCGGTTCGAGGGCTTCGCGCAGGCGCGAGCAGGTCTCGAACGCGACGATGAAGGCCGACAGAAAGTCTGCGCCCGAGGCCCCGGTCTTCTCCGCCACGGCGAGCGCCGCGGGCAGGGCCACGGTCGCGACATGGCTGCCTTCATCGAAATCGACCGCATTGGCGAGAACGCCGTTGGCGAAGGCTGCCTGCAACAGACCGGCGCGGGCGCCCGTCGCCACGATCGTCGCCTCATCGCCTGGAGAGTAGCGGGCCGCATGGGTGCAGGCGATGCGGCCGATCTCGTGCGGGCCCGCCGCCAGCATGGCGCCGAATGTGTCGAGCATGATCAGCCGCGCCCATTCGACCGCATGCGGGCTCGCCATGTCGAGGCGGAAGTTCAATGCAAAGTCGATCAGGCTGGCGGTACTGTTGTCTGCCGTGCTCATCGCGCGTCGCCCTCCGTTTGTGTAGACTGCAGCATTCATGTGA
>Ga0182744_1003507_pt1 | contig 12185 bp, 9 predicted proteins | sample eDN3rd30CKraftMG_FD_128525 | JGI IMG/M metagenome (GOLD analysis project Ga0182744, IMG submission 128525) | Enriched Miracle-Growth compost microbial communities from Emeryville, California, USA - eDNA 3rd pass 30_C Kraft MG (version 2) (version 2) ...
TATGCAATTCAGGTACATCTGCAGAACCACCGAGGCTCATAGAAATGATATCTACCTTTTGGTCAACTGCATAATTAATTCCATTTATAATCCAGTCGTATTGCCCTGATCCATTTTTATCAAGCACCTTTAAAATCAATAAACTTGCTTCTGGTGCGACACCAATTACACCCTTATTGTTTTGGATGGCAGCTATAGTGCCGGCCACATGAGTTCCGTGACCATTATAATCATTGTATTCATCAGGATTTCCATCATCATCATTTGTGAAATTGCGGCCGCCGACGATCCGCTCACTCAAATCAGGATGGATGACATCACAGCCTGTGTCCAATATGGCAATTGTAATCCCCTTACCTTTTGATTTCTCCCAAATTTTTGGTGCTGCAATAAGCTCAATACCTTTAGGAACCTCAGACACGACTTCTACTACTTCGTTCACCTGATACGGAATTAAATGTAATCGTTGCTCCAAATGTATCCCTCCTGACAGAATTAGTTTCTGGATATTCTAGGAAGTTACTAATAGTTTAGCAATTCAGAATCTATTTAAACAGTTACTAAAGATGTGTTTTTGGCGAACTAGCGTTCCTTTTTTAATTTATTAGTCATATTTATTAATCTATAATGCGTTTTAAATAAAGGAATCTGCTGTAATGATAGAGAAATACAAACATGATAGAATCTACCTTTCGGAGAATACATAGTGGATTATTGGATATAATGGATTACTACTTGAAAAACAGGAGGAAATCATGGGAAGATTAGTTCATTTTGAAATTCATGTGAGTGAAATGGAACGAGCGAAGAAGTTTTACAGAGAGGTATTCGGATGGAAGTTTCAAGATTATAGTGAATATGCAGGAATGCCGTATTTTGGGGCAGTGACCGGTGATGACAATGAACCTGGAATTAATGGTGCTTTAATGCAGCGTCAAGGTGCAGCTCCTGAACCCAACCAAGCTTTAAATGGATTTGCCTGCACGATGGGAGTAGAAGATTACGATTCAACTGAAGCTAAAATTCTTGAGAATGGCGGCAAGGTAGCTTTGCCTAAATATGCACTGCCAGGAATGGCGTGGCAGGGTTACTATATTGATACTGAAGGAAATATAATCGGAATCCATCAACCTGATGCGAATGCAAAATAGAAATCATGATAGGTGAATTAATAATGGAATCACTAGATACACAGAGCACACTTGAAAAATTGCGGAATATCTGTCTTGCACTGCCCGAAGCAGTTGAAATAATCGATGGTTTCGGTCACAATACCTTTAAAATCAATGGAAAGTCATTTGTGATTTCAGGTGAAAGTGAAAAAGGATTCAACTTGTCTTTAAAGTCGGATCGGGAAACGCAAGAAATATTGCTGCAAAAAGAACACTTTTATAAAACTCCATATATTGGGCATCACGGCTGGGTGTCTATTCAAAATCCGGCTGGTGAAAATTGGGATGAGCTGACTGACCTAATTCATGAAGCTTATTTACGTGCAGCACCGAAGCGTATGGTCAAGAAATGGAATGATTTGCAAAATAGTAAAGAATGAAAATAGGCAGGTTCCTCTAAAATAGGGGACTGCTTTTTTTATTTTGCCAAATTTATAAATGTACGACCCAAAAAACAGTAACAAGTTGGTTGGAAAACTTTTTATCATCATTTGGAAATGGTAAGATAGTAGAGGTAAAGTTAATCCAACACAATGGAGATTATGAACCATTCAATTACTGTGTGAAGCCTATTTCTTTGCTGACTTGACACCAACAGTAAAACACTTGGATACGGTCCTAAATGGATAAATGCTATCCCCCATCTTAATTCATCATGGGGGATTATTTTTGAAAAAGATCGAAAGGTGGAAGGACAATGAAATTAAACAGTTCAATTCTTGACTTAATCGGAAAAACTCCGATCGTAAAATTAAATAAATTACCTGACCCAACTGGCGGTGAAGTTTATATAAAATTAGAATCATTCAACCCAGGAGGAAGTGTCAAAGACCGTGCCTCTATTAATATGATTGAAACTGCTGAAAAAGAGGGGAAATTAATTCCTGGAAAAAGTACTGTTATCGAGCCGACATCTGGTAATACTGGGATTGGACTTGCGATGGTATGTGCTGTAAAAGGGTACCGTTGTATTATTACGATGCCTGATAACGCGACAAAAGAACGGATTAAAATCATGAAAGCCTATGGAGCGGAAGTCCACCTGACTCCAGCAAGTTTGCGAATGCAAGGGTCTATCGATGAAGCAAATCGATTGGCTGAATCTATACCTGATTATTTTATTCCCATGCAATTTGAGAATCCGGCAAATGCCGATGCACATCGCGAAACAACAGCAGTTGAAATTCTTGAGGCTTTTGATGGGAAATTGGATGCCCTTGTATTGACAGCAGGAACAGGAGGAACCGTAACAGGGGTAGGGGAAGAGCTGAAAAAGCAGATTCCCAATTTGAAAATTTATGTAGTAGAACCGTTTGGGTCTCCTGTGCTATCAGGTGGTGAGCCTGGACCGCACAAAATACCAGGAACTGGGCCTGGTTTTATTCCCAGCATTTTAAATCGGTCTATTTTTGATGAAATACTGCTCATTAAGGATGAAGATGCACAAGTGACAGCACGCCGGCTTGCTGCAGAAGAAGGGATTTTTGTTGGGGCATCAGGAGCATCTTCAGCCTATTTTGCTGTCGAGGCAGCAAAAAAACTGCCATCTTCAGCAAGAGTTCTTTGCTTAGCACCAGACACAGGAGAACGGTATCTTTCTTCTGACTTATTTCCAGGTTAATTTTTACAACTCTTACTTAATTGAAATAGTGAGAAAGAATAAAAGCTCAGTCATCGGGACTGGGCTTTTTTAGTGCAGAGTAAATATTTCAGTTACATGTCTAAAAGTAGAGATGTGTTAACATTTTGTCAGATTATTCTACATTAAATTACATTTTAATTACAAAATCGACTATTTCATTGTTTTTAGTCCTTTTGAAATATAAACTAGGAATATATTAGTAAATTTAATAAAATGCTAGGTTACAAGAGGAGACTTTGTGATGATAAAAAAATTCTTTAAATATACGGCAGCGGCTGCTATCCTCGCTGCTACGATACATACTACACCTGCTTTTGCAAATCCTGTGACAAAAGAACAAATCGATGCTACTGCCGGACAAATTGATGAATTCGAAACAAAGATTCAACAATTAGATGACAAAATTATAGTAGCGATGGAGAAGAGTCAACAATTAAACGAACAAATTGCCACGCTAGATGGAAAAATTAAAGAATCTGAAATTGAAATTGCAAAAGCTAAAGAGTCCCTCGAGAGTCATAAAGAGGTTTATTCAGAACGCCTAAAAAGCATTCAGTTAAAGGGAAATCAATCTGTTGTTACATACGCAGAACTTTTGCTTTCTTCCAATAGCATTTCTGACTTTTTTAATCGTTTTACAGCCATTTCACAATTTATTGAAAGTGATACAGAGTTGCTGAATGGTTTAAATGAAAAGGAACAGGTTTTAAGAGGTGCAGAGGAACAATTACTTAATCAGAGCACTCAATTAAAAGAGCGAAAAGCAGAACTAGCTACTGAACAAAAAAATATTGAAGAAAATAAAATACAAATTCAAAAAGACCTAGTTGCTGCACAAGATATACTACAAAGTCAACAGACTCAATGGAATCAACAAGAGGCTGAAAAAGCTGCTCAAGCTGCTCAAGCTGCTGCCCAACTTGCTGCTGCACAAGTACAACCACAGGCTGCTGCACAAGCAGGACAACAAACTCAACAAACTCAACAAACTCAACAGCAAACTGCAGGTAACACACCACCGGCATCAACACCTGCTCCCGTTCCTGTAACGAACTCAGCAACTGCTAATAGTGTTATTGCCAATGCTAAGCAATATTTGGGTGTTCCTTATGTCTGGGGTGGATCAACGCCAAGCGGATTTGATTGTTCAGGCTTTGTTTCGTATGTATATCGTTCTGTTGGGATTAGTCTGCCAAGAACTTCACGAGCTCAACAAAATGTCGGTACGAGAGTCTCTCTAAGTCAGGTACAGCCTGGAGATTTAGTTTTCCAAGGTTCCCCAGCCTATCATGTCGGTATTTATATTGGGGGAGGACAATACATCCATGCGCCACAAACAGGTGATGTCGTAAAAATCGCATCATTTAATCCGTCTAAATTTTCTACTGCTTCTAGAGTCTTACGTTAGAATCAAAATTCATACAAAATACGAAAGAATATAGTAAAGAAGGCAACAAACCCTGTGGCCAAATCATCAGGGTCTGTTGTCTTTTTTTGTAATGGATCTACCAATAACCTTAGAATCCTTTATAAAATCCACCTTTTCTAAAACTGTATTTCTACTATTACCTATACCCCCATATATTGAGAGTAAAACCACACAGGAGTTTTTAATAATGGAAAAACATAATAGCAAATTTAGATGGGTTGTATTTGCTTCTGTATTGTTTACATATTTACTGATGGCAAGCCAGCGGACCGCTCCAGGGTTGATTACAGACCAGGTGATGAGGGATTTTCATGTAACAGCATCAACGATTGGATTACTGACAAGTATACAATTTTTTGTATATACAGGCCTTCAAATTCCGATGGGGATTTTGGCAGATCGTTATGGACCAAATTTTTTCCTGATAATAGGTGCCATACTCACTGGTTTGGGTACCGTCATTTATAGTCTTGGGACCCATGAGTTTGTCCTGTTTTTTGCTAGAATGCTAACAGGAACAGGAGATGCAACCATCTGGGTCAATATGGTTTTGATTTTAGGCCAATGGTTTAAAGTACAGGAATTCGTTCGGTTAATAGGATTGGCAGGTATGACGGGGAGTCTGGGATTCCTTTTGGCAACTGTCCCTTTTTCTGCATTGATTGATTTACTTGGCTGGAGAGGAGCATTCTTTTCGGCAGGACTATTACTGTGTTTATGTGGAATTCTGCTTTATTTTGTACTCATAAAAAAACCAAAAAAAATCTTACTTAACGAGTCGGTTTCTGTAAGTAAAGAGTTTCAACGTGAAAAAACATGGGAGATATTACGAAGAATATTTGCAAATCGACAAGCCTGGGCTTTATTCTTATGTCATTTCGGTGTTGTCGGTGCGTATGTAGGTTTTATTGGTTCGTGGGCAGTGCCTTACGGGATGGATGTATATGGAATGACGCGTTCAGAGGTTAGTCAGCTTATCATGATCGGTCTTATCGGCGCTCTTATAGGTGCACCTCTAACGAGTTGGATTTCAGCCCGTGTAGAAACAATTAAAAAGCCGTATGTTATTGTGCATATTATTATTTTATTGAGTTGGGCTGTTTTTCCATTATTTAAGGGTAATCCTCCTTCTGGTATCCTAATTGTACTTTTCTTTATCATTGGTTATGGACATGGAGCAAGTGCCTTAACCTTTGCAGTTGTTCGCCAATCCTTTCCTTTAAAAGAATCTGGGATCGTTTCAGGGTTTGCGAATACGGGTGGATTTCTGAGTGCGGTCCTGCTGCCTAGTATTTTTGGAATTGTATTAGATCAATTTGAAACAATCACTGGAAGCATTGGTAACGGATATTATTACGGTTTTTACACTCCAGTAATTTTTTCTATAATTGGCTTGATGGGTGTACTATCAATTAAAGAAAATTATTTACAAAAAAATGAAGTAGTGAGATAATATAGTAAATTTTGAAGGGGGAAAGTAAGTTTATGGAACCAACTAATTGCTTATATTAATTATTTTTAAAATTAATATGAATTTTATATGGAGTGTAAAATCGCCTATAAATAATAGGTTTATTTGTTATGCTCTTTATGGAATTACGGCAATTTAGAAGGTAACTTACTTTACTGAAATCAAAATTATAATTTATTGAAGATCTATAGGCATTTCTATGTGTATTTTGCATGCATATCTTTGCTTAGGAGTCTTTTTGTAAATTATTTTCGCTGATTATTCAGACCGTAAGAAGAAACCATCTTCTTGCGGTCTTTTTATTTACAAAAGAATAAGGTATTGCAGGTACTTCTTTGCCTTGTCCATAAAAGGTGTAACTGAATTATGGATGAAAGTAGGAGATTATATGTTAGAAATGAAATTAAATGGCGTAAAAAAATTTATGGAAGCTACCCTGGTAGTTAATAATATAACGTTTGAAGCATATGAAGGAGATAAAGTTGGGATTGTCGGTGCAAACGGAAGCGGCAAGAGCACGATTCTTAAACTGATAGCAGGCATCGAGAAGATGCATTATTATCCAGGCTACCCCCAAACCTCAAGTCCAGGTTATGATGAAGGATTGATTAACCTGCCACGAGGAGCAACTAAGGCATATCTCGAACAGTCTCCTGTCTATCCGGAAGGCTTAAAAGTGATTGATGTCCTTAATTTGGCCTTTGAGGAAATTGTCAGCATTGAGAAGCAAATGCGGGAATTAGAAGATCAGATGAAAACACTGGAAGATAAGGCTCTTGAAAAAGCTCTAAATAAGTATAGTGATCTCGTTCATTTATTTGAGGTAAAAGGCGGATACGAACGGGAAGAGAAGTTAGGCAAGGTATGCACAGGTCTAAACTTTGCTGAAGGTTTCTTAAACAAGGAATTTGATTTATTAAGCGGCGGTGAAAAAACGACAGTTGTGCTTGGAAAACTTTTAATCCATAATCCGGATATATTGCTGCTGGATGAGCCGACAAATCATTTAGATATGGAGGCAATTGAATGGCTCGAAGGCTACCTTAAGAGCTATAAAGGAATTATTATTATCGTATCTCATGATCGATATTTTCTGGATAATGTAGTTACAAAAATTGTAGAAATTGAGGATATGGAGTCAATCTCCTATAAAGGCAATTACTCATCTTTTGTTAGTCAAAAAGAAGAAAATATGCGAATTCAATATGAGCATTTCCGAGAACAGCAGAAGAAGATCAATAATATGGAAAAGCAGGTAACAAGTCTAAGAGACTGGGCAATGAGAGCGGATAACAACAAGTTCTTTAGAAGAGCAGCTAGTATTCAAAAGAAACTTGATAAGTTAGAGCGAATCGATAAGCCTATTTTTGAGAGACGAAATATGAGACTTGAATTCAAAGAAGGACAGCGGTCTGGAAATGAAACGATTAAAGCGATTGGACTCTCAAAAAAGTATCAAGATAAGATTATTTTTAAGGACGCAGATTTAATGGTCCATTATGGTGAAAAAGTGGGGCTGGTCGGTCCTAATGGAAGTGGGAAAACCACCTTTATAAAAATGCTTTTAGGTGAGGAACAGCCAGATAAAGGTGTTGTGGAATTAGGTGCTAATGTAATGGCTGCTTACTTACCCCAAAAAATCACCTTTAAAAATGAAGAGTTTACAGTCCTCGAAGCTTTTAGGGAAGATATTTCTATACTGGAAGGGAAAGCACGCGAATATCTTTCAAAGTTCATGTTCTATAAAAAAAGCCCATTCAAAAAAGTAAAGCATTTGTCGGGTGGAGAAAGAATCAGGCTAAAGCTAGCAATGCTTTTATATCAGGATATAAATTTATTAATCCTCGATGAGCCGACGAATCATCTTGATATTGACTCAATTGAAACCCTTGAGGAAGCACTCGAAGACTTTAAGGGTACAATATTCTTTATCTCTCATGACAGATATTTTATTAATAAAATGGCTGAAAGGGTTGTTGCTTTAGAGAATTTTGGATTTAAAAGCTATTCAGGAAATTACGATGATTACAAAAGTCAGCAGCCTAAAGAAGTACCAGGCGAAAATCGTGAAAAAGATAAGAATCAACGAATTAAATCCGAAAATAGTAACCAAGAAGAAGTAAAAGCAAATGCGTTGGCTAGGATTGAAAGTCTTGAAAGAGAAATAACAGCGATAGACTTATCCATGGCGCAAAACAGTTTGGATTACGAGGAGCTGAATAAGCTCTATAATAGAAAAACACATTTAAGTGAAGAACTTGAGACAGTTATGGAATGGTGGATCGGCATAAGTTAAGTCATACAGGGGCCAAAGGGGTATAATAAAATGACATCAGTAGACAGTAAGAAAAAGCAGTTCAGAACATGTGATTGACATAAATTCCATATTCATGTGAGAGGAAAAGAGGGATTCGATGACAAAGGATTTTGCTGAAACAGGATGGAAATTTGATAATAGTTATGCTCGGTTGCCTCAAACTTTCTTTACAAGCCAGAAACCAATCTCTGTAAGTTCACCAAAGCTCGCTATTTTTAATGAGCAATTGGCTACTTCTCTAGGATTGAATATCCAGGGCTTACAAAGTGAAGAGGGAGCTGCAGTTTTTGCGGGTAATAAAATACCTGAGGGAGCTTCACCTCTTGCGCAGGCTTATGCGGGGCATCAATTCGGGCATTTTACGATGTTAGGGGATGGCCGGGCAGTACTTCTCGGAGAGCACATCACACCAACTGGAGAGCGGTATGATATCCAGCTTAAAGGTTCAGGAAGAACTCCCTATTCACGTGGAGGCGATGGCCGGGCGGCACTTGGACCAATGCTGAGAGAATATATTATCTCAGAAGCCATGCATGGATTAGGAATTCCGACCACTCGCAGTTTAGCAGTAACAACGACAGGTGAAGAAATAGCCCGGGAATCCTATTTACCTGGTGCTATACTAACTCGTGTGGCTGCTAGTCATTTGCGTGTAGGCACCTTTCAGTATGCTGCTAGATGGGGCAGTGAAGAGGAGCTTCGGGAGCTTGCGGATTATGCAATAAAGCGCCATTATCCTGAAATTGAGGGCGATGAAAATCGATATCTCTCGTTTCTTCATGAAGTAATTAAGCGTCAAGCAATGTTAATTGCGAAATGGCAATTGGTTGGGTTCATTCATGGAGTAATGAATACCGACAATATGACGATTAGCGGTGAAACCATTGATTATGGACCTTGCGCCTTTATGGACACCTATGATCCAGCTACTGTGTTTAGCTCCATAGACCGAGAGGGCCGCTATGCTTATGGAAACCAACCGAATATTGCTGTCTGGAATTTAGCAAGGTTAGCGGAAGCTCTCCTGCCGCTTCTACATGAGAATCAGGAGGAGGCAGTTACGCTTGCACAAGATAAGCTTTCTGACTTTGCTCAGTTTTTTGAATCAAATTGGCTCGAGGGTATGAGAGCCAAATTAGGACTATTTAATGGGGAGGAACTAGATAAGCCCCTTATTAAAGATCTTCTAGATATGATGAAGAATCACGGCGTAGATTATACTAACACCTTTAGAGCTTTAACTTTAGATAAACCAGAAGAAACCAACCTTCAAGAAACAACAGAATTTTCTCCGTGGCTAGAACGGTGGAAGGAAAGGCTTGGCAGACAAGAAGAATCGAGGGATTCCTCTATTCAATTAATGAGGAATAGTAATCCTTCGGTGATCCCTCGAAACCATCGTGTAGAAGAAGCACTGGAAGCAGCGAATAATGGTGATTTTACGGTGATGGAAAAGCTTTTAGAGGTCTTAGAGGATCCATATGCATACACTGCAGAACAAAATAATTACACCACGCTGCCAACGCCTTCACATCTTCCATATCGTACTTTTTGCGGTACCTGAGAAGTAAATAATAATGCTAGGGCCTTTCTAATGAAAGGCTTTTTGTTTTGTATTGAATCTATCGATTATAAATAAAAAGATTCACCGCTTTTATCTATTGTAAAAATTTCTAGTACCTTTATAGTAGATAATAGGAAATTAATAGATTTTATGGGGGTATATGGGTGAAGAGAAAGTTATGGATTTGGGCAGCAGTTATTGCGGGAATACTTATTATTGCAAGTACGGGTACATATTTATATGCTAAAACAGGAACGACAGCTGTGGGAAATGATGTTGAAGAAATGAGTGTAAGTGTACAAAAAGTTAGTGAACAGGAATTGGTAGAATCCATTCTTGTTACAGGTAAAATTGTTCCTGAAAGTGAGCAAAAGGTTTTTTTAGAACCGGAAAAAGGTGAAATTAGTGAATTTAAGGTGTCAGAGAACCAGGCTGTCAAAGCTGGTGATCCATTAATTGTCTATGATTCTTCAAAAATAGATAGTGAACTTAAAAGGGCAGTACGTGAAAAAGACTTGCTGCAAAGCAGAGGGAAAACAGAGCAAAATCAAATTGCAGATCTCAACAAACGCCTTACAGAAGCTAAAAAGAAGGTAAATACAAAAGCTGCAGAGGCAGTAGAGGCCGCACAAGGGCTAGTTACACAAGAAGATGTAAACCAGCTTTCCAATGAAAAAATTCAACAAGAGATGCAATTTGAAAGTACAAAGTCTGAAATTACATCTGCTGATGACCGTATAAAGGAATTAAATGCACAGAAAAGTGAAATGACGATTGTGAGCAAGATGGATGGGATTATTGTTAAGGTTAATCAAAATGTAGCAAATACAGAAGCAGGTGCATCAGAACCTGTCATCCACATAATTTCAAGTCAACCCTATAAAGTTATTGGGTCAATGAGTGAATTTGATACAGTCAAGATTAAGGAAGGGCAGCCCGTTATTATCCGGCCAAAGGTTTTTAAAGATCGTGAATGGAAGGGTGCTGTTGAATCTGTTTCGCAATTCCCAAATGCTGAAGGCGGCGGTGGTGAATTTGAAGGAAGTGGCGGAGGTGGTAACGTGACCATGTATCCTTTTAAAGTTACCATTACGGACGATACTTCTGAGTTACGTCAAGGCTTCCATGTTTCCTTAGAAATAAAAGCAGGTGATGCGGCCAAAAAGATTGCTATTCCACACCCAGCACTTATCGATGAAGCTGGAATGAAAATTGTGTATATTTTAAAAGATGGACTATTAGAGAGACGTGAGGTTCAAACAGGCGTTATGAACGATGCCTTTATTGAAGTAACAACAGGAGTTACACCGGGAGAACTTGTTGTTATTACACCAACGGAAGAAATGCATGATGGAATGGAAGTGACCTCATATGATGAAGTTGAGTGATATTACAAAAGTATACGGTAAGGGTTCACTGGAAGTTCCTGTCCTTCATGGCATTGATTTAACGATAGAGGATGGGGAGTTTGTCGCGATAATGGGTCCATCCGGATCTGGTAAATCTACTTTAATGAATATCATTGGTTTTTTAGATTATGCATCTTCCGGTACATACGAATTAAATGGAGAACAAATCGCCTCTGCAAAGGAGAGTATCTTAGCTAAGCTCAGAAATGAGCATGTGGGTTTTGTTTTTCAACAATTTTTCATGTTTCCTAGAGACAATGCGATTAAAAATGTTGCCTCACCGCTCGTATACGCTGGAGTGTCTAAGCGTGAAAGAACTGCGAGGGCAAAGGACCTGCTTATAAAAGTAGGTTTAGGTGACCGGATGAAGCATTTACCCAACCAATTATCTGGAGGTCAGAAGCAACGTGTTGCGATTGCTAGAGCACTAGTCAATAACCCTACAATTCTATTAGCCGATGAACCCACTGGTGCGCTTGATTCGAATACGAGTGAACAAATAATGAAACTATTTACCCAGCTTAATGAAGAAGGGAAAACGGTTATTCTTGTTACGCACGAAGAAGAAATAGCAGCCTATGCTAAGCGGATCATTACAATTAAAGATGGTAGAATTACGGATGACCGGAGGGTAACCATATGAATATATGGGATAGTTTTAAAATTGCCCTGTCGTCTATTTTGAATCATAAAATAAGATCAATACTAACTATGCTTGGAATTATCATCGGTGTAGCTGCAGTAATAATTATCGTAGCAATTGGTCAAGGTACGAAAAAACAGATGACAGATGAGTTGTTTAGTACAGATAAGAATGCGATTGATATTTATTATGAATATATCCCGCCTGAAGATGAATCAGAAATGTTTTGGGAGGAACCTGTATTAACTTCTGAAGATATTCAAACACTTGCTGACGTTCCGGGAGTTAAGGCTGTTATTGCGACAAATCAGGGCTGGGGCATGATGACACATGATGATGAACAGGGTGAAATGCAAATTACCGGTGTTGGTGCTGAGTTTTTCCCTGCCAGGGATATTCAAGTAGTAGAAGGAAGAGCATTGTACGCTGCGGATAATGATGGTTTAAATCGAGTGGTATTGATAGATACCATAGCTAGGGAAAAATTCTTTAAAGAAACTGAAAACCCAATTGGCGAGATTATAGATTTAAATGATAA
>Ga0182744_1003508_pt1 | contig 12185 bp, 13 predicted proteins | sample eDN3rd30CKraftMG_FD_128525 | JGI IMG/M metagenome (GOLD analysis project Ga0182744, IMG submission 128525) | Enriched Miracle-Growth compost microbial communities from Emeryville, California, USA - eDNA 3rd pass 30_C Kraft MG (version 2) (version 2) ...
AAGCGCTCGAGCTCAAGGGCGATGACGCCCTTGCGCAGCAAGCCTACGCCACGGCTCGCGAGGAGCTCGTGCAACGCCTGCAGACCGAGCCCGACGATCCCGCCACGGTCAGCCTGCTCGGCCTCGCGGAAGCCGGCTTGCGCCATGCCGATGCCGCCGTGAAGGCCGGACAGCGCGCGGTGGAACTGCTGCCGCTGGAAAAGGACGCGGTACTCGGCTCGTGCTATCTCGCGACGCTTGCCGATATTCGCATCCGTCTTGGTCAGTCCGATGAAGCCGTCGCGCTGTTGCAACGGTTGCTGGACATGCCGGCGGGACGCGTGATCTCGCCCCGTCTGATCGAGCGCGATCCCCGCTTCGACGCGGTGCGGTCGCGATTGCTCGCGCGAAGGAATCCGGGCATCGACAAGGGTGTCGCCGGTATTGAAGGCGGCGCCAATCCTGTCGACGACGTCGACTGACCTGCGAACGCGGAAGGCGGCGGTCGTGCCCGGACGTTGCCGTGCCTTCGCAGGGCTCGATCAGCCGGTCGCGCTCATGCGTGCCGGCATCTTTCCTTCCGCGAGTGCGCGCGCGATGCGCTGCTGCTCGGCCTTCAATGCATCGGGCATGCGCGCGCCGAACGAGTCGAGATAGCGGCCGATGTCCTCGACTTCGGCGACCCAGCCTTCGGCGTCGACGTGGAGCAGTTCGTCGAGCGCGCCATCGCGCAGGGCGAGGCCGTCGACGTGGAGGTCGCCTTCACGCGGCACGAAACCGATCGGCGTTTCCTGTGCGCCGGCCTTGCCGTCGCAGCGGTCGATGATCCATTCGAGCACGCGCAGGTTCTCGCCGTAACCGGGCCACAGGAACTTGCCGTCGGCGCCCTTGCGGAACCAGTTGACGTGGAAGATCTTCGGCAACTGCGCCCCCGGCTTGTCGAACGACAGCCAGTGCGCGAAGTAGTCGCCGTAGTTGTAGCCGCAGAACGGCTTCATCGCCATCGAATCGCGGCGCAGCACGCCGACGGCGCCGGTCGCGGCGGCGGTCGTTTCCGAACCCATCGCAGCGCCGACGAGCACGCCGTGCGCCCAGTCGCGGGCTTCGAACACGAGCGGCACGAGCGAGGGGCGACGGCCGCCGAACACGATCGCGCTGATCGGCACGCCTTGCGCGTCTTCCGCCTTCGGCGACCAGCTCGGCGCCTGTTTCGCCGACACCGTGAAGCGCGAGTTCGGGTGTGCGGCGGGACCGTTCTTCGCGTCGTACGGGCGACCCTGCCAGTCGGTCACGGGCGCGCCTTCGTGCAAGCCTTCCCACCACGGCTGGTTGTCGGCGGTGACGGCGACGTTGGTGAAGATCGTGTCGCGCCGGGTCGAGGCCAGCGCGTTCGGATTCGTGCTGTTGTCGGTGCCGGGCGCGACGCCGAAGAAACCGGCTTCCGGATTGATCGCGTAAAGGCGGCCGTCGGCGCCGGGGCGCATCCAGCAGATGTCGTCGCCGATCGTCCAGACCTTCCAGCCTTTCTCGCGATAGCCCTCGGGTGGAATCAGCATCGCGAGATTGGTCTTGCCGCACGCGGACGGGAACGCTGCGGCGACGTAGTGCGTCTCGCCCTGCGGATTCTCGATGCCGACGATGAGCATGTGCTCGGCGAGCCAGCCTTCGCTTTTCGCCTGGAACGAACCGATGCGCAGCGCGTGGCATTTCTTGCCGAGCAGTGCGTTGCCGCCGTAGCCCGAGCCGTACGACTTGATCGTCAGTTCTTCGGGGAAATGCATGATGAAACGACGCTCGGGATCGAGTTCGCCGATCGAGTGCAGGCCCTTGACGAACGTCGGCTGTGCGCCGCGCGCGAGCGCTTCGGCGCCCTCGCGCTCGATGCGCGCGAGCGCCGGAGCGCCCATGCGCGTCATCACGCGCATGTTGGCGACGACGTAGGGCGAGTCGGTGATCTCCACGCCGCAGCGCGAGAGCGGCGAGTCGATCGGGCCCATGCAATACGGGATCACGTACATCGTGCGGCCCCGCATGCAGCCGTCGAACAGCGCGTCGATCTTCGCGTGCGCAGCGGCCGGTTCCATCCAGTGGTTGTTCGGGCCGGCGTCTTCTTCTTTCTTCGTGCAGACCAGCGTCAAATGTTCGACGCGCGCGACATCGGACGGATGCGAGCGATGCAGCGTGCAACCCGGATGCGTGTCCTGGTTGAGCTCGATGAGCGTGCCGTCGGCGAGCATCTGCGCGCGCAACGCCGCCGCTTCTTCATCGGAACCGTCGCACCAATGGACGCGGTCAGGTTGGGTCAGGCGGGCGACTTCGTCGACCCATCGGTTGAGCGCTTCGAGACGGCTTGGCATGGGGATTGGCGTGCGATGACGCGTGGACAAAAGGAGACAAAAACGTAGCGATGGCTACGCGGCAATGCAAGGCAGACTGCGGAAAAGCGCGGAGTATTCAGCGCTGCGGATCCGACGGCACGAGCAAGTCGAGCAGTGCGGCTCGCCGCTTCGGAGGCAGGGCGCGATAGCGCAGCAACAAGGCGCGCTCCTTGCTGTCGCGTGCCGCGGGAGCGCTGTCGTCGGCGATGTATTCGCCGCTGCTGTCGCGCACGGCCGTCGCACGCGGCGAAGCGGACGTGCCGCAGACGAGTTCGTCGAGCGACCGCTTCAACACGATGCGCATCTGCGGAAGGATGCGGAAACTCGGCGTTTCGCGGCCGTTTTCCCAGGCGGAGATCGACGATTTCGTGACGCCGAGCGCGAAGCCCAATTGCTCTTGCGTCATGCCGGCAGCGACGCGCGCTTCACGCAGGCGGTCGGCAAAACGCTTCATCGAGAGCACTCGGAATCCAGAATGCGAGTGACGGTATGGCGACGCCGACCTCTTGTCGTGCGGAAATACTTGACAATCCATGTTCTGAAATACAAGACTCCAGATGGACGTCAAGAAGACGGCTTTGCGAATGCGAATTCGCGACAGGGGCAGGGGAAAACATGAAGATTGATGCGGACACGAGGGCAGGTGCCCCCGCCGCGCGCCGCCGACTGGCTGCGGCGCTTGCGTTCTTGCTGGCACCGGGCATCGTTGCCGCTACGGAACCCGATTCCTTTCATGCCACTTTCGATACGGCTGTCCGCGCCGATGACGCCGGAGTCGTGAAGCGCGGCCAATTGCTGCTCAGGCGCTACCAAGCGACTCCGGCTATCGTCGACCTCGGCATCCCGGCCAATGTTCAGTTCGCCGCGCTCGCCGTCAGCGGCGATGACGTCTTCTACTCGCCGGACGCGAGTTTCATGGCCGGCAGTCTGCGCGTCACGCCGCGCGACATTGCCCGCCGCAGTTCAAGTGGCGTCACCACGATCCAGCTTTCCGGCGATGTGATCGGTTTGCCTGCGACGGCCAGGATCGACGCCTTGGTGCTGTCGGGCTCCGACATTCTGTTCAGTGTCGATGTGCCGGCCAGGGTTGCTGCGCTCGCGGTCGGATCCGCCGACATCCTCCGCTGGAACGGCAGTTCGGTATCGATCCTCTATTCGGCGCAGGCGCTCGGACTGCCCGCTGGCCTCAATGTCTCCGCCCTGGAGCGCCTTTCCAACGGCGATCTGCTGGTGGGCTTCGACAGCGCAGGCAAGGTTGGCGGCGTGTCGTTCAAGGCCGGTGAAGTACTCGACTATTCGCCTGCGACCGGCCATTGGGCCATGTGGCGACAGCTGTCCCTATTCGGCGTGCAGTGCGCGCCTTGCCGCCCCGGCGATTTCGCCGCGAGCGTCAATCCCGATTTGATTTTCCGCAGTGGCATAGAACGGTACGAGGGCTGAGATGAAGGCTCTTCACGCATTGACGTTGAGTGTTGCGATGCTTGCGGCTGGTATCTGCCACGCGGGCGATGGCGCTTACCCTGATCAACAACAACGGCGGCAGCGCGAACCTGCAGATTGGAGGGGCCAACTGGATCCAAGTTGGCCCGAATCTCTGCGGGACTTCGACCACATGCCAATGATCGAGTGATTCCAGATGAGAATGTTGAAGATCGCCTTGTTTGCCGTGGTGTCGTTCTTGACGCTTTGTTCCGCCCTGCCTGCGAAAGCGGCTGAAGTTACGATCGGCATTCTCCGTTTCAGGCACTCCGCAGAAGTGCCGGAAAGCGCCGCGACGAGTGTCGAGCAGTTCGTGTATTCGGCATTCACCAGTCAGCAGAGATTTCGTGTCCTCGAACGCTCCCGGATCGATGCCGTCCAGGCGGAACGCGCAGTGCAACAGAGCAACGAGGTCGTCAATCCGACGGCATTGCGCGACCTTGGTGCGCAATACGTCGTGCTCGGCGAAGTAACCCGCGCAGAGGTGGGGCGAATGTCCGGCAGTCGTGGCGGTGCGTTCTATCACGCGACGATGGCATACGGGTTGCGGATCATCGACGTCTCGACAGGCGCAGTTTCCTACTCGCAGGAATTCTCGACTGGGCGCGGCAATCCGCTTGCCGGCATGTTCTCTGGTTTTACTGGCGACGTATCAACGCCTGCGGGAGCCATCGACATAGCGTTGCAACAGACTCGCAAGGATCTGGTCGGCCTGATTGGCCGCGCTTTTTCCATTTCTGGACAGATCGTTTCCATCGAGTCGCGGGATGACAAGGGAGTGCCGCGTACTGTGTTGGTGTCTCTGGGTGTCGCCGACGGTGTCGGCAAGAAGAGCGTCCTCGATGCCTATGTGTCACAAACGATCGATGTCGGTGGCAAGCCATTGGTTCGCAAGAAGCCGGTGGCGGAGTTGAGCTTCGTCGAGGCGCAGGGTGATCACCTTTCCTTGTTCGGCGTTCGCAAGGGAGGCGGCGAACTCGGCACCGTTGCGAACGGCAACGCCACGATCCAGGTGGAGTTCAAACAATGAATGCCCGGAGGCTTCAGACGATGCATCGGATGGTGAAGGTTCGTCTTTTTCTGCTTGCGTCGATGCTGTTGTTGGGGCGTCCCGGTCTTGCGCATGCATTGCCCAAGATCGCCGTCGTCGACTTCGACACGCAACAGTACTCGGCGCAGCTGGCAGGTGCGCAATTGGCTGACTACGTCACCGACGAATTGGTGAACACGGGTCTGTTTGAAGTCGTTGAGCGCGAAAAGATGGGTTCGGTAATGCGCGAGATCGGCTTCGGGCAGAGCGGCATGGTGGATCCCGGCAGCGCATCGCAGATGGGCAAGTTGCTGGGCGCACGCTATGTCTTGACGGGTCGAGTCATTTCACTCGGTGCGGAGGAAAAATCCTTCAGCGGCTACGGCATCAACACGAAGAACACCGTCTTGTCTCTCAGTGTCAGCATTCGCATCGTTGATACGGAAACCGGCAGCGTCCAGTTCTCGACGAGAACGAATGCGCAAAGAACCATCAATCAGGCGGGCGGCTTGAGCGTCCGATCGAACAACGCCTACGACGGGTTGGCGCAGGATGCTGCGGTCAAGCTGGTTGGCGAGATCGGGCAGTCGAATCGCTTCTCGTCCATGGCGAATGCTTCCGATCAGCATGGTCCCGCGTCGACCATCGAAGTCAGTGTCAGCAGTCAGCCGCCGGGCGCGGATGTCGAAGTCGACGGCGTGTTCTACGGCAACGCCGGTGGCACGCTCAAACTCCCGTCAGGCCTGCGGATGGTCAAGATTTCGCTGGCCGGTCGACTACCCTGGCAAAAAAAGGTGATGATCCAAGCGGGTGTGGAGATCAAGGCCATTCTTGCGCCGTTGCCGTCGAGATGACCTCATCCCGAAGGTTCGGATCAATTACTCGCAGTCGGCCGGCTACGGATCACCATGACGCAATCTTTGCAGTGGAGAAGGCAAATGAAAGCAGCAATGATGATCGCATTTCTGGGTTCGCTGGCTCTGACTTCGGGCGCAATCGCCGCTCCCGCTCGGGAACTGCAAGCCACCACTTTGGCGGGCAAGATTCCCGCTGCGAAACCCAATCCGAACGATGGTCGTGGCGAGGCGCTGTGTGAAGGCGAAGGCCGCACCGCAGACAGTGCAGAAGACAAAGCCGTCGTGGCGGTGGGGTGGATTCCGTTCTTCTCGACCCAGCAGATGGGCGCTACCCGGGTACTGACAGCAGCGGCGTCGCTCGACGGGCAGTGCCGTCCGCTCGATCTTGCCGTTTTCGTCTTCCGCTCGGGGAAGGCCGTCGGCATGGTGACTGCGCGTGATCCGTCTGCGGCGCCGGTCGTTCGGCTCAATGATGCTGATACGCTGGTCGTCGACGTGGACTATCTGAAAGAAGACGACGCGCACTGTTGTCCGACGGGAAAGGCGAGTGTTGTCGTTGCGATCGGGGAGCAAGGGATTGGCGAGAGATAAACGATCATCTGGAGCTTGACTGCTTCTGGCATCGAAAGAATGCTCGTTATGCGTTGCCTGAAGGTTTGGACATTTGTTTTGCCAGCAATATTCCTTCTCGCAGCCTTCGCCAATCGTTCGCATCACGCCAGCAACTTGACTGGCGCGCCCTTCAACAGCTTGGCGTGCAGCGCCGCCGCCTGCTTGTCGAAGGTGGTGAATACGTTGCCGCCCATGTCGCTGCCTTCCTGAGCGATGGCGCCATCGGCGAAATCGCCGCCCGCGCGCAGGAAAGCGACGCCGGCCGCCACCGCTGCGCGATGGGCTTCTACCTTCGGTGACTTGACCAGCGCCTCGATGGCATCGGCCACCTTGGTTTTGTCGATCTTCAGGGTACGCGAAAGAATCCACGCCGCTTCGCACAATACCGTCGTCGGAATCACGAGGCGCTTTGCTGCCCGCACCAGTTTGCGTGCCGCGGCGGCCTGTCTGGCGTCGTCGTCGAGCAGGTAGCGCAGCACGACGTTGGTATCGAGGATGGCCTTCATTCTCGCTCGCCCGCCCAGCCTTTGGCGGCGGCTTCGTTGATTTCCGCAATGGTGAGCGGCTTCTTGCGCTTGTTGTGCGCCTTCAGCATGCCGAAGGCGGCATTCAGGTCCTCTTCGCCCTTGTTCAGCGTCAGAACGACCTTGCCGGCGGATATGGCTTCCACGGCGATCTTCTGCCCCGGTTTGGCGCCGAGGTGCTTGAGGATGTCCTGCTTCAGCGTGACCTGGCCTTTGGCCGTGATGGTCAGTGTATGCATGATCGCGGTTCCCGATCGGTAAGGTTTCTCTACCTTACCACGTTCGAACCGGCTATCGGCGACAAGTCTTGCCCCTCACCGCGGAATCAACGTTTCGATGAAATCGCGGATGTAAAAGCGCCACCCGCGCGCTGGCGATTCAGACATGCAAGGCTTCCCGTTCGACGACGGAGCGCAGTTCGCTGCGTAGGGTCTTCGACGTGACGAGGTCCACCGATGTTCCGAGCAGGTCCTCGAGATGGGACTGCACGCCGAAATAGCGCGCCGAGCTGGCCGGGCCATCGAAGTCGACCAGTACGTCGACATCGCTAACGGGGCGCGCGTCATCCCTTGCAGTCGAACCAAACAAGGCGAGTTGCTTCACGCCGAAGCACGCCATCAACTCAGGCTTGCTTGCGCTGAGCAGGGCGAAGGCTTGCGCGCGTTTCATCGGAAGGAATGTCTCTGACGGCGAATGTCGAATATGGCTCAAGCGATTGTTTGCCATATCAACGCCTCGATGAAATTGTGGATGCCACGCTCCGCCCGGCCGCCTGATCCGCCCTATTTGCGAATGCCGGCACGGCCGACCGTCATGAGCATGAGCGCTGAACCAAGTGCCATGAGGCGAGAAGCAGTCGAGCCGTCAACGAGCACGACCAACAAAGTCGTGACGGCGCCAATGATGAGCAGGCACCACGCCAGGACGTGTGTTTCCCGGGAACTCAAGGTACGGCGAGCAGTGAAAGCCACCCGGTGGAACAGGAGGATCGTGCCCAGGAAAGCTGCTCCGAAGAGTGCGGCAGGAAACCAGTTTCGAAGGTAAGCGAGAACGAAACAAAGCGAACCGAATATTGCGACCAATATGCTCGTGATGGCGATGGCAATGCCACGCTCGATACGCGACGGCTCACGAGCGAAATCTTTCATTCGCATCCTCACCGCGGAATCAACGTCTCGATGAAGTCGCGGATGTAGTCCTCGAACTCCTCGTGCGTCATGCGCGGCTGGCCGATCTGGGCGAGTTGGACGAAGCCGACGTAGGCGGAGTAGGCGAGGCGCGCGCGGTTGGCGGCGGTGTTGGCGTCGAAGCCGGCCTGGCGGAACGCTTCGGTGACGAAGTCGATGCGGCGCTGCGAGACGCGTTCGACGAGCGGGCCGATCAGCGGCTGGTCGATGGCCTTGAACAAGGCTGCGAAGATCGCGTGCGACTGGCGCTTGTGGCTGACCTGGCGGATCAATTCGCGCAGGCGTTCGCGCGGGTCGGCGACGGTCGCGGTCGGCGCGAGCACTTGCTCCTCGTCGTCGTGTTCCCAACGCTCGATCGTGGCCTGGATCAGCGCCTCGCGCGTCGGGAAATGCCAGTAGAAGCTGCCCTTGGTCACGCCGAGCCGCCGTGCGAGCGGTTCGACGGCGACGGCGGCGAGGCCGTTTTCGGACAGCGTCTCGAGCGCCGCGCGTTCCCAATCCGCCGCGGACAGGCGTGCCTTCGGTTCGATTTTCGTGATCTTCGTCGCCATCTTCGCAGTGTGCCGCAGGCTGCCGCGCGGCGGAAGCGGAGCGGTTCGGGCTTGTTGCGCCGCGCGATTGACCTGCGCGGGAAGCCGTTCCATACTCATGCGTATGGAGCCGGCGCGCGGCCGGTTCGCCTGTTGTCGAGGACTTTGCAATGACGGCGTTCGCTCCTTTCCTGTTCGGTGTGTTGGCGGTGCTTGTCGCCGCTTACCTGCGCCTGCGCCTGCCGCTGTGGTCGATCGCGACTGCGGTCGTCATCGTCGCCGCGGGCTGGCTGTGCGGTTCGAGCGTGCTCGCGACGGCGATTCCGTTCGTGCTGCTCGCGATCGTCGCGGTGCCGCTCAATCTCGTGGACTTCCGCCGCAAGCGTTTGTCGGCGCCGCTGCTCGCGATCTTCCAGAAGGTCACGCCGAAGCTTTCGGACACCGAGCAGATCGCGCTCGATGCAGGCACGGTCGGATTCGAGGGAGAGCTGTTCAGCGGCAAGCCGAACTGGAAACAACTGCTCGCGCAGCCCAAGCCCGAGTTGTCGATCGAGGAGCAGGCGTTTCTCGACGGCCCGGTCGAGCGCCTGTGCGCGATGACGAACGACTGGCAGATCACGCACGAACTCGCCGACCTCTCGCCGGAGATCTGGGACTTCGTCAAGAAGGAAAAATTCTTCGGCATGATCATCCCGAAGAAGTACGGCGGCCTCGAATTCTCCGCGCTCGCGCAATCGGCGGTGCTGCAAAAACTCATGGGCATTTCGGGTTCGCTGTCCTCGACGGTCGGCGTGCCGAATTCGCTCGGCCCGGGCGAACTGCTGCTCCATTACGGCACGCAGGAACAGCGCGACTACTACCTGCCGCGCCTTGCCGACGGCCGCGAAATCCCGTGCTTCGCGCTGACCGGCCCGTACGCGGGTTCCGACGCGACCTCGATTCCCGACTACGGCATCGTCTGCAAGGGCGAGTGGAACGGCGCCAACGTGATCGGCGTGCGCCTCACCTTCGACAAGCGCTACATCACGCTGGCGCCGGTGGCGACGCTGTTCGGCCTCGCCTTCCGCATGTTCGATCCCGAGCACATCCTCGGCGACAAGGACGACATCGGCATCACGCTCGCGCTGCTGCCGCACGACACCAAGGGCCTCGAATACGGCCGTCGCCACTTCCCGCTCAATGCGGCGTTCCAGAACGGCCCGGTGCGCGGCAAGGACGTGTTCGTGCCGCTGTCGCAGCTCATCGGCGGCGAGAAGATGGCCGGGCAGGGCTGGCGCATGCTCGTCGAATGCCTGTCGGTCGGGCGCGGCATCACCTTGCCGTCGAACGCGGCGGGTGCGGTCAAGGCTGCCGCGATCGCGACCGGCGCGTACGCGCGCATCCGCAAGCAGTTCGGCATCGCGATCGGTCGCTTCGAAGGCGTCGAAGAAGCGCTGGCGCGCATCGGGGGCTACAGCTACGCGATCAGCGCGCTGTCGAAAGCGAGCGCGGCCGCGGTCGACCGTGGCGAGAAGCCGGCCGTGCCGTCGGCCATCGCCAAATACCACGCGACCGAACTCGGCCGCGAAGTCGCCAAGGACATCATGGACGTCCATGGCGGCAAGGGCGTGCAGCTCGGCCCGAGCAACTATGCCGGGCGCGGCTGGCAAACCTCGCCGATCGCGATCACCGTGGAAGGCGCCAACATCATGACGCGCAGCCTCATGATCTTCGGCCAGGGCGCGATCCGCTGCCATCCGTATGTGTTGCGCGAGATGGAGTCGCTGAAAATCGCCGACTACCGCGAAAAATTGAAGGCGTTCGACTCGGCGCTGTGGGGCCACGTCGGCTTCGCAGTGTCGAATGCGGTGCGCAGCCTCGTGCTCGGCCTTACCTTCGCGCGCATCGGCAACGTGCCTGGCGATGCCTACACGCGGCGCTACTACCGCAAGCTCAACCGCTACGCCGCGGCGCTCGCGCTCGTCGCCGACACCTCGATGCTCGTGCTCGGCGGCAAGCTCAAGTTCAAGGAAAAGATTTCCGCGCGCCTCGGCGACGTGCTGTCGAACCTCTACATCGCCAGCGCAATGCTCAAGCGCTACGAGGATCAGGGCCGCCCGGTCAACGACCGGCCGCTGCTCGCGTGGGCATTCCACGATTGCGTGCGCCGCATGCAGGACGCGCTCGACGGCGTGCTGCGCAATTTCCCGGTGCGTCCGGTCGCGTGGCTGCTGCGCGCGCTCGTGTTCCCGTTCGGCCGTCGCGAAGTGCCGCCGTCCGATCGCCTCGGCCGCCGCGTCGCTGCGATCCTGTGCGCGCCCGGCGAAGCGCGCGACCGCCTCGCCGAATGGGTGTACCTCACGCCGAACGAGAACAATCCGGTCGGCCGCATGAACGCGATCCTGCCCGAGGTGATTGCCGCCGAGCCCGTGGAACGCAAGTTCCTCAAGGCCGCCAAGGGCGGCGAACTCGCCGGTTACGACTACGACGCGCAGCTCGCCGACGCGGTCGCCAAGAACGTCATCAGCGAGGCCGAACGCGACCTGCTCGCGCGCGTGCGCAAGGCGACGTTCGAGTTCATCTCGGTCGACGACTTCGACCCGGCCGAACTCGCCGCAGGCAAGCGCGGCAAGGCGACGTCGCTGCGTTCGGTGGCGTGACGCTCTTGCCGGCCGACCTTCGGTCGTCCGGCCTACGGAATGCGCGATGATTGGCCCGTAGGCCGGATGCGCGAATGCGCAGCCGGCATGTCGATTCGACGGAGCTCGCAATGACCAGCACGCAACACCTCGAATTCCTCGCCGCCGCGCGCGCAGAAGCCGAAGCCGGTTTCGCCGAAGGCGGCATCCCGATCGGTTCGGTCATCGTCCACGAAGGCCGCATCATCGGCCGCGGCCACAACCGCCGCGTGCAGAACGGCAGCCCGATCCTGCACGGCGAGATGGACGCGTTCGAGAACGCGGGCCGCCAAGCCGCGCGCGTCTACCGCGAATGCACGCTGTACACGACGCTGTCGCCGTGCTCGATGTGCAGCGGCGCGATCGTGCTCTACGGCATCCCGCGCGTGGTCATCGGCGAGAACCGCTCGTTCCTCGGCGAGGAAGAATGGCTGCGCAGTCGCGGCGTCGAACTGACCGTGCTCGACGATCCCGGTTGCATCGCGCTCATGGAACGCTTCATGCGCGAGCAGCCGGCGTTGTGGAACGAGGATATCGGCGAGTAGCGCGGTGCGGATTTGAAGCCTCCCCCATCAAGGGCGAGGTTGGGTGGGGATGCTGTCGATTGAACGATGCACTGACACGAACACCATCCCACCCAACCCGTCCCTTGAAGGGGAGGGCTGAAGGCGTGAAATTCGTTCACCCGCGCAGCGCGCGCGCGTGATGGCGCAGGTGATCCTCGACGAAGCTCTGGATGAACCAGTAGCTGTGGTCGTAGCCCGCGTGCAGGCGCAGGCGCAGCGCTTGCCCGGCGGCGGCGCAGGCGACTTCGAGGCGTTGCGGTTGCAGTTGCGCATCGAAGAACGGGTCGGCTTCGCCCTGGTCGACGAGCAGTTCGCCGGGGAAGCGCGCGCCGTCTTCGAGCAATGCGACGGTGTCGTACGCGCGCCAGGTGTTCGCGTCGTCGCCG
>Ga0182744_1003509_pt1 | contig 12184 bp, 10 predicted proteins | sample eDN3rd30CKraftMG_FD_128525 | JGI IMG/M metagenome (GOLD analysis project Ga0182744, IMG submission 128525) | Enriched Miracle-Growth compost microbial communities from Emeryville, California, USA - eDNA 3rd pass 30_C Kraft MG (version 2) (version 2) ...
ACATGCGCGAGCTGTCGCACCACGACCGGCCCGACCTGCCCGCCGCCGTCCAGCGTAATCGCCACCTGCTTCTGGGCATCATGTTGCAGGCCGGATTCGTTTCCCTGCCCACCGAGTGGTGGCATTATGAATTGCCGGGGGCGTCGGCTTATCCCTTGCTGGATGCTGTCCTCTGAATCAATAAGAAATCCGGAATCGCCTGGATGTTGCTGCATGAAAAGAAATCACATAAACGACAAGCCCTTAAAGGAGACGCCTGCGAAGCCCCGAAAACCCGGGCGCCCTCCGCTTCGGTCCCCAGACGGGAATACAGAGCCGTTTATTTCGAAGGAAAAAATAATCGCCAGAGCCGCGGAGCTTTCGAGCGAGAGGCCTCTTGACGAGCTGTCGATCAGCAGCCTGGCCCGTGACTTCGGGGTAGCCACCAGCCTGATCCACTACTACGCGGGCAGCCGCGATGATATCGTTTCGGGGGTCATCAATCTGTACTTCAGGGCACGCATTCAGAAATTGCCTAACGCCAGCGGAAACTGGCGGAACGATCTCGCGGCATATGCCAGGGCCGTCTATTTCTTGTCTTGCGACTATGGCGCGGTAATGCGCTACTTGATGTCCCATAATCGGTTCCGCGTCTTTCAGCAGGTCGACGTCACCGAAACTGATTATGGTCTGGTGTACCTGGAACGGCTTGCCGAGATCTTCAGGGCGGCGGGGTTTTCCAGCCGGCAGTCCGCGATGGGCTATCACCTGCTCATGCAACATGTCATGACATCCGCCTACGCTGTGGTCAACAGGCAGCCGCCTGGTTTGCACAAGCAATTCATACTCGATCGCGTCAAGATGCTTGCGTCAGATCAATACCCTTCGATCCATTTCTTCGCGGGCGACTTCTCTGATCTGGATGGCGATATGGCGTTCGATGCCGGGCTGGAAATACTGCTCGATGGATTTGAAAAATGGCGGCAAGAAGCATAAGTCCTTGCATCACCTATCCTGCCATTTCGTGGGCACAGACTGGCTTCTAGGCCTGCTCACGGGCTGGCTTCTTGATCGTCGTCTCTACCAGCTCTTCGATGATCTGCTGCAAGACGGCTTCTGCTTTCGACAAGGGGCTGGAGTCCGAGCGAATCAGAGCCAGCGAGTACGAGATGGGCGGGTTCCGGATGAGCCTGGCATTCAATGCACTGGTTCTCAGCAGCGACTGCCCCGAAATAATCGACATGACGGTCGAGCCGAAGCCGTTTCTTACCAGATTCAGGATGGTGGAGGGTGACTGAACCTCGAGGCACACGTTCAACGTTTCTTTACACGCTTTCGCTTGGTCTTCCAGGCACTGGCGCAGCCGGTTTGGATGGCTGGGAAGTATGAGCTGTTCATTCACCACCTGCTTGAAGGAAATGGGGTCCGAAGAGTTGCCCTTCTTGTACTTGCTGATGAAGTAGGCCGAGTCTTCGACGAGGGTCTTCGAGCTCAGGCCTAGCGTAGGCGGCACGGAAAATGCCAGGGCCATGTCAAGCCGGTCTGACAGCAGCCATTCGGTCAACAGGCTACCCAGGTCCTCGACAAGATTTATCGACACCATGGGCAGCTCGCGCCTGCATCGTTGAAGCAGCGGTACGGCCAATATGTTTGCGATCGAGGGTGTTATGCCCAGTGATATGCGTCCCCTTACCGGGCCCGAGATGTCCGACATTTCCTGCTTCAGGGAATCTACGTCGCCAAGCAGCTTGCTTGCGCGGGCAAGGAACAGCGCGCCCGCCTCGGTGGGCTCTACGCCGCGCGTATTGCGTACTAGAAGCTGTACTCCCAGCTCTTCTTCGAGCTTGCGTATCTGGAAGCCCAGGGCAGGCTGGGCGATGAAGAGCTCTCGCGCCGCCTGAGAGAAGCTTTTATGCCGCACGGCGGCTTCGAAGTAACGCATCTGCTTCAGGTCCAAGCCGTACTCCTTTGTTGCTGTCAATGCTGGGAAGGTCAGCGCCGCAATGCGTGAGCGGGCGAATCGTAGCATACCAAACCGGCTGCGTCCGGCGTTCGCGACGGTAGTCGATATTTGTATGGCGCGGTAGAAAAACAGTTCTATCTGATACGGCAACAGAGCGATTACAGTAGCTGGCAGTTTCAATGATCCGAGCTAAGGGCCAGACCAGGCCGGGAAGACATGGCAAAACACATCGAAGAAATTGGAGTGCTCGAAAAACTGCCGGGCGTCGTATATGCGCCGGCATCCGAGCTTGAACGCTATGTGAAGGCGGGGGCGCTGACGAACGAAACACTGATCGGCGCGTTGATGAAGTCTTTCGACCAGAATCGCCATAGAAGGGCATTGCTCGAGCACGGCCGGACGTTGTCATACGAGCAGCTTGACGACATTTCGAGCCGGATCGCGTTGTCGATGATGAAGCTGGGCTTGCGCCCCCTGGAGCGAGTCCTGTTTCAAATGAGGAATAGCTGCGAGCTCGTGATTGCCCTTATAGCAAGCATGAAGGCCGGCCTTATTCCAGTTTGCACGCTTGCGAGCCATCGCGAAGCCGAAATGGACTACCTGGCCAAGCATTCCGGTGCGGTTGCGATCTTCGTGGACGACGATACGCCCAAGTTTTCCCATCTTGACTTCGCCCTTGCGCTGCAGAAAGGTAATCCGGCGTTGCGGCATGTGTTTGCCGCCCGGGAACATGAGGCCAAAGGCTGCATGACGCTTCGGCAGCTTGCAGAACAAAGCGCTTCGGAGGAAGCGCATCAGAAGGTGGTGGAAATCGTTTCCAGCCTTGACCCATACCAGGTGGCGATTTTCCAGCTTTCCGGCGGAACGACCGGCGTGCCCAAGATCATTCCGCGCATGCAGAATGAATACCTGTACAACATGCGTGCTGTCTATGCTTGGGTGGGGCGGCAGAAGGACGAGGTCGTTTTCTGTGCGGGCCCCCTGATACACAATGCTGGCATGGTTTGCCACTGGGGCCCGGCCTTGCTTAACGGCGGCGCCGTCGTCACCGACAATGACCTTTCTTCCGATGGTCTTCGGCGCATCATCACTGAGCATAGGCCGACCTGGATGTTCCTGATGCGTCCCCTGCTGGTACGGCTGCACGAAGGCCTGAAGCGCGAACCCCTGGATCTGTCGTTTGTGCGGGGGGTGGTGAACTCGTCGCATGCACAGTACGTTTCGCACGAGCTGTCGATGCCTGGCTTCCATTTTTTCGGGATGGCGGAAGGGCTGATCATGTCGACCAAAAAGGGCGACCCGCAGCAAGCCATATTTGAAAGTATCGGGCGGCCGGTTTCGGAGCTTGATGAGGTGCGAATATACAGGCCGGGTACCGAGGAAACCGTGCACGATGGCGAGACAGGCGAGCTTGTGTGCCGGGGGGCCTACACCATCCGTGGCTACTACAGCGCCCCTGAACGAAACGCCGAAGCTTTCACCGCCGATGGGTTCTACCGTTCGGGAGACCTGGTTTCCTTGAAGCAATACGACGGCAAGTCCTACTTTGTCTTCGAGGGGCGCTTGAAAGACGTAGTGAACCGGGGCGGCGAAAAAATAAATTGCGATGAGGTCGAACGTGCCTTGCGAGAGTCGCCGGACATCATCGACGTTGCCATCGTGGCGATGCCTGACGACCTATACATCGAGCGCAGCTGCGCATTTGTCTGTGTCGCGAGCGGTGCGCAGCCTCCCACCGTTGCCTCGCTGGGCCTCGTCCTGCAACAGAAGGGCCTGGCCAAGTACAAATGGCCTGAGCGCGTAGAAACGGTAAGCAGCCTGCCCGTGACGTCGTCGGGCAAGGTCAGCAAGCCCTTGTTGCGCGAGCGCATCAAGGAAATTCTTCTTGTTGAGCAACAAGCCATGGGTGCCGTCTCGGGCGAGACGCGCGTGGTTTGATTGATTTCGTGGTGGCGGAGACATAGTGATGTTGATCGAACTTTTCGATGATTCAAGGATGGGCCTGGGGGAATCTCCGCTATGGTCCGTTGCCGAGCAGGCCTTGTACTGGATCGACGTCTATGCGGGAACGATACACCGCAAGGTGCTCGAGACAGGCAGGCGTTCGACCTGGGAGTTCGGTGAAGAGGTCGGCTCCATTGGCTTCCGCGCGGCGGGTGGGCTTGTCGTTGCCGCCAGGACCGGGCTGTATGCGTTCGACCTGCAAACTGGCGAAAAAACTCTTGTATCGAATCCCGAACCCGAACTGCCCAGGAATCGGCTCAATGATGGCAAGGTGGATCGGCAAGGGCGCTATTGGTCCGGCTCGCTTCAGACGGGTGAGTACGCCCCCGTGGGCAGTTTATGGTCGTTCAAGAAGGGTCGAAGCACAAAAATCATATCGGGAATCACGATAGCGAACGGCCTGTGTTTCAGTCCCGACGGCCGGACAATGTACTTCACCGACTCGCCCTCCGGCATGCTAGAGGCTTTCGACCTGGACATCGCCACGGGGCTTGCCTCCAATCGGCGGGTGCTTGCCGCCATTCCCGATGGACGGGGCCTTGCGGACGGAGCGACCGTGGATGCCGATGGAACCCTCTGGTGCGCAAATATCGATGGGGGGCGGATTCTTGGCCTGAAACCGGAGGAAGGGTGGTTCGCCAGTGTCGATCTTCCTGTTACCAGGCCCACGTCGTGCGCATTCGGGGGGCCGTCGATGGACATTCTTTTTGTAACTACGGCCACCTCGCGGCTTGGGGAAGAGCAACTGCTCGAACAGCCTTGGGCAGGTTGCGTATTGGCGATAAAGGGCCTGGGTGCCACAGGCCTTCAAGAACCCGAATATCAATAGCCAACGTCGCCGCCAAGCCCGTTTGGGGCCGCCGCGGTCTCGTCGCAGCACACCAACGAGAGTGCGCAGAGCACCAGTGGAATGGTGAAACGCCATTTTTCAATCAAACAAGAAACAAAGGAGACAACATGCAGCCAAGCTCGATAAACGTGTCGAACCTGATCGACACCCGGGACTTAAGCGGCTACAACGTGAAGATAATGGCCTGGTGCTTTTTCATCATGCTGTTCGACGGATTCGACCTTGGAGTACTTTCATTTGCCGCTCCGAGTATCCTTCGTGAATGGGCGGTTACCAATCCGGCGGCCATGGGCTCGGTCTTCAGTGCCAGCATTATGGGTATTTTGGTCGGTTCGCTGATGTTCGGTTATATCGGTGACAGGTTCGGGCGGCGCAACGCCATTATCGTCGCGCTGACTACCGTCGGCTTATCTTCCTTGGCGGTAACCATCGTCGACACGTTGACCCACCTGTTCTGGCTGCGCTTCATAACCGGCCTGGGCCTTGGCGGGCTGTTCCCCAACGTGGCGGCGCTGGGTGCAGAGTTTGCGCCTAAAAAATACCGAGCCACATTGCTCATACTGGGCCTCATGGGCGTTACGTTTGGTGTTGCGGTGCCAGGCATCTTGGCGACCCATATGGTGCCGGTCCATGGCTGGCAATCTCTGTTCTTTGTCGGAGGCATAGGTCCGTTGCTGATGGCGGTGGCCTGCTTCATCGGCTTGCCCGAGTCGCCCATGTATCTCGTATTGAAAGAGAACGGCAAAGGGGCATTGATAAAGATCCTCAGAAAGCTGAAGCCGGATCTGTCTGTGGACGAGCAAACGCGATTTGTGACCAACGACAAGCCCAGGGCGGCCAATATATCTCCAAGAGAGCTTTTCAAGGGTGGCCTAGGCGTCATCACCGCGCTTCTTTGGCTGTGCTTCGCCGCCAACCTCATGGGCTACTTCTTTCTTATTAGCTGGTTGCCCACGCTGTTGCAAGGGGCGGCGCACTCGGCCGCCGACTCGAACTTCACGACCATTCTGCTGCAGTTAGGCGGAATCACCGGCGGTATTCTGCTGTGTCGGCCAATGGACCGCATGGGCGTTCTTCCTCTCCTGGTGTTGTTCCTGGTCGCTATGGTGTCGGTGGGCGCAATCGGCTCCATTGACGCTGCCAGGCTGACCATTCTGCAAATTGCAGTGTTCGTAGCGGGCCTTTCCACCATCTCGCTTCAGTTTGGTCTGGACGCCTTTGCGGCCATGCTTTACAGAACCCCGATCCGTGGCGTCGGGACCGGCTGGGCTTTTCTGTTCGGCAGGGTGGGCTCGGTGTTGGGGCCTATTCTGGGCGGCATGCTTATCGCGCGGAAAGTGCCCATTGACCAGCTGTTCCTCGCAGCCGCCGTGCCCTTCGCCGTCGGGTCGGTGGCCGCATTGATTCTGCTGGCGGTATACCGTCGGAGAGCCAGTCACATTCGTTCGGAAGCATTGGAATCGGCGGGCGCCAGCGCCTGAGCCTCGTTGCTTGCAGCTTCTTACTGATATTGATTACTGAGGGTCAAGTGGACTTCGAACTTAATGAAAAACAAAAGCGTTGGAGAGCCGTCGCTCGGGATTTTGCCAACGATGTGGTGCGACCGGTGTCGCAAGAGCTTGACGGCAGAACCAATCCCCTGGATTGCTTTGATTGGTCAATCATCGAGGCTGCCGACAGCTGCGGCATGAGGATATCGCCCCTTCCCGCGCAATGGGGTGGAGACTCCACCGATCACCTGACGCAAGTGCTGATGCTCGAGGAGCTTTCGGCAGCCGACATGGGCGTTGCGGTAACCCTGGCAGGCGCATGGCGAACCATGCGCTGGCTGCTGGCCGAAGCCTCGCCCCAACAACTGAACAATTGGCTGCCTCGGGTTTCCGGCAACGCTCGCGGCTTGCTGGCCGCTGCGCTCACCGAGCCCGAGGCCGGCTCCGACAACATGCTGCCGTACGCCGGAACCGACGGCGGCATGAAAATGTCGGCGGTTCGATCGGGCGGAAATTGGGTGCTGAACGGAACCAAGAAGTACGTGACCAATGCGAATCGTGCCGACGTAATCATTGTCTTCGCCCGCACCGACAATGAAAAAAGCCTGCTCGAAGGAGTAACTGCCTTCATAGTAGGCGCGGACACCCCCGGCCTTACCGTGGGTACGATCTTCAATAAGTCCGGAGAGCGGCTGGCCAACAATTCAGAATTATTTTTTGAAGATGTTGTCGTCCCCGACAGCGACCGGCTGGGGGCGGTGGGGGGAGGCCTTTACAGCTTTGGCAAGCACCAGCGTGCAACCAGCGCCTATAACGCCGCCACCGTCTACGGAGTTGCCCGGGAAGCATTGAGACGCTCGCTTGTATGGACGCGCTCCAGAATACAGGGAGGCAAGCCCATCCACCAGCATCAGGCGGTGGGCGCTTATCTGGCGGACATGCTGGGAGCGGTCGACGTTGCGCGCACCTATGCCTGGCGTGCAGCCTGGGCGGCAGACAATCCAGAGCACTTCAATGTCGCGCTGAATGCCTTCCCCAAGATCTTTGCCGCCGAGCAATCCATGGCGGTCGTCGCCAAATGCATGGAGTTGTTCGGCGGGGCGTCGATCATGCGTGATGTCGGAGTCGAGAAGCTGCTGCGCGATGCGTCGGTATTCCTGCATTCCGACGGAACCAACATTATCCTGCGCCAGCGCATTGCCACTTGGCTTGGCACGATAGCCGAACAAGACTTCGATACGCTTTGGACGCCGGGTTGACGCCATCCATGTCTATGCATCCTTTCAACCACGCTTGGCCCGAATAATATGAGTACACCATCCGACCTTACCGGCAAGACAGTTTCCTGGCTCGAGCAGCTTGAGCAACTGCTCGGCGGAAACGCGCAACTGTGTTTCCGTGATCTCTTTCTTGAAGATTCCTATTGGCGTGACCTGGTGTCGCTTACCTGGGATACGCGACAGTTCTGGGGCGGCGCCCAGGTCGAGCCCATGCTGCTGAAGCATGCAAGGGCTGCGGGGATGCGCGACCTGCGCCTTGATCCTGACCGGTCGGCGCCGGTGCAGGCCGTCATCGACGGAGTCGTCTTCATCGAGGCATTTTTCGCCTTCACGGTCGAAGTCGGCAAAGGAAAGGGCTTTCTTCGTTTGCAGGTGGGCGAAGGCGGTGCGGAGCTGCGGGCGCAGATCATCGCCACTTCTCTCGTTTCTCTGGACATAGCTCCGGATGTGGCGCAACGCCATCCAGGGCATGGATACGAGCCTGAGTACCCGGGGCAGACGTTCTCGGAATGGAGGCGGGCGAAAGGCGATTTTTCCGGGGCCGATCCCGATGTTCTTATCGTAGGAGGCAGCCAGTCGGGAGTGAGCCTGGGGGCAAGGTTCGAGCGTAAGGGTTTTACTTCGTATCTGATCGTCGATCGCAGCGCCAGCCCCGGCGACACCTGGCGAAAACGCTACGATGCTCTGGCCTTGCACACCAACACCCCCGCCAACGACTTGCCCTACCTGAAGCTACCCAGCCACTGGGGCGAGTTTCTCTCGAAAGACCAGTGGGCCGACTGGCTGGACAGCTATGCCAGGCTGATGAACCTCAATTGCTCATATTCGACCGAGCTCGTAAGCGGTTCATTCGACGAAGGCTCAAAAACGTGGGAGGTTGTCTTACGTACGGCCGACGGCGACCTGCGCACCCTGCGCCCCAAGCATGTGGTCATGGCCATCGGCGGGGTGGGCGGGAAACCACGCATACCCGGCTTTCCCGGCCTCGATCAATTCCAGGGCGAAGTGCTGCACTCGTCCAGGTACAAGAATGGCAAGCGCTTCAAGGGCCAGAAGGTGTGGGTCGTGGGGTCGTCCACGACCGCGCATGACATATGCCTTGACCTATACCATTCAGACGCAAGTCCCACGATGGTGCAGCGCGGTGCAACCTGCGTAGTCGGCATACAAGAGGTACAGAAATTTACCGCCGATTATCTGAAGGTATCGGTGGAAGAGGCCGACCAGCGGCGCGACTCTACTTTCATCCTGCCCTTGCTGGTCAAACGCACACAAGGCGTCACGGCCCAGTCGGACATTGAATATGCGGAGTTGCATGAAGGCCTGCGCAAGGCGGGACAAAAGCTGACCATAGGTGAAGACCGGACGGGATGGTTGATGAAACTGTTCCGCGACCTGGCCGGCTACTATCTGAATGTGGGCTGTTCCGATGCAATCATCAGTGGTGGGGTAAAGGTGCTGGATTTCAACCGCATCGATCATTTCATTGCGAATGGGGCCCGGCTTCATGACGGTGAAGTGGTGGAATTCGATGCCCTGGTCCTTGCTACAGGCTACGAAGATCAATCGGTTGACATAGCAGGCATCTTCGGCCCCGAAATGGCTCGGAAAATTGGCCGGGGCATCGGACTTAACGAAGAGGGCGAATACCGGAACATGGCGCGGCCCACCGGGCAGCCTCACCTGTGGATGATGTTGGGCGGAATCATCGATGCCCGCAAGTCCAGCGACGTGCTGGCCATGCAGATCATTGCCCAGCTTCGCGGCCTGGTGCCTACCTTGGTACGGCAAGCCAGCGGCAGCGTTGCGCCGTTGCAGGCTGATCTTCAAACGACCGGGGAAGCCATCTCGGGGCAGGCCTGAGGCCTGGTAAAAGGCCCGCGAAGTGAGCAGCACCCCAAAGGTTGGACATCGATCCGGCCTTTGGGGTGTTTTCATGACGAAATACGATGAGGCGCTGTCTTCCGGCTACCAGGTTCATGGCAATGGCGGCCTACGACGTAAGCATTGGATATTGGATCAGATGTTTTCTATCTCGAGGCGGTCGGTGTCGAATACACGCATTTGGCCGATAAAGCCGCCGGTAAGAATTCCATTCCACAAGGCGTGCTTGAAGCCCAGCTCTTTTCTGTTCAACTGGATTTTCTCGCTGTCGAGGCGGTAGTAACCCAAGACATTGGGGCCGGACACTTCGATTTCCGGATTCTTGGCCGCCGCTTCGACGATAGGCGTGAACTCTTCCACATTCAGTACGAACAAGGTTGCCATTTACTTTTCTCCTATTTCGGCCAGTAGCCGTTCGCCCTTGCGCAGCCAGACGGCGTCGATCTTGCTGAAGTCGCCACTTCCGGCTTCCAGCTCGATGGCCGCTTCGATTGTGCGGCGGGCGTCGTCGATATCCAGCTTGCCAAAGGGGCGGGCCTGCCAAGTGAGTTCCAGCGAATACCCATTGGGATCGGTGAAGTAGATGGACTCTATGACTTCGTGGCGGATCTGGTACTTGATTTCAATGCCCGCCTTTTCGATTTTCTCTCGCCAGGCCATCAGTTCTTCTCGCGAGTCGACTTGCCAGGCGGTATGTGTTGCGCGATATCGATAGTCGTCGCGGGGTTCCAGATAGCCTGGCGCTTGAGTACCGATGTAGTAGAAGAAGGCGATTGTGCTGCCTTTGCCGCTGTCAAAGAAGAAATGCAGGAAATCGGCATGGTCCGCCGGCCCCCAGCCGCGTGCCGAGATGGCATGCACCAGTTGAAGCCCCAACTGGTCTCGATAGAACCGGACGGTTTCCTGAAGTTTCCAGGTTGGACGGGCGGTATGGTGCACCCCCGAAAAGGTTAATGTTGATGCCTGTGTCATGCTTGTGCTCCAGACGTCGATAAAATCGACTTGAACTGCCGTGAACGAATGGTTTTTTGATGGCTTTGGTTTGGTTGGCCGCGATATGGTCACGCCGCAGCCCTGGCCGCGAGCCAGTTTCGCAAGTGGCGGCCGGCAATCACTTGCCCCGGCTCTTCGCCCTCAGACAAAGCGTGCCCATGGTGGTTGCCCCTGACCTTGTGCCGGGTCTTGTCGCTGGTTCCCAGTGATGAAAATATTTCTTCCATATCGGAAGGAAACGCCGCCTGGTCGCCGGTGTATTCCAGCATCAGTGTCGGCAGCGTCAGTTCGGGGCCGCACTTGCTGAAGCTGGCGTTTGATTCAAGTGCCGACCAGGTCGAAAGCCACGACTCGGCGGTTACCTGTCTTCCGAAACCGATGCAGCCCCAGTTCGAGGCAAACGGATCGGAGCCCCACAAGCTTCCCACCTTTCGGTCCGAGGGGTCGAGCGAGGTGTCCCAGCATCTCAGGTCAGCGTCGGTGCGCCAGACCTGCAGCACAGGAGTATGGGCCGCCTGCTTGCGGACAAGTGCCGGAACGGGGCCTGCGGTGTTGGCGCCCTTCACGGTGGCGCGTGCCTTCGAGCGCATGGAAACGATTTCCTTCGCCATATCATCAAGGCGTTGAACCCGCCTGACCTGAGCCTCTCGATAGCGCTTGATGAAATCGGGATCGTAGCTTGAAGATTGGGGCGGCGAGCGGAATCCGTTGTGCGGATCGAAAGGGTCGAGGGAGCTGTCGGTCGAGAAAGGGTCAGTCTCGTCAGTAACGGAAGGGTCCAGGCCGTTCAGCAGCAGCTTGCCCTGGCCCGGATGGGGAGAAACAAGGATCAGTCCCTCGGGCACGGGCATGTCGGCGCCGGCCAGATCCACCGGGCGGCCGGCGGGCGTTTTGCTGAGGCGGTCTACCGGGGCTCGAGCCGCTTGCTGGGTGTATAGGGCATACAAGCCGGCCCCGCCAGAGACGCCAAGCAGATGGATGCGCCTGAAGCCCTGTTGGCGCAGATACGCCATCGAGGCCGCCACGTCCAGAATTGCCAGCTCGTGCTCCAGGCGCAAGTCGTTGCCGATCGAGCGGGGGGCCTGTACCCAGCATGCGCATCCCGCTTCAAGTATGTCGGGCACCAGGTACGGGGTGCCGTTGAATTCACGTGGGTGCATCGTACAAACGACGGTGTCCTCGCTGCCCGTCATCGAATATAAAAAACCGAGGGTGCGTTGGCCGTCGGGGGTTTTGAGGGCCCGCGGCCGCACGGCGAACGCTTTGTCCTTCATGCGGTCTTCGTTCCAGCCTGAACCCCGCAAACCCGCTGTGGCTCTTGATTTTCCTGGATTCAACCTGGCCTCCCTAAATTAATTGATTATGCGTCAATTAATGTTAACCGGGCGCTAGGAAAGGGTCAAGATGAATTTAGAAGCCTGCCGTGTAGGGCGCCTGCCGCTTAAAACGAATTCGGCAGCAAGAACATGAAGGCCGCCACCAGTGTGGGTATGGCCGCCGACATCAGCAGCTTCAGGGGCGAGATGGCGCCGTCGGGAAAGCAGCCCTTCAATATGGCAAAGCCCGCCGGGTTGGGAGCGTTTGCAATCACCGTCAGGCCTCCGCCTGTTACGGCGCCCGCCACCAGCATGTAGCGCCAGAGATCGCTCGTGCCTTCCACCAGCGAGCCCAGGTAGGTAAGGGCGGCATTGTCGGTAACCGCCGTAAGCGCCGTGGCGCCCCAGAACAGCACGGTGGGAGA
>Ga0182744_1003513_pt1 | contig 12173 bp, 9 predicted proteins | sample eDN3rd30CKraftMG_FD_128525 | JGI IMG/M metagenome (GOLD analysis project Ga0182744, IMG submission 128525) | Enriched Miracle-Growth compost microbial communities from Emeryville, California, USA - eDNA 3rd pass 30_C Kraft MG (version 2) (version 2) ...
CTTGAACTAAAAGAATCATTAAAACCTAATGTGGATTCTGTGATGATGTATTATAATCTTACGACGGATGAATTTGGTAATGTTACTTCACGATTAAAAAGGAATCGATTAGTAAAACGAAGTCGCAATATTAAGTGGATAGGGGCAGTTCATGAATACTTAGAGGTAAGAGGAGATATTTTACAAAGTGATATTGCGATAACGCATAAAAGTATACACCATGATTCTGATCGAAACCTACAAATCTATGAGAAAAAGCTATCGAGAAATGAAAATTTTTCTCCTCGGGATTTATACTATTATGCAAATGAACTATTCGATCATCGAAAGTTAGAGCAAGCAATCACCTATTATCAAAAATTTCTTAATACGGGTAAAGGGTGGATTGAGGATAGAATCGCTGCATTAGGAAAAATAGCAGATTGTTATTTTGAGATTGGAAATAAGGAGAGTGCTTTTGAGTCCATCTTACAATCCTTCCGTTATGACCAACCAAGACCAGAGAACTGCTGTCGCCTTGGATATTATTTTTTAACCGAAAATGCATACCACCAAGCAATATATTGGTACAAAACCGCTATTGTCTATGAAAATATGGAGGATAGTATTGGAATTGTTAATTTAAATTGCTCCACTTGGTTACCAAACCTTCAATTGTGTATTTGTTACTATCAACTAGGTAACAACAAGCTTGCTTATCACTATAATGAGGTGGCAAGAAGGTATCGTCCCAATGACGAACGGATCCTTCACAATAAAAGATTTTTCGAATCCATACTCAAAGATGAAATATATGAAAAAGCGTAAATACATTCTAAAAATTGCCGAACCCTAACCTTACATCTATTTTTTTGTGTAAAGTTAGGGTAATTTTATTGGCGAATTTATTATTTAGAGCATGTATAAAGGGAATTCTACTATTAAAATCATCTCGAATAGCCCAAGGTAGTACGTGGTTTTGAGGTTTACTCTATACACCGATACCAAATTACCATATTAAGTTGCTCAGAAAATTCCATGTCAATTTGTTTTGATTGCCTTTATACTAATAAAGAGGTGATTTAGATTGGTGAAACATCCTGAATTTGAATATTTAAATTTATTAAACTATACATTGGAAAACGGCATAAAAAAAGATGACCGTACTGGAACAGGTACAATTAGCGTTTTTGGTTATCAGATGCGTTTTGATTTAAGTAAAGGTTTTCCATTATTTACTACTAAAAGGGTATCATTTAAATTAATTGCAAGTGAATTATTATGGTTTATTAAAGGCGATACAAATATTCGATATTTGTTGCAGCACAATAATCATATTTGGGACGAATGGGCCTTTAAACGTTGGGTAGAATCGGACGAGTATAATGGTCCAGATATGACAGACTTTGGACGACGTTGTTTAGTTGATGAAGAATTCAATGAACTCTATCAAGAAGAACTAAAATCGTTTTGTCAACGTATTCTAGCAGATGATGAATTTGCTTTGAAATATGGGGACTTAGGGAATGTCTATGGTAAGCAATGGCGTAATTGGACAACCTCTTATGGTGAAAATATTGACCAATTAAAAGATGCCATAGAGCAAATAAAACATAATCCTGATTCTCGAAGAATTATTGTCAATGCATGGAATCCAGAAGATGTGATTAATGCAGGTGGTAAAGGAAGTAAGGCAGCTCTACCACCATGTCACGTAATGTTTCAATTTTATGTAGCAGATGGGAAATTGAGTTGTATGTTAACACAACGCAGCGGGGATCAATTTTTGGGCATTCCGTATAATGTCAGTTCTTATGCGTTATTAACTTGTTTAATTGCTCATGAATGTGGTTTGGAAGTAGGGGAGTTTGTCCATTCGATTGCAGATGCTCATATTTATTCAAATCATCTTGAACAAGTAAAAGAGCAATTATCTCGTGAACCGCGTCCTTTCCCAATACTAAAAATCAATCCAGAAAAAACATCCATTTTCGATATCGAATTGGATGACTTAACAATTGAGGGATATAATCCACATCCATCCATTAAAGCTCCCGTGGCAGTATAGAAGTCAGCAGCAACCTTTAGTTTAGAGGTTGCTGTTTTTTGTTAGATGATTAGGAGTATAAGTAAGCCCTTCCTAGAGGAACTTCTGTTTTATACATATACGATGCTTCTGCATACATAAAGTAAGTAGAAAAACCAAGCGAATAATATTTCCAAATTAGTTAGTCATTTGGAATAGGTATAGTGATATAAAGTTATCTCTAAATCTATTAAAGAAATATTTAGTAAAGAAACTAAAAGTTATATATTGACTGAGAATAACAAACTCAATACAATGTGATTAAATTAACTTGCTGAAAATTAAGATTTTTCATTCTGTGAGTAAATTATATTCATGAACTATGAAATAGTTAGGGAGAGGTTAAAAAATTTCTAGTTCACATGGTTTCTGAAGAAAGGAGAATTCTATGGTTCAAGCAAATTTTAGTAGAGTCTCTGAATTTCTCTCAAAAGCGGTTGAAAATAGAGAGGTTCCTGGTGTTGTAATAGGTGTCACGACAAACGAAAAAATAGTATATAAGAAAGCTATTGGTATGGCACATTACGATAAAAAAATACCTATGAAGGAAAACACAATTTTCGACCTTGCATCCTTAACAAAAGTTGTGTCAACGCTTCCTTCTATTTTACGATTATTGGATGAAGGTTTACTAGATTTGGATGACCCGATTACTTATTATCTATCTTCAATGGAAAAAAATCATAGTGATATCACGATAAAACATTTACTGACTCATACGAGTGGATTTCAACCTGGAATAGACTTTCATGTTCAAAATATCCATAAGGATGACGTGATAGAGAAGATTTCTCAAATACCCAAAAAGAAAAAAGTTGGAGAAATGGTGATTTATAGTGATTTAAACTATATCTTACTTGGCGCTATTATCGAACAACTAGTCAAACAATCAATCGATGATTATACTAAAAACGCTTTTTATGGACCATTAGGTATGAAAAATACTTTCTTTAATCCTCCTTTACAATATAAGAATCGTATTGCAGCAACAGAATTTATGGATACAATTCAAGATTATCAGTGGGGAAAAGTACATGACGAAAATACGCTTCATTTCGGAGGGGTTAGTAGTCATGCCGGGTTATTTTCTACGATGGAAGATCTAGCTAGTTACGCACGGATGATATTAAATCATGGTCGACATAAAAACAAACAAATTCTTTCGTCAGAATCTATCAAACTTACTACACAAACTCAAACTAGTCATTTAAATCTAAATCGAGGCCTCGGATGGGAATTGTATTGTCCTCCTTCATTCTCGGGACAATTTTTACAAGATGGATTTGGTCATACTGGATTTACAGGTACTTCAATTTGGCTGTCTAAAAAACATAATTATGCAGTGATACTTCTAACGAATCGTGTCCATTTTGGACGGGATAATAATATAGCGAGATTTAGAAGGATTGTACATAATTTAATCGCGATTTCAATGGATTACTACAATCAATCAGCGGAGGAAACGAAATGCTTAAGATAATATGTAATATGGTGATTTTATCTAAAGTTTTGAAACTACAAAAGTTATCAAGTAGTAGAAATATCAAATAAAAAATGTCCCGACAAATTCTTCATAAGAACTTTCGGGACATTTTTATATTCAATTATTTAGAAGTTACTCATTAACCCATTTCGCTAAAAGTTCATCCAAATTATGTTCCAATTTTTCCAATTCCGTTTTGGTAGATGGAAGATTGGATTTTCTATATTGTTCTTTCAAAATGATGATCCTTTTTTCTAGTTGCTCAATTTGTTCTTCGATTGGAATACTTTTAGTCGGTCGTTTTTTAACTACTGGTTTTTCTTTTGTAATGGACTCGTTATGTTTTTCGCGAGCCCAGTTGTAATTGCCTTCATACAAATAAAGTGACTGATGGTCTAACCAAGCAATTCGATGGAAGAGTTGATTTAAGAAATACCGATCGTGAGAAACTGCTAAAACAGTACCATCAAACTTTTGAACGGTCTCTTCTAATACTTCTCTTGATTCGATGTCTAAATGATTTGTCGGCTCATCCAGAATGAGGAGGTTAATATCCTTATACATAAGTTGGGCTAGACGTAGTCGCATTTTCTCGCCACCACTCAAATCCTTCACTTTTTTAAACACATCATATCCGTAAAATAAAAACTTCGCTAGAAGATGGCGTGCTTCACCTTCTGATATGGGTACTTCTTTTCTCAGTTCGTCAATTAGTCTTGTATTTACATCCTCATACACAAAGTGTTGAGATAAATAACCGATTTTCACATTACTGCCAACAACCACTTTACCAGAATCAGGTATCACTTCACCTAAAATCATTTTTAGTAAAGTGGACTTCCCGGTACCATTAGCCCCGACGATTGCCAGTCGATCTTGCCATCGTAATTGAAGTGCAAGGTTATTGAATAAGGACTTGTCGTAATTCTTTGACACATTTTCAAAAAATACTACGTCCTTTCCACTACGTTCATTTACTTCGAGTTTTAGCTTCATTTTCTTAGAAATTATTGGTTTTTTCACTAATTCAATCCTAGCCAATGCTTTTTCCATACTTTTTGCACGTCGATGGAGTGCGGCGTTTGGAGGATTTGCTTCATTTGCCCATATCTTTAATCTCTTTATTGTTTCTTTCATTTTCGTTATTTTCTTTTGCTGTTCTTCATATTGAGCAAATTCGTTTAAAATTCTAGACTCCCGCAAGCTAACATAATCATCGTAATTTCCAATATAAGAATACGGTTCACCATTCTCAATCTCGATTATTTTTGTGACGACTTCATTCATAAATTGACGATCGTGAGATACGACAATTAATGTTCCTTCGTAAATTTTTAGGTAATTCTCTAACCATTCAATGGATTTCATATCAAGATGGTTGGTTGGTTCGTCTAGTAATAAAATGTCAGGATTAAGTAATAAAATTTGCCCTAACATGACTTTTGTTTTCTCACCGCCACTTAAAAGGTGGAAAGGAATTTGGAGAAGGGGAGTGATGCCTAACCCATTTGCAATGTTGTGGATTTTAGCATCGATTTCATAACCCCCCTGTGCCATAAATTGTTCTTGTATTTCACCATACTGTTGTAACAGCTTATCTAGCTGCTCAGTACTTGCCATTTGTTGTTCTAACTGTTGCATTTGGGTTTGCATAGCTAAAACCGTTGCAAAGGATTCTTTTAATACATCAATCGCAAGAATATTTTCGTAGGGTGGTATTTGATGTAAATAACCGATTGTGGTACCTTTCTTTTTAATAATCCGGCCAACATCAGGGGTTTCGATGTTGGAAAGAAGCTTTAGAAGTGTCGTTTTACCGCATCCATTGCGACCGACTATGGCTACGCGCTCTCCTTCATAAATTTCAATTGTTAGCCCTTCAAAGATGACAGTACCACCATATATTTTTGTAATGTTTTCCGCTTTTATCGACACTGTGATTTCCTCCATTTTATACACAGCGTGACTAGTTAGAAAATCACATAAAAGACGCAAAAAAGACTGCTCGATTAACAAGCAGTCTTTTCCGTATATTTGTGAAAAGAATGGCTAATCAGCTGTGTTTTCGATTTAGTTGGCTAAAAAAGGGCATACGAATCCCGTTAGTCGCAAAATCGAACGTAATGACACGTGAAAAATAAAGGAAACGGCCATTATTTACACATGTCGTCACAGCTAATGTATTCATTCTTTTCACCTCCGTTCATAGTATTACTTTCAGTATATTCAAATTTTTATAAAGTGTCAATTTAATCTATGTTATTCACATAATAAGATTTCTCGTTCAAATAAATGCTTTTTAGTGATACATCTATCTGTAATTTTAAAACCAACATCTTTTATCACAGAATCCATCGTTTCAATCGTTACAATAATACATTTATCCGCAATTCTTCGAGCTTGCTTAATAATGTCAAATTGTTCTTCCGGTGTAATATGTGTATAGAGGTTATAGGGTAAATCAATGATACAAACATCATAATGCTCGGTGATTTCTGAGATGGGCCCCTTTGTTATAGACCCTTCCAAGTTAAAATAGGCAATATTTTCACGCGCGCCTTGACAAACAATTGGGTTAATATCTCTTCCAACAATATTAATACCCATCGAGAGAGCTTCCACCACAACAGTTCCGATGCCACAGCATGGGTCAATTGCTCGTATGCCATCCATGTTAGGCACAGCGATGTTGGCAATTGCTCTTGCGACTCGCGTATTTAGAGCTGTCGAATAACTATGAGGTTTATGTATATGTTCACGCCAAACCGAAATACTTTTTGTATATTCGCCAAAGTACCAACGATTGTTTATCGAAACGAAACCAAAAACGGTATCAGGATTGTCTAAATCAGGTTCTCCGTCAATTACTAAACCGAGCTCTCGTTCTATACGTCTACGTTCAGAATGCGGGATTTTTTTCGTCTCGCCCAAGTCCATTCTGTTAAAACAATAAACCTTAAAAGTTGGAACAGTAATTTTCATATTCTTGATCATTTCTTTCAGCTCAGAAACACTATCAGCTTCATACATGATAGCCAATCGCTCTTCAATGAAAGGACTACGACTTGGGTCCACTTTTATAGGACTCATTAAATAGTTTAATTGAGTATCGAACCCGAAAAATGAACGCATCTCCATTCGACAGAGATCATGTTCATTTTTGTGATGCACATATGTGTAAATATATGTGCATTGATTTTGTATATTATTCAAAAGTTAATCATCCTTTTTCTACTGTTGTTCAATGGTGCTTACCAAATTCTCTAAGAAGCTATAAATGATGTTAACCGCTTCTTGGATATTCATATCTTCATGAAAATCCTTCATATTATCAATGGGAATATTAAGATCCCAAAGACCATCTTCTCCTGAGAACATCATACTAGAGTATATATTGTCACCATGTAAATTCTCTTCAAAATAAGCTTTAATGATTGAAGCGTGTTTCTTTTGTACCTTAAAACCAAGTAAAACCATATACGTTTTAAATACATCATCAACTTCTAAAGAAAAGCTGTCTGTTTTAATTGGTTCAAAACTACTTGTTTCAATGTAAATAAACTCGTTCATATGTGTTTTTAAATGTGCTAAAGGAGTATTTAGAAAAGAAGCTTGTTCCTGTGAAATCACTTCTTCCGTATCTTTGTCACAACGTTCAATATAAACCTCTGTTAAATTTAGTGTCATAATTTTAGTTACCTCCAAAAAAATTCTCTTCTTATTATAACCCCATAAGCAATAAAAAATAGACAGTCACGAATCGACTGTCTGTGCTAATTATCAATTTTAACATATTTTATTGTTTTTTATAACTAGAAGGTTGTCTTTTACTAGTTGAGCTTAAATAAGCTTTTTGTCCAAATTTCTGTTGAGCTAGGATGATTACTTTCGAAAAGTGAAAAGCTATTTGCGAATGGAAGGAGTTCTACATTAATAAGAGGCTTTAGTGATTTGGGACAAGAATTAATGATAATGGAATCTGTTTTTAACTCATTTAATTGTTTCGTAAAATCATTTTTTATTTGTGGGATTTCCGTCCACATTTTCAGCCATATTTTATCTCTCAATTCTCGGTAATAGTTGTTCATTGTTTTTTCGTGGATAAAATGGAGAGAAGTCTGGAAATTCACAGCATTCATTAAAACAATCCGATATTGGTGATGCTCTTCGATGACTCCAAAATCATGTAAAGTTAAAATTAGTTCTTCTATACTTTTTTCTATTTTTCTACCTGTTTGACCTTGAGCTACTCCTATTGGGACTAGTTTTTCTTTATTTTTCTCATACTCATCAATGTGCGGGGATTCTAAAATAATAGCGATGGTTTTATTTTTAAAATTTGTTTCAATCATCGCATCATTAAAGTAAGAATTTGAGACGTTTTCACACTTTACTGCAGGAGTTTCGATTTTTACTTTTTGATCAGATAATTCAACAAAAAATCGTGTCACATTTTGCACTTGTTTGTTCTTTTTAAAAAAAGACCGCTTTATTGTAATCTTGTTTTTTTCTTCATCTAAGACAATGTATTTGCTATCAATCGAACGGAGATCCTTATATACGAAATCACTAATTTCTGTTTGAATAGGGTATCCTTCTAATGTAATTGAAGGTTTTAGTTTCATAAGCGTTTCCATGGTTCCACTTCCTTTAATTGTTCTTGAACTTTTACATATTGATACAAATAATGGTCCTATTTATTATTTATATTAAGGATTATGTAAAAATATGAATAAAAAAGTATAAAATAGAAAAATAAATGATAATTTTAGGAGAGATAGAATGATTTCACTAATTGTAGCTCATGACAATAATCGAGTAATTGGTTATGAAAATAAAATGCCTTGGCATCTACCTGGGGAATTACAATACTTTAAGGAACAAACAATGGGGAAACCGATGATTATGGGAAGAAAAACATTCGATTCCATCGGAAGACCCTTACCAGGTAGAAAAAATATCATTATTACACGCAATGAAAATTTTCAAGTAGATGGAGTAGAGGTCGCGAGAAGCTTAGAAGAAGCATTGAAACTTGCTGGTGATGTAGAAGAAGTAATGATTATTGGTGGGGAGCAAATTTTTAAGATGGCCTTGCCGATTACCGATCGACTTTACATAACACATATTGAGCATGATTTTAATGGAGACACATACTTTCCACCTTATGGAGATGAGTGGAAACTAATTTCTAAGAGTGAACCGGTCGAAGCACCCGATGGATATAGTTACACTTATTGTATCTATGAGAGAAATAATTGAATAATTAAATAAGACCATCATCTGTTTGAATTTATATTTAAGACAAAAAATTGAAAAGCAAAGACTTGTAAATTTACCTGTAAGTAAAATTTACAGGTCTTTTTATTTTCAAAAAATTTAAAATTTTTGAAACCAAATATCAAATCACTCGTATATAAGTCATAAGGATAATTTTAGTATGTAGGCGATTACTAAAAGTCTTAGCGATAAGCTATGACTAATAAGAAAGGTGGTGTTAATGTGCTATTTGGCTTTGAGTTGCATACCATTTATCTGTTTATCCTCATCTTTGTTGGTTGTATTACTATCCTTTATCTCTTCTTTTCAGAACTGTTTGATGGGTTATTTGAAGGAATTCCATTTTTCGATCCAGCAGTTATCTTATCGTTTATCACTATTACTTCAGCAGCTGCGTATTTACTAGAAAAGTTCTCATCCCTATCCCATTTATTCATCTTCATCATTTCTTGTGTTATTTCAGTTATTTTAAGTAGTTTAATTTACTTCTTTATACTGGTTCCTCTGAAAAGTGCCGAAGTCTCATTAGCCTATACCGAAGAATCGCTAGGTGGCCAGGTTGGAAAAGTTATAGTACCCATTCCTGTAGATGGTTTTGGTGAAGTTGTTATTGAAACTGTGAATGGGATTATTTCGAAAAGGGCAACAGGCTATGAAAATGAAGCCATCGATTATGAAGAACAGGTATTAATCATTGAAGTAAAAGAAGGGACGGTTTATGTAAAGAAATATGAGTCACCTTTAAAATTTAAATGACTAGGAGGAAATAAATTATGGTCAGTTCTTTAATCATTATTGGTATCGTAGCGTTTATTATTCTAGCAATTATCGTCGTGTATGTTTCAAAGTATAAGACAGTTGGACCAGATGAAGCATTAATTGTGACAGGAAGCTTTTTAGGATCGAAAAATGTTCATACGGATGATTCCGGTAATCGAATAAAAATTATTCGTGGGGGAGGAACATTCGTCTTCCCTGTGTTTCAACAATCGGAACCATTAAGTCTTTTATCTAGTAAGTTAGAGGTAACAACACCAGAGGTCTATACGGAACAAGGGGTTCCCGTTATGGCAGATGGAACAGCGATTATTAAAATCGGTGGATCCATTTCCGAGATTGCAACAGCAGCCGAACAATTTTTAGGAAAAAGTAAAGCGGACCGAGAAAATGAAGCGAAGGAAGTTTTGGAAGGACACTTACGATCCATCTTAGGTTCTATGACGGTGGAAGAAATTTATAAAAACCGAGATAAGTTCTCCCAAGAGGTTCAAAGGGTTGCCTCCCATGATTTAGCGAAAATGGGATTAGTGATTGTGTCATTTACAATAAAAGATGTACGTGATAAAAATGGATATTTAGATTCTCTTGGTAAGCCAAGAATTGCCCAAGTAAAACGAGATGCAGATATTGCCACTGCTGAGGCGGATAAAGAAACTCGTATTAAACGTGCAGAAGCGGAAAAAGAAGCACAAAAAGCGGAGCTAATCCGAGCTACTGAAATCGCAGAAGCGGAAAAAGAGAATCAATTAAAAATTGCAGAATTCAAATTAGAGCAAGATAAAGCAAAAGCTCGCGCGGACCAAGCTTATGAGTTAGAATCGGCCCGTGCAAAACAGCAAGTGACGGAACAAGAAATGCAAGTTCGTATTATTGAACGTCAAAAGCAAATTGAGTTAGAGGAAAAAGAAATTTTACGTCGCGAGAAACAATATGACTCAGAGGTAAAGAAAAAAGCCGATGCCGATCGTTATGCCATTGAACAAAATGCTGCTGCACAAAAAATGAAAGATTTAGCACAAGCAGATGCAGAAAAATACCGCATTGAATCCTTAGCAAAAGCAGAAGCCGAAAAAATCCGTTTAGATGGTCTAGCAAAAGCAGATTCTGAGCGTGCCCAAGGGGAAACAGAAGCTGAAATCATTCGCTTAAAAGGTCTAGCAGAAGCGGAAGCAAAACGTAAAATTGCCGAAGCATTTGAACAGTTTGGTCAAGCGGCTGTATTGGATATGATTATTCGTATGATGCCAGAATACGCGAAAGAAATTGCGAGTCCATTATCGAATATTGATAAGATCACAGTTGTAGATACAGGAAATGGGGAAGGTGGCGGAGCGAATCGCGTAACTTCCTATGCAACAAACTTAATGTCCTCTCTTCAAGAAACGTTGAAGGCCTCATCAGGAATTGACATGAAGGACTTAATCGAAACTTTTGCAGGGAAAAAATCGATACAAGCGACAATTGAACAGTTAAATGAGAAAGAGGAAGATAAAACTCTCGTTTAATAAAAGATTTAACATCGGTGAATTGGGCTCCGAATTGAAGAGGGCGAGTTTGTAAAATCTCAAGAGTCAGATTTGACTTTTGGGATTTTTTGTATATCTGACATAATTATTCGAACTCTTCTGCTAAAAGCGTCTATTAGAACTGTTTTCTTCTACCGAAGAAGGAGAGTTCAAGGACAAACGATTGAAGAGAGTGGTTCTCTTCTACCGAAGAAGGAGATTTCAAGCTCATAAGGTCGCAGAGAAGGGTTTTCTTCTACCGAAGAAGGAGACTTTAAGCTTAAACCGTCGCAGAGAGGGGTTCTCTTCTCCCGAAGAGGGAGACGTCAAGCTTAAACGGTCGCAGAGAGTGGTTCTCTTCTACCAAAGAGGGAGACGTCAAGCTTAAACGGTCGCAGAGAGTGGTTCTCTTCTACCGAAGAAGGAGACTTTAAACTCAAAAGGTCGCAGAGAAGGGTTCTCTTCTACCAAAGAAGAAGACGTCAAGGTCAAACGGTCGCAGAGAAGGGTTCTCTTCTACCAAAGAAGAAGACTTCAAGGTCAAACGGTCGCAGAGCCCCCATCTCTTCTACCGAAGAGGGAGACTTCAAGCTTAAACCGTCGCAGAGCCCCCATCTCTTCTACCAAACAAGAAGACTTTAAGCTCAAATGCTCGCAGAGACCCGATCTCTTCTCCCGAAGAAGGAGACTTTAAGCTCAAACGGTCGCAGAGACGTGTTCTCATCTACCGAAGAAGGAGACTTCCTGCTCAAACAGTCGCAGAGACCCCATCTCATCTACCGAAGAAGGAGACTTCAAGGTCAAACGGTCGCAGAGCCCCCATCTCTTCTCCCGAAGAAGGAGACTTCAAGCTCAAACGTCGCAGAGACGTGTTCTCTTCTCCCGAACAAGGAGACTTTAAACTCAAACGGTCGCAGAGACCCGATCTCTTCTCCCGAAGTATAAATGCCAATTTAAGGACGTACAAAAACGCTCGTTTAACCGTGTACATTTTTGATCTCCAGTGTATATTACAACTTTACATGGAGGGGCGAGCATGATAGCCTTGTTCGGTCAGCCA
>Ga0182744_1003515_pt1 | contig 12167 bp, 8 predicted proteins | sample eDN3rd30CKraftMG_FD_128525 | JGI IMG/M metagenome (GOLD analysis project Ga0182744, IMG submission 128525) | Enriched Miracle-Growth compost microbial communities from Emeryville, California, USA - eDNA 3rd pass 30_C Kraft MG (version 2) (version 2) ...
CGAGTTGTCGCCGCCTTCCTTGAAGGTGCCGTCCGAAACGAATTTATAGATGTAGTCGCCGGCCTGGTCGTCGCCCATGTAGACGACAATGCGTTTGTCGGCGGCCAGGCGATAGGCCGCGTTCTCGTGCTTGATGCGGCCCAGGGCCGTGCGCTTCTTGGGTACGGAATTGGGGTCGAAGGGGTCGATCTCCACGATCCAGCCAAAGCGGTTGGATTCATTGGGCTCCTTCACGTAGTCGAAGCGGTCGAAGTGCTCCTCCCACCGATAGCCCGTCTCCTGGGCCGAAAGGCCATAGCGCTTTTGCGCTTCGTCGCGCTGGTCGTTGCCCGACGTCGTGCCGAAGTAGTTGTTGAAGTTCTCTTCACAGGCCAGGTAGGTGTTCCAGGGCGTCCAGCCATTGCCGCAATTGTTGAACGTGCCCAGCACCTTGGTCCCGGTGGCGTCCTCCGAAGTCTTCAGCAGGTCGTGGCCGGCCGCGGGGCCGGTCAGCTGCATTTCGGTGTCGGCGGTGATGCGGCGGTTGTATTGCGAGTCGAGCTTGATCTCCCACTTGCCCGCGGCGTTGCGGACGACGTGGATCACCGACACCCCATGGGCGTTGATGGCCTTCTGGGCCTTGTCGGCCGTCCAGGGCTCGGTGCCGCCCACGCCGAACAGCCAGGGGTATTCTCCGCCGCTGGTTGTCGTGTATTCGTGATTCATCACCAGCAGGCCTTCATCGCTGCTGCCGTTGATGGGAAAGAAATGGATGCCGTCGTGGTTGTCGCCAACCTGGCGCGCCTGGGCCGCCGAATCATCGCTGCCGTCGGTCTTCCAGTCGGGATCGCCGGCAAACAAGGGCGTGCCCCAGGGAACGAAATGCTCTGCCGTGTAGCCCTCGGCGACCATGATCGTGTCTTCGGTGGAAATCGGAATCGCCTTGAAGCCGAGCAGCGAGCTTTCCGGAGGCGTTTCCGTTTCGCCTTCTCCGCTGCCGCCGCTGCTTCCGCCACAGGCCGCCAGCGGGCCGGCCAGGAACACGGCGGCCGACAAGCCAAGGCCGGACTTCAGAAAACCGCGGCGACTGCGCGCACGCTCGACGACCGCCTGAAAATGCTCGTTGGACGAAGTGTTGGTGGGCAGGTCTTCGGAATCAAGGACACGAATGTTTTTCATGTGGGGCTCAATAGAATGGCAACAAGGAGCCCGCAGTATCCAACGTGCTTGTTGCAGTCTTATTAAGCCAGCCGACCCTCGCCCCGCGGCAAGGGCCCAGCCGCCTATCGGCCGCGCAGTCGTGCCAGAGATGCCTTGTTCAGGCGCGCCGCCTCTTTTTCGGCGTAATCCCGTTCACCGGACTCGTACTTTCCGTTGTACATGCAGCTGCTGCGGCTCCAGCGGCACTCGCTGGGGCGTTCGGCATACGACGTTTCAGAAGACGCATCGCCGCCGCCCCATAACGAGCAGCCCGACACAAGAGCGACGAGAAACAAGGCAAAGCCATATCGGCTCAAGGTTTGAATGGCCATTTTTTACAACCCAACAGAAGATGCTGTGGCCATTTTATAGGAGAGAAGGCGCAAGCGCCCAGATCGGGCCCCATAAGAGGAGAGAGGCGCCGGGGCATGGTGTTTGCCGGATATCGTTACCTGCCCGCCGGCGTGTCAACCACCTGCCGCTGATGATCGCCCTGATTAGCGAACCATGGACACATTGATATTCTTGATTTGAGTGAACTCGAACAGCTCATCGCGAGACTCTTCCCGCCCCTTGCCCGAAAGCTTGTACCCGCCGAAAGGGGCTCCAATGAAGTGCGAGGAACAATCGTTAATCCAGATATAGCCAGCCTGCACTCGTGAGGCGGTACTATGGGCAGTGACTAGGTCGCGAGTCCATATGGAAGCCGTCAGTCCGAAATCAACTCCATTCACAGCCCGTATAAGCGGCTCCTCTTCGCTCCATTTGAACACCGACAATACCGGTCCGAAGACCTCTTCCTGGGCGATGCGCATATCGGGCTGCACGCCTGTGAAAATGGTGGGCTCTATAAAATAACCTCTCTGCAAAGCAGAACCCTCGGGATGCTTGCCGCCGCACTCCAATGTTGCGCCATCTTCAAGGGCCACTGCGACATAGTCCAGCGTGCGCTGATACTGGGCCTTGCTGGCCAGCGCACCCATGGTCGTGGCAGGGTCGGTGGCGATGCCAGGGCGATGTTCGGTATTCACACGTTCGACCAGTGCCTGCACAAAACGATCATGCAGGCTTTCATGCACGAATAACCGGCTGGTGGAGCCGCAGGATTGCCCGCACCAAGTGAAGTTCATGCCGCGCACGGCCCCCGCCACGGCGCGATCAAAGTCCGCGTCCGGGAAGATAATCATCGCGTTCTTGCCGCCCAGTTCAAGTAGCGTGTGCTTCATGTCATGAGCAGCGGCAGCCAGAACCGCGCGTCCGGCTGGCACGCTGCCGATCAGGCCAATGGCGGCCACACCCGGATGCGCCACCAGACCCGCACCCGTATCACGCCCGCCTAGCACGCAGTTGAGCACGCCCGGGGGAAATACGTCCGCCAACAATTCGATCAAGCGCAGAGTGGACAAAGGCGCTTGCTCGGGCGGCTTGATAACCACTGTGTTGCCCGCCGCCAGAGGGGCTGCAATTTTCCCGGCGGCAAACATAAACGGGTGATTGAAAGGAAAAATCCGCGCCACTACACCCAAAGGTTCGCGCTGCGTGTAATTGAGCGAGCCATTGCCAGTAGGCAGCGTTTCGCCTTTGATCTCCAGCACCAACCCTGCAAAATACTCGAGTTGAGTCGCCGCGATCTCTGCGTCGAACAGCATGGCCTTGACCGGATTACCACAACCTGCGGCATCGATCAATGCCAGATCGGCGGCATGCTCGCGTATGAGCGTAGCGGCCCTCCGCAACATGCGGGCGCGTTCTAGGGGTGGAGTGGCGCGCCAGGTGGGGAAAGCACTGGCAGCGGCCTGCACCGCCGCGTCGATCTCCGCGGTCTGGGCCACCGGCAGGCTGGCCAAAAGCCGGCCGGTGCTCGGATTGATCGCCTCGATCAACTCTGTGCTTTGAGCGTCCTGCCACTGGCCTGCCCAAAAATGCGTGAGGTGGGTCGGCAGGATCTGCGGCAGGCGTGCCGCCAAGTCTGTGCCTGTGCCTTCGGAGTCGTGTTGAAAAGTGGGCATCAATGTTCCATAGGTGGGTTGGCCGAGTACCCTCATCCTGGGCTGTTTGGCTAGAAACGACGAAAAATGAGTTTTAACTAAAGACCTTCCAGCCTCTATGGCCACCCTCATCAGAAGGAACCACCTCTGTCGCCAGAACTGTCAGACATCGGGGACAAAACAACTGTCTAAGCACGATCTCCCTATCCGTAAATAACTTCGGATCAGCCCTAATTCCAGGCCCCAACGCGGACGATTTCTGCTCGGAAGAAAGGGCATTCTTTAGCGAGCCTGTGCTCACGTTTCCAAGCACCTCTGAACAATGGACGCACACAGTTGATACACCGTCATCCGCTAGCTTAATGTTGTCATCGAAGTTCAAAGTTTTCTCCCGGTCAATTAACGGCGACGGCGGCCCGTCGTTCGCGTAGTGCCTTCCTGGCTGCATCGGTTGCCGCCACATCCACTGTTCCGTTTTCAGCTAAAGCCACGCCGTAGACCTCTTGTGCGGCACGCTTTGAGACCTTCTGCTTGGCAACGTCAAGAGCGACAAGAATTGGATCTCGCAATAACGGATCACCGTAACCGCCGCCACCTTGCCAATGCGTGTAGTACACATCGTCATCATTCAAATGAGTTTCCAGGTGCTGTTGCAGCACATCCGTCGTCCCATCCAGATCATCCAGGCTTCCGGGTATGCGACCTGCCGTCAACAGCTGCCTGACATTCGTGCTGCGCAACAACACATCGTGTTGAGTACCCGCCGGAAATCCTCCGCTCAGTCCGGCCGCCTGCGGCAACGCCTTGCCTGTTGCGGACACAACCAGATGCACGCCTCCGATGGGAGAATCGTAAGGAATGAAACAGCTAGACCCACCGGCACCGCCCCTGAAGCGACCGGGACCGCCTGAGTCCATTTCCTCTCTGCGCCAGAGATACAGCATTGGAAAACTGAACTCGTTAATTTCAACATCGGCCACCCTACCCATCGGAATGCAATTGAGGCCACCCGTGTCAACACCGTCTTGATCGACTCGCGCGCCCATGCCCCCGGCCATGGAGTCGCAAACCATCGTCACAAATGGATTGCCCCTCTGGTCAACACCGGCAAGCAGTGCCAGGTCCCATGTTCCACAACATACGCACATTAAAGACTTACGGTGCTCCGGGTGTACAGAGAGCATCGTGCCAACGGTTTCAGATACAACGTTTTGCGTAGCCCAGGCCGACGCCACAGACGCTTTACCAATACCCGCGGGGAAGTTGCAATTATTGATTGTTCCTGGTTCGCTGATGATGTCAAAACAACGATAAAGCCCGCCGGGCGCCCAGGGAATATCACCGCAAAGCATGGTCAGAACAATTGGCATGATTCCGCCACGCAACCCGGCAAGCGTGCAATTGGCAAAACCCTCTACCTCTTTATCGGTACCCGTGAAGTCAAACGTCAAACGGTCATCTTTCTTGGTCATCTTGAGGGTGATCTTGTACACATTGCGATCACCGCTGCGGAATGAATCTTGATGTGCCACACTCGACCACTCTCCGTCCGGCAGCTCTTTCAACTTTGCTCGCAAACGGTTTTCAGCATCGTTCATCATGCGTTTCATTACCGCCTTAACAGTCTTGGCGCTATATTTTTGGATTAGCTTCGTTAAGCGCTCTTGGGCAATGTTGTTGGCCCCAATCTTCGCACGCAGATCAAGTGCAATAAGACGCGGCACGCGCGACCGCCGCAAATACATGTCTTCGATGTCGCCGCGAATCTTGCCCCCCTCTACAATCTTGACGGGCGGAACAGGGGTCGATTCCCAAAATACGTCTCGTCCCTCTACAGACCAGCTGCCAGGCGATACCCCGCCTAAATCGACCTGATGGCACACGGCGGCTGTCCATCCAAAAATTTCACCCTCATGAAAGAGAGGAGCCATGATCGTGGCGTCGTTCTGATGCAACCCGCCTCCGACCCAAGGGTCGTTGCAAAAGAACATATCGCCTGGCTGTATTCCCGGATTAAGCCCTCGATTCTCCAGTGTCCACTTTACAGCCATGTCTACAGACGCCGCCAACTGCGTGTTATAGAGCCCGACAATCACTGAATCGCCACACTCGTCCAGAATGGTTGCACCAAAATCATTGCAATCAGTGACCACCACCGAACCCGACATCCGTTTGAGTGCATCCCCCATTTCTTCGGCTATGGCCGCCAGACGGTGGCGAACCACCTCGTAAGTTAGTGGATCGATGCTATCTGCATCAGCAGCGTTGATTGAGTGCAGCTTAAGCCCATGAGCCAGTTCCTTGGTTTCGCTGGATGGCTTAAGTTGATAAGCAAACTTCTCAGACCCCGCGATATTTATAAGTGGCATGGTATCTCCTTTGTTATCTCATTAAGCCGCAGCAAACTGCAGCACCAAATTACCCAGGCGGTCAACGGTGCCACGGCAACCTTCCGGTACGGCGATAGTGGTCGTAGGCGTTTCCACAACAGCAGGGCCATCAACCGCAGCGCCCACCTTCAGGGCTTCATAGTCGTAGATTGCGGTGTCCTGCCACCCTTTAGTGACATCCAGAAAGACCCGCCGTGTTCCGCTGCTTTTCGGCGCGCCCGTTGCTACCTCCAAGCTAGGGAGCTTTGTTTGAATGGGCAACGTACCGACAACGCGTACTCGATAGGTAATCACCTGCAAGCCCGCATCGGAAAACCCGGAACCCTTGCCGTACAACCGCTCGTACAACACCTCAAACTCTTCACCAATCGCGCTGATCGCGTCATCATCCAGCGTCCCGGCAGGCACGGGAGTAGTGACTTCCGCCATCTGCATGGTGTAACGGATTTCTGCCTCGCGAACATACTCCACCGACTGAAACTCCAGCCGTTGTTCTCGCAGACGGACACGCAAGTCCTGCTCCAGCTTCTCGTAGATTTCGTTAGCCATTGCCGGCCTGACCGGCCAATTTGACGGATCCGAAGCTTCAGCGGTCAGTACGATGTCTGACGAGGCCAGCCCGTATGCAGAAAATACCGCTGCAGTGGTGCCCAGCGGGATCAAGACCTCCCGTACACCGATATCCGCCGAGTAGCTCGCGGCATGCACGGGGCCGGCCCCGCCAAACGAATAAATTACGAAATCGCGGGGGTCATGGCCGGCATTGACAACGACCTTGCGTACGAGGTCGGCCGTTTGAGCATTCTGTATCGTATATATTGCGGCAGCGCCCTCTTCGACCGTAAGCCCAAGAGGTTCTGCGATTTTGGTTCGAATGGCGTCTTCGGCCAATTTTTTCGATAGCTTTTTACGCCCTCCCAGGAAGTTATCCGGGTTGACGATTCCAAGCACCAGATCCGCATCCGTTACGGTCGGCTCAGTACCCCCTTCGCCATAGCACACCGGACCAGGCGATGCCCCAGCACTTCGTGGACCTACACGAAGGTTTCCACCGCCATCGACCCAAGCAATCGCGCCTCCGCCAGCTCCTATGGTCTGCACATCGACCATGGGCGTATTGATCTGATGCTGGTTAAGAACCGTCGTGGTGGTCGTTGTCGGCTCTCCATCTTGTATCAGCCCCACCAAGAATGTGGTTCCACCCATATCGGTCGAGATAATATTGTCATGTCCCAACGCTTTTGCCAAATGAACACAACCCACCACACCGCCGGTCAACACTGACCCCAAAGTGCTTACCGCATGTTTGGGCGCATGGGCCGCCTGAATGCAACCGCCGGACCCTTGCATGACAAGCAGGGAGCCCGCCAGGCCCCGGTCCCGCAGCTCCAGCTCGAGAGGACTGAGGTAGGCTGACAGCTTAGGCCCGACCTGCGTATTGATGATGGTGGTCGAGCTTCGCGTGTACTCGCGTATGCGCGGACTTATCTCATGAGACACAGCGACATACATGTCGGGTGCCATTTCGTTCACAATCGCACGTATGCGAGCCTCATGCACCGGGTTGCGAAAGGACCACAGCAACGACACGGCAATAGCTTCCACTTTCTGCTTGATCAGCCTCGCTACTGCCTCGCGCGTGCCTTGTTCGTCGAGCGGGACAACGACCGTCCCTTTGTAGTCGATGCGCTCATCAATCTCTTCAATTAAAGATCGCGCCACCAAGGGATCTGGCTTGTTGGTTCTGGACATGTTCTGGATTTGATCTGGGTCAAGGCCAGCATATCGTCCTTCGAGATTCATCATTGCAATTGAATCCGCGTGGCCTCGGGTAGTCAAAAAACCAACCTTTGCCACATCGCCCGTGACGACCGCATTTAGCGTCGAAGTCGTTCCATGAATAATATATTGCGTTTTATTCAATAGATCGGCAGTCTGGGTTCCCAGATTTTTCGCCAATTCGTCGATAACATTGAGAAACCCCTGCGAGAAATCAGACGGTGTGGAAGGACTTTTAGCGGCAGCAATTGTGCCGTCCTCGCCCGCGACAAAGCCGTCTGTGAAGGTTCCGCCCGTGTCGATACCTATAACGTAATTCATGTTGCTCCTCACATATTTATATGTTTAAGTGCCCAGCTTTCGGCAAAGGGCCACACTGCAAAACCCACTACAAAAGGGCCAGGTTGCTTAGCCTTGGACGCCAAGAATATGATCAGCCGTTTTTTCGGCCATCATGATAATTGGCGCATTTATTGGCCCTCTGATGATCCTCGGCATCGCCGACCCGTCGACCACCCTTAGCCCTTTGACTCCACGCACGCGTAAATTCTGATCCAGTACGCCTAATGGGTCAGCGTCGACGGCCATCTTGCAGGTTCCTGCCGGATGGTGAAGGGTAATGGCAGTTTTTCGAATGAATTCATCGATCGCCTCGTCGCTTACTGCAGAAGGGCCCGGCGCCAGTTCCTCAGAAATAAAAGGCGCCAAAGATGGCTGCGAGCCTATGTGACGCATCAGACGGACCATTTCACGAACCGCGAGCCGATCAGATTCGGTTGATAAGAAATTTTGGTGAATGAGTGGATGTTCTCTGGGGTCTGCGCTGGAAAGCCTGATGTTGCCCCGACTCTCGGGTGCCAGGAACACGCCCTTGATGGCAAAAGCGTCGACATAGGGTTTCAGCAATGGCCCGAAATGAGGCCCTGCGGTCATAGGCGCCGCCGCCAAAATCAATTGAACATCCGGCAACGTCAAGTGTGGATGGCTGCGCACCAAACCCACCGCTGCCGCAGGCACCTTTCCAGACAACCCGGTTCCGAGCGTCCAAGTACGCAGCAGATCGATAGCAAGCCGGTCCAAGCGCAAAGTACGATACAAAGGTCCTGGCGAACTACGCCTCCAGCGGACATCGCAAACAATATGGTCTTGCAGGTTTTCTCCGACTCCCGGCAAATCGACTATGGGCTTGATGCCGTGGCTATGCAGCTCTTCTGCTTTGCCGATGCCAGATAGCATCAACAACTGCGGCGAATTGACGACCCCTCCAGACAGAACAACTTCTCGATCAGCACGCGCGAACTCCATCTTTCCATTCCTGGAGAACTCGACGCCTACAGCTCGATCACCTTCGAAAACCACTCTATGCGCCAAAGCCTTGGTACAGACCGTCACGTTCTTTCGCGCGATAGCCGGCCGCAAGTAGGCGGAGGCAGCACTCCAGCGACGGCCGCGGCGAATGGTGACTTGCATTGGGCCGAAGCCTTCGCCGCTGGCTCCGTTGTAATCATTGCTGCTCGTATAGCCTGCACGCTCAGTGGCTTGCATAAATGCATCCAGCAATGGGTCTTTGTAGATAAGACGTGAAACCGTAAGCGGTCCGCCACTGCCGCGAAATTCATCCGGCCCACCCTCCCATGACTCGCTGCGCTTGAAGTAAGGCAAAACCTCGTCGTAAGACCAGTTGGCCAAGCCCAGTTCCTGTGCCCATCCGTCATAGTCCTCTCGAATCCCTCTTGAGTAGGCCATGCCGTTGATAGATGTACAGCCTCCAAGAACCCGCCCCCGGGCGCATTCAATACGCCGGCCATCCATGTCCGCCTCGGGCTCCGTGAAGTAACCCCAATCGTAGAGTCGGTGCTTCAGAATCAAGCCCCAAGTAAGCGGCACCTTGATAATGGGCGAGGTGTCGGATCCGCCAGCTTCAAGCACCAAAACCTTGAGGCCGGGATCGGCTCCCAGACGATATGCAAGAGTGCAGCCTGCAGACCCTGCGCCAACAACGATGTAGTCGTACTCAGCCATGTAATGTAATCATTCAAAAATAAGGCGGCAATCTATGGTTGGAACTCGCTTTTGAGACAATATAGGACACTGGAATATATACGTCTAATTCAAAATTTATGGCTTTCATATAGTCAATTGGATATGATTTTGTTTTCTTCGGGAAGACTATAGATGCGCAGCTTCAATACACGCGTAACCCTGCAAAAGCTCGAGGTTTTCTGTGTGGTGGCGGAGATGCAAAGCATCACTCGCGCCTCGGACTATTTATGCATCACCCAACCAGTGGTCACCTCGCACATCCGAGACCTCGAGAACAAACTAAGCGCAAAACTAATACGACGCGATGGCCGCGGCATTGTCTTAACGCCAGCAGGGCTCAGGGTTCTGAAATGGGCACAAGAAACCGTCACACGCACCCATGAATTAGAAAGAGAGCTAAACGGGTCCTCTCCTAACGTACCCGGCACGGTGATAGCGTCATCGATGAGCGTAGGCTCTTATCTATTGCCCGGCATAGTTTGCGACTTCCAAGGCAAGCACCCCGATGGTTTGGTTAAGCTGTCTATATCGAATCCACACGTGGCGCTCGAAGCGACCCGAACCGGGGAGTGCGACTTCGCAGTAGTTATTATTTCGCCCGATCAGAACCTTGACGGGCTGGCTGCGCATCCTCTTTGGGAGGAACCACTACTTCTAGTCAGTGCCGTGAACAGCCAATGGACGCAAGAAGAAGCACCACGAGCACAGATTTCCCAGTTGCCGTTTATCAGCACGGACAACAGCTCGGTAATGAAAAAACTTGAAGAAGGACAACTACGCGCCAACGGAATTACTTCTCGACGAATAGTGATGTCTCTCGGTCACCCCGAGGCGCAGAAGGAGGCAGTACGACGCGACGTGGGCGTCTGTTTTTTCTTTATGTCGTCCGTCATCAGCGACATAGATCAAGGCAGGTTGCGGCTGGTGAAAACACCCTCCCTTCAGATGTCTATCCCTCTTTATCTTGTGCACCGCAAAGACAAAGAGTTTTCAAAATTCCAAATAGAATTGAAACAACACATCAAGTCGGCGACCCCTGCCGGGGTAGTACCGCTCGCGCAGCGGTAGCTACCCGTTAACGAGGAAAAGCCCCAGGATCATCTAACGCGGCATTTTTCCGCGACCGCTTTTAGCAGCTCGTAGTCCTTTGCTTGCTGCTCGTTCCGTCTAAAAATCTCTTGTGCCGCGTCAGCCGATGCGGTAATGAATTTTTCTGCTTCGGCCCTCGTCAACTCATACGACGTTTTTCAATCATGCTGTGTGCCTCCGCCACCCCAGGCCCTTTTTTGCAAAATTATGCTAGCGGTTCACCGCCGCGGCCCATAGGCCCCAAGCACGCGGGATCTGGCCTTCGATGGTGTGCATGGTGGATAGAGCCTCAGCCTCGGACAAAAAGGTGGGCTCGCCCAAGCCGCATGCTTGCAGTTGCGCACGCGCATTGATTTCAGCGTACACGGCGCGATAGACTGCTTTTTTCAGCTCGTCCGCGACTACCGTAGAGCCGTGGCCACGCATCAGGACGATGGTGCCGTCGCCCAGCGACCGGGCGAGCGCCACCCCTAGTTCCTGATTCGTAATCAACAGATTCGTCCCATCGCCAGCAACGTCTCGAATCTCGAATACAGGCGCCGCCTTTCCAATAAACCCAGCCATATGGCATAAAGGCTTGAGAGGGCTTTGTTTGACGACTCCAAAAGGAAGAACCGCGGGAGAGTGGCTGTGAACAACCGCCATCACGTCGGGCCTGAATCGGTATATTTCACCGTGAATGAAGCGCTCCAGGTATACGCGCCGGCCTTCGGCATTTATCGGTGCCCCGTCCAGGTGAAACTCGATCAGATCGTCACGCGTCACTAGGCCCGGAGCCATATTCCGGCACATTACAAATCTCTGAGGATCCTTGTCATGCCGAAAGCTGACATGGCCAAAGGCGTCCAGCACACCTTGATCAAATAGAATCCGATTGGCTGTTACCAGATCCTCGAGCAACGCCTCGTCCGCGCCTAAAGAGGCGGCGCCGCTATCAGCGACGGGAGAAGCATCAGATGGGGCAGTGATGTTGTGAGGTGTGCACATAGGGGCGCGACTCCGGTAAATACTCGATAGTTGACATCTTGGTTGACGTGACTATGCATGGCCTGCGTAAACGCCAGGGGCACGCCAAGCACGAAAGGACCAACTCAGTGGAGCACCGCCAGTGCATACGCTACCGTGCGCGCCAATATAGTTTCAGTCTCTTTATTCTGATAATTTCGTAGGCGCCAGAAGACGAAGCATGAACTTCCAAGTAGCGCTTCGCATCACTATATGGTGTAGGGAAACATACGTCTAATTCAAAATTAGTAGATTATTTATAGTCGTATGCCTATAGCCCCCCACCTTTTCCGAACGCAGCGGAATAGATTGCACTGCGTTGGCACGCCGGCTAGAAAACGCTGGGCAACGCCTCACGGTGGCGAAGGCGCTCATGCTTTGTAAGCCAGCGACGCGGCTGGTTAGGATTAATTGCGCGCCCCATCGCAATAGCGACCAATGACACGCCAATTTGCTAGCACTGTAAGACCAGTTCGGGGCTTGGTCGGGGAGATGGCAGGGATACCATCATCGTGAGCGCTAAAAGGAGGATGCGCTAGGTCATCTTTTGCCGTCACGCCAGATAAGCCACGCAAGCAGCCCCAGACAGCTCACGCCAACGAGATAAAGCTTGATGGATATGGCTGGGATGGCACTCATAGCGATCTCCTGGAATCACATCAAGCTAATGTTTGGTTACCTTTGTTAAGTGTAA
>Ga0182744_1003516_pt1 | contig 12165 bp, 12 predicted proteins | sample eDN3rd30CKraftMG_FD_128525 | JGI IMG/M metagenome (GOLD analysis project Ga0182744, IMG submission 128525) | Enriched Miracle-Growth compost microbial communities from Emeryville, California, USA - eDNA 3rd pass 30_C Kraft MG (version 2) (version 2) ...
CAGCGCACTTGCGCACCGAGAGCCACGAGCGTCTCGATCAGCACCGCGGTCTGCACTGTCATGTGCAGGGATCCTGCGATACGAGCACCGGCGAGCGGCTGCGAGGGTCCGAACTCCTCGCGCAGCGCCATGAGGCCGGGCATCTCGTTCTCGGCGAGCCGCAGCTGGTGGCGCCCCGCCTCGGCGAGGGAGAGGTCGGCGACCTTGTAGTCGAGGGCGCGCGCGGGCGCCGAAGAGGTGGATGCTGGCATCCAGCCATTCTCCCACGCCGCGTGTGAACGGCCTATGCGACCCGTCCACGCAAGCGCGTCAGTGTTCCGGCTCGCTTTGCTGAGACTACCGCGCAGCACTACCCGCTAGACTTCCGGACGATGTCAGCACTGCGAAGGAGACGGTTTCAGAAAGCGCTCGAGCGTGAAGCCGCCTCAGCCTCCCGGGATTCATCGTCTGCCGAACCGCCTTTGACGAGGCGAAGTGGGCTCGAGTCGCGAATCGATCGGTTTGGCGTGGCGACGGCGTCTAAGTTAGTCCGCCGCATTCTGCGACGCCGGCAGCTGAATCTCGTTCGCTCCACACGAGGCGCACAAGGTGATATGACGGCGGTCTGGCTGTCACGCCAATGGGTGCTTGCGAAGAGATCCGAAAGTGCCTCTCCCTGGCAACTCGCCGGAGATACCTATACACAGCTCCGAGCCCGACTCGAAACAGCATCGATCCCGCATGTGGTGCTATCCCGATCCGCGTATCAGCCATACATGGTCGCGGTTGCCGATACCGACTGGCACCGCTTGGGCGCGGCTCTCGCCGACACCGAGGAGGATCAGACTCTCTATGTCGAGGGCACAACGCGCACGCGACGCGGGCGGTTGTCGACATCTCTAGCTGAGCCGGGATCAAGCTACGCGAAGCAGATGATCGCAGCCAGCACCGTCGTCACTGTATGGAGTCCAACAATCGATCCCGGCAGCGGCCGGGTATACGGGGATGAGCGGCGATGCGTCATCCAACGATGGACGCAGACTGGCGACCAGCTGCGATCGCCTGCGCCGAATCCGGCCGCGGAGTATGTCCAGGCCTCGCTACTGAGAGCCGCTGTCGACCAGGAGAACGGCGCAGGCGTCATCGAGCGTCGCTTGCCGAGCGATCCCCTTCCCCACATCGATGAAGTGGGCTTCCCGATCGACCTGGTGTACATGTGGGTGGATGGGTCTGACCCGGACTGGCGTCACCGTTTTGAGGAACGAACGGCACACACACATGATGGCACTGCGGCAGGCAGCCCCGGAGAAACAACGAAGACGCCAGACGCAATTGCGCCCTGGAGATTCCGCGACCAGGATGAGTTGCTCTACTCCCTTCGCTCCGTGGAAATGTACGCGCCGTGGATTCGCCACGTGCACCTGGTCACCGATCACCAACTCCCTCGGTGGCTGAACACCGAGCACCCGAAGATCAGGGTCCATTTCCACGACGAGATCTTCGCGGATCCCTCTGCGCTGCCCGTGTTCAATTCTCACGCGATCGGCACCCAACTCCATCACATCGAGGGTCTCGCCGAACACTACTTGTACATGAACGATGACGTCTTGTTCGGAGGCATTGTCGAACCCGAGCACTTCTTCACTGCCTCGGGCATCGCCCGGATCCGCCGGTCCAAGACTTCCAGCCCCATCGTGCCTTTCGACGCACTCTCGGAGATCGAGGCCGCCCGGTTCAATTCCGCCCGCTTGATAGAGCAACGGCACGGTGTACGGCCAACATCGCTGTTCGGTCACACGCCGATCCCCCAGGTTCGTTCCGTCGCGATGCAGCTGGAGGCCGCATTCCCCGACGCGTTCGACCGGACGATGCGCAGCGTCGTCCGCGCGAAGACCGATATTGAACCGAACTCGTGGCTTCACCTCAACGAACTGTTGGCAACGGGGCGAGCTGTCGAGTCTCATGTACCGTATGGGTACTTTCTCCTGGGAACCGCTACCGGGCGAGAGCGTCTCAGTCACGCGCTCAAGACCGGCAGTGCTCACGTTCTGTGCCTCAATGACAGTGCTTCCGAAGACGGCAAGGACTACGCGACATGGTTGCGGAGACAACTCGACCGCGCCTACCCGCACATGTCAACTTTCGAACTGCCTGCGCATCGCTGTCGTTCGTTTGTCACCACTCGCGGGTAGTTTCGCGGACGAGCGATTCAGCACCGCCTGATCCAGATTTCAGAAGACTGTGGGAACCCTGATAGTCTGACGCCCGGCCATGACTATCTTGTCCGGCGCCCACGCTGTGACGTCATGTCAGTATGAGTCGACTCGCCTGCGGCGTGGCAGGTCTCGTCTCTATCCACGTGGGGTGGTGGGCCCCCACAGACCGGGGGAACGCATCCATGCGACGACGTGATCAGAGAGAGAGCAGCGGCTCAGCACGACGCCCACGCATCCCCTTCGTCGTCAACCAAGTTGCTTGCCCCGACGGACAGTTCCTCACGGTCGCGATCACGCACACCGCGCGAACCACGCAGCAGCCGTTGCTCCGTATTGGTAGTCGGGGAAACACCGTCCGGCCAACCGAGACCGTTGGGGAATTCAATCGCTTCACGTTGGATGTCAGCGAATACTCTGGTTCCGACCAGCCATCCGCCCATGCGCTCTTCGTCGTACTCGGGCCACACTCGTACCGGATCCCGCGCCCGACCGTGAAGGAACACCTGCCGGTAGACGACGGCCCCGTCGCGCGTCGGCACAGCTGGCTGAAAGTCACCTCCTCGGACCGAGGCTATGCGCAGTTGTCCCGAGTCGCCTCGGGCACCGGAGCGGTTACGCGGGCCGTCTACTCAATACCTGAAGGAGCCCGCGTGACGGTCGAAGTACCGGTCTCTCGCGAACAGCTTCTTATCGCGCGCTCTCGCCGCAATGGGCGCGAAGCCAAGTTCTTGCCATCAAAAGGTGGTTGGGATCTTGATCTCACCGCGCTTCCAGACTCAACCGACTCAGAACCTGAATTCTGGGACGTGATGTTGGAAATGCGCGGCGAAGACGTCCCGCTTATCGCAAACACCGGAGATATCGGCCACTATGGTCGCGCCGTGAATATCCCAATCTTCCGATTCCGCCGCGCTGACTGCCCCGCGTTGCTCTATGCGAAGCTTTACTTCGCTGGCTCGGGCCATCTCGTTGTTCGCACCGGAATCATGGATGAAGATGAGGCTAAGAAGTGAGAATTGTCTACGTACTCACCACCGCAGACGCTGCCGGCGGGACCGAACGCACAATAATCTCGCAGGCCAACTGGATGTCCCAGCACGCTGACGTCTCCATTCTGTCTTTATATAAGACCGCAGCGAGCCCTCATTTCAGCATAAGCCGCCGCGTGGGTGTGAAGTACGCAGTAAAAGACGGTTTCCCTGCGCAACGCACACCCTCTCTCCTAGTTCCTGAGACGTGGGACAATCAGTTTGATTCGACAACCGACAACGCTGTCGAACGTGCATTCCAGAAGATCAGAGCGGACATTGTCGTAACAACGACACCTGCGCTTGCGCTTCTAGCTGCCCGCTATACCTCCCGCAGGTCGCGCCTGGTTCATCAGGAGCACAGGCACTCACCGCAGCGGGGCGAGGGAGTAAAGCCACTGCTCGCGGCTGCGAATAGATTCAGCCTCATCGCCGTACTTACTGAGCGGAACCGAGAGTGGCTAGCGACCGCCTTGGACGGCCGCGGCCCGCGCGTTGTCGTCGTGCCGAACGGCATTGACGTTGGCTCGTTTGCTCAGTCTTCGCTAAGTCAGCCCCTCGTGGTTAGCGCAGGTCGTTTAGTACCAGCCAAGCAGTTCGACCACCTTTTGCGCGCATTCTCAATCGCCACGCGAAAGCACTCCGAGTGGCGGCTACGTATCTATGGCGACGGCCCCGCGAAGCGCAATCTCAGGGTGCAAGCACACCGCCTCGGCATCGAATCTCGTTTGGAGTTGCCGGGGTCAGTTGAGTCCATTGACACTCAGCTCGCGAAGGGCTCTATTTTCGCGCTCGCTTCACGATCAGAAGCTCTCCCCATGGTCCTTCTCGAAGCGCAGGCTGCGGGCGTCCCGGTCGTTAGTTATGACATAGCGACGGGACCTCGAGAGATTATCTCGCAGACCGGTGGCGGGCTGCTCATCCCGGAGAAGAGTGTCCACGGGCTTGCGAGCGCTATCGAGTGCCTCATAGATGATGAGGCGTTGCGACGTCACCTCGGGGAGACGGCCAGGCTGAACGCGTGGGCCTTCGACCTCGATGCGGTGATGCCGACGTGGCTCAAGCTGTTCGACGCCGTTGTGCGGGGTCTCTCAGCCCCGTCGTTGCCCCTTGTGGTTCCGAACGATTCCCCGTCGCTGCAGGGCTGCGACGAAGCCGCTCCCCAAGATCGCGTGGACCCCAGTGCGGTCGAGAAGCGGTCACTGGGACTCCACGCGAGCATCAGTGCTTGCTTCGACAGGGATCTCGTCCCATGGACTCAAGGTACTGAGCGCGACGGTGGATGGCGACTCATTGCCGGGCATGAACACGTCGGCTCTCTGCTTAGATTCCTTGACACCACAGACCTGGACTTCGAAGTCTGTGCACGCCGAGGGAACGAACAAGTCGCTCCCACTTGGAATAGCGCAGACGACTCGAACCCGCCACTCGCGCCGTATGCCACCCGTTTCACCTTCAGTGATGAGCAAGGTACGCGGATCGGTTCTGTCGAGTTGTGGCCTATCGATGGTTCTGTGCGGACAAGGCCCGCCGCCGGTGACGGGCCGGAATGGGTGGATCAAGAAACGTGGACGAAATGGATGGCGAGCAGGTCGCGCACTCCCTCGGGAAAACGCTACTGGAACTCTCCCGAGTTTGATATCGATGTCGTTTACACCTGGGTCGACGGTAGCGATCCGGCGTGGCGAGCGCGCCGCGCACCATTTCTCCCGCCGGAAGCGGACGACGCCGACGCCGCGCGCGAATTGCGCTACCACAGCCGCAACGAGCTGTACTACTCCGTATCGTCTGTAGTGCGTCGTATGCCCTGGGTGCGCACCATCCACGTCGTGACGGACCGACAACTACCAGAACGCGTACTCCGTGAATTCCCCCACGTCCGTGTGGTCGATCATGCAGAAATCTTCCCTGACCCGACCGTTCTACCGGTGTTCAACTCGCACGCCATCGAAGCAAGCCTTCATCGGATTCCCGGGCTGGCTGAGCATTTCATCTACTTCAACGACGATTTTCTAGTTTCACGTCCGCTCAGCGCCGATGTATTCTTCCATGGCAACGGCACACCCAAGTTCTTCCCGCACGGAATTTCGCTCGCGCATGGCGAGCTGTCGGAATACCCCCATCTGCAGGCGGCGGCAAACAACAGGCGCCTACTGGGCGAGGAGTTCGGTCTTGAGATCACCCGCGGCCTCCTCCACGCCCCCTACGCGCATCGCAAGAGTGTCGTTGCCGCATTGGAAGGACGGTTCCCAAAGGACTTCGCCCAAACACGGGCGAGCAGGTTTCGGTCGCACACTGATATCTCCGTCCTCTCTTCACTCGGGCAGTACTTTGGCTACGCAACGAACCGATACATGCCCGACACCATCCGGTGTCGATTTGTCTCGCTCAGAGAGGATGCCCTCGCCGCTCGGCTGTCACAAGCACTCACCGACAAGAGTCTTCAGGTCGTGGCCCTTGGGGAAGCACCCCTTGGCGAGCGGCGCCACCGCGATGAGTCCCAACTCGTAACTGACTTCCTAAGGGACTTCTTGCGCGCCTGACTCGTACCCCTGCCAGCGCGTGCGGAGGCGCTCGCTCCCCTTGATAGTCTCCGATGGTGCGAGCGCTGTGAAACGTTGTCGAGGCCGACCCAGCCGCCGGTACGCTAACAGCAGCCCTTATTACTGCCGGCGACTGTCAGTTGCCTTCACCGATTCGAACACTCGCTGACTCGAGCCCGCGTCCCAGAAGGCGAAGGCCGCACGCGCCCGCTCGCGGTAGACGGCCGAGTGCCGACGGTTCACTGCCGTGAGGACTGCTTCGATCGCTTCGTCCACACCATCGCATATCGGCCCAAAACCGTCCGACTCGAAGTTGAAGTAACCGGGCAGAACCGAGTGCTCAATGTCCTGCTCTCCGATCGCGTCCGGCTGCAAATAGACGACGGCTGCGTCTGCGAACGCCGCGTCGAACGCGACCGAGGAGAAGTCTGTCACCACAACTGATGCCGACGCCACCAGCGCTTGCCCGTCTCCGTCTTGGTAGGTCGTGACGCCGACATGTGGCGGCAGTTCTCGTCGAGGAAACAAGTCCACCGCATTCGGATGCGGAACGAACGTGATCGAGTAGCCCTCCTCCGCAAGTTCACATAGCTGCGGATGTGCCAAGAGTTCCATAATCGTGCGGACGAACTTCGAATCCTCCGCGCCAGGGACAGCACGCCGACGAGTGCCCGGCGACTCAGCGGGTTGCAACAGGCCGTTGCGCCATGTGGGGGCAATGACAATCGAACGCCGCGACACGACAGGTGCCGCGTCGGCGAGCCGCCGAATTCGGTCAAGCCTCGGCATCCCGGTCAACCGGACCTCGCGCTCCGTCACGGCGTATGGCGAGTCATCTGCAGTCAGAGCGCGGAACTCGGCATGGGTCGAAGTGATGCAGAGACGCATTCGCTGACGGTTGAGCCAAGCAGAGACATCGTTATGAATGACGCCGTGCTGCAGGAACGTGAACTCCCACGGTGGCTCGGTGATCAAGTAGCGGTCGAAAACAGGGCGGCTGACATCCAATCCTGCATGAGAGGAGAGGTAGTGACGCGCACGGTGGAGAAGGAGATGATGTTGCGTGCTCCCGTACGCGACAACCGGCAGACCGTCGCGTTGCAATCGGCTGAAGTCGCTGGCATCGGAGCGAACGACGAACCAGGCGTTGATCTCGGGATGATTCGCCGTCACCCAGCGGAAAAGAGCCTCTGCATTGTCGCCTGCACTGTCGGCGCGATCCATGAAGAGCCACGCCCCGTCATATCGCCCTGCCACCCAGGGCAGACGCGAGATCAACCGTGTCAGGGCCGCGCGACTCAGCCAGCTCTTTCTCGCGCTTCCAACGGCAGACCGCCAGAATGTACGAGTGAAGATGGACGGCCTCGGCGTTCGCGACTCGAGCCCATAGAGCCTTCGCTCGTATCTTCGGATCGCGCGACTGAACTCCACCGCGCTTCGGCTTGCCGTCAAGAGCGCCCCTCCCGGTGCCCTCAGCTCGACACCCAAGCGGGTCGTGATAACCCGTAAGTCGGCTCCAACCGGAATCCATGCGATCCACTGTGAAAAGACGGTGACGCCGAAGACCCGAACCGCTCGGTGCTTGCTGTAAGCGACGGAAGGAGCGTCCGCGACCTGCGGTTCATAACCCGTCCACCGGTTGTGGAGAAGCTTGACCGCCCCCAGGGATGCGTCAACGTCCGCGATGTGAGCGACGCGTGCGGCTCCCTCTTCTCCGCGGAGGCCGAGCATTGCATCTCTGACCTCGTCGCTGGCGTGACCATCGTCTGGCCCGATCAGTACACCGCGCTCGAATTGACGGAGGACGTCACCAAGCTCTTTCGCGAACAGCTCCCCGCTCTCTCCTGTCAGTGCGGCCGCGTATCGGTTCTCATCGTGCTCGAACGCGACCAGCAGGCGCAGTTCACGAATGAGGAGCTTCTGACGCCACAATGCGGTGTCGGGCGCAGCGAGGCGTGCGGATACCTGCGCGAGCAACCGTCGGTACGACTCGACGTTCGCACGGAAATGAGCGGTCTCCTCGTCGACTCCTCGCCGGGATCGCCGCTCGAGCCTGAAGTCGTCGAGGACGCAAACCGAGGGCGCGGACCCACGTTGCGCACCGAACAGGTCGACGACCAACGCGGCGTCCACTTCCGAGTTGATGGCGATCCCATCGCGCGGAACGTCGTGGCGGCGGAAGACAATCTGGGTGATGTCCGCGGCGAGAAGCTCGGTAACACCTCGCTGCTCATCAACCGTGGGTGCCGCGCGCCGCTGTGAGGCACGCCGAACGGTCGTGTTCTTCGACACAACAAAGCAATCCGCCTCCGCCCCCGCGGCTCGCAGGCTCGCGAGGATCCGATCGATCTCACCGGGGCCAGGGCTGACGTACTCGTCCCAGAGCAGGACCCACTCCCCCTCGGCGTGGGCGACACCCAGACGACGCGCGGTGGCGAGTCCCTGCGCGACCAAGACAAGTGCCCGGCCATGCAATCCGTGTGCCCGGAGCCGGTCATCAATCTGTTGGGTGGATGTGACAGACGCCACTCCGACGATGATGAGCTGCACGGAATCGAGCCCACGCGTCGCCGTGATATCTCTCAGGAGAACATCAAAGTTATCGTCCGCATGGCGAACACATACGACGAGTGAGAGAAGTGGTCGATTCATGTGTCAATGTCAATGATGCCCGTGTGGGCGGTGCTGCCCGTTCCATCCGGCTCTGACAACTGTCCGACCCTTGCGGCCGGCCCCGAATCGACTCTACTTCACAACGCTCATCCGTCGTCTCTCCCCGCGTTCTCGTTCGAAGTGCAACGTCAGGTTGTGGGCGCGAGTCGGCCGTGCCAACGCCTGCAGCGACTCGTGCCGCACGACCATCCAGCCGCCGGGCACCGACAGCCGCTCGGTGTGGATCACGCACAGATCATGCGCGTGCGGGTCGCCCCCGCCCCCGAGCGGCCGATCGCGGCCATCCGGTCGGTGTAATGGCAGAGCGAGAGAGAAGATCGGCGAAGAACTGCTCCCTGGCCACCCCCTCTGCAAAGGTGCGCACAGCCTTCGCGGCCTCGCTCGCATCCCAGAGGAGCATGGCACCCTCAAGCCGCATAGACGTCCTGCGCGCTCCCGAAGGCGGCTTTCCTGAAGTACGGGTTCCGTACTGCGTCGGCGATGACGAGATCAACCTCGCGCCCAACGATCTCGGCCAGCGCGTCCTTCAGACCGAGATAGTCGTCCAGCCGATCCTCGCGGTTCGGAGCGAAATCGACCAAGAAGTCCACGGCACTGCGCTCCGGGCCGAACCGATCTGTCAACACCGACCCGAAAACGCGAAGTCGGCGCACGCCGAAGCGCTCGCTGACGCGGGCGATTGCCTCGACGTCAAGCAGCACAGCGGTAACCATGTCTCCGGTCTCGCAGATCGGAAGCCGTCGAGCGATGCCGCCATGCGCCCTCGCCGCGTGCGTCGGTGGCACGAGAACGCGCGGCGAGGGCGGCGGTCACTGCCGGTACATGGGCGGCACGTCGTGACGTACATCATCCTGCTGATGATTTTGCTCACGTACCAGCCGAGCCGCGGAAGGGTCGCGTGCGTCCGGGTAATCCGCGTCACGCCCGGTGAAGTGGTTCCGTGGCTCGCATGCCCGTCCGACGCCCACAGGGAAGTAGGACAGGCAGAGTGTTTCCGCCATCGAGCCGCCGCGACCTGCGCAGCCGGCATGGCCGGTTGCAGCCGTGAAGCTGCCTGCTGACGATCAGCCTGTCGAGCGACCGTACTGGCCAGGCGCGGAGTTCCGGTCCCTCGGCCGACGAAGAACAGCGAGTACGAGATCTTCTTCGGGAGCGCCGCAGCCGAGCACGGATGGTGAGACGTGAAGGCGACGGCGAAGAACGCCCTCGCTGCCCGACACCGATGTCGGAAGTCTCTGCGAAGATCGCATTCAGAGAGAAAGGGTACAGTTTTGACTGTACAGTGTGACCTTGGTGGTGACTGTGACTGCAGCGACTGTGGGCGATGGATCTACGCGGAAGGCGGTGCGCTCGTGATCGAACGTAGCGTCTCGCGAGACGACACACCGCAGCTCGATGCGTATCTTGAAGACCTCGCGAACTCTCGGAACAGGCGGAAACAATCGCGCTTCACCGATATCCTTGCGCGGTTCGAGGCACTGAGCATTTACGGCGAATTGGAACCCCCACGCGAGATCAATGATCTGCGCGGATCAATCCGCGAGATCAAGACCGCCGAGGACCGAATCCTCTTCTTCGAAGTCGCCGCAACGACGAGGCATCGCCGCGCCGTACGGCTCACCAACGCCTGCGAGAAGCGCGTGAGCAAGACTTCTCACGGGCGTCTTCCCCGCAAACATCTCGAACTTGCCGAAGCGATCGAAAGGATCGATAGAGAACATGGCTAGGAGCGAAGTTCAAAAGTCGGAGGCGATCGACCGCTCCATACTGCTGGCTGCAAGCCGCCTTCGGCTGAGGGCCCTTGCGCTTGTCGAAGGCGCCATGAGCCGGCACGGAGTCCAGAAGGCGACTCTCGCCAAGCGGCTGGGCGTCAGACGCAGCGCTGTCCAACACACGCTCGCCGGCAACGGCAACATGACGCTGCAGACGCTCGCTGAGTACCTGGGGGCGCTGGGCATGGAAGTCGAGCTTGTACCAGTCGAGGCCGGTGAAGTATCTCGCTCTATGCGAGAGCGGCGAGCTCCTCGTGTCTACAGCGTCACTCTTCGCGATAGAGATTGGGATAGCCGCACGCTCGCCGTGAGCGAGTCGTCCCACTCTTCTCAGGCTGTCTGGGGCGCAGGCCAGCAGGCGCCACTCACGGCTATGACACGGACACAAGTCGATGCGCGTGGTGCACGAGTACGAGCGGGAGTCCGCAAATGACGTCTCTCTCGCTCCGCACCTTCGAACTGTGCGACGCGGCAACCACTCGTGGTGGATTCATGACCGTGGTCAACAGTGGAATCAACAGCCTGTCGCGAACCTCGTACCCGGCTGAATTGAAAGCCTGTCTTGCTATCGCTCTTGAACTCTCAGGGATCGACGATCCGTATGTCATTGAGATCGCCGTTACCGCGCACAATGAAGACGACCCAGACGTCGCGATTTCCCCGTACGAATGGTCAGCAGAGATCGACCCTGCTGAAATTGCGCCGGGATTCGACTCCGTCGTTCTCAACATCGCAGTGGATGCTCGGACCCTGATTGTTCCAGCATCGGGGATATATCGATTCGAGCTGGCCGCGAACGGCGCAACACTGTCAACGATGCGCGTCATCGCAAGCACCGTACCGGAAGACGCACAATTCGCTGGATAGGACAAGTAGATCATGGACGAAGCCTCGTTTCCGCCCCAGCGCGAGTTGCGTGCTGGCCGAGACTTTCCACTCTGGCCTCACTTGAAGTTCAACCATGCGCGCCGTCACGCAAATAAGCTTCATGATGATTTCTCCTTGTGGCGCAGTTCGCTCGGGGAGGAGACGCGCACGGAATATTCAGCCGATCGACGCGTGGCGACCTTCTACGCGTCGATTCGCAACGCGCCTCCCACCGATGAGTGGTCGCTAACTTTTGGCGATGCCATCCATAACTTTCGTTCAGCATTGGATTCGCTGGCTTGGTCACTGGCACATTTGGACGGCAACCGACCGGAAAGAAGAGACGAACAGCGGATCTATTTTCCTTTATGCCAAACACTGTCCGCGTTCGAGAAGGAGGCGACAACAACTCTGCGCAGCATGCCCGATTTCGCTCTCCAGCGACTGGAGAGCGTTCAGCCCTATCATGGAGGCCCTCCTGAGAGCGCAATCAGCCGCATCCTCCACGAACTTGACATACGCGACAAACATCGCTCAAGTATCGAACTCGCAAGCGTTGCGGCAGATAAGACAACGTATGGAATCGTGCACCGGTACCGCGACCGCGACTACGCGCCCGACTCCGAGAGCGAACCATACGAGTGGCTCGGCGACGAGGGACCGGTGCGCGACGGCCAGCCCATCGCGCGTCAGCGTTTTGCAAAGCCAGTGGAGATGGCGGAGATACTCAGCCTGCCATTGGTTCTCTTGATCAGCCACAATGGCACCAAATACGACGCATTTCATCTACTTACGCTCATCGAGCGCCAACTCTCCGCGACGTTTCACCGCATAGAGCTCGGGTTCCTTCCCGATGACGCAGAGTTACTCAACCCGGGCGGGACTGACGCCGACGAGTTCCCTCCGGTCGGGTAGGACCCACCTGTCTAGAGATTCAAAACCTAAGACCCAAACGGCGCAGGCTGCCTACGCCTGCAGCGTCTCGTGCCGCACGACCATCCAGCCGCGGGGCACCGACAGCCGCTCGGTGTGGATCGCGCACAGGTCGTGCGCGTGCGGGTCGCCCTCGCGCCCGAGCGGGCCGATC
>Ga0182744_1003518_pt1 | contig 12164 bp, 10 predicted proteins | sample eDN3rd30CKraftMG_FD_128525 | JGI IMG/M metagenome (GOLD analysis project Ga0182744, IMG submission 128525) | Enriched Miracle-Growth compost microbial communities from Emeryville, California, USA - eDNA 3rd pass 30_C Kraft MG (version 2) (version 2) ...
AGCCAACTTCTGTCCTGCCTTAATAACAAAAAGTTAGGTAAAGAGGAATCTTTACGGTAGGGTGGCAGGCTATCATAGCCATTTTGTGCATTTGCCTGAAAATTACTCACCAAAAAAATAGCCAGTAAGGCTGAGATAATCACTTTATAATTCATAATAATCACGGTTATAATTGTTTAAAAGTGCTTAAGCCAAGTCATGATAGACTGATGCCATTGCTGGCAGCCGGTTCTTCCAAAAAGGCCGTTAGCGCACTTATTTGATCTGCAGGTAAAATTAAGGTTTAATCACGGCATGATTGTTAGGAAAATGCAGTATTTCTTTCTCCTACCTGCTGGCGCCACATGGCATAATAGAGCCCTTTCTGATCCAAGAGTTCCTGATGGCTGCCAATTTCAGCGAACCGCCCTTTTTCCAGGACATAAATGACGTCCGCATGCATGATGGTGGAGAGCCTGTGCGCAATAAGGATCGTAATCTGCTGTTTGTCCAGCGAAATATGCTTTATGGTTTCTGTAATGCTTTGCTCGGTGATAGAGTCCAGAGCCGAGGTCGCTTCGTCAAAGATTAACAGTCTTGGTTTTCTGAGCAGGGCTCTGGCAATGGATAGTCGTTGCTTTTCGCCGCCGGATAATTTCATGCCGTTTTCACCAAGAATGGTCTTAAGGCCTTGGGGCGACTTTTCCAGCAGGTGCATGGCGGCTGCCTTTTGCATGGCATCCAGCATTTCCGGCTCCGTGGCGTCAGATTTTACAAACTGCAGGTTCGCCTGAATGGTGCCGGCAAACAACTGGGTATCCTGGGTGACAAAGCCGATTTGCCGTCTGAGCTGATTGTAGCGGATTTTATCTGCCTTGATTTCATTAAATAGAATATCACCTGACATAGGCCTGTAAAGCCCCACCAGGAGTTTGACCAGCGTAGATTTACCTGATCCGGAAGGACCGACAAAGGCAATGGTCTGGCCCGTTTTTACTTCAAAAGACAAGTGATCTATACTGTTGTAATCGGCTGTTTTATGCCTGAAGACCACCTGATCGAACCTTAAAGAATCAAGCGCTCCCAGATCTTCAGGGCTGGCAGGCCTGGTCTCCACCGGTTTTACCATCAACCGATCAAAACTACGGATGGAAGCGTCCACTTCCCTGTATTGTAAAATAATATTGCCCAGATCTTGTAAGGGACCGAAAATGGTGGTGGAGATAAATTGCATGGCAATGAGTTCTCCTGTCGTGAGCACTTTTCTGAAAATCAGCCAAAGCAGGATAAATAAAATGGACTGTTTAAGCACGTTCAGGGTGGTGCCCTGCAAAAAAGAAAGGGTTCGCACCTTTTTGACCTTTTCCATCTCCAGGTCAAAAATAGACGAAGTCAGGCCTTTTAAGCGCCGGATTTCCGGAAAGGTCAGCCCTAAGGAACGGACCAGCTCTATATTTCTAAGGCTTTCCGTAATAATACCGGACATCGCATAGGTTTCCTTGTTGATGGATCGTTGAATGGTTTTGATCTTTTTGGATAGCAGTCCGGTCAGCGAACCCAGTAAGACGATACCGATTAAAAACACCGGGATCAGCATCCAGTTTTTGGTAATAGAATACCATATCAGAAAACCAATACCAACAACAGAAGAAAATAAAATATTGATAAAAGAGGTGACAAACCGTTCCGTATCGGTTTTAACTTTCTGCAGTATAGACAAGGTCTCTCCGCTCCGGTTTTCCTCAAATTCCTGAAAGTTCAGCCTGAGGGTCTGTTTTAGCCCGTCATTAAAAATTTTTTCTCCGAACCTTGCCGTGGCCAGCCGGATCACATAGTCCTGAAAGGCCTTGGTCAGCCTGGAGAGAAGGGCTACGGCAACAGCAATCACGAGCCAGAAAAGCACGCCCCGGATAAGCTCTTTTTCTGTATGAACAACCGGATGAGTGGCATAATCATCAATAATTTTCCCAAATATGACTGGATCGATCAGGCTTAGCAGCTGAGCGGCTGTTGCTAGCAGCAGCGCAATTATTATCAGGTTTTTATGTGGTTTTAGGTACTTCCAGAGTGTTTCCATATGCCAATTTAAGAAATCTTTTCAAGGACGTACGTCTTCAGGCCGGAATTTTCCAGCGGCGCAGAAAACAAGCGGTTACAATGAATATAGTTTTGCAGTTATACAGGTATTAATAAAGTAAGTATCCAGCTGAAAGATCATAAAGCAGCAGGAGTTTTACCGGGCGGTTTATTGAATTTTGTACCTTTCCACTTTATTTGGAACGAATCGTTCCAAGTGAATCATACCTACCACAACGAAAACGATCGTAATATGGCAAATTCAAAAATTATATTAGTGACCGGTGCCACAGCCGGTTTTGGGAAGGCAATTGCCTTACAGTTTGCAGCCAATGGCTGGGATATTATCATTACGGGTAGAAGACAGCAAAGACTGGAGAGCCTGGCCAGTGAAATAGAAGCGGCGTATCAGGTCAGGGCGCTGCCGCTTACCTTTGACGTAAGGGACAGAGCGGTTGTTAAAGCACAACTTGAATCGCTGCCAGCCGAATGGCAGGCCATTGATGTGCTGGTCAATAATGCCGGACTGGCCCTTGGCAGGGATACCTTCGATCAGGCAGATATGGATGATTGGGAAACGATGATTGATACCAATATCAAAGGTTTGCTTTATGTCTCCAGGGGAGTATTGCCTTATTTTGAAAAAAGAGGTAAGGGGCATATTATCAATATCGGGTCCACTGCGGCTAAAGATGTCTATCCTATGGGTAATGTGTACTGTGCCACAAAAAGTGCGGTAGAAGCCATTTCCAAGGCGCAGAGAATCGACTTGCTTTCAAAAAAGATCAAGGTTACAGCCATACATCCCGGGGCCGCCCAGACAGAGTTTTCGATGGTACGTTTTAAAGGAGATCGGGATGAGAGCGACAAAGTTTATCAAGGTTATCATGCACTGGAGGCAAAAGATATTGCAGATATCGCCTTTTATGTGGCTAATTTACCGGAGCATGTCTGCATCAATGATCTGGTAGTGACCTGTACTGCCCAGGCCAATGCATTTTTTACGCATAAAGAAGCTCAATAACAAGCTTGTCGTAAACAATAGCATCGCCTAAAAATTCCACGGCCATACCGTATATAAAATAAAAAACAGCGCTGGTCGATTCTTGCAACTATAGCCATAAGACCGGCGCTGTTTTATTTTGAGTGGTATAAAAATCATTAAGATTCTGCCTTTCAGGCAGACATTTATTTGGCAGTTGCCCAGTCCAGTGCCTTATAGATCAGGCGCTGAAAACTTGCGCTCGAATAGGTTTCCGGGAAATGACCCCATTCAATGTAAAACGCCCGTCCTCCTTCAAAATTATGGTACCAACTGATGGGATGGAATTTGCCCATGTTGCCGCCCTGATAAGTAGATTCATCCACGCTGATAAGATAATGCAGTCCAGGCTGGACCGATTTGAAATTATAAATCTCTTCTTTTTGGACCAGTGAATCGGGCAAATGTCTGGTCGCTAAAAAATCTGTGTCCAGCACATGGAAGGTTGGAGATTGGGGATGGGGATGGCTGTCAAAATAAGCACCGGCCAGTTTATTATACCAGGGCCAGTCATATTCCGTATCAGTAGCTGCGTGGATACCGATATAACCCCCGCCCTTATGGATAAAATCTTTAAAAGCCTGCTGCTGGGCGCTGTCCAGCACATCACCCGTCGTATTTAAAAATACAACAGCTTTATAAGGTTTAAGTCCTTTTTTGGTAAAAACGGCTGCATCTTCTGTCGTGTCCGCCTGATAGCCGGCTTCGGCACTTTTGGTCAGGAACATGGTTTTTCCGGCACTGATGGAGCCGTGCCTGAACCCGGCGGTTTTAGAAAACACCAGGATTTTTTTAAGGGTACTGCGTTTTTTTTGCGCTTTTAGCGTACCGGTAACTAAAATGATCAAAGAAGCACAATATAACAGTGCCCTTAGGTAGAATACGCTTTTACTTTTTTGTAGGTACATTTATTATAATTAAGAGATGTAGTGGTTTATAACCAGGTGTACAGGTCGGCCCATTCGTTATCCATTATTTTTGACTATTTAATTCAGGCCGGGATCATTAAAGGTATCACCCTGGCTGAAATCACCCGTCGTATAACCCTTCTTAAACCAATAAATCCGTTGCGCAGAAGTGCCATGGGTAAAAGAATCAGGATTGACCGTACCGGTTGCCTCCTTTTGAAGCCGGTCGTCACCGACCGCGCCGGCAGCTCCAAGGGCAGATTCAATGTCGCCGGGATCCAGTTGAATGATGTTTTCCTGCTGCGCATAATGCGCCCAGAGGCCTGCATAAAAGTCTGCCTGCAATTCGAGTTTGACGGAGAGTTTATTGTATGCCGCTTCGCTGAGTCTTCCCCTGGCTGCATCAACCTGGTCTGTCATGCCTAACAGGTTTTGTATATGGTGACCCATCTCATGGGCAATGACATAAGCCTTGGCGAGATCACCAGGTGCATTAAAGCGCTGGGAGAGTTCCTGGAAAAATCCCAGGTCAATATATACCATTCTGTCGCCCGGGCAGTAAAAAGGTCCTGATGCAGCGCTGGCACCGCCGCAGGCGGTTTGGACGCTACCCTCGAACATGACCAGTCTTGGTTTGCTATAAGATTTGTTGAATTTATCTTGCATAATACCACTCCAGACGGTATTGCAGCTGTTATAGACCCGGACCGTAAAAGTCGAATCGTTATTGGCGTGGGTATTGGTAACCGTTCCGGTGGTCTGGGTAGTCGCCTGGTCAGGCATCACATTATTAACGAAGCCAAGCATTTCCAAGGGGTTTTTGCCAAGAATAAGCGAGATGATAACCACAACTACGGCGCCGAGGCCACCGATTTTACCTACCCGCCTAGCGCCGCCGCCTTTTCTTACTTCTACGCCGTCCGTACTGTCATCAGGATTGATCCATTTCATGTGTTCAAGGTTTTAATGGTGTTTTTTTTTAACGCAATAATAATCGAATTACGTGCCATATCCATTAACTGTTAATAAAATCCTATATAAATATACAGTAAGATTTTTATATCTGAACTTAAGCAGAAGAGGAATTATGGATATGAAAATTCCAACAACGGTTTACATACAGCGCAGGTTATGAATAAGGAAGTATTTAAATTATTGATAGTGAAACGTTTAAGTGTAGCTGAAGTCTCTTAGTGTGTGTCAGGGCTTTCCCTGACGTAGATTTAAAAAGTTTACAATTGACATTAATTACAATTAAAGCATGGAATGGTACTTTAGGAGGTAGACCTAAATTTTGTAAATTAAAGCGGTTTTGTATTTGCCAAACGCAGTCTGCATTCGCAGCAGGCAATAAAATGAATGTTTTAAAAGCAAATTCCATCTGGGTGTAAGTATTTTAAACGTGGCAGAGTAAAGACCAAAGATTTTTTCGTCTTTATAACTATCTAATTGATTAAGTTTAAGTTACGGAAATTTAATTCCCTACAACAAATCCGATTATCGTTTTAATTTCGTCTTTAAACCCAACTACTTTTTGCCCTTAATTTTTTTTGTGAATTAGTATTAATTATCCTATCTTTAATCCACAAGCGCAGCAAATGCGCCCTAACACAAACCTGATATGTGGTTTGGACAATTTAATGACCAGGCGGGTAAAACTATTGTATGCATTTACAAAGATTGCCCGCCTGGATTTTTTTGAGACTTGCCAACGCCTCTGCGAACATTCCATTCGATTATTTTGAAAACTTTGCAAGTTGGCCACTTTCCTCTTTAAATTCGGCGGTGATTAATGACCAGGTTCTCATAACCCGGCAATATGCATTAATTTTGCCTATTATTGTTGCTGATACTTAAATAGGATCCATACATTGCTAAATAGAATTAAATCAATATGTCTAAATTTTTAATCGTTGGCCTGGGCAATCCGGGAAGTGAATATGCCGGTACCCGCCATAATGCTGGCTTTGATGTATTGGACGCTTTTGCGGCCAGGCATGAAGGACAGTTTAAGGTAGACCGGCTGGCAGAGGTGGCGGAAATAAAATGGAAGGGGAAGATTTTTATTTGCATTAAGCCGACCACTTATATGAATTTAAGCGGTAAGGCATTTAAATACTGGATGGATAAGGAAAAGATTCCACTGGAAAGAACCCTGACTGTCGTTGATGATCTTGCCTTGCCAATTGATAAGATCCGGGTTAGGGCAGGAGGGAGTGACGCAGGGCACAACGGGCTTAGAGATATCCAACATATCTTAAATACGACGGATTACCCTAAATTACGCTTTGGGATCGGTAACCAATTTCCAAAAGGTATGCAAATTGATTTTGTATTGGGCAAATGGTTTCCTGAAGAAAAAGAAGTGATCGCTGCTAAAATAGAAAAATGCGTGGAGATTATTGAACAATTTGCAGTAGCGGGCATTGCAAGAGTAATGAACGATTACAATAAACAGTGTTTTGGGGTGGTTAAAAAATAATCAGTAAATACATTGAATAATATAACAGCTTTTCGCAAGTTTGTTTCCGGACACCATTTGTATGCGGGATTACTGATCACGCTGGCAGTTTTAGTTCCTTCTATTGTATTCTTTCATGAAGGATTACTGATCAAGTATATACTGGTGCCCCTGGGTGTCATTAATGTTGGCTTTTCTGATGCACCTGGGTCATTTAAACACCGCCTGAACGCGAATATAATCGCCATTGTCGCATTTTTTGTGGTGTCCGTGATCGCTGGGTTTTCCAGGGATTACATCTGGTTGTCCGTCTTTGAACTGTTATTTTTTGCGATCATCTTATCTTTAGCGGGTATATATGGCGCCAGAATGTCCAGTATTGGCACCTGCGCTTTAATGTGTTTTATCTTTTTCTCGGATAAAAACTTTGTCGCCGGAGATATATTGCTCAATGCCTGGTATATGACAGCCGGAGGCATATTGTATTTTTTTCTCTTTATTATTTCTTACAGACTGCGACCCTATAAATTAATTCAGCAGATGCTGGGAGAGCATATGATTGAACTGGCGAACCTTTTGAATTTGCGCAGCAATTATTATGCACCTAAAGTAGATTACAAGGCCATCATGGACCAGATGCTTAAAAAACAGGTGGTCCTGAAGGAACAACAGGAAAATCTTAGGGAAGTATTGTTTAAAACCAGGCAGATTGTCCAGGAGTCGACCGTCAAAAGCAGGTCCCTGCTCGTCATTTTTTTAGATAGTGTGGATCTGTATGAGCGGATCCTGCTGTCACAACAAGATTATGTTCAGCTGCACAAAGCCTTTGACGGGAAGCACATCCTGCAGGTTTTTGGACGCTATCTGAATATCCTGGCTTATGAACTGGAACAAAATGGTCTCGCCCTCCAACAAGGAAGGCAGTACCACAGTAAGCGGGAACTCAACAAGGCATTTGAAAAATGCCGCAGTGCGTTTTATCAGCTCAGAGAGCGGCAAATGGACTCCACGAACATGGAGGACTTTATTATGCTTCGTCAGATATTGTATAGTCTTCAGGATTTGACCGACAGGATTAAAAAGCTGAACCTTTTTACCAAAAATAAAAAAGATATATCAGAAGAGGTGCAGGCTGAAGAGGGGACAAAAGACACCAAAATTAAACGCAGGATCAGGGATTTTGATCCTTTTATACCTAAACAACAATATGACTACCGGGTTTTTAAAGAGAATATTTCTTTTAAATCGGGCCAGTTCAGGCACGCCATCCGCGTGGCTGTGGCACTTGGCATTGGGTTACTTGTCTCAAGAATATTTAATCTGGGACATCACAGCTATTGGGTACTGATGACCATTATCATCATATTAAAGCCCTCCTATAGTCTGGGCAGGCAGAAAAATATTGATAGAATAGGAGGCACGATCATTGGTGGGATTATCAGCTTTCTTACCATTTATTTTATCAGTGATGTGAATGCCATTTTTGTTATTATGTGCTTTGCGATCCTGTTGGCCTGTTCGATGCTGCGCATCAACTATTTTATTTATGCGATCGGCATAACTATGATGGTTATTCTGTCCTATGATTTTATCAGCTCCAAGGTTATGTCTGAGGTATTGTTGCAACGAATTTTAAATAGCGGGATTGGCTGTGCCATAGGCTACGTTTCGTCCTTATTTGTTTTGCCTAACTGGGAGCACGAGCAGAAAAATAAATACGCCTCGGAAATGCTGGAGGCTAATAAAGCTTACTTTTTGGCTATTGCCGGTTATTTTATTGGTAATCCGTTGAATATTGAATATTTTAAACTGTGCAGGAAGAATGCCTTTATTGCCCTTGCAAACCTATCTGATAATTTTCAGCGTATGCTATCCGACCCCAAACGTCAACAGGTAAAATTACAGGAGTACCATCAGTTTGTTGTAACAAGCAATATGCTTTGTTCTTATATAGCCTCGCTGTCTTATTATGCCCAAAGTCAGGATGAACGCTATATTTCTGAAGAATTCCGGGTGGTTTTTAGTCAGATCCAGCAAAACTTTGATACTGTCCAAAAGACGCTTGAAACGGCCGATAGTATCGGGTCAGGTGCCGTACTCAGGCAACTACCCGTCAATCAAAAGTTGATGGATCTATTGGAACAGCGGAAAAAAGAATTACAGCTAAGTCAGGATGGCCCGCATAGTACGTCGATAAGAAAGTTCCTGACTGATTATAAAACCATCAATAGCCTGTTTAATTTAATAAATGGCGTTATTGCAGATCAGAAAAAAATTGTTTCTGAGCTGACTAAAAATTGATTTAAATAGAGTAGGAGAACACCATAACGAATAAGAAAGGGGATTTTAAATATTAACCTGATTGGTGAAGCAGCTTTATAGCTGCTTTTTTTATGACAACATTCCTATGAAAGATATTTAATTGAATATAATCTCAATCATCCGACCGATATATAGCGCATAAATTAATTTTTTTCGAACGCTATGTATTTAGAAAGGTAGTTAACTCAATCAAAGAGACATCATTGTTTTAGCCTTCATTTAAGCCTTTATAAAAAAAATGAAATCTATAAAAATTTTGAAGGTCTTTATTTACCTCTCTAATGGAAATAATTTTTTATTTTAGGATAAAATATTTTTTTGTATAATTAATTACTCCTAACTTTGTCAATAGAATTGCTGTTACTGATTGCACTGCCCTTTATTTCAAAATTTTTTTTAAAATTTCGCTGAGGACTTAAGGTGCATGTATTTTGAGAAATAAACCTACCCAATTTATCTGAATGTATTGCTTGTATGGAATGCTTGCAATTCTATATTTATATTATTGTAACCGATAAAAGGTAAATTATGAAAAAAACACCCACTGTGGTGGATAAGCCAGGTGAAAAAAACGAATCGTACACTAAGATGCCCGGTACTTCTGAAAAAAGAAAACTGAAAAACTTAACAGGTCCTCTATCCAGTAAGGGGATATTTGTGAGTTTAAAATCGGATTTTGGCATTAAGAAGGTCTTCAAATCTAATGAAGGAAAAAGTGATTTTGAAAGAATGTTGACGGCTTTTGGAGCCGGCTTTATTGAACCTGTCCAGGAGATTGAATTTTTGGAATCTGAGAAATTGGGAAGCATCAAGTTTGAGAGGAAAGCTATATTTGATTTTGTTTTTAGAGATAAGGATGATCGCGTTTATGAACTTGAAATGCAACGGGAATTTGTACGGTGTATGTTTGATCGCTCATTTTTTTATACTTGTCGTTACCATTCCGCTGAAATGCAACCTGGAACAAGCTATCATTATGATCACAAGCCTCTAACATCGGTTGTTATTACAGATTTTGATTTGCCTGAACTGAAAGGAGGCCCTTGTATCGATTTTCATGCAATTACGAGCCAAAGCAAGGGGAATATTGTTACCAAGGCTACAAATTTTTTAACCATTGAATTAACTAAATTTAACAAAAGTATTGAGGAGTTGGAAGGAGAAAAAGATGTATTTTTGTTTTTGCTAGCAAATATGGGGGATTTAAAGGAAATCCCGGCTTGTCTGGATAATGAAAAATATAGGCCACTTTTTGAAAGGGCACGAATTGCAAATTTCAATAAGGAAGAGATGAAAAAATACAATGCTATGAATAGACAAGAAGAAAAAAGATTGGCAGAATTGTATTCAGCTGAATGGAAAGGAATTGAAAAAGGAAGGGAGATAGAAAAGTTAAAGCTGATTGAGCGGTTGATCGATCGTAATCATTTGCCTCTTGAAGAGATTGCTGAAATTTCAAATTTACCATTGTCCCGGATCGAAGAAATTAAAACCAAAATGGAACATGCATTACTATAGGCTGGGTTACTTTAAAAAAGAACCGGCTAATTGGTGAAGAAAATCAGTTCCATATGCCTTTGACAAATTTCAGGAAATAATACTTGAAAAGATGCTTGCTATGAATAAACGAGAAGAAAAAAGATTGGCCGAATTATATTCAGCTGAATGGAAAGGAATTGAAAAGGGAAAGGAAATAGGAAGGATAATTGGAAGGGAAATAGGAAAGTTAGAGCTGATTGAGCGGTTAATTGACAATAATCGTATGACACTTGAGCAGATTGCGGAATTTTCAAATTTGCCATTGTCTCGGATCGAAGAAATTAAAGCCAATATAGAACGCGCTTTGTGATGACTTGGTTGGTTGTAAAAAAAAGCGGCCATTGCTGCTTCTGCGTCCAATTTTATTTTTAATTCTAGGCTAAGTAAAGTCCTCTAGAATATAAATAGTAAAGTTTTTTAAGCAATTCTTGATTCATCTGTTTTTTTAAATTTGGCTTCCTGTATTCATAGCAACAGCCGGGAGCTAAAATGCTCTGACCGCATTTCGGTTAGGCAGATGGTATTGCACAAGTTCTGATTTGAAAGGCTCTCCCATCGAATCACATATGGCATGAGGGGGGAGAGACTTTCTAATTTACAAAATCCAGTATTAATTTTTCGGCTTGTTTACAAGCTTCATCCAGCTGTTCATTAATGACGGTTTTGTCGAAATGTGGCTGAAAGGACAATTCGTATTTGGCCTTGTTAAGTCTTGTTTGGATGCTTTGTAATGTTTCAGTGCCTCTTGCTTTTAAACGTTGTTCAAGCGCATCTACAGAGGGAGGCTGGACGAAAATAGAAAGACATTCCTGCCCAAACTGTTTTCTGACATGAATGGCACCTTTTACATCAATATCCATAATAGGAAGTTTGCCGTTGTCCCATATCCTTTGCAGTTCCGATTTCAGCGTGCCATAATATTTGCCTTCATAAACCATTTCCCACTCTATAAAATCCCCATTTTGGATTTTATCCTTAAATGCATCAACGGATATAAAATAATATTCCACACCATTTTGTTCTGCTCCTCTTGGCGCCCTCGTAGTGGCTGAGATGGAAAATGCAAGTTTGTCGCCATGTTTTTGCAATAGGTATTGGGCAATGGAACTTTTTCCCGCTCCTGAAGGAGCGGTTAAAATAATCATTTTACCTTTATTATGAGCGCCCGTTACCGATGAATTTTGGGTGGTTTTATCAGAAATTTGATCCATTGGGTAATAAAATGTTTAGAACATTAGAAATTAGAGAAGGTGGTGAAAAATCAAACAACTGTTTATCTGCGGTACCACATTACTTTTTCCTCCAGTGGCGTTAATCTTCTGCCTGCCCCCATGGCCTCATCACTATAACCCAGATAAATCAGCCCGATCATCTGATCATCCTGCTTTAATTGAAAATAATTTTTCATGGCAGGTTTTAGTGTCTGGCCTCCGGTGCTCCAGAAATTTGAAATACCCATTGCCGTTGCGGTGAGTAACAGATTCTGCACGGCAGCTGCTGTTGCGCAAATCTCTTCCAACTCGGTAATGTTGGCTTTTGGTCCCCTTTTCGAAAATACGGCAATGATATGCGAGGCATTATTCCCTTGATTTTTAAGCTTATCATAGGACGCCTGCATAAACCGGTCCGGATCCGTATTGGCTTTGTAAAGCTCGGCGTGGTCATTGCAAAACCGCTGGATACCCGCTCCTTCGAATATAATAAAACGCCAGGGTTCGGTCAGCCCATGGGTAGGGGCCCAATCTGCTGCCTGGATTAATTTTTCAATACTGGCCTGGTCAATGACTTTGCCATTATATGCTTGTGGTTTTACGGTTCTTCTGTTTTTAATAATTTC
>Ga0182744_1003526_pt1 | contig 12155 bp, 12 predicted proteins | sample eDN3rd30CKraftMG_FD_128525 | JGI IMG/M metagenome (GOLD analysis project Ga0182744, IMG submission 128525) | Enriched Miracle-Growth compost microbial communities from Emeryville, California, USA - eDNA 3rd pass 30_C Kraft MG (version 2) (version 2) ...
CTGCCCAGCCATTCACTGGATGCTGATGTTCGCGTCCTTCACCAGTTGTTCCCATCTGCCGAAATCCGCCTGCAGGAAGCGGCCCAAGGCCGCCGCGTCGGTTTCGGATGGGGGAGCGACGGCCAGCCGCGCCAGTTTTTCGCGCACGCCTTCCATCTTCAGCACCTTTTGCATGGCGGCCTCGAGCGCCTTCAAGGCCTCGGCGGGCGTGCCCTTGGGCGCCATCAGCCCCCACCAGCTCTGGATCGCCATGTCCGGAACGCCGCTTTCCATGAGGGTGGGGACATCGGGCGTCGCGGGATTGCGTTCCGGCGCGGAAACGGCGATAGGGACGATTCTTTTCGCTTCATAGATGGCGGCGGCGCTGGGCATGGAGGAAAAACTGATATCGATCTGGCCGCCCGCCAGGCCGCTGATCGACGCCGCGGCGCCTTTGTATGGTACATGCACCAGCTTGGTATCCGTCTTTTGCATGAATAATTCGCCCATCATGTGGGTAAGCGAACCGTTTCCTCCCGATCCAAAAGTTATCCGGCCGGGCGACGCCTTGGCCATGTCGACGAGCTTCTTCACCGTGTCCGCCTGGAAATCCTTTTTGACGAACAAATACATGGGCGACTGCCCGATCAGAGCCAGGGGAACAAAGTCTTTTTTGGGATCGTATTCCAGGCGGCCGGCATACAAGGCCGGGACGATGGTGAAAGGCACGTCCGCCAGCAACAAGGTGTAGCCGTCGGGTTTCGACTGGGCGACATAGGCCGTGCCCAGCATGCTGCCGGCGCCCGGCTTGTTTTCCACCACGACCGGCTGACCCAGCTCCGCGCCCAGTTGATCGCCGATGATGCGGGCGATGAGGTCGCTGCTGCCGCCCGCGGAATAAGGAGCGACGATTTTGATGACATGTTCCGGATATGCCGCATGCGCCAGGCCCGTCGCCGCGGCCATTGCAAATGGCAGAACAAGCATTGCCCATACTTTCTTCAGTTTCATGCCTATGCTCCAAAGTCTGGATTGCGTTCAGCAGAATAGGAGAGCCATGGCCAGGGACCGGATCACACCTTGCCGACGATGTCGTTTTCCGGCCCCATGAAACAGCAGCGGCCGTCGCTCGTCCAGGTGTGCCATTGGCACACCACCGTCTTGTCCTGCAGGACATTCATATAGCCCCTGTACAGTATGCGACCGGTTTCGGGCTCTTCCTCGCGTTCCGAAATAAACACCAGCCTGCCCCCCCTCGTGGCGTATATGCCATCGCCATTAATGATAACCTCGTAGGCCATAGCGCGTTCTTCCTTTTTTTACGATCAATATCCGGTACCTTCTCCTGGGGATACCGGTTTCATTTTGCACTAAGACCACGGCGGATACATCGGGCATTTGGTCAAGGATTGACAAATCTCGTCAAACATCGTCAAGCCGGTCTTTCTTTTCCTCCTTATCCGTGGCAGCGGGCCGCATATCGCGCCTTTTCGGCCGTCCGGGACGGTCCTCCCAGCGACATATGCATGGCGAATGAACGACGCATGGGAGGCGGACGAACGGCGGACGATGGCGCGCCGGACAGCCGGGCCGCCATTGCCATGGGAGCGGCGCGGATATATAGTGTCATTGAGTGTCATGCGTTGGTATATGGGCCAGTCGCCCTTCATTTTCGGCCGTGGCATGCTTTGCATCACTGGCCGGCCTAACCAAGGAGCCTGCCATGAACATCCAGTCTCTGCACCTCGTGCTCGACCTCAACCACGATGGCTCGTATAGCTTGTGGGAACTGTGGGAAGCGGTCAAGTTCGTCTATCGCCTACCGGGCAATTTACTGGTGGAAGGCCTGGGCCATATTCCGTATGTGTCCAGCGCGCTCGGCATTCAGGCTTCTCCCGCTGCCGGCTATGCCAGCCTCGATGGCCTGCTCGCCACCGGCCTGTCGCTGCTGGTCTGGATCGCCGTCATCTTCGCGTTGCTGACGCTGGCTTCTCCTGAAGACAAAATCGACGGCGCTCCGGAAACGGATGCCATGTCCAATGTGCATGTGCTGCATAAAGAGCGCCCTCAGCAAGAACCCGTCGACATGGCCGCCGCCATCATGCCGCAACGCCCCGCGGTGTCCGCCGTACAGGCGCGCGTGCACTTGCCCGTCAGCCGCCCCGCCTATGCCGCACGCGGCCTCAAGCCGCGGCGCAAGCGCCGTCATCACGGGGTGACCTTCTTGCCGAGGCACGCAAAGTAACGGTGGCGGTCAGTCGCAAAAAAGCCGCTGGAGTTAAGAATTTGTAATTTTTACGGGCACCCGCCAAATGGCTGTAGTGTTTTGATGCTTTTCAGGTGTTTCAGCCGAGCACTCGAACCGAAAACGCGTCAAAATAGGCCAAGCGTACTAGGAAAAAAGGTGCTCGCATGAAAAAGCTTTTATTGGCGGGCGCAGCCCTGTTGGCAATGGCTGCATCCGGCGCCGCCTTGGCGCGGGTAAGCGTGGATATTTCCATAGGCGGACCCGACATCATTTATGCCGAGCCCGACTACTACTATTACTATCCGCCTGTCAGATATGTGGAACGGCCGCGCGTCATCGTCCTTCCGGAAAGGGTCTACCGGCCTGTCCCCGTATACCGCTCGCGCTACTATGGAGAATTCCGCGGCCCACGCTACGACAAACGCTATAAACACTATCAGCGGCGCGACTACCGCGGCCACTTCCGCGACGGCTGGCACAACTAGGCGGTAAGGCTCCGGCCTGCCGGCCGGAGGGTAGCCTTGCGCCTTGGCGCGCGATCAAGCCCCCAGCGGATGCACGCCGCCGTCCATGGTGATCAAGGCGCCGGTTACATAGCTGGCTCTTTCCGACGCCAGGAATACGGCGACATCCGCCACCTCCGCCGGTTCCGCAAGGCGGCCCAGCGGAATGCGTTCCTGCATTTCCTTCAGCACTTGCGCCGGCGGCTTCCCCGTACGAGCGGCCTCGGCGTCCACCGACCCTTGCACCCGGCCAGTAAAGGTCGCGCCTGGATTGATGGCGTTGACGCGTATGCCTTTGCCGCCCCAGGCATGGGCCAGCCCCGCCGAAGCGAGCATCAGCGCCGCATTGGCGGAACCGCCGGGCAAATGAGTGGGGCTGGCGACCCGCCCCCCGACTCCGACGATATTGACGATGGTCCCCGCGCCGCGCGCCACCATGCCGCGCAACACGGCGTCCATGGCATTGATGTAAGTGAAAAACTTGGCATCCATGGCTTCGCGCCATGACTCCGGCCGCAGTTCGGCGGGCGGATAGCGCTTGGCTGCCCCGGCCGAATTGACCAGGACATCCACGGGGCCCACGGCGTTTTCCACGGATTCCACCAGCTTTTGCGCCGCGGCGGCATCCTTCAGATCGGCTGCTTCAATATGAACGTCGTGCCCGGCCTTGCGCAGCTCGGCTTGCGCCGCCGCCAGGTTGCCCGCATCCCTCGAGGCTATCGCCACCTTGGCGCCTTCCTTCAAAAAGGCGTGGGCGCAAGCCAGGCCTATGCCTTTGCTGCCGCCCGTTATCAACACGCGTTTGCCGCTCAACCCCAAGTCCATCCGCCTACCCTCCTCGACGATTTATATTCCACAACCCGACCCGCAGCGTATCGATTGCCTCGAAACCCGCAGCGGCATCCACCCGCCGGACCGCTACGGGGCCAGGCGCTCCAGACCGCCCATATAAGGGCGCAAGACCTCGGGCACCTGAACGCCGCCATCCTCTTGCTGATAGTTTTCCAGCACGGCGACCAGGGTCCGGCCCACGGCCAGGCCGGAACCATTCAAGGTGTGCAGGTATTCCGGCTTGCCTTTTTCGGGGCGGTAGCGCGCCTGCATGCGCCGCGCCTGGAACGCTTCGCAATTGGACACCGATGAGATTTCCCGCCAAGTATTCTGGGCCGGCAGCCATACCTCGATATCGTAGGTCTTGGCGGCGCCGAAGCCCATATCTCCGCCGCACAACAGCACCACCCGGTAGGCGATGCCCAGCTTCTGCAATACCGTTTCCGCATGGCCGAGCATTTCCTCCAGAGCCTGGTAGGACTGGTCGGGGTGCACGATCTGGACCATTTCCACCTTGTCGAACTGGTGCTGGCGTATCATGCCGCGCGTATCCCGCCCCCCGCTGCCCGCCTCCGACCGGAAGCAGGGCGTATGAGCGGTCAGCTTCACAGGCAGATCCTGCTGGGCGATGATGCTGTCGCGCACCGAGCCGGCCAGGGTGATTTCCGAAGTCGAGATCAGATACAGGTCTTCCTGGTGCTGCGCCTGGCCGTGCTCGTCCAATTCGGGCTCTTCGCCCTGCCCGCCCTTGGTGACCCAGAACATATCGTCCTTGAACTTGGGCAACTGCCCCGTGCCGAACAGCGTGGAGCTGTTGACGATATAAGGCGTATAGCATTCCTGGTAGCCGTGCTCCGTGGTGTGCAGGTCCAGCATGAACTGCGCAAGCGCGCGGTGCAGCCTGGCCACCTGCCCGCGCAGCATCATGAAGCGGGCGCCCGAGAGCTTGCGGGCGCTGTCGAAATCCAGGCCCAGCGGCTCGCCCACGGCCACGTGGTCTTTAGGCTCGAAGGCGAAAGGCAGGGGCGTGCCGTCGGCGCCCGTCTGCATGCCGGGAGGCATCCAGCGGCGAACCTCGATGTTGTCGTCGCTGTCCCGGCCGGGCGGCACGCTGGCATGGGGCAGATTGGGAATGGTCATCAGCCAGTCACTCAGCTCGGCCTGTATGGCTGCGAGTTCATGCTCCAGCTCTTTCAGGCGCGCAGGGATCTGCTGCGATTCCGCCATTTCGCGGCTCGCGTCCTCGCCCTTGGATTTCAGCTGGCCTATCAGTTTGGATACGGCATTGCGGCGCGCCTGCAGCGCCTCGGTTTCCACTTGCACCGTTTTGCGGCGCGCTTCCAGTTGGCTGAAGCGATCGGTGTCGAACTCTATGCCGCGCAAGCGCAAGGCCTCTACGACGGCAGGCAATTCTTTACGCAACTGATTGGGGTCTAGCATGTCAAACCAAAGAAAAATGGTGGAAGGGATGATGCGCGCAGGCCGTCAATCCGAGCGGCTCTGCTTGTCGAGCTGGCGCAGGAAAGCGAGTTTCTCGGAGATTTTACCTTCAAGGCCGCGGTCGGTCGGTTTGTAGAAGCTGGCTTGCAAGCCGTCGGGAAAATAATGTTCGCCCGCGGCATAGCCGTGGGGCTCGTCATGCGCATAGCGATAGGCGCGGCCGTGGCCCAGCTCTTTCATCAGCTTGGTCGGCGCATTGCGCAAATGCATGGGCACGGGGGCGCTGCCGTTCTCTTCGGCGTAGCGCCGGGCCGCCTTGTAGGCGTTGTACACCGCGTTGGACTTGGCGGCGCAGGCCATGTAGACGACTGCCTGCGCCAGCGCCAGTTCGCCCTCGGGCGAGCCCAGGCGTTCGTAGATGTCCGCACCGTTCAGCGCCAGTTCCGTGGCCCGGGGGTCGGCCAGGCCGATATCCTCGATGGCCATGCGTACGATGCGCCGCGCCAGGTAGCGCGGGTCGGCTCCGCCGTCCAGCATGCGGGCGAACCAGTAAAGGGATGCATCCGGGTCCGAGCCCCGCACGGCTTTATGCAGGGCGCTGATCTGATCGTAGAAGGCGTCGCCGCCTTTGTCGAAGCGGCGCAGATTCTGCGACAGCGAAGTTTCCAGCCATGCGCTGTCCACCACGGTCTTTCCGGCGCCGCGCGCGGATTCGGCCACCACTTCCATGGCATTGATCAGCCTGCGTGCGTCGCCGTCGGCCCAATGCGCAAGCTGTTCGCGCGCGGCGGCGTCGAACTGCAGCGCCGGCGCCGCCGCGCCCGCCTGTTCAATGCCGCCCGGCGCGCGCGCATCTTCATTCAAGATGGCGATGGCGCGGTCTATCAATTCCTGCAGCTCGTCCAGCGACAGGGATTGGAGCACATACACGCGGGCGCGGGAAAGCAGCGCGGAATTGACTTCGAAAGAAGGATTTTCCGTGGTCGCGCCTATGAAGGTGAAAAGGCCGCTTTCGACATAAGGCAGGAAGGCGTCCTGCTGCGCCTTGTTGAAGCGATGCACTTCGTCGACGAACAATATGGTGCGCCGCCCCTGCCCCTGCGCGACCTGGGCGGCTACGACGGCCTCGCGGATATCTTTCACCCCGCCCAGCACGGCCGAAATCGCCAGGAACTGGGCGTCGAACCCGTCCGCCATCAAGCGCGCGAGCGTCGTCTTGCCCACGCCCGGCGGCCCCCAAAAGATCATGGAATGGGGGCGGCCCGATTGAAACGCCACGCGCAGCGGCTTGCCCGGTCCCAGCAAGTGGGCCTGGCCGACCACCTCGTCCAGCGTGCGCGGCCGCATGCGTTCGGCCAGCGGCGCGTGCGCCATGGCGGCCGGCCCGCTGGTGAAGAGATCCTGGGAAGTCGCCATGAAGGCCTACCGCATGTTGACGACGTCGACGCCCGCGGGCGGGGTGAACTTGAACGCGTCCCCGGCCAATTGCGGATTGGCCACCATGCCGCTGAGCTCTATGCGCGTGACCTGTCCGAAAGAATCCAGCAGTTCCAGGCGCCGCGGCATGTTGTCGCGAAAGCCGATATCGACGTGGGTAAAGCCGGCATCGGCGCCGCGCGGCTTGGCGCGCAGCCAATCCAGCCCGTCCTTGCCCGGCAGCGCCGAAATCGCAAAGGCTTCATCCAGCGATCCGGAGCCGAATAAAATCGCGGCCGGCGAGGCGCCTATGGACTGGTCCACATTGCGCACCGTTACCTGGGCAAGGTCGGGATCGTACTGATAGACCTGTTTGCCGTCCGATACGATGAGCTGCTCATAAGGCTTTTTGACCGCCCACCTGAACTGCCCTGGCCGGCGGAACGAAAAATCGCCCGACTGCGCGGCCTTGCCCTGCTGGCCAAGCTGCTGCTGGGTGAACTGGCCCGAGGCCGACGGCACCGTGGCGATGAATTGCCGCAGTTGCTGGGGCGCATCGGCCGACCAGGCCGCCATGGGACCGAAGGCCAACAGGGCCGCGGCCAAAAAATGCTTAATCTTCATTGGACGCATTCCCCGCTGGAACAAGAATATCGCGGTTGCCGTTGGACTGCATCGCGGACACCAGACCGGCCTGTTCCATCTGTTCCAGCAGCCGCGCCGCGCGGTTATAGCCTATGCGCAAGTGGCGCTGGACGGAAGAAATCGACGCCCGCCGATTCTTCAGGACGACGGCCACCGCCTGGTCGTACAACGGATCGGATTCGGCATCGGCGAAACCCGTCACGCTGCCCACGCCATCGCCGGTTTCCCCTTCCAGGGCGCCTTCCAGCAGGCCTTCGACATAATTGGGTTCGCCCTGTTCTTTCAGGGCCTCTACCACGCGATGCACTTCGTCGTCGTGCACGAAAGCCCCGTGCACCCGCGCGGGCAGGCCCGAACCGGGCGGCAGAAACAGCATATCGCCCTGCCCCAGCAAGGTTTCGGCCCCCATCTGGTCCAGGATGGTGCGCGAATCGATCTTGGACGACACCTGGAAAGCGATGCGGGTGGGGATATTGGCCTTGATGAGGCCCGTAATGACATCCACGCTGGGGCGCTGGGTCGCCAGGATCAGGTGTATGCCGGCGGCGCGCGCCTTCTGAGCCAGGCGGGCGATGAGTTCCTCTATTTTCTTGCCCACCACCATCATCAGGTCCGCCAGCTCGTCGATGACCACCACGATCATGGGCAGGGTCGTCAGCGGCTCGGGCGCATCGGGCGTCAAGGAAAACGGATTGGGTATGGGTTCCTCGCGCTTGATGGCATCGCGAATCTTGGCGTTGTAGCCCGCCAGGTTGCGCACCCCCATTTTGCTCATCAGGCGATAGCGCTTTTCCATTTCGCCCACGCACCAGTTGAGCGCGTTGGCGGCATGGCGCATGTCGGTGACGACGGGCGCGAGCAGATGCGGTATGCCTTCGTAAACGCTCATTTCGAGCATCTTCGGGTCTATCAGGATCAGGCGCACCTGCGTGGCGTCCGCCTTGTACAGCAGGGACAGGATCATCGCATTGATGCCCACCGACTTGCCCGAACCGGTGGTGCCCGCCACCAGCAGGTGCGGCATCTTGGCTAGATCGGCCACGACGGGGTTGCCGGCGATATCCTTGCCCAGCGCCATGGTCAGCAAAGAGCCGCTGGCGTGATAAGTCTGCGAACCGATGATTTCGGACAGCTTGACCATCTGCCGCTTGGGATTGGGAAGCTCCAGCCCCATCAGGTTCTTGCCCGGAATGGTTTCCACCACCCGTATGCTGACCAGGCTGAGAGCGCGCGCCAAGTCTTTGCCCAGGTTGACGATCTGGCTGCCCTTGACGCCCGTGGCGGGCTCGATTTCGTAGCGCGTGATGACCGGCCCCGCCTGGGCCGCCACCACCGTCGCCTTGACGCCGAAATCGGACAGCTTTTTCTCGATCAGGCGGGAGGTGTATTCGATGGTTTCGGGAGAAACCGTTTCCGGGTTGTCCATCGGCATGTCCAGCAGATCGATGGCGGGCAGGTCGCCGGATCCGCCCGGCGCCGGCGGCGCCGTGAACAGCGTTTTCTGCTTTTCCTTTTCGACCCGAACCGATTTGGGCACCGAGGTGATGGCGGGTTCGATGCGGACCGGCTGCTCGTGCACCAGTTGCTCTTGCTTGGCGACCACGATTTCTTCGCGTTCCGCCTGCTTGGCCACGCCGACACGGCGGTCTTCGCGGGCGGCCTTCAGTTCCAGCAGCCGGCGTATGGCCTTTTCTATGGTCGCGCCCACTCTTTCAGAAAGGTGCAGCCACGAAAAGCCGAAGAACAGGCTGGCCCCGACCGCGACCAGGACCAGCAACAGCAAAGTGCAGCCCGTCACACCCAGCAAAGAGGACATGGCGCCGGCCAGCAGCTTGCCCAGCTGCCCCCCCGCTCCAGCGGGCAGTTCGGCGCCGAACTGCTTGAGTTGCAAGGCTTCCGTGCCCATGACGCCGACGAAGAGCAGGAAGAAGCCTATGCCCACTTCCCAGCGCACGCGCGGCAAGGGTTCGTCTTTATTGGGCAGCAGCAAGGAAGTAAGGCGATAAAAGCCGGTGACGACGCGCTGGGCGAGCAGCACCACCCATAGCCAGGCCGAATAGCCGAATAAAAACAGCAGGAAGTCGGAAATATGGGCGCCCAGGGTGCCACCGCGATTCAGCGTGGTGGCGGAGTGCACGGAATGGGACCAGGCGGGATCGGAGGGGTGCCAGGTTGCCAGCACCAGACCGAGCCAGGCCGCCAGTGCGGCGAACACGATCCAGCGCGCTTCGCGAAGCAAGCCTGAGAGCCGGGACTGCAAAGGGGAAGGCCCGTTGCGCACATTGCGCGAGGAGCGTGGGGATGTTGCAGGTAGTCTAGCCATGGACTCATTATAATTGGCTGTTCAACTTTTTCGGATTTTCTGTAATGACGACGCCAAAACACGCCAAAGTACTGATTCTGGGCTCCGGTCCGGCAGGCTATACCGCAGCCGTTTATGCAGCGCGCGCCAATCTGGACCCCGTGCTGATCACGGGCCTGGAACAAGGCGGCCAGCTGATGACGACCACCGACGTGGACAATTGGCCCGCCGACGCGCAAGGCGTGCAGGGGCCCGACCTGATGCAGCGTTTTCAGGCCCATGCAGAGCGTTTCAATACAGAGCTGGTGTTTGATCACATCGCCAGTGTCGACCTTTCCAAAAGACCGTTCACGCTTACCGGGGATACCGGCGCCGTTTATACCTGCGATGCGCTGATCATCGCCACCGGCGCTTCCGCCCAGTACCTGGGCCTGCCCTCCGAGCAGGAATTCATGGGCCGCGGCGTCTCCGGCTGCGCCACCTGCGACGGCTTCTTCTACAAGAACCAGGATGTCATCGTGGTGGGCGGCGGCAATACCGCCGTAGAGGAAGCCCTTTACCTGTCGAATATATGCCGCACGGTCACGCTGGTGCACCGGCGCGATAAATTCCGCGCCGAGCCCATCCTGACCGACAAGCTGATGGACAAGGTCGAAAACGGCAATATGAAGCTCAAGCTGTTCTACGAGCTGGAGGAAGTCCTGGGCGACCAATCGGGCGTTACCGGCGTCCGGCTGCGCAACAACCAGACCAAGGCCACCGAAGACCTCGCGGTAACCGGCGCATTCATCGCCATAGGCCACAAGCCGAACACCGGCATCTTCGAAGGCCAGCTGGATATGGAAAACGGCTATATCATCACCCGCAGCGGCCTGAAGGGCCTGGCCACCATGACTTCGGTGCCGGGCGTCTTTGCGGCGGGCGACGTCCAGGACCACGTTTATCGCCAAGCCATCACCAGCGCCGGCACGGGCTGCATGGCCGCGCTGGACGCACAGCGCTGGCTGGAGAATGCGGGCTAATAAAGCGGGGCGCGGCGGCCTGTCGGCCAAAGGGCTGGCCGAACTGAAGCGGCTGCGCAAGGCGGCCGAATCGGCGGCCCCCGTCCCGGCCGCTCCGGGCGGGACCGCCCCGGGCAGGACCGCCCCGGGCAGGACCGCCCCGGGCAGGCTTCCCGGTGGTGCGGCGCATACCGGGGGCAATCCGCAACGCGGCCCGGCGTCGGCGGCGCGCGCTGGCAATGCCCAGCCCGCGCCCGGCCCGCTGGGCGACGACGCCGGCCTCAGCCGCGAAGACCGCGCCTTGTTCCGGCAAGCCGTGAAATCCGTGGCGCCCATCAAGGATACGCGCCGGGCGGTTCTGGCGCCCGTGCTGCGCGAGCCCGCCGATGTATTGCGGCAGCGCCGCGAACGGGCCATGGGGAAGGCGGCGGTATTGCCGGCGGCCGTGTCCGACGCCTATGCGCCCGCCTCCGGGGTTTCCGAGGGCGCGGATTACCTGCGGCCGGGCTATGGCCCCGATTTGCTCAAAGGCCTGCGGCGAGGCAAGTGGCCCGTGGGCGCCAGCCTGGATCTGCACGGCGACACGCTCGACGTGGCGCGCGAACGCCTGGAACGCTTTCTGCAGTCTTGCCTGGAACATCAGATAAAGTGTGTGCGCGTGGTGCACGGCAAGGGCTATGGCTCGAAAGACGGCGAGGCGGTGCTCAAGCAGGCGGCCAGGCGCTGGCTGGCCCAAATGGACGCCGTGCTGGCATATGTGGAATGCGCCGAGCAGGACGGCGGCGCCGGCGCCGTCCAGGTATTATTGCGCCTCGGGCCTGCCGACGCCAAAGGCATGCGCATGAGCGCGCAAACAGTCGCCCAAGGGAAGCCGTGAGCTGGGTCTATCTTGCAATCGCCATCGCCGCCGAAGTCGTGGCCACCACCGCCCTGAAAGCCTCCGAAGGCTTTACACGCCTGTACCCGGCGCTGGTAACGGTGGCGGGATACGGCATCGCCTTCTACTGCCTGGCCCTTACTTTGCGCGTAATTCCGGTGGGTGTGGCCTACGCCATATGGTCGGGCGTCGGCATCGTGGCCATTTCGCTCATAGGCTATTTCGCATTCCGCCAGACACTGGATACCGCGGCCTTGATCGGCATAGGACTGATCGTGGCGGGCGTGATCGTGTTGAACGTGTTTTCCAGGTCCGTGGGGCATTAGGCAGCGGGGCATCGAGCGGAACGCATAAGCCTGTGGAGTCGTCGAGCAGCCCCGGGCGCCGGGCACGTCAGGCGGCGAGCGCCCATGACAAAGGCCGGCAACCCCGTGGCTGCCGGCCTTTGCTTATTTATACTTGTTATGGGACCTGCTGTTTTTGTACCGATAAATCGGCTTGCCCATGCAGGGCTTTGTCTCCTCACCTGCATGGAGCGCATTGTGCATGATATTTTTGTGTCTAACACTTAGGGAATGCACTATGTTAATACCAAATTTGTCTAAATCCGGGTGATTTTCGCGCTTATTTGAAGCCAGGCGGGGCTGCGTCCGATTTGCGGTCTTCAGTAGTCCGGGTTCTGCGGGCGCGAAAGTGTTTCAATGCCCCAGATTCTGCACAGGCCTATGTGCGAAGCCGGGACCCGCGGCGGCAAGGGCGCCACCGGGACCCCGCCGGGTGCGTAAGCACGAAACCCGAGACGGCGATATCCTGAAGAGCGTGCGGGGCCATGCAGCCTGGCCCTCCGTAGCGCGGCCGGCATATTATTTGCCGCTCGCCGGCTTGAAAAAAGGCAAAATTCTTGCGCGGAGGC
>Ga0182744_1003530_pt1 | contig 12145 bp, 10 predicted proteins | sample eDN3rd30CKraftMG_FD_128525 | JGI IMG/M metagenome (GOLD analysis project Ga0182744, IMG submission 128525) | Enriched Miracle-Growth compost microbial communities from Emeryville, California, USA - eDNA 3rd pass 30_C Kraft MG (version 2) (version 2) ...
CCACCACCCAAATCCTTGCCAGGAAAATAAATATACCCCGTCTGGAAGGTCGCTGCAAGGGTCTCATTAAAATTATAGGCATATTTGATAGTTGCCCCAATGCCAAATTCAGAAAATTTCGTTCCATGTCCATCACCGACATCCCAGCCATTCATAGGCAATGCCCCTTCAATACCGATACTGAACTCAGAACCGACCGGACGCTCATAAGACTGGGCCTTGGTGGCAGCAGTTAACAAAAAGCCTGCACCCAAAAGCAAGAATAGTTTTCTCATAAATAAGGTTTTAAAAATTAAGATGTGTTGCAAAGGTATACAAATTGTTCATATTGCAAACAAATAACTTGTATAATTCCCTGGCATCAATTAATCTAAAGTAGCAAGTTATTCCGTTTTGTACTTCATTTAAATGCGATGAATTAACGAATCCAATTGCCATGAATTGTAAAAATTAAGGCAATCTATCATATAGGTAGATTTTCCCTCGGCCCCTTCTGGCTTTAGTTCATCAGGAATGCTTGATTTTTCGATCTGGTCATACTTCCCCCTAGCCATACTGTGGATTTTCAATCGAACTTTCTTCCAATTCTTGGCAGAAATAACGTCTATGAGCATTCCTTGTACCCATGCCAGGCTAAAATCAACCGAGTCTGTTTTTTCCGTGGGCTGCTTGGTTTAATCATATGCATTTAGATGCTTCAGCAGTTCTTTTGTATTCAAATGCAAGCTTGTATCAGTCTGCATCTGTGCAATTGCAAAATGAACAATTCCCCCCATGAAAATAATACCGGTAATCTGCCATTTCATATGCATTTTTTCTGAAGATCAGATCCAGAATCCAATGATAAAATTACCGGAAGACGACTTATTACAGCCTATCGCCATAAACAGAATACAGAACAGCAGCAATAGCTACCACAAGCAAAATAAGCGCATAAACCCACCAATAATCCTTGGTCTTTTTTGCAGCCAGCATCTCTTTCATCTCTTCGCTCGAACGCACCTGTTCCCCCACTTTAACATCATGGACATCCCCTTCGTGAATTACAGCGGTTGCCTTTACAGGTGGAAGATAATCCTTAGAAATATCACTTCCCACCAGCTTGTATACATTATTTTCAATCTTCAGTGTACCTATTCCTTCCAGTAAAGCTTCATTATTCTTGCTGAGTTGGCTTTTAATCTGTTCAATCAAGAGTGCCACACTGTTTTTACCAATCCCTCTTTTCTCAGCAAATGTCTCAAAGCTTTCCATTAAACCAGCCTCTGTCTTCGGCGAAAACCCAAACACGTCTTTGACCGGACGGATTACCTGGCTGGTATATTCATGAAAGGCCGGTTCTTGTTGCAAAACAACCGTACCAAGGTTACCTAAAGGCAGCTTACGGTATTTAATTAAAAACGGCTGGAATAAAGAAGATTCTATTTGCATCATAGCTATTTTTTCAGTTGGCCAAAATTAAAGATAATCCCGCCCATAATATTAGCCCCAATGGTCTGATAGTTATAAAAACGCTGATATTTATTATTCAAAAGATTATTGACCTGCAACCAGAGGCCGACATTTTTGATGATATCCACCTCTGCGCCCACATTCCAGTCGGCTGCGCCGCTCAGCTTTTTATTGCCTGCATTGGGATCCTTATAATAACCGCCTGTCCATATATCCAGATCACTCTTAAGTAATACAGCAGGAAGGATCCTCCAACGCAGCGATCCGTTCATTTCAATGGGTGACAGTCCCCAGGCCTGATCAGTTGCCTTGCTGTAATTATTCAGTGTAAGGCCGGCGAGCAAAGAAAAACTCTGTCTTGTGTTAAAGCCTAATTCACCATGGAAACGTAAATTATTGATATCATCACTGATCACATCAAACAAATTATCTTCGGTCCTATTTAAAAACAGGGGCGCATCCTTTTCATTCAGGTAAGCGACCGTTGCATTAAAAGTCAGATGATCACCGGCAGTCCCTTTAAATCCTCCATAGATTTCGGAGACGCGGGTATAATCAAAATCCTGAGGGATAGCGATCCATGGATTAAACATTGTCAGCGACCGGTAGGTATTCTTATTATAATATCCTTTCCAGCCGGCCATGGCAATAAAGCGCTCGTCGCGCATTTTGGCCTCTAATGACAGGTTAGGCAATAAATGAAAATCACCATTGTAGAAAGACGGGATAATCCCAAGGTTCATTTTAAAATCCGGCCGGTTGATTTCAACCGAGGGACGGATGGTCACCAGATTATTATTGATGGACAGATCATCCTTTTTAAAACTGCTTACATCAATACCTGCGCCTAATTTAGCCACAAAGGTTTCATTCAGCCGCTTGCTGAATGGTGCATCAATAGATAACGTCGATTCTCTTCCGTCATGATTGTCTCCGAAAGCATCGATACCGATCGTAGGATGGTAATCAATACCGGTCGCATTTTTAAATTTATTGGACAAGCCGACTTTGATACCAACATCATGGTAATTGCGTTTTAGGCTGTCTTTATTATAAGGCTCATCTGGCAATAAACCGCCATATGCATAGGTCCTGTTGCTATTGAAATAGGCCCTGGCATCCAGTTCATTTTTATCCGTGACGGCAAATACTCCGCTGGCCTCAACGCCTGTTTTGCCGAACTCCTGCAACGGCAGATTTCCTTTAGAGGAAGTATGTTTTGCATGGATGGTGACCGCAGAATGATAACCGTCTCCCAGGGAAATTCCCCCCTCCAAATAAGGTGTTGAATAATTCCCGTAGCCCAGCTTGACAAAATCGGAATTCCTCCAGACTGATCCGGTATCAATATTTACGGCTAGCGGCCTTAGGAAGGCAGGATTATACGTAAAAGTCAGGTTCTGCGCCGGCACGTTATAGTTCAAAGGAGTCTTTTCCGGTGTTGGAAGTGCCGTAGTTGAACTGAAGTTAATCTTGGAGGCTGGTTTTAAAGAAGGCGTAAAATCAGAAGTCACCGTAAAGTTCTTCCCACCTTCCAGCGGTACAGTATCCTGACTAGGTTTCTGCGCAGGCTTCTGGGCTACCGCTTTTTTAATGGTTGTTTTTTTCGGGGATGCCTTTTTTTTGCGGCGTTGGGCCTGCGCCTGAGTAATCCCCAGGCAGAGGGCCAATAATAAGACGCCAATCCAAATGGAAGTCTTTTTTGTAAACAGGCTTTTATATTCAGTGATCTCTTTCATGTGTTTAATGTAAGTGTAAACAATTTTGATGTTACGATAATCAATGGCCATCAAGTGATTTACTCCACTCGGCTCTTTTTCTTTTTCTGTGCCAGCACTTGATCCAGCTTAGTTTGCGCTTCTTGCTTAAGCGTTGTATCAGTGGCATTTTCCACGACACTTTTCAGGGTAGCTTCCGCATTGAAAAGGTCATTTTCTTTAAAATAAATCTCACCGAGTAAAATATAGGACTTTGTGATCCAGTAATCGTAAGATCCTGATTTATTAATGACATCAAAGGCTGCTTTTTCAGCTTCTTTATAATTTTTTTCCTGGACCAAAATCTCAGCCACTCTGTACCTTGCTTCTGCCGCATATTCTGATTTTCCTAAACTATACACTTTTTTATAGGCGGTTGTCGCACCTTCCAGGTCACCTTGTTGCTGGAGGTTTTTAGCAATAATTGTATTGGAGATCTGCTTGTCGTCATCTGCGATGCCTTTTTGCATTAAAAGGTCCTTGGCATTCTGATCTGCTTCGGCCCATTGCTGCAATTTATACTGGCAACGTAATAACCCACGCATACTTTCCAGACGGTTATCTGCGGATGTGGCGATATCTTTCAGTTGCTTATAATAGGTAGCCGCAGTTGCATAATCCTTTTTATCAAAGTAATAAAGCCTGGCTGCCTGAAGTACGGCATCTTCTGCAAACTGATTGGGTGCCTTCGCAGCAACCAGGTCATAATATTTAAGCGCATTGTCCGTGTCTTTACGCTGACGGTAAAGCCCAGCCAGATAGTAAGCCGCATCTATACTATGCTGCCCCTGGCCAAAAGATCTGAGATAGTTTTCAAACCCTGTAATCGCTGCATCAAATTGTTCGTCACCATAAGATTTGAAAGCAGAGATATAAGAAAGGGAATCCTGCTCGGTATAGCTGACCTGTTTACCGTTTTGCTGCATAAAGCTCAGATACTTTTCAGGTTGGTGCTCATTGACAAAGATATTGCGCACATAGGCAATCGCTTCATTACTCTGTGGGGCATTCGGATATCGTTTAATCAGTTCCTGAAAGCTCTGCAAGGACGCATCATTGTTGCCCATATTAAAATAAGTAACGCCTAAGTTCAGATAAGCATCTGGCTTTAACGCCTCCTGATCTGCATTCAGTACTTTTTGTAACGGTGCAACAGCCTTGGAGAAATTTTCGCTGGCCATATAAGCCGAAGCCATTTGCAGATTGGCTTCTGCCGCCAGTGAAGAGTTACCATATTGCTGGTCGAAGGCCTGTAAATAAGCCACCTTATCTGCAACTCTTCCATAGGCACCGGCAATGACAGCCTTCTGATAATAGGCATAATCTGCAGAGGGCAGATTTTGCCGGATGATATCATCATAGATGGCGGACGCCTGGCTATAGTTTTTCTGCATAAAATAACAGTCTGCAGATCTTAGATAAGCATCCTTCTGAACACTGGTAGAACCGCTACTCGCCGTTGTGGCCACTTTTCTAAAAGCATTTAAGGCTTTATTATAATCGCCTGCGCGCATATAAGCATATCCTAAGGTATAATTTGCATCCGTCTCATTGACTTCCCCATAATTTACCGGATTTTGGAGGTACCTGTTCAGAGATTCTATCGCACCGCTATAATTCTGTGACCGGTACGCCAATTCGCCTTTCCAGAAATAAGCAGGCTGGACTTCCTTTTCATTATAGGGCAGATTAAAGATTCGGTTGATCATCGTTGTCGCTTGTGAGACATTCTGATCATTGATGAATTCTACTGCCCTGCCATATAAAATTCTGGGATAAGCCCGTTGTACAATCTCGCTTTGGGCGCCACCCAGCGATTGAATCAATTGAAGGGCTTCTTTATAATTGTTGGCATTGGACAAAACACTAACCAATAATTCTTTGGCTTCCTGGTTGTAAGGGGACCGGGGATAATCTGTAATGAATTTTTTGAGTTCGCTCAAGGCCACATCCTGATACCCCAATTCATAGGAAAGTTTTGCATAGTTAAAGGTAGATATGGCTTTTTGCTGCTGATTCGCACTGTTTAGGGAGCAGAATAAAAAAGCATTGCGCGCACTGCTTTTATCTCCTGTATGCAAATAGGCATCTCCGAGTAAATACATACTGTTCTGTGCCAATGAATCTTCCTTACCGCCTAATTCCTTGAGACCTTCTATGGCTTTATTCCATTGTTTATCCTGGTAATAACAGTAAGAGAGTTCATAAAGATCCTCTCTTTTAACCTTGGCGCTTTTGGTAATATAATCTTCCAGGTAAGGCAGCGCTTTGGCGTATGCCCCCTGTTCAAAATAAATATGGCCAACCAGTTGTTTTAGTTCTGTATCGTAATACTGGCCGCCTTGCTTTAAAGAGGATTCTGCGTATTGGAGCGCCTTGTTTTTCTGGTCTTGAAAATAATAGATCTCTGCAATATAATAGGGTACGATCTTGCGATAACTTGGATCGTCTTTTACAATCTGCAAAGAACTGAGTGCATCATCATAATCCTTTCGATAAAACTCGATAAAGCCATAATAATAATTGGCATCAATATAATTAGGATTAGAAGGCATCTGACGGATTGCATTGAATAAAGGTGCTGCCTCCTCAAACTTTTGCATTGTAAACAGGCAATAACCCTGGTGGAACTGCAGTTTGGCTGTTTGGTCATTGCTTAGATTAGCCGTCCCGGCCTTCTGATAAAACTCAAGCGCTTCCTGAAAGTTTTCTTTCCTGAAATAATATTCCCCCAGTTGATAGCTCAGCATCTGAACCAGCGGTGTACTGTGCTCAAAATGGATAAATTCCTTGGCCGGTTCTTCTGCGGAGGCCTGGTTGAGCATCAGTGAACAAGATAAGGTATAGAATCGTGCTTCTACGGCCCTGGTTTCCGGGATATTGCTTTTGTGGTAAGGAGCTGAATAATTAAGTGTTTTAAAAATCGGATAGGCCAGGCTGTATTGTCCTCTAAAATAAAGATCCTTTGCCTGTTTGAATTCGGCGTCAGGATCCGTATTAATTTTAGTGGCCTGTGCCTGCAGCTGTACGGTACAGCTGACGGCCGCCACTACTGTTAACCCAACTAATTTTATCGAACGACTCATATTAAAATTTTAATGCGAAAGTTAAACAAATAGTTTGCCTAAAACGATAAGAAATTTCTAAAATCCGTATAAAGATACTGGTAGCAGCCGAGCTACTGCAAATAATTAACCAATTGTGCATAATATTCGCTTCACGAACCGTAATAGGCAGTTATCCACATGCATAGACCCTGGGCCAATAGCTGAAGTTTAATGGATGGCTGCCTTGCGAAGCGGCCAAATTATTCGCATAATTCTATTTAATCCCTTTTCAGATAAGTTATTAGCGGTCAATGCTGTCACATTTGTTTAAATAAAAATATGTATTTTGTTTAATTGATTGTCAAATTGTGACAATGTCCATAATATCTTTGATTTCAATTGCAATCAGGGGCTATGCTGAAAACCCTTTAATAGAGTAAGCATCATTTCTTAAAAAGAATTAAAATGGATATCTTAAACACACTTCTGAGCCTGTTGGCTTCACTGTTAGGCGGTCTGGGCCTCTAAGGTTTTAAACGACTTTTAACCTACAACAAGACAAAGCCCCTGCCTTCTGACAGAACGCAGGGGTATTTTTATACCTGTTCATTTAAAAATAAGGCCATTTATTGTAAGACAGCAGCCATTTTTGCCACATGGCCGGCAGCGGCATAGCCGCTGGCCCAGGCGTGCTGAAAATTAAACCCTCCGGTAATACCATCCACATTGATTACTTCGCCGGTAAAATAAAGGCCACTATGCAATCTGCTCTCCATGGTGAGTGGGTCGATTTCTGATAAATTCACACCACCACAGGTGACAAATTCTTCTTTAAAGGTAGTTTTGCCATTAATATTATAAGTATCCGCTATCAAATGCTGAATCAGTTTATTTTGTCCAGCGGCCGGCAGCTTGGACCAATATAGATTTTCCAGGATGCCTGACACGCTTAAAATATAGGCCCAAAGTCTTTTTGGCAATCCAAACGGATTCTTTTCGCCCATGGGCCGGGCAGCATGTTTTTCCCTGATTTCCTGCCAGCTGTCGCGAAGATGTTTTTCAGGCCAGGCAGTTCCCAGCCAGTTGATTTGAATCGTAAACTGATAATTACTTTGTGCCAACCACTCCGCTCCCCAGGCGGAGAGTTTAAGTATCGCAGGTCCGCTGAAGCCCCAGTGAGTGATCAGTAACGGACCGGATTGCTTTAACTTGGTTCCGGTGATACGTACAACAGCATCCTCCACACTGACACCCATGAGCTCCGTAATGGGATGACTACCCAAATTAAAAGTAAATAAGGAAGGAACGGGCTGGATAATAGTATGGCCAAGCTCCGTTATAAACCGGTAATTTTCCGCTTTCATCAGGCCACCTGCCGCGACACAAATAAAGTCTGCCGACAAAATCCCGGTTTTACCCGAAACATGTATTTGCCAGGGCGCCTTTTCCCCCGCCGCGGCATTATATTTAATCGATTGTACATTTTGATGTAAACGAACATCCACGCCATACTCGCGCGCCTCTTTTTGCAAAGCCTCAATGATGGAATCAGATTTATTGGAAGCAGGAAACACACGGCCATCAGCTTCTGTTTTTAATGGCACGCCCCGTTTTTCAAACCATTCAACAGTATCCAGCGGACCGAATTGGTTCAAGGTTCTTTTCAGCAGCCTGACGCCTCTTGGATAATGCTGGGCAAAAGCGGCAATGGGGAGAGCCTTGTGTGTGACATTACACCTGCCTCCTCCGCTCACTTTAACTTTACTTAGGGTCTTACCTGTTTTTTCCAGCAGGATGACTTTAAGGTCAGGGCATAACCGGGCAGCATTTACGGCACAGAAATAGCCTGATGCCCCCGCTCCAATGACCACTAAATAAGGCATACACTTGATTTAATTCTTGTCACCAATTGATTATCAATTGGTCTACAAAAAATTATTTAAATTCCTTAATTCGATAAGAATTGGTAACTTTGGTAAGCATGGTACAGCTTTAATTCCCTTTAAATTATGCAGTACCATTCTGGTATCTGTTTTACAACCCAAGTTTTCAGCTTCTTCTGAATGCTGTTAACGCCTGTACCATGCTTTTTCAATTTTCTGATTGCAAGGCCTGTGTCAACCCCCCCTAATTATCCTCGGGGATGTTATGGTAGGAAGTATTGAGGTTACTATTGGTCCGCTCGGCCGCCTCAATAATTGAAAAATCAGAGAGTATCAATGCCTTACCTTCTTTCACACAGACATTATGTTCAAAATGCACAGAAGGCATCCCGTCTTTTGTCCTGATGGTCCAACCGTCTTCCTCTGTATAAATATTGCGCTTCCCTTGGTTAATCATCGGCTCTATGGCGATGGTCATGTTTGTCTTTAGTTTTGGCCCCGTACCTCTTCTGCCATAATTAGGAATATTAGGTTCTTCATGCATCGTTTTTCCTAAACCATGCCCTACCAACTCCCTTACGACCCCATATCCGTATTTACCTTCCGTATGGTTTTGGATGGCATAAGCGATATCGCCTACACGGTTGCCTGATATGGCCTTTTCTATTCCTTTATAGAGAGACTCTTTAGTCACCCTTACCAGTTGAAGATTTTCTGGGGTGGATTCACCCAACACAAAAGTATAGGCGTGTTCACCGACATAACCGTCCTTGGTAATTCCCAAATCCAGTGACACAATATCCCCCTCTTTCAGCGGGATATTATTGGGAAAACCATGGACCACCACATCATTGACAGAGGTACACATATTATATGGATACCCGTGATAATTAAAGAAAGTTGGCGTTCCACCTTCATCCAGGATCATTTCTTTACACATCTGATCGATTTCTAAAGTGGTCATGCCTGGTTTAAGGATTTTGGCTACTTCTGCCAGTATGCGGCTGATCGTCGTAGCATTTTGCTGCATGATAGCTACTTCTGCATTGGTTTTCGTTTGGATCATGAATTACAAATATGATAGATTTTAAAGAAAAGTCAGATTAAACAAAGGTATTTGCCTGCTGACCATTCCTTTAGAAATAATGTGTAAGCTAAATATAGTGCGAAATTACTCAATTAATAACAAATTAAAACAGCCCAGCGGGTCTTCAGGGCTAACGCACCGTTAATAAAATCTTTGGATACAAGGAATGCGCTAAAAAAACCGGCCTGTCGAATTCATGCATGAATCGGACAGGCCGGTTTAAAATATTTATACAGAGCGTAGTTTTCGAGCGAATTAGATACCGCTGCCTACATGGCTGCGGCCATGAACCCTCGCCCCGCCACTCATCAGTCCGTCATATTGACGCATGAGTAAATGCGTTTCAATTTGTTGTAAGGTATCCAGAATAACCGCTACCATGATCAACAGGGACGTACCACCAAAATAGTAGCTAAAACTCTGCTGAACACCCAACATCTGTGCAAACCCTGGCAAAATACCAGCGATTGCCAGCGCAACGGCGCCAGGGAAGGTAATGCGGTCCATAATGGAACCGATATAATCAGCGGTCGGTTTACCCGGTTGGACACCAGGAATAAAGCCATTATTTCTTTTCAGGTCTTCACTCATTTCTTTAGGGTTGAAGATCAACGCTGTGTAAAGGAATGTAAAGGCAATGGTCATGCCGCCATAAATGACCATATACCAGACATTGGTATGATCACCAAAGATCTTGGCGATAGAGCCTTCTTTATCCAAATTAGTGAAAGAAACCAGTGTAGGTAAAAACATGATCGCCTGGGCGAAGATAATCGGCATTACACCTGCTGCATTCACTTTTAATGGAAGGAACTGACGGGCACCGCCCACCTGTTTGTTTCCCATCAGTTGTTTTGCATAAATCACGGGAACTTTTCTGACACCTTCCACTAATAAAACCAGCGCCATATTAATACCAATGTAGAAGGCAATTTCGATCAGGAAGATCAACAGGCCTCCGCCGCCTTTTACTTGCTTAGACTGGAATTCCTGGATAATGGCCTGAGGCAGACTGGAGAGGATACCAATCATAATGATGATGGAAATACCATTACCTAAACCTTTGTCCTGGATCTTTTCACCCAGCCACATGACAAACAGCGATCCTGAAGTCAATACAAAAAGCGTGGAAACAAAGAAATATGGTTGATAAGAAGGGATCAGTGCCACTGCGTAGCTTGGACTCTTCAATAAAGAAATATAAGCGACTGCCTGGAAAGCGGTTACAATCACCGTCAGGTAACGTGTGATCTGGTTGATTTTCTTTTGTCCGCTTGAACCTTCTTTTTGAATCTTCTGCAACTGAGGCACCAATACGGTCGCCAGCTGCATAAAGATAGAAGCAGAGATATATGGCATTACACCTAAGGCCAAAATACCCGCCTGAGAGAAAGCACCACCAGCGAATGTATCAAACATTCCCAATAAGCCATTATTTTGCGTTTGGGCAGCCGCAGCGGAGATCTTATTGGGGTCTATCCCCGGGATCACCACATGCGCGCCAAACCTGAACACCAGAATCAGCAGTAAGGTGAAGACAATCTTCTCCCGTAATTCTTCAATGCTCCAAATATTTTTTAAGTTCTGGATTAACTTTTTCATTCCTTTTCGATAGTTATTATTTAGTTCAAGCTATTCATTATAACCAAGACTAAAAGAGTTGTGAGCGTCTAAAAGTTAGGACAACGCAATTTAAGACAAAAAGACGCATCACGAGGGATGCGTCCGGAATTTATTTTTAAATTAGTTTAAAACTTCAACCGTTCCGCCCGCAGCCTCAATCGCTGCTTTTGCTTTTGCACTGGCTGCGTGAACTTTGAAGGCAACCTTTGAGGCAATCTCACCGTTTCCGAGGATTTTCACCTTATCTGTTCTGGAAACGAGTCCGTTAACATACAGGTTCTCTAAGGAGAATTCTTCTAATTTGTATTTTTCAACCAAGAGTTCAACCTGAGCCAGGTTAAATACTTTATAAGTTACATGTCCTGGGTTTTTAAAACCACGCTTCGGAACGCGGCGCTGAATGGGCATCTGACCACCCTCATGCGCAATCTTGCTCTTATAACCGGCACGGCTCTGACCACCTTTATTACCTTTAGTTGAAGTACCACCTTTACCGGAGGCTTCACCACGTCCAAGACGTTTGTCCTTGTGTACCGCACCTTTTGCGGGACGTAATTCGTGTAATTTCATTTTATTTGATTTTTATACTCAACGGGGAATCGCCCCTCGCCTTTTATTAAAGTGCAGCAAAAATATACATTAATTTTAAACTGCAAAATCTTTCTTAATGCGCACGCATCAGAGCTTTTCAACTTTCACCAGGTGGCTAATAGCCTTCACCATACCTTCGATCTGCGGGGTTGCTTCAACTTCACGGGAAGCGTTCAACTTTTTCAGACCTAAAGCTTTGAGCGTCAATTTTTGACGTTCTGGTCGGTCGATTGCACTCTTAATCTGTGTTATCTTTATCTTTGCCATCATTTTGAGGTTAATGAAACGAACTGTCCTGCAGTAACGTTTCCTGCTTTAAAAATATTCCTGATCAGGTTAAGCCTTGTTGCCATTTCTGCTACCCAATCAATGCTTAGTTCTATCCGTTGAACACTTTGGATACCTTAACGCCACGCTGACGGGCAATATCCAGTGGTTCACGCAGCATGGTAAGTGCCTTAACAGTTGCTTTTACCACATTTTGTGGATTGGCAGATCCCAGGTTTTTGGATAAGACGTCAGTCAGACCGGCGCTTTCCAAAACAGCACGCATGCTACCCCCGGCGATAACACCGGTACCGGCAGCTGCTGGTTTGATCATTACTTTTGCAGCCCCAACTTTAGCATGTTGTTCATGGGGAATAGTACCTTTATGGATAGGAACTTTCACCAGGTTTTTCTTGGCATCTTCAATTCCTTTTACAA
>Ga0182744_1003532_pt1 | contig 12139 bp, 12 predicted proteins | sample eDN3rd30CKraftMG_FD_128525 | JGI IMG/M metagenome (GOLD analysis project Ga0182744, IMG submission 128525) | Enriched Miracle-Growth compost microbial communities from Emeryville, California, USA - eDNA 3rd pass 30_C Kraft MG (version 2) (version 2) ...
ACGGGACGCGATGGTCCAAGGGGGCGCGATGTCGGAAAAATTTGCAGTCGTCACCGGCGCCGGCACCGGCGTCGGCAAGGCAGTGGCGCTGGCGCTTGCCGGGGCAGGCTACGGCGTGGCACTTGCCGGCCGGCGCCGCGACAAGCTCGAGGAGACGGCGGCTGCCATCGGCAAGACCGGCGCGCGGGCCCTGGTGGTACCGACCGACATCGCCGAGCGCGCCTCGGTGCTGGCGCTGTTCGCCGCCGTCAAGACGGAGTTCGGCCGCCTCGACGTGCTGTTCAACAATGCCGGCATCGGCGCGCCGGCGGTGCCGCTCGAAGACCTGCCGTTCGACACCTGGCAGCAGGTGGTCGCGGTCAACCTCACCGGCATGTTCCTGTGTACGCAGGAGGCGATCAAGATCATGAAGGCGCAGTCGCCGCGCGGCGGGCGCATCATCAACAACGGCTCGATTTCGGCGCACGCCCCGCGTCCCTATTCGGTCGCCTATACCGCGACCAAGCACGCCGTGACGGGCCTGACCAAATCGACCTCGCTCGACTGCCGCGCCTATGGCATCTGTTGCAGCCAGATCGATATCGGCAATGCCGCAACGCCGCTCACCGATCGCATGGTTCAGGGGGACGGCGTCCTGCAGCCCGACGGCCGCAAGATGATCGAGCCGCGCATGAGCGCCGACGACGTCGGCCGCGCCGTGGTCTATATCGCCGGCCTGCCGCCCGACACCAACGTCCTGTTCATGACCGTGATGGCCAACAACATGCCCTTCGTCGGCCGCGGCTGAGGACCGGCCGGCGTTCAGTGCAGGCTGAACACCCCGTCTACCGCCCGCAGCTCCGCCGGTGAGATCAGCCGGTTGTGGGCGACGCGGACCGAATAGAGCGGGCCGTCGAGCTTCGCCTGCCAGAACATCAGGAATTTGGCGAGCTGCGGGAAGTCCGGGAACAGGTCGTAGTCCTGCCAGACATAGGTCTGCAGCAGCGACCGATGCTCCGGCATGCGATACAGGATTTCCGCCGTGGTCAGGCCATAGCCTTGAATCTGCTTGGCAAAATCAGACGACACCATTCCGGCCTCCGTTGAGAGTGCAACGTGATTGTCAGTGCGCCGACCTGTCCATTGCAAGCCGGAATGGTAAATAAATTATTTAAAATCAATATCTTAGCAGCAAACATCGCCCCCTGCTAACACACGACCGCTCGCCGGACCGCCTGTTTGCGGATCGTCGCCGGTCTGGCGCCCGCATTAACCGTCCGGGAAAATTGTTGGCACTCTTTCTAGGTGAGTGCTAAAAAATTTCTCGAATGCCCTTGCGGGCTTCGACCGCGCCTCCCATGTCGGCTCTAGTCGGCCGGTCTGGGTCGGCGCGAAACGAAAATCTTATATCGATCAGTCTTTTAGGAGGACACCATGAAGTTCCGCCCGCTTCACGACCGGGTCGTCGTCAAGCGCATCGATGCTGAGGAAAAAACCGCTGGCGGGATCATCATCCCCGATACCGCGAAGGAAAAGCCCTCCCAGGGCGAAGTGATCGCCGTCGGCCCGGGTGGCCGCGACGAAAACGGCAAGCTCACCCCTCTCGATCTGAAGGCCGGCGACCGGGTGCTGTTCGGCAAGTGGTCGGGCACCGAGGTCAAGATCGACGGCGAAGACCTCCTGATCATGAAGGAATCCGACGTCATGGGCGTGCTGGAAGGCAGCGCCGCGAAGAAGAAGGCGGCCTAAAGGCCCCCCGCCCACCCCATCAGAGGAATAAGAGACTATGGCAGCGAAAGACGTAAAATTCTCCGTTGATGCCCGCGATCGCATGATGCGCGGCGTCGACACCCTCGCCAATGCGGTGAAGGTCACGCTTGGCCCGAAGGGCCGCAACGTCGTCATCGACAAGAGCTTCGGCGCCCCGCGCATCACCAAGGACGGCGTCACCGTCGCCAAGGAGATCGAGCTCGACGACAAGTTCGAGAACATGGGCGCGCAGATGGTGCGCGAGGTTGCCTCGAAGTCGTCCGACTTCGCCGGCGACGGCACCACCACCGCCACCGTGCTGGCCCAGGCGATCGTCCGCGAGGGCATCCGCTCGGTTGCCGCCGGCATGAACCCGATGGACCTCAAGCGCGGCATCGACACCGCCGTCGAGGCGATCGTCGAGCACCTCAAGGCCAACTCGAAGAAGGTCACCTCGAACGAGGAAGTCGCCCAGGTCGGCACCATTTCGGCCAACGGCGACCGCGAGATCGGCGACTATCTCGCCAAGGCGATGCAGAAGGTCGGCAACGAAGGCGTCATCACCGTCGAGGAAGCCAAGTCGCTCGAAACCGAACTCGACGTCGTCGAGGGCATGCAGTTCGACCGTGGCTATATCTCGCCGTATTTCGTCACCAACGCCGACAAGATGCGGACCGAGTTCGAGGATCCCTACGTCCTCATCTACGAGAAGAAGCTGTCGGGCCTGCAGGAGTTGCTGCCGCTGCTCGAAGCCGTGGTACAGACCAGCAAGCCGCTCGTCATCATCGCCGAGGACGTGGAAGGCGAAGCGCTGGCGACCCTCGTCGTCAACAAGCTGCGCGGCGGCCTGAAGGTCGCGGCCGTCAAGGCGCCGGGCTTCGGCGACCGCCGCAAGGCCATGCTGCAGGACATTGCGATCCTGACCGGCGGCCAGGCAATCTCGGAAGACCTCGGCATCAAGCTGGAGAACGTCAACATCTCCATGCTCGGTCGCGCCAAGAAGGTGATGATCGACAAGGAGAACACCACGATCGTCAACGGCGCCGGCAAGAAGGCCGACATCGAGGCGCGCGTGGCGCAGATCAAGGCGCAGATCGAGGAGACCACCTCGGACTACGACCGTGAGAAGCTGCAGGAGCGTCTGGCCAAGCTCGCCGGCGGCGTCGCGGTGATCCGCGTCGGCGGCGCGACCGAGGTCGAGGTGAAGGAGCGCAAGGATCGCGTCGACGACGCGATGCACGCAACCCGCGCCGCGGTCGAGGAAGGCATCGTGCCGGGCGGCGGCGTAGCGCTGCTGCGCGCCTCCGAGTCCCTCAAGAAGCTGCGCACGCAGAACGATGACCAGAAGACCGGCATCGAAATCGTGCGCCGCGCCATCCAGGCCCCGTGCCGCCAGATCGCCACCAATGCGGGCGAGGACGGCTCGGTGATCGTCGGCAAGATCCTCGAAAAGGATCAGTACGCCTACGGCTTCGACGCGCAGAGCGGCGAATATGTCGACATGCTCAAGAAGGGCATTCTCGACCCGACCAAGGTGGTCCGTTCGGCGATCCAGAACGCGGCTTCGGTCGCAGCCCTGCTGATCACCACGGAAGCGATGGTCGCGGAGCTGCCGAAGAAGAACGCGCCCGCTGCGCCGGCGATGCCGGGTGGCGGCATGGGCGGGATGGACTTCTGATCCGTCCGCACTTGCGATACGGAAAGGGGCCGCGAAAGCGGCCCCTTTTTCTTTGCGCCCGCCCGGCGGACGATCAAGAGTAACGCCCGCCTCATGCGCGGCGATGCATGAGCCCCCACAGATCGGCCGCGGTCTTCAGGGCGACGAGCAAGACGAAGAACGCGATCCTGCCGCCGAAGTTGAGGACCAGGATCGCCCCGAAAATGATGGTGACGTGCATCACCACGATGCGCGCATAAGTTGCGAACATGATCGGGCCAAACTCCGCATCGGGCGTGATCGCCCTCATTCCCTGCCAGCGCCTGCGCAGAAACGGCGTGAGGACGTAGACGACGAACGCCACGCCGTGACTGACGAACAAAGCGAGGACGGCAAGCCACAATCCCTGCCGCGCGACTTCCTCACTCAGGAAGGACGGTATTTCGGAGAACGACGTTCCCCGCTTGCTGCCGAAAAGCTGGATGAGAAACACCAGGTGACCGGCCATGAAGCCGCCGAAATGGACGATGAAGAACGGCACCAGGAACAGCGCCATCCAGCCGGCGATCAGCGCGATATTGAGGATCGCGAAAAAGCCGATGATCCCCGTCTCCAGCCAGTAGACGACGATCAGGCCGAACAGGTCCCAGCCGAGGAATGCCACGCCGTAGAGCGGCACGAGGTTGGCGATCAGCAGGGCAATGACCGACGGGGCGCGCAACACGCTGCGCAGCCGCGCCACCGTGCGCTCCCTCCTCGCGACATCCGCGTCCGCATCCCTGTCAGCGATCGTCCCGCCGCGGCGCATCGGCCCTCCCCGCCTGTTCCCCGGACTTGCAGGTCGTTCGCGGGTCAATGACCGATTCGGCGCCGCCGGCCAACGCCACAGGCAGGGGGTGACGGGCCGTGAGCGGCGGCGCGCGATGGGTCCTGAAAAAACAACGACCACGGACAAGAAGGCGCGCTTCCATCCGGCGTCGCCTTATCGTCATCGTGGCCGCGTCGGCGAAAGCGCGATATGCTGCATTCGCCACTTGCCGACTGTATAGAATCGCTGTGTGACAGGACGATGACAAGTAAAGCCGGACGGATTTACTGCGGCATCGGCGGCTGGACCTTCGAGCCCTGGCGCGGGGTGTTCTATCCGAAGGGGCTCCCGCATTCGCAGGAACTGCACTACGCCGGCGAACGGCTGACCTCGATCGAGGTCAACGGCACCTTCTACAGCACGCAGAAGCCGGCGACCTTCGCCAAATGGGCGAGCGAAGTGCCGGCCGGATTCGTGTTCTCGCTCAAGGGGCCGCGCTATGCCGTCAACCGGCGGGTGCTCAGCGACGCCGGGGATTCCATCACGCGCTTCGTGGAATCCGGCATTGCCGAACTCGGCGCCAAGCTCGGCCCGCTGCTCTGGCAGTTCGCACCGACCAAGAAATTCGACGAGGCCGACTTCGGCGGCTTTCTCGAACGGCTGCCGAAAAAGATCGACGGCATTCCGCTGCGCCACGTCGTCGAGGTGCGGCACGAGAGCTTCTGCACGCCGGCATTCCTGACGCTGCTGCGGCGCTTCCGGATTCCGGTGGTGTTCTCCGAGCACGCGACCTATCCGGCGATCGCCGACCTGACCGGCGATTTCGTCTATGCGCGCCTGCAAAAGGGCAAGGACACGGTGACGACCGGCTATCCGTCCAAAGCGCTCGATGCCTGGGCGGAGCGCACGCGGCGGTGGGCGAAAGGCGGCGAGCCGGACGATCTGCCGCGCATCGCGCCCGCGCCGAAAGTAGCCAACAAGCCGCGCGACGTGTTCCTCTACGTCATCCACGAAGGCAAGGTGCGCGCCCCGGCGGCGGCGATGGCACTCATCGAGCGGCTGGCATGACGAAACGCGCGGCCCCGGCAAAGCTCGTGGCAAAGAAGACCACGACGAAGCCGCGCACCGGCGTGCGGGCACCGAAGCGCAAGGCCGCACGACCGACATTGTTCACCATCGGCTACGAGAAGGCGCTGCCCGCGGCGGTGGTCGGCGAACTCAAACGCGCCGGAATCAAGCTCCTGGTCGACGTGCGCGCGGTTGCCGCTTCGCGCCGCCCCGGCTTTTCCAAGCGGCAGCTCGCCGCCGAACTCGACGAAGCAGGCATCGCCTATCTGCACTTGCAGCCGCTCGGCACGCCGGCGGACGGCCGTACCGCGGCGCGCGCCGGCAAGACCGAGATGCTGTTCCACATCTACGAGGCGCATCTTGCCGGCACGCCGGCGCAGACGGCCCTCGCCGATCTCATCGACCTGATCGGCAGCGGCCCGCCGATCGCGCTCTTGTGCTATTGCCGCAACCCGCACACCTGCCACCGCCGCCGCATCGTCGAAGAGATCGAGGCGCGCCTGCCGGTCACGGTCGAGCACTTAATCCCGCCGCTGTTCTGACGGGCGGCGCCGGCCGCGGATTATTGTGCGGTCAGGTCGCCGGTCATGTAGCGCACGCCCTCGCCATAGCTGCGCAGGACCTCCGCCATCGCCGGGTCGTCGTCAGCCGTAAAACCGTGCCGCTCCCAGAAGCCGCCGGAATTGTTCACCGCGATCAGCGCCGCCGCGGTGAAACCATTCTGCCGCGCCTGCGCCAGCAAGTCCCGCACCACCACCGAGGCGATGCCGGTGCCGCGCCAGGCCGGCAGCAGCGTCAGGTCGTGGATGTAATAGCGCCGGCCATCCGGCGGCAGCGCGCCGATCAGCGTATTGAGCTTCGGCGGCAAGCCATCCCAGGGATGGCTGAGGATATATCCCTGATGCGTGCCGTTGCCGGTTACGAGAACCCGGCACCCTTGCGGGTAGAGCGCCAGCCGCTCGGCGAACACCGGATCGTCTTCCGGATAGCGCGGATGGATGATCCGCGAAATGCCGGCGACCGCCGGCAGATCGGCGTTGCGCATCGGCCGCCAGGCAAGGTCCTCCGGTGCGTCCGCCGCCATCATTTCAACGCTGTCATTCCGCCGGCTGCGCCGCCGTGTGCCGCGCCTCGACCGACAGCACCAGCGAGGCAAAACCGATCACCGCCAGCAACAGCACGACGGTGAATCCGGCGATGGTCCACAGCACCAGGTCGAAGCCGCCGCGGGCGTGCAGGTAAGCGATGATCTGCACCGCCACGCCCGCCGAGATGAAGGTGAGGAAATAGCGCACCGCATAGATTCGTCCCCGCCAGGCATCCGCCGTGTAGCGGGCGATGACGATATCGCCGGTCGTCACCTGGCCGTAGATGCCGGCCATGCAGAAGGCGAGCCCCATCACCAGCATCAGCCCGCTGGCGTAAGCCGCCCAGACCACGCCGACGACCTGCATCGCCACCACGATGACGAACAGCATCGCCGGAAGGAACTTCTCCACCAGCCGGCCGACGATGATCTGGCCGATGGCGCCGCAGAGAAACACCAGCGTCGCGATGCCGCCGACCTCGACCAGCGAGGCACCGCCGCCGACCCGTTCGTCGACGATCTTCGGCAGGGCGATCAGCAGGGTGTTGAAGGTCAGCCCGCCGCAGATCGAGATCACGATATAGAGCGCGAACATGACGATGGCATTGTTGCCGGTCACCGGCACCTGCGCCCGCCCCTTGCGCTTCTGCCCGCGCTCGCGCTCGTCCGGCACCAGATACCAATAGGCGATGCCGGTCGCGATGCAGATGATGCCGGGAATGCCGAAGGCGAAACTCCAGCCGAACCACGATGCCAGCGCGGCGCTGATGGCGGCGGCGAGCGCAACGCCGAGATTGCCGCACACGCCGTTGAACGCGAGGGTGCGGCCGCGTGCCTGCGATATCTCGATCAGCATCGCCATGCCGACCGGATGGTAGATCGCCGCGCAGACGCCGAGCATGAACATCGCGCTCGCCAGCACGATCAGATTCGGCGCCAGCGCCGCCACGCACAGCGACACGCCGCAGCCGACATAGAAGCCGATCATGATGTCGCGGCGGCTGATGCGGTCGGCGAGCCACCCGAACGGCAGCGAGAACACGCCGAAGGCGACGAACATCGCCGTCGACAGCGCGATCAGGTCCGAATAGGAGCGGTCATAGACCGCCTGCAATCCGATCACCACCGTCGGATAGATCAGCAACACATAGTGGTCGATGGCGTGCGCCCAGTTCAGAAAACCGATATTCACGCGCTTCACCCCCTGCGCGGGGGGAACGACCTCCTGCATCGAAATCTGGCTCATCGGCGCCTCGGCTAGACGGAATCGTCGCGTCGGGGCCGATTATAGCTCTTGCCTTTTGACGATGTTCGGTCGATTTTCGTCGCGTTCGGGCCAAAGCCATTGCAGGGTCATGACAAGGTATACGAACAAACCCGTCTATCGCCGGGTGCTCGACGATGCGCCGCGGCCGGTGGCGGCGCGCGGTATCGCCCAGCCCGACGGCTATGTCATCCCCCTCCACGTCCACAAACGCGGCCAGCTCCTGCACGCCATCACCGGCATCATGCGGGTCGAGACGCCGCAGACCGCGTGGATTTTGCCGCCGGCGCGCGCCATCTGGCTGCCGCCCCGACAGCCGCATCAGGTGACGATGCGCGGCCGGGTGGAGATGCGCACGCTCTATATCGATGCCGACGCCTGCGCGCGACTGCCGAAAAGCCCGGTGATGGTGGAAATCTCCGGCCTGCTGCGCGAACTGATCCTCGCCGCGCTCGACGAGCCCGCCGATTACCGGGAGAACGAGCGCGGCGGCATCGTCGCGCAACTGATCCTCACCGAACTCGCCCGGCTGCGCCAGCGCCGGCTCGACGTGCCGATGCCGCGCGACGAGCGGGCGCTGCGTATCGCCCATGCCCTGCTCAAGGACGCTTCGCTCGCCCTCGACCTCGATGCGTGGGCGCTCGAAGCCGGCGCCAGCCGCCGAACGCTGGCACGGCTGTTCCGCAGCGAGACCGGGCTGAGCTTCGCGGAATGGCGCGCGCGGCTGCGCGCCGTCGACGGTATGGCCCGGCTGGCGAACGGCCAATCCGTGGCGGAAGCCGCCGCCGCCGTCGGCTATGCGAGCCCGAGCGCCTTTTCCGCGATGATCCGGCGCAATCTCGGCCATGCGCCGCGGGCGCTGGCGCGCGGCAGCGGCGATGTCTCGACCTTTTAAGGGATGACAGGGCTTTGCGCCCCAGCCTAATCTTTCTCCGTCAATCCGGCGCCATGCCGGATGCGTAAGGCGCGGGGGCGCTGGTCGTGCGTATCGCCCGAGTTTGCGTGGCGATGACGATCGCCACGATCACCGGCGACTTGCTATTGTCCGGCGGTCCGGCGCAAGCCGATGTCGACCGCCCGCTCCCGCGATGGTTGTTGTTTTCCGGCGCCGACCTCTGGCAGAACGGCAGCTTCTCGCATGCCGGCGCCTATTGGGCGCCGCGCGGACACGGCCGCGACGGGTTTCTGGTCAAGGCAACGCTCTCCGGCGGCACCTACTCTTACCGCTCCGGCGCGCTGGCCGATGCGCGTGTCTTCGGGCAGGCGCTCGGCGTCCAGATTCTTCCGGGCTGGCGGTTCAGCCGCGGGCCGCTCGAGGTGAAGACCTTCGCCGGGCTCGACTGGCGCGATCACCACCTGGTTCCTGACGATCCCTCTGCCGGTCTGCGCGGCAGCCGGCTCGGCCTACAGGCAGCGGCCGAGGTCTGGTATCAGCCGGACGACACCACGATGCTCGCCGCGGACGGCGCCATCTCCACGATTGACGCCGTCCGCCACGCGCGCCTTGCCTATGGCTGGAAACTGTTCGACCGCTTCTACGCCGGACCGGAGATCGCCGGCTTCGCGTCCGGCAGCTACCGGCAATTCCGCGTCGGCCTGCACGTCACGACGCTGCGCACCGGGCGATGGGAGTGGTCCGGCGCCATCGGCTATGCCGGCGACAACGACCACATCCGCGGCGCCTATGGCCGCTTCGGCGTACTGACACGGCAATAAGCTGCCGCCTCAATCGAGCGTCCGGCGGAACCGCGTCACCGCAATCCCCATCGCCAACAGCGTCAGTCCGAGCAGCGCCAGCGAATCGAGTTGCAGGTCGGCGAACACCGCGTCCTTCAGCAGGATCGCCCGGACGATGCGGATGAAGTGCGTCAGCGGGAAGAACTCCGAAATCCACTGCGCCCACACCGGCATGCCGGCATAAGGGAACATGAAGCCCGACAGCAGGATGTTCGGCAGGAAGAACATCATCACCATTTGCACCGCCTGCAACTGGTTCTGCGCCACCGTCGAGAACGAGTAGCCGATCGCCAGATTGGCGGCGATGAACAGCGTCGTCAGCAGGAACAAGACCGCCATGCTGCCGAGGATCGGCACGCCGAACAACAAGACGCCGGCGCCGAGGATCATCACCGCCTGCAACATGCCGATCAGCACATAGGGCGCGATCTTGCCGAGCATGATCTCGACCGGCGTGATCGGCATGGCAAGCAGACTTTCCATCGTGCCGCGCTCGATCTCGCGGGTCACCGACTGCGCCGTGAACACCAGCATGGTCATCGTCAGGATGACGCCGAGCAAACCGGGCACGATATTGAGCTGCGTCGAGGCGGCCGGATTGTAGCGGGCATGCGCGCGAATCTCGAACGGCGGCGCGACGCTCTCGGGGATGAGCCGGTCGTTGCGCAACGCCGTGCCGAGAATGGTGGACAGCGAACTCATCGCCGAGCCGGCGGCAACCGGATCGGTCGCGTCGGCTGCCACCAGCAGCGCCGGCCTGTCGCCGCGCCGCACCGCGCGCTCGAAATTCGCCGGGATCTCGATCGCGAACAGCACCTTGCCGGAGGCGAGCAGATGATCCATCTCCGCCGCCGTGCGCGGCAGTTCGGTGATGCGGAAATAGCGGGTGTTCTGCAACGCCGCCAGCACCGAGCGGCCGAGGTCGCTCTGCTCCTGCAACAGCACCGCCGTCGGCAGATCGCGCGGCGTGCTGTTGATCGCATAACCGAACAAGATGAGCTGCATCAGCGGCATCGTCACCATCGTCGCCATGGTGACGCGATCGCGCAGGAGCTGAATGAACTCCTTGCGCAGCATCGCGCCGATCCGCCCCCACGCGCCGCGCAGAGAGCCGGCCGTCATTGGAAATTGTCCTTCGAGCGCGACATCAGTTCGATGAACACGTCTTCGAGCGAGGGTTCCGACGGCGTCCAGGTCAGTGCCTCTCCCTTGTCATCTCTTTTGCCACCCTCCTCGCCGTAGCGGGCGACGGCGCGCGCCAGCGCCTGCGGGTCGCGGCTCGACACATGCAGGCTGTTGCCGAACGGCGCCGCCATGAGCGCCGGGTCTTTCGCCAGTTCCTCGGCGAGCGCGTTCGGATCGCCGCCGGTAACGGTATAGGTGGTCAGCGCCGATTGCGCGATCACCTCCTCCACCGTTCCCGCGGCCAGCAATTCGCCATAGGCGATATAGGCGATCTCGTGGCAGCGCTCGGCTTCGTCCATATAGTGGGTCGACACCAGCACGGTGAGCCCTTCGGCCGCGAGCGCGTGGATCTCGTTCCAGAATTCGCGGCGCGCCTTCGGATCGACGCCGGCGGTCGGTTCGTCGAGCAGCAGCAATTGCGGCCCCGGCAAGGTGCAGGCGCCGAGCGCCAGGCGCTGCTTCCAGCCGCCGGAGAGCGAACCGGCGATCTGCTCCTCGCGTCCGGCAAGCCCGAGCCGGGCGATCATGTCGCGCGCCGCCTGCCGCGGATGCGCGAGCCCGTAAAGCCGCCCGACAAATTCCAGGTTCTCGCGCACCGAGAGATCCTGATAGAGGCTGAAGCGCTGCGTCATGTAGCCGACATGCAGCTTGATCTGATCGCTCTGCGTGAGGATGTCGTAGCCGAGGCAAGTGCCGTGGCCGGAATCCGGCGTCAGCAACCCGCACAGCATGCGGATCGTCGTCGTCTTTCCCGATCCGTTCGGACCGAGGAAACCGTAGATCATGCCGCGCTTGACCTGCATCGACAGGTTGCGCACGACGACGCGGCCGTCGAAGGATTTGGTCAGCCCCGTGACATCGATGGCGATGTCGGCGGCGGTATTCATCGCCGTGCTCCCGGCGCTTGCGCCGCGCCCACCGCGCCTGCTGTCGGCAGGGTCACGGTGACCGGCTGGCCGACGCGGAACTTTTCCGGGGCATCGGGCCGCGCCTCGATCATGAAGACGAGTTTCGCCCGTTCTTCGAGGCTATAGATCACCGGCGGCGTATATTCGGCGCTGCGCGCGATGAACGAGACTTTCGCGGTGAGGCCGGCCTCGCAACCGTCGCAGGTCACGGCCACCGTATCGCCGTTGTTGATGCGCGGCAGACCGGGCTCCGGGACGAAAAAGCGGATCTTGAGATTGCGCGGCGGCAGCAGCGCGACCACCGGCCGGCCGGCCGGCACCGTCTCGCCGGGGCGGAAATAGACTTGCTGGATGGTCCCCGCGTCCGGGCTCAGCGCGCGGCGCCGGGTCAGCCGCGTGCGCGCCGAATTGACCCGCGCCTGCGCCGTGCGCAGCCCCGCTTGCGCGTCCTCCAGCGCCTTCTGCGTGCCGGCGGCGCTCGCCAGCAGGGTTTTCGCCCGCTCGTAAGCCTGCTCTGCATTGGTGAGGCTCGCCTCCGCCTGCGCCAGATCGGCCTGCTGCAAATCCGGATCGACGGTGAACAGCAATTGCCCCTCGTCCACCCGGTCGCCCTGCGTCACCGGTAGCTGTTCGAGCCGGCCGGCTTCGTCCGGGCTGACGAAGATCAGTTCCGCCTCGACCCAGCCCTGGACCTTGC